>Ga0209013_10000985_pt1 | contig 26264 bp, 24 predicted proteins | sample Cruoilmetagenom2_FD_187291 | JGI IMG/M metagenome (GOLD analysis project Ga0209013, IMG submission 187291) | Oil polluted marine microbial communities from Coal Oil Point, Santa Barbara, California, USA - Sample 2 (SPAdes) (version 2) | ecosystem: Environmental > Aquatic > Marine > Oil seeps ...
TATTATATGTTTCACAGGAATGATCGGGTTCATAGGTCTGGTTGCTCCGCACATCACCCGCATGTGCATCGGTGGAGATAACAGATATGTACTCCCGGCTTCGGCACTCTTCGGGGCTGCTTTTCTGGTCGCTGCAGATATCCTTGCAAGAGAAGTCGTAGCTCCGGTGATAATCCCTGTAGGGATCATCACATCCTTTGTGGGAGGTCCCTTGTTCCTTTATCTAATAATACGAAAGAAGAATGAGTACTGGTAAGAATGAAACCTGATGTACATGACATAGACGGAAATGGTATGTGGAAAGGCGCGATAGAGGAGTCGAACCGGAAGCAGAGAGCCAAAACTCCCGAGTTCCGTGATGGACGGGTTGACTGGTTCGAGGAACTGGTCCGGCAGAGTGACCGTGCGGGGACGATCATGAAACGAATCGAGGTTATGCCGGACTACACGGTTCTTGACATCTGTGCAGGTCCGGGCACGGTTGCAATCCGTGATCGCGCCCCATTCGCTTGTTATGACGGATATGGCTCAAAAAGGAGGAAGAACAATGGAAATGAGTAACGAGATACAGGATATGATAAACGAGAATCTGGTCCATCTGGCAACCACAACCAGTGAGGGCATACCGAATGTGGTTCCTGTGGGCGGCATACGTGCGATAAGTGATAGTGAGCTCTTGATTGTGGACGTCTTGTTTGACAAGACGAAGAAGAACCTGCTCGAGAACCCGCATGTTGCAATCGCAGTTGAGGTACTCGGGAAGGGGGCGCCGCGTGGATATCAGCTCAAAGGACGGGCAACGATTCACACAGATGGCGAGCTCTTCGATTCGGCAGAGAAGATGGTGGAGCGGATGGCAGAGGAGATGCGAAAGAGAGGCTCCGGCAATCATCCGAGCCTGACACTGAAATCCGCGGTCCACGTGGACGTGGAAGAGATATACTCGACAGTCCGCCAGAAAAAGGAGGAGAACTGAGATGGGGGTCATGGACACGATCCCGGAGATCGGTTCGGAACCGCTGGACCGGATTGTGAAGGGTTGCGAAGCGTCGAATATTCTACAAACAGCTCTTGATCTCGACCTATTCGATCTACTCGAGGAGCCGAAGACCGCGGAGCAGATATCATCAGAGACCGGAACCGTTGCAACACTGACCGAAAAGTTTCTGAATGCGCTCTGTACAACAGACCTCCTCGCAAAACGTGATGGGGTGTATGCGAACACAAAGCTTGCTTCAACCTTCCTTGTGAAGAAGAGCCCGTTTTATCAGGGCAATATGATCAGACTCTCCGGAAATAACTCTCTCAACTGGTCACAACTGAGTTCGATCCTGAAAGGAGACATGCCGGAAGATGGTGACAACACGTTTGAAAAGGTCTTCGATTCCGGTTTTATTCTGGCGATGGCTGAGGGTTCGATGCGGGGAAGCCTTCATCAAACTGTGAGGGAAGTCTCAAATCTTCCCGAATTCAAGAGAGCAAGAACGCTTCTCGATCTTGGCGGCGGGCACGGGCTCTATGCGATAGCATTCGCCGAGATGAATCCGGAACTCGACGCCACGGTCTTTGATCTGCCGCCTGTTACAGAGGTCACACGAGAGTTCATCGGAAGGTACGGTATGGACGAGAGAGTCAGTGTCATCGGAGGCGACTTCGCCATGGATGATATCGGGCACGGGTATGACATCGTCTTCGCATCCGATGTCTTCTACCGGAAGCCGGATGCGCTTTCGGGCGTCTTTGAGAAGATACACGGTGCGCTGAACGATTGTGGCTCGATTGTGCTCAAGCACTGGGTCATGAACGATGACCGGACCGCCCCACCCACCTCGGTTCTCTTCGATCTGATGCTCTCCCTGCGAGGCGGCGACTGGCATCACATCTACACCGAGACTGAGTATATCGAGCTACTCGAAGGTGCTGGGTTTTCAGATATCCGTGTTCTGGACGTATCATCTCAGGTAAGCCCGTCCGTAATCCTCGTCGGGAATAAAGAGGCATAAAACACTGGAGGAATGAGAATTGAGAATGAGTGCGGAATTGATGGAAATTTTGGATGAGAACATCGTCTATCTGGCTACATCCACAACAGAGGGGAAGCCAAACGTGGTTCCTATCGGTCTGGCACACGCGACGAACGATGAAGAATTGCTGATTGTGGACGTGCTCTTCAATAAGACGAGAAAGAATCTCGAAGAGAATCCGGAGGTTGCAATATCGTTCACAGATATGAAGAGACTGCAGTCCTATCAGTTAAAAGGCAGAGCAGAGATCTTCAAGAGCGGTGAGATCTACGAGAAGACTCTGGACATAATGAAAGAGAAGGCAGAGAGGCAAAGAGAATCGCTTGAGGAAATTACGGATCCTGAAGTAAGCAAAAGAGCTCGCAAGATAAGCGAGATGCACAAACGACTGAAACCAAAAGCTGCTGTGCTGATCAAAGTCGAGGAGATATACTCGCACATACCCGAATCAAAGGAGCGTGAATAGAGATGGACATTGAGATAAGAACAATCGACGAAGCCGAAGGTCTACAGACTCCCGAGGGTGTGATGAAGTCGCTCGTCGTAGGCTGTAATCTGGCGGTTATGCATCTCGTAATTCCGGCAGGTCTTGAAGTCCCTCCTCCTGCACACCCGGGAGAAGGTGTTCTATACTGCCTGAGCGGCGAGCTGGATGTTGTATCAGGAGGTAAAACGGTGACGATCTCCAGCGGAACTGCGATGCTGGTTCCGTCCGGTACAGAGGTCGGCATCAAGAACCGGCAGGACGCAGCCGTGAATGCGCTGCTGATCTCGTCTCCGCCGGCTGTGAGGTCGGTTGAGGAACTGGAGAAGCTTATAGCCCGGCATAAAGGGTAAATGGCAAATGGCAAAGGCGGTAACAACGGCGTATGGGCATGAAAGATGCTTGAAGGAAAAGCGAAGATGACCTGGGGGGGTGCGTCCCCCTTTTCCATACCACTTCCTGTAGATAATTTTATAACCATAGTACCCTGATAGGGTATGATATGGGCAAAAATATCTATTTGAGTAAACGAGAACAGATGATATTCAACGCGATATCATCCATCGAGATAGCCCATACCGACGAATTAAGAGATCTCTTCTCTGACCTGAAACCGTATCAGATAAACAAAGTCTGCCACAGCCTTTCATCAAAAGGCTACCTCCACAGGCTGAAAAAAGGAGTCTATCTGGTCCAGAAGAAGCCATCCGATCTGCCTGTGATAACGAACCCGTACAAAATTGCCCTGGCATTATTCAAGGGCTATATCGGATTTTCTTCTGCGCTCAGGGTCTATGATCTCCTGGATTACGAGCTTTTCACCATATTCGTCGTGACCGGGAACAGGTCGGACGATAGAAGGATCGGAGAATACACGTTCAGATCAGTCGCAATGGGCAGACGAGCCACAGGGATGGCATATCACAACGGCATCTACGTCTCCACAGTAGCGAAGACGTTCTTTGATTGTTTTTACAAACCGCAGTATGGGGGTGGTTATTCAACGATAACAAAGGCATTGTATGACGCAGATGTGGACTGGAACGAATTTACAGGGTATTTTGAACTTGCATCGAGTTCTCTATCTCAGAGAACCGGCTATGTCATGGAGTTGCTCGGGGAAGAGACAGATAAGATCCCGGAAGATGTCCTGCGTTACTTTAGAGGCAGGGTCAAGAACAACACGAAGTTACTGCCCTCTAGCGTTTCTGCCGGAAACTACATACGAGAGTGGATGCTGCTTGATAATCTCGGAAGAGAGAATATACTGTCGTGGTGGCATCATGGCTGATCCGGAGATTCTGAGATATCTGTCTGCAAAGACCGGTCTCGGTTTGAAATACCTGTCAAAAGACGAAAGGATCTCAATTGCCCTGGAACAACTCCGCAACCTGTTTCCGGACGCAGTTTTGAAGGGCGGAACCGCTTTGAGCAGAGTATATCTGGCAAAAATTGGAGTCAGCAGGTTTTCAGAGGATATCGACCTGGATTTTGTCTCAGATGTGGCTCTGGACGAGAAGATATCCATAATCAAAGAAAAGGTCGCGGATATAGAAGGGTTTGACATAAAAGGACCGAGGATTCTCCACAGGACGCTGCGGTTTGATTGTCACTACGTAAACGAGTTTGGTGATAAAGATCGGATAAGAATTGAGTTCTACCTCACCAGGACCGATTTTGTGGATATTCGGGACACTCTGGTAAAATCTCCGTTAATAGAGACACATCCAACCATCTTCAGGGTTTATTCTCTGGAAGATCTGATGGCACGGAAATTTATCGCTCTATACAACAGGATGGAGGGAAAAGACATTTACGACCTCTTCTACTGCCTGGATCTGGATTTTGATAGAGAGAATCTGCTTAAAGCGCTGAAGATCATGCTCGACTTCTACAGGGTGGGGGAGCAGGAGTTTCCGGATGATCTTCGGTTGAGACTGGAACGTGCGAGAGAGAATAGCTATTACATAGGAAACTCGACCAATCATTTCATATCGAGAGACCTGAGACCTGATTGGAAGCTTTTCATCGATACACTGATCCTGAAAGTCGGAAGGGCACTGGCTTGAGGGGAGGGTGTCCGGGAGCCGGTGGCGTGCACACGGAAGCGATAGGGATATGACAGATGAATGCTGCATCTGCTGGTTCATGCTACTGTACTAGTAGAAAGTTTTAAGTAGAGGGTAGATTACTTATCGATGTACATGCGCTATGTAACATGTATTTCACGTATAATTATACTAAATAAAAGTCTGCCCGAAGAAGGTAATACACAATGAGAATGAATACAATATTGGCTGGGATAGCCATGAGCCTGCTGCTCTTGCTTGCGATGCCAGCAGCAGCATCAGACCGCACGCTCGGCGTCTTCGGAAACGCAAACGAGGACGACACAATCAACATGCAGGATGTGACATACACAGAGCTCATCATCCTCGAATACCGCGACAAGACAGAACTATCAGACGCCAAGCACGACGGCAAGATCAACATGCAGGACGTGACACAGATTGAGCTTATCATACTCGGGAAAGAGAAGGAAATTACGCTATTGGATATGGCTGATAGGGCGGTAACGATCGCTAAACCAGTAGAAAGAGTTGTTGCGATAAGCCGTGGACTCATCGATATCACAATGTTTGTATTTGGTGTTGAAGATAAATTGGTTGGTGCCAGTGTATCAACGAGAGGTGTTGGTTACCGCGATTACACCTACAATGGTGTGACCTATCGTGTATGCACTTATGTTTCAGCCGTACTTAATCCAAAATTTGGAGAACTTACCAACGTTGGTGGTTTTGGTGGACCTTATGGTACAGTAAATGTTGAAACGATAGCCGCACTCAATCCGGATATTTTGATACTACGGGACTTATGCAATCAAAATGAAAATGTTGCCAAATTCATAGCGAGTATGGAAAGGCTGGATATTCCTGTTGTTGTCCTACAATATCCGAATTGTTATGATGAACCAAATGTCGATACCATATACGAGGAAGTAGAAGTCCTTGGAATAGTATTTGATAGGCAAGAAAAAGCAGAAGAGATGGTCAATTGCATGGATGAGGCAGTAGAGCTCATCAAAGAACGAACCGATGATATCGAGGACGAAGATAAACCAAATGTACTCTATTTCGGTGCACCGCAGTGGGCGGAAAGGGAAGGGGGTACCGGTTTTGCGTTCGGTATAGACCACATATCGTCTGTTTTCCTGGAGGATATCGTCAACGCCAAGAATGCTTATAGGGGCACAGGATGCCCTATAATGTCATCAGAACAGATATTGGCTCTGAATCCTGATGTGATGATACTTCCAACATATTCAGGGTATCATCCGCCAAGTGAAATATATGAAGAGGAACGATTTGAACTTATTCAGGAAGTGAAAGCGATACAAGATGGGAGAGTATACTCCCTCACCGCTACACCGGTCAGAAGTGAACGATTGGAATTCCCAGTCGACTTAATGATTGAAGCAAAGTGTATTTACCCTGAAAAGTTTGAGGATATCGATCTTGATGAATGGATTGGTGACTATTACAGGGACATATATGATATAGACGATGATAAAATTGAAGAGGTCAAATCATCACAGCTATTATATGGGCTGGAAATAATAGAATGAGGGCAACCCCCCCCCTTTTTTTTCATTTTTTGGGAATAGATACAAGTACGGAGATACCAGTATGGGTGAGACCATTGCTGAAATAAAGGATGCCAGCGTCACATTTGAGCGTAAAAGCGAAGGCATAGTATTTTCAAACAAGAGTAAGGTGACATTTATTATTGCCCTACTTGCTTCCCTAATAGTTGTATCATTAGTGGCGATAACGCGAGGAGCGTATGATATATCCATAATAGCAGTGTACAAAGTGGTGCTGGACAATCTAAACATCTTTGCAACCCCGACTCAAACCAATAGTCTATTTAATACAATTGTTTGGGAGATAAGAATGCCACGTATATTGCTTGCTATGGCAGTGGGGATGGCACTTGCGTCTGCTGGTGCTGTGTATCAAGGCACGTTCAGGAATCCATTGGTTGAGCCATTCATCCTCGGAGTTTCCTCTGGTGCAGCGTTTGGAGCAGCAATTGCGATCATATTTCCGGAATTCCCATTCTCTCTTCAGATTTCAGCGTTTGTTTTTGGGATGATTGCCGTTTTTGGGGCATACTCATTAGCAAGGGTTAGGGGGCAAACACCTCTCGTAACTTTAATTTTAGCAGGCGTCATCATCGGCTCGCTATTTGGTTCATTGGTATCCATATTAAAATATATCTCGACAGATGCTGGATTGAGAGAGATTGTCTTCTGGTTGATGGGTGGATTTTATTATGCGTCATGGAGTGACGCATATCAGATAGTTCCCGTGGTTGTTGTCTGTTCATTCGTACTATGGGCGATGGGATGGAAACTTAATGTGCTATCGATGGGTGAAGAAGAAGCAAAAACACTTGGTATAAATACGGAGAGAACAAAAATCATTCTCATCACACTTGCAACATTTGTAACCGCTCTATCGGTATCTGTCGTGGGAATTATTGCATGGGTCGGTCTGATGATGCCCCATGCCGCTCGCCTGGTGATAGGTCCGGATCATCGATTTCTTATACCATCGGCAGCGATTATGGGCGCCATATTTTTAGTTATTTGCGATACCCTTGCCCGCACACTAACAACAGCAGAGATTCCAGTCGGAATTATAACCTCTATACTCGGGGCACCTTATTTGATATATTTGCTAAGAACAAAGAAAAACATATTTTTTGGGTGATTTAACATGTTGAAGGTAGAAGATTTACATTTCGGATACAGTGGGTTTAAAGTATTGGAAGATATATCGTTTGAGGTAGAAAAAGGTAAGTTATGTGCGTTATTTGGACCAAACGGCACTGGAAAAACGACTTTACTCAAATGCATAGCAAGATTACTCAACTATGAAAGAGGTAATGTGCTCGTGGAGAATGAAGATCTCAACGGGATGAAAGCAACGGAGATCGCAAAATTGATCGCTTATGTGCCGCAAGAGCATAAACCACCATTTCCATATTTGGTCAAGGAGGTTGTTCTGATGGGCAGGACTCCTCATTTAGGGGGGACGTTTGGTCCATCAGAGAGTGATACCAGAGCTGCGATAGAGGCAATAGAGATGATCGGTGTTGCTGATATCGCTGACAGACCATACACCGCCCTGAGTGGTGGGCAGAGGCAGCTTGTTCTGCTGGCAAGAGCACTTGCCCAGGGGACAAAGATCTTACTGCTGGACGAGCCAACGTCCAATCTCGATTTTCAGAATCAGATAAAGATATGGCGTATCATCAAGGAACTTACCAGAAACGGCGTCACTGCACTGACATGCACGCATGACCCGAATCATGTTATGTGGTTCTGCGATAAGGTGATTGTTCTGGGATCCAGTGGTATTGTTGCCAACGGGAGTCCGGCAAAGGCTCTGGCAGGTGGGACACTGAATGAGATCTACGATGGCATCTGTGATGTGAAGAGTTTTGGTGGTATGCAGATGGTTGTGCCAGCAGGAATAGAGGTTAAATAATGACGGTTACTTATCCGTCCCGAATTGTCTTATGGAAGGAGGCTGAATCAAGCCCGTCTGTCACAATCATCGGGAATAAAGAGGCATGAGATTATGGTAAAAGAGATTGACTGGAACAAGATGTGGATGGAGGCAACTGAGAATGCCTCATGGAGAAAACGACGCGGAGATATGACCGAGTTCTGGAATAAGAGATCCCGGAAGTATAGCGAGTCACTGAAGCATAATGATCGCTCTATTCAGATGATATCAAAATTGGATATTGATCCGGAGTCTACCGTGCTTGATATCGGTGCGGGACCCGGTACACTCACAATCCCGCTTGCGAGAATCGTAAAGCACGTAACGGTCGTAGAGCCATCGAGCGGAATGCTTGCCTGTCTGAAAGAGAATGCGGCAGACGAGGGGCTTTCGAACATAACCTGTATAAACAAGAAATGGGAGGACGCTATCCCCGGTGCGGATCTTGATGAGTATGACGTTGCGATAGCATCCTATTCGCTTGCGATGCTCGATATGAAAGCGGCGCTATCGAAGATGAACATGGTTGCAAGACGGTCTGTTTACCTGTTTACTTCTGCAGGAGGTCGTGCTTGGGATTATAACGAACTCTGGCCCCGATTATATGGTGAGAAATTTCGAGCAAGACCCGATTATATCTACCTCTACAACATCCTCTACGGGATGGGCATCCACGCGGATGTCGAGATAACAGATACCGAGTACAAAGAGCGGTTCTTAAGTATGAGCGAAGCCGTGGAGCAATGGATGGATAACCTCGGTTCCACGACTCCAGAGGCAGAGGAAGTGATCAGATCGTACCTATCAGAAAATCTGGTTCAAGAGGACGGGGCATTCTGGTCGAAACACGAAATGAAGGGTGCTATGATACACTGGAGGACTGACAATGGGGCTTGAGATAAGAACGATCGACGAAGCCGAAGGTCTACAGACTCCCGCGGGTGTGATGAAGCCGCTCGTCGTAGGCTGTAATCTGGCGGTTATGCATCTCGTAATTCCGGCAGGTCTTGAAGTCCCCCCTCATGCACACCCGGGAGAAGGTGTTCTATACTGCCTGAGCGGCGAGCTAGATGTTGTATCAGGAGGTGAAACGGTGACGATCTCCAGCGGAACTGCGATGCTCGTGCCGTCCGGTACAGAGGTCGGCATCAAGAACCGACAGGACGCAGCCGTGAATGCGCTGCTGATCTCATCTCCGCCAACCGTAAGATCGGTTGAGGAACTACGAAACCCTATAAACCAGCACAAAGGAGGTAAACACTGATGTGTAGACCCGAAGAATGTTTGAACGATCATGAACACGATCCCGAGAAGTGCACACCAGAGCAGATACGGGAATGTCACAGCGACACCGGGACGCACCCATGCAACTGCAAATGTGATTGTGAATGATCGAAGTTGTTGACCTCACAAAGCGATTCAGAGACTTCACAGCCGTGGATCGCATAAGCTTTGAGGTGTCCGCTGGTGAGATATTCGGGTTTCTCGGTCCGAATGGCGCTGGAAAGACGACCGCGATCATGATGCTCACAACACTCCTGCGCCCGAGCGATGGCAGGGCCACAGTCTGCGGACATAACGTCTCAAAGGAACAGGGAAAGATACGAAGGAAGATCGGTGTCGTCTTTCAGGACCATACCAGCGATGACTGGCTGACCGGAAGGGAGTATCTCCGGCTCCATGCCGGGATATACGACGTCAGCACGGACCGGGTCGATTATCTCCTCGAGCTCTTTGACCTGAAAAAGTGGGAAACTTCAGTCATAAAGGAGTACTCGAGCGGGATGCGGCGGAGGCTGGAGATTGCACGGGGACTGATTCACAATCCGGAGGTCCTCTTCCTGGATGAGCCGACACTCGGGCTCGATGTTCAGACACGGCAGAGGATCTGGGACCACATCGAGTCGCTCAGAAGAGATTGCGGGCTCACCGTCTTTCTGACCACCCATTACATGGATGAGGCTGATAAACTCTGTGACAGAATCGCAATCATAGACCACGGGCAGATCGTTGCGATCGGGACACCTGATGAGTTGAAATCGGTCATGGACGGGGCTCGTACGACGCTGGACGAGGTCTTTCTCCATTATACGGGCAGAGATACGCGAGACCGGATATCAGCAAACAGACTCAATCATCCGATGGGGTTCGGGAGGCTGCGCCGGTGACGTCTGGCGCAAGCTTGCAGGCTGATCTGAAAGCGGTACATGCGATCGCCAGAAGAGAGATAATACGGTTTCTCCGTGCAAAATCACGAATCGTGGCATCGGTAGCGATGCCGCTCATCTGGTTCTGTGCGTTCGGACTCGGGCTTGGCTCGGCATTCGGGGTAAAGTATGGCGAGATCGGCTATGCAGCGTTTCTGGCTCCAGGAATCATTGCGATGACGGTATTGTTCGCAGCAACCTTCTCTGGCATGTCCATCATCGTGGATAAGGAGTTCGGAATATTGAAAGAGCTGCTCGTTGCTCCTGTATCAAGGGTTTCTCTCGTCCTGGGAAAGCTTCTTGGTGGCATGGCAACATCCCTGATCAGAGCGATACTGATAACCATTCTTCTCTGTGTGGTGCTGGAAATACGGATAGGCATCATCGACTACTGCGGCATGCTGGCAATCATAAGCCTGATAGCAATCGGATTCGGAGGACTTGCGATTGCTATTGCAACGAAGATGGAGAGCATGGAAGGTTTCGGGCTTATCGTGGAGCTGATCGTCATGCCCATATTCTTCTTAAGCGGTGCTTTCTTCCCGGTCGAAAAGCTGCCCGGATGGCTCTCAACTGTAGTTATGCTCAATCCGCTCACGTATGGTGTGGATGGGCTCCGGCTCCTCATGATCGGCACAGGAAGCTTTGGTTTAATGCAGGATCTTGCTGTGCTCATCCTCTTTGATACGGTCGTTGTTCTGTTTGCTGCGTATCTCTTCGGCAGAGGCGAGGTGTAGACAAAACCGAAATCTTCGCTCATGGAGTATGGAGGGTGGGTAATATGCTCACTGGTTTATGTTATGATATTAATTGGAAGTTTTAAGTACGGGATGGAATAGTTATAATTTACATACGTTATGTAACATATATTATATGTATGACCATACAGAGTAAAAATAGACCATAAGGAAGTATTATATAATATAATTAAATACAATATTGGTTAGAATAATCATAAGCCTGTTGCTGCTAACATTATCAGTCGCAGCATCCGACTACACGCTCGAAATGCGCTGCGCAATGGTATCCGAAATACACAAACGACCCACCCACGCACCATTGATGGATGGGTGTTGCTACCGGACCACCTGTATTGTATCTGAACGCTTCCACAAAGCGATGCAAGCTTTGGTATACGTTGGGCGATAATTAAACGATTTGTCACAAAATAATACAGTCCTGATTTACACCGTGAAGATTGGATGAACGAATCAAAATCCTGGCGAAAAGAATCCACAATCTGGTAACGCCGTTTTTGGAAACATCAAATTCGCGATGAACAGGATTACGCAATCCACATAGATTATCTCCATTACAATCCTGTCAAATATGGGTATATGAAAGCAGTGAAGGATTGGCCACATTCGACCTTCCATCGATACGTGCGTCAAGGTAGCCAAAACAGATAAACCGGGCAAGTATGAGGTCAAATTGAATATGAGCGACTTGTTGGTAATTTCTTCAGGATGTTAAAGACACACCCATCGCGAGACTTTTTATTATTTTCTGGTTACACCGGATTGTCTTATGTAAGTACAACTGCCAGAATGGGTCACTATCGATCTGAAAAGCCATTTACACCGTTAATCTGCGTAATCTGTGTTAATCTGTGGCAAATAAAACTTTTAGCCACAGATTAACACTGATTTCACTGATTTCGCCAATCCAATCGTACCAGTGTTTGCAGGATCGGCACCACGTTTTTCAACCGACCAGAAGAAATTAGAAAGTCTCTGAGCTTGGGCGACTCTCTGTATGGATCACCACGCCTGGCATGCCGTCAAGCAGTTGCGAAACGCGGGCATCTTGCACACGGTGACGCCGACGAATGTCCTCACAAAGTTCGCTGCCCCGATCACCGACGTCATCCTTCAAGATATGCACGATCGGAAATTCCTGGATCGATGTGAGGCATTCGGCGGTCACTTGACCAGTTCGCTGATCCAGGTGCCGCATGACCTGCAGACAGACCGACCATGCGCCACCTGATGGGTGGCTTTGCCAGGCGGGCTGCCAGAGAAGCAGGCGACTACCGAGAGCATCTCAGCGATGAGCCTGATTCGATGATTTTTATCAATCAGGATGGCGTGTGAGCAGAATTCAAGGCAATGCAATAGTTTATGCACCAAATCACGCAGTACTGGGTCGTAATGTACTAATGAACAACCTCAACGCTCCTAATATCCGGCATCTCTTCCTTCAACCGCTTCAAAACACCCTCCCGTATAGCCACAGACGGTATCGGACACCTGCCACATGAACAACCTGTCATGACTTTGAAGGTCACCAGGAAATATTGCTGAATGTGACAGGGACGCGGGTCTTTTCAAGAGCGATCTTCACAACCCCATCACTGAAATCTATCAGAGTGATATCGCCGCCATCGGCTTTCAGAACAGGGCATAAGCTTTCCTGTATGATTCTGTCGATCATCTCAAACGACGTACATTCATCCATCGGGCTTGTGACATCTCTCGTAACTACTCACCCCTATTGAAACACTATCAAGAGGCTTTGCTTGTAATCTAAAATTTGCTGCTGTTCGGTCTTGTGATTTGGTGAAATCGACTGCGGAAGACTGCGGCGGTCAATGCTTCTCAAAAAGCAGGCAAACAACTTTTCGCTATCGGTATCCCCGATTAGAGGGGGTGAGTAGTTACCATCTCTCAAGGATATTCAGGTGAGCAGTGCTGATAAGACTTCGCAGAAACCGGGGTTATGGAATACGATTGCCCACTCATATCACCGAGCCATACCCGCAGCCGAAAGCACCTCTTCAGCAAACCCTAAAAACATCGAATATGAAGATGAGCGAACACCCAACTTACAATACGCCGATATCAATCACCAACCACACTCGATAATTTTAAGTGTTTTCATCAACCATACTTTACGAAATGGACGAAAATGCAAGAATCGCTCTGGAACGGCAGAACCCATGGTGGTTCGGGAAAGAATTCGAGACCGGAATTAACAGGTTGCAATCACACCCCCGGCTCAGGAAATACATGGAAGCCGGGGAGATACTCCTGCTTGTTGGTGCCAGGAGGACCGGGAAATCGACACTGGTCTACCAGGTAATAAACGACCTGCTAAAGAGTGGGACGCCACCGGAAGCCATACTATTCGTCAATCTCGATGAACCCCTGTTTCAGAGCAGGTCAAAAGACCCGGCACACCTGACCGGGTTAATCGAGCATCATCTGGTGCAGCATAGCCGACAGTTGCACTTCTACATCTTCCTTGACGAAATACAGAGCCAGTATTACTGGGTGCAGGCAGTAAAGACCCTGCACGACGTCAGGAAAAATATAAAGATTGTGCTGACCGGTTCAACATCCACCCTTCTTCAGAGCGAAATAAGCACGAAGCTCTCGGGAAGGTACTTTCACATCACAGTCTATCCACTCTCATTTGCGGAATACTTAAACTTCAAACATGTCCAAAACCCCACAACCATCGAGATGATCCGGCATTTCGATGATTATCTCGGATATGGGGCGTTTCCACGGGTTGTACTGGAAGATGACCGCGATCTGAAACAGGAGATACTGAAAAACTACTTCCAGACCATCTACTTAAAGGACATAATCTATCCAAACAACATCAGGAACAATAAGGATGTGTTTGACCTGCTCTATTTTGCGATCTCAAATGTAGGAAAGTCATTCTCATACTCAAGCATTGGAAAAACCCTCGGCATTGCATCAGAAACTGTGAAAGAATACCTATGGTATGCGGAAAGTTCGTACCTGTTGTACACACTGACCAAATACGACGTATCTGTGAAAAAACAGCTTGCAAATCCCAAAAAACTGTACTGCCTGGATACCGGGCTTGTAAATTCAGTATCATTCAGGTTTTCAGAGAACCGGGGCAGGTTACTTGAGAATCTTGTGTGCACAGCATTGAGAAGGAAGAACAAAGAGATATATTATCACAAAGGGAATTATGAATGTGACTTCTTGATAAGAGACGGTCTCAAGGTAACCTGTGCACTTCAGGTAACTCTTTCCTTGCAGGATGATGCTACACGGAAAAGAGAGATAAGGGGGTTGTTAGAAGCAATGAAAGTACATAACCTTGACGAAGGTGTCATAATATCTGAGAAAGAATCTGATGTGCTCATTATGGGTGATAAAACTATCAGAATCAAACCCATCTACAAATGGCTCATGCCCGATACGGAAAGAATGCAGAATTAAATGGATGTGGCTCCGTTTGACCCCCAAGCACCTGCCCGATTGTCTTAAGACCGCCCGTATAACCGGTGCGCCGCAGCGGAACGTTGGCTGGTGCAATAATTAAGCGATAGCAAACCATCTTCGTTTCGGAATGACTATAATCTCTGGCGCAGAGAACCCATCGATCCATGATGCAGCACCTATCCGAACTTGCGCGATGTAACCTCTGCGAATGGAGGTGCGGGGTAAATCGGCTCGAAGGTGAGCGCGGCGTGTGCAGGGCAGAGATGCCGCAGGTCGCATACACGATGCTATCAGAGACGCTTGCCAGCTACTTGGTTACCATGCTCGGCTGCAATTTTAGATGTATACACTGCAACGCATACCGGATATCGCAGTATCCTGATGCACAATGGTTCTACCGGGATTATGTGGGGCCAGCTGTGCTTGCGGATGAAGTGATATCCAGAATGACGCCAGACACGGATAAGATCAATTTCACGGGGGGAGAGCTAACGATTCATCTTCCATATATCGAGGAGGTGGTGCAGGCGATATGAGAGAAGTATGCAGCGATCGGCGTCGGGATTGCGACCAATGGTTTCAGTACGCAAAAGACGCTCTGGCGGGTGATCGACATATCCACATCGATCTCCTTTGAGATCAAGGCTTATGATGATGGTTTGCACCGGATGCTGACAGGCGCACCATCCGCACCGGTGCTCAGGAATGCAAAGGTACTTGCAACGAGAGCCAGAGAGAGCATCCGTGTATTCAGAACAGTGGTGATACCGGGCATAACCGAGCGTTAGGTGCTAAAGATAGCAGAATCCATCGCTGGCGTCGATTCAACGATACCGTACCGGTTGATCGGGTTTCGACCGAACTTCATGCTGTAATGCCACCCCGGACCAGGCATGGCTCTGATGAACGATCTGGCTGAACAATTGAGGATGCCGGACTCACTGATGTTGCGTGGTCCGGATACTACCCAACCGAGATACTGGGTGGCAGCGAGACTGCGATTGCTGCGCAGTATCGCAGACGTGCTGGCTGCCATAAGTATCCAAGATCGTGTGGGGAATGCGAACTCAGGGATCGGTGTCCTGCATGTCTGCTCGAAGCGTGGCGGTGAGTTAAAGCGTGGCGGTGAGTTAGTGAGTGCGCCGAGCAAAATTCATACTACCCAGTTGGTGAAAATCCAACCTGAGGAAAGATTAGCCGCCACCTTATAACTGAACCCTGTACCCAATCTGAGGCGAATTCGATCTATAGGACATCGGTGCAGCGCTGCGTTGGATCACAAGAACAGTCAGCGGAATATCCATACCATCGAAATGACAACCAAAAACAAGTCCGACATCAGCCAGGAGATCCAGCGGAAAATCGTGATCCCTATGATCGGCAGCGGAACAATCGAAAAGCAGTTTATCCACGATTATCTCGATAAAAAACCATCTGCGACGGCAGATGAGATCGATGAAACGCACAGGCGCCTTGTGAATGACGTAACTCGAACATACCTCCGGGCGGGATATGGTTCGAAGAAACTGGTCGGGTACCTGCAGGGGTGTACGGCATAATGATAACCGAGAAGACGGTTCTGGCATGGCTCAGAAAGCATGGTGCCACGATTCAACCGCCAACGCGTGAACGAGAGCGAGTCCTGCATTTCAGATGGGAGCGCGAGCGTGTGAGAGAGATTGAGAGTCTCAGAAAAGATGTAGAATCATTGGAAAAACGTTATGGTTCATGTGTGGATGAGATGATGATTAATAGAGGCACATCCAACCATCTTCAGGGTGTATTCTCCATAAGATCTGATGGCATGGAAATTCATTGACCCATATAACAGGGTGGATGGAAAAGAGATTTACAACCTCTTTTACTGTCTGGATCTGGAGTTTAATAGAGAGAATAGCTATTATGTATGAAACTCGACCAATCATTTTATGTTAAGAGACCTGGGGCTGGATTGGAAGCTTTTCATCGATACATTGATCCTGAAAGTCGGAAGGGTGCTGGCTCAATAGGGTGTGTCCGGGAATCGGTGGTGTGCATACGGGGGCGATGGGGGTGTAACTAATGAGCGCTGCGTCGGCTGGTTCATGCTACTGTACTTATCAAAAGTTTTAAGTATGGGGTGGATCATCTATCGACGTGCATGCGCTGTGTAACATGCATTTCGCGTGTAATTATACCAGATAAAAGTCTGCCCGAATGAGGTACTATACAATGAGAATGAATACAATACTGGCTGGAATAGCTATGAGCCTGCTGCTCTTGCTAACGCTTTCAGCATCAGCATCTGACCACACGCTTAACGTCTTCGGGAACGCGAATGAGGACGACACGATAAATATGCAGGATGTGACCTACACCGAACTGATCATCCTCGAGTACAGAGACGCAACAGACCTCGCGGACGCCAAGTACGACGACAAGATCAACATGCAGGACGTGACTCAGATCGAGCTTGTCATTCTCGGAAAGGAGAAGGAGCTCACGGTTCTGGATTCGGTTGATAGGATCGTGACCTTAGAGATGCCGATAGAGAGGGTGGTCGCACTCTCTACCTCTGCCCCTGCCGGGACGTACCGGATCCTTGGCGCGATGGATAAGATCGTCGGGATCAATCAGATGATCACGGGGGATCCGTTCTACCCGGAGTTGCAGGACAAGCCTGCGGTGGGCTGGCCCTCGCCTGACTACGAAGCGATCGTGGAACTTGACCCCGATCTGATAGTTGCGGGTACAGGCGAATTTTACTACTTTGAGATCCTGGAGAAGATGGACCCCCTTGGAATAGACGTCGTTCTGATCGATTGCGGTGGTAAACCACCAAAGTATTTCGCGGAACTGCGAACTCTCGGGATGATACTGGGAGTAACAGAGCGGGCAGAGGAGTATATCGACTTCTCCCAGCCATATCTTGATCTGGTGGAGGAGAGGATACAGGAGTTGAGTTTGGAGGAGAAGAAGACGGTTTACTTTGAGTTCATAGGCGACTATGCGATAATGTCGAGATCTGATGACGTTATCAATCGTGCCGGAGGAGTGCATGTATTTGCTGACCTCTTTTCCGATGATCCGATGGAGCACAAGCGCTTCACAGTAGAGCCTGAGGCGGTGGTAGCCAAAAACCCCGATGTGATCATCAAGGATCCGCATCTCGGTTTCAAGTGGTCGGGTTACGCTCATGGCGTAACAGACAATATGGACGGATTGAGAGCGGAGCTGATGGAGCGACCCGGCTGGAGTGAACTGAATGCGGTCTCAGACGGCGAGATCTATATACAATCCCGTGAGCTCGGAAACGAGCGGACACTGGGCACCTGTTTCCTTGCGAAGACACTATACCCCGATCTCTTCTCAGATCTGGATACCGGGGCGTTGCTTGAGGAATATCTGGAGAAATACCACGGCATGGAGTATGATGACTACCAGGTAGCCGTTTATCATCCGGACAGGCTGCTCCGATAACAAAGACAAGACATGAATATAACCATGCAGATGAGCAAACAACTACAACAGGCGGCACACAACGGTGGAAGTCCGCTCCGTGAGATATTCCGTGACCGCGTATTTAACGGCATTCACCAGGGCACAACATGGCAGTTTCACCGCTACGGTATAAACTGTAAGCTCTCCGGATCCGTCTATGCGGTATCAGAGATCGAGGGCGCAGTACCGCTGATACACGGACCTGCCGGCTGCGCTTTTCACCAGAGATTGACACCACGCAAGATGTATGCACCGATCTATAATCTGCCATGCACGAATCTTGACGAGAATGATGTGATCTATGGCGGCGAGGATAAGTTGCGAGATAAGATTAACGAGGTCTATCGCAAGTTCCATCCGCAATTAATCGCGGTCCTCCCGACATGCGTATCGGGTCTGGTCGGCGATGACGTGCCCGGGGTCATAACAGAACTTGATCTTCCATGCGATGTTTTGCATGTCCCATCAGAGGGCTTCGCACACCGGAGCAGGGAGTCACTCGATGTGTTGATGCGGGACTTTGCTGAATCGTGGAAGGATCCTTCGAGATCTCCGGCGTACGATCTGCGGGGCTGCGGGCATGAGGAGGTGATGTTCTCGATTGTGGATCAGCTGATGGAGGAGCAGGAGATCGCTGAAAATCTTGTGAACATCGAGTCCTTTGGCAGATTCACTTACGGATTCAGAAGCGAGCTTGTTGAGATCAAGCACATCTTTGGCGAGATGGGTGTCAGCGTAAACCTGACACTCCCGACATGTACAGTCGACGAGATAAAACGTGCTCCAGCAGCAGAACTGAACATCGTGACACGGAACCTGCGCTGGGCAGAGCGGATGAAGGAGAGGTTCGGAAACGACTACCTCAGAAAATGGTTCTTCTACTTCGGTCTCGACGGTGTTGAGAAGTTCTACCATGATTGTGCATCGAAACTGGATCTGAACGGCGTTGCGGACGGTGCCATCAGAATAGAGAAGACGCAGTCTCTGCAGGAGCTTGAGAGATATCAGAAGGTTTTTGCACGGGATGATTTCGCTGTCTCAACTCAAGGGTTCTTCTTTACCCCGTATCTTGCGAGGATCTATGCACTTGATCTCAAACTCCCGATAAAATACCTCTGCGTTGATATGCAGCTTCTGAAGGCGCTCAACATATCCGAGGAGACAATCGAGGTAATGGAAAAGAATATGCAGGAAGCGTTTGATGAATGGGATCTGGGTTTTGAGGTTGTCACGAACCCGACATTAGGTGAGATGTCGGAGATCGCAAAGAAGGTTGACCATGTCCTGAGCGATCGCATAACACCACCGATCTATGAAAAGGGCGGTGGAGTCGGGGTGATGGACATCTCTGCCACAAGATACCTCCTCTTCCGAACCGGTTTTTCCGGAATCGTTGAGTTCGGAAAGTATCTCACCCGTGAACTGAATACCGGAAAGACCCATCAGAACAGTCGAGAACCGATAATCTCCAGATTCGACTATGATACGATCTACTATCCTATGCTGGATGATGACCGATGCTCGGCATCGAGAGAGATGTGGTCAGGGATGTGGGGCATGAAAAGCGTTGGATGTGATGACAATGGACGGCGGTAAATTCTTTGGTGCATTCCGGGCGTCTTCCGGAATAACTGATGCGGTGGTGCTCAACCATGTCCCTGTTGGATGTAACTGGGGTGCTGGAATCTTCAAGACTACCTCAAATCAGTTCGACATGAGGCATGCATGTACTGTCATGCATGAACGAGAGATCGTCTTCGGCGGTGAAGATGCGCTGCGTGAAGCATTGATACGTGCGGACGAGCTGTACGATACCCCTCTTCTACTGGTCATAGCTGGCGATGCCCCTTCGATCATAGGCGATGACGTCGAGGCTGTGGTGGACTCTGTAACGCTTGATTCTGAAGTTATGTGGATGGAGGCTGCCGGCTTCAAGGGCTCGGCAATGGATGGGTACGAAGAAGCGCTCCTCTGCATAGCAGGGCTGATGAAGGAATCTGAGACGATTCAAGACTCTGTCAATCTGATCGGCTTCTCTCCTGACGACTTCAAAGTCGACGCAGACGTGAAAGAGATCAGGCGACTGCTCAGCGACGCAGGCGTGGAAGTGAACACCGTCATATCGAAATGCAGTCTGGAGGAGTTTAGAAGAGCACCGGCAGCAGAGCTGAACGTGGTTCTCGGGCAGGGAACCAAGCTTTGCGAGCAGATGAAAAAAGAGTTCGGTCTGCCATATCTCAAGATGGACTATCCTTACGGGCTCGATGGCACATCGCATTTCGTTGGTGCAATCTCAGACGAGCTTGGCATCGGGCATGAACCGGAGTTTGATATCGAACCGTTCAAGAGGATATACCTCTATCTGCATGAACTCTACGGAACCCCGGTCTCAGTGATCGGCGACTTCCACGCAGAAGCGATGGCGAACTTCCTGGACGGGGAGCTTGGTTTCAACGTCGAGGTTTTATCCGGAAACGAGGACGATTACTTTGAATTTGCGGAAGATGTCAGGAACTCGAACACGACGATTCTCTTCGGAAGCAGTTTTGAGCAGGGGATCGCTGAGACGCTCGATATTCCCTTGATACGGTTCTGTTATCCGGTCTTTGACAACGTCTCTGTGTATGATTGCGCACCCTACGCAGGCTACAGAGGTGCGGTCTGCCTGACTGAGGCGATAATCAACACTGTTATGAGTTATGGAGGAATGAATAAATGAGAAAATTCTGTGTGTATGGAAAAGGAGGTATCGGTAAATCCACTGTCGTCTCAAACATCGCCGCGGCTCTGGCAGAGAACGGCGATACAATCATGGTTATGGGCTGTGACCCGAAGTCTGACATGACACGGAATTTGATCGGAAAAAGGATTCCAACCGTGCTCGATCTCTTCCGTTCGAAGGGACCTGATAAGATGGAGGCTGATGACGTCGTCTTCACAGGATTTAATGGTGTTTACTGCATCGAAGCTGGCGGACCTGAACCCGGCGTCGGATGTGCCGGGCGTGGAGTGATAACCGCTGTGGATATGCTCGATCGTCTCGGCGTATTCAATGATCTCAACCCTGATACCGTGATCTACGATGTGCTTGGCGACGTCGTCTGCGGCGGGTTTGCGATGCCTCTCAGAAAAGGTCTGGCTGACGATGTCTACATTGTAACAACCTGCGACCCAATGGCAATCTACGCCGCAAACAACATCTGTAAGGGCATAAAACGGTTCGCAAACCGTGGTACGGTAAGTCTTGGCGGAATCATCTACAACGGCAGGAGTGTTGTCGATGAGCCATCGATCGTTGATGGCTTAGCAGAGAGGTTGGGTACGAAAGTGATGGGGCGGGTGCCGATGAGCCTGCTCGTGCCAAGGGCTGAGTTGCGCCGCAAGACCGTAATTGAGTATGCACCCGACTCAGAGATCGCAGATACGTTCAGAGACCTCGCTACCACAATCTGCGAGAACGAAGATCGGGTTATGCCTGATCCACTCTCGGATGACGAACTCGATGGGATAAACGAGGAGATAGAAGCCCTCCTGAAGGAAAAAGAGGACTATTGAGATGACAGAAAATGGATCAGGGTCGAAATCATCGCTTCTGATGTCGTTTGTGAAGATGTATGGCACGCTGCCCCTGCACGGGATAACAGCCATACCCGGAAAGATATCGGGTGCGTTGATGCTTGCCGATGCGATCGAGGATGCCGTACCACTCATACACGGACCTGTCGGATGCGCGTTTCAGAGGAAGGTGAACCCTTTCAAGCCACATTCTCCTTTTTACACAACTCCGTGCACAAACATGAACGATACGGATGTCGTCTATGGTGGCGAAGAGAAGCTCGAGCAGGGCATCAGGGAGACGTATGAGCGGTACCACCCAAACCTGATCCTGGTGATCACCACATGCCCGAGCGATCTCATCGGAGACGATGCCGAAGCAGTCACAAGAGAGGTCAGTTCCGAGGTTGGTTGTGATGTCGTCTATTCGACAGGAGACTTTGTCGGGCGGTCAAAACCGGTCGGCTACCAGGACGCATTCTATGCGATCACGGACCAGATGCTATGTAATGGTACCGATAACGGAGATCTAAAGAGAAACGAGGGCTCTGTTAACATCGTCACGTTCCCTATCCACGGTGCAGGCATCAAGGTGGCAGAGATGGCTTCTGTTTTCAATGATATGGAGATCGGGGTAAATAAGGTATGTTTTGATCATACGAGAGTCGAGGATCTCTATGAACTGCCAAAAGCGGATCTCAACATAACCGATTATCCGATGCAATGGGCTAAGCTTATGGATGAGCGATCAGATGTCGGATGCTACGAGATTCTGGGCTGGGGCAGGTATAACGAGGAGAAGGATCCTGAGCTACTCAGCCCGTACGGGATCAGTGGCAGTTCCCGGGTCTTTATGGAGATTGCAGAGATGATGGGAAAGGATGGCGTTGCAGAAGAAGTGATAGGGAGAAGGAGGAGTGATGCAGAAGAGCGGCTCTCAAAAGCCAGAAAAGGTCTCGATGGTGTAAAGATTGCTGCCATCGGCGGTCTGCACGGCGTCGGTCTGAACCTGTTCAAGGATGCTGGAGTGGATGTGAGCGTTCTGATATGCAGGACGCAGATCATGGAGGGCAGGCTGACTGACGGGGCGATAAACGAGATTGTGGATATGAACATGAACCTTGCAGAGATATGTGACTTCGACCCGGAAACACTCGTAAATCCAACGATTGAAGAGGAGATAAAGGCGATTAGGAGGAGTGAAACTGATCTTGTGATCGCTCCGAGTACGAGCGCACATCTCTACAACAGGGAAGGGGTGAGAACGTTCGATCCAACCGGTTTCATGATCCATCACCAGAGGGTCGGATTCGAGTGCCCGATAGAACTCTGCCGGATGTTGAAAGCTGCACTCAAGACACCCCAGAGGAGAACGCCTCTCTTGAGCATGCTACAACATGATTCACAGATGCACGGTCTGACACCACACTGGGCAAAGCTCTCCCGGGCATTCAGCCTGCTCAGAGCTGATACGATCGGTGACGGGTTGGGTGTGGAGGTAGGAGATGAGGTGGGGGCAGGGGTGGACGTGGAGTTGGACGTGGAGGTGGATGCGGATATTGGCAGGGTAGAAGGGGGTTTTGACAGATGAGTCTGATCTATGATCCGCCACAGGACTGCAAGCTCGTTGGTGCGATGAGGGCGATACATGGTGTAAGCGATTCGATAACGATCGTCCACGCAAGACCGGGATGCCACTGCGGAATGCTCCTCTTAAAAGCACTCGGGTCAAACCAGAACGATGTGAGGGTGATCAGCAGCGGCTTCAGGGCACACGATACGGTGTATGGTGCGGAGGGAAGGCTCTCTTCTGCAATAGAGCTCTCGCAGGAGTATTTCGAGCCCGGACTGATCGCAGCACTGAACTGCAGCGCTCCTGCTATCATGGGTGACGACATCGAGGGCGTTGCGTCCTCTATGGAAGAGCAGATTCCTGCCGCCCTGATGACGCTTGCGACCGGAGGCTACGAGGGACCGGCATGGCTCGGCTACGAGGAAGCGCTCGTAAAGTTCACAGACTACATGATCCCGGTTGAGAGACCATCCGCAAACAAGGTAAACCTGATCGGCATCAAGACCGATGATATCAATGCGGCTGGAGATTTGAAAGAGATCAGAAGGCTACTGAAGGATCAGGGGATCATGGTCAACACCGTTCTTGCCGATGCAAGCTTTGATGAGATAAAGAATGCGCCGGATGCGTCGCTGAATGTTGTACTGGGTGGCGATGGGCTTGAATGCGCGAAAGTCATGCGTGAGAGATTTGGCATCCCTTATGTCATGACTCCATATCCTTTCGGTGTGCAAAAGACAACAGAGTTCGTAGAACTTGTGGCAACTCGTCTCGGAAGAGAGATTGACAGTGAACTGATCGATCGAGAGGTTGAACTGGTCAGAGAGGGTGTGGAACGGGTATGCATGTTTTTGCAGGGGCTATACGATATGCCGGTTGCGGTGATCGGAGAGAGTGGCAGAGCCTTTGATCTGGCAGAGTTTCTGAGCGATGAACTGGGTATCAATGTCAGTCTCCTTGCAATCACTGGGAAGAACCATCTCACATCGGATAAAATGGAGGATGGGAACGGTTACTTCGGAGACGTCTTGATCGAACCGGATCGCTTCGAGATGAACAATCTCATAAAGGAGGCAGGGGTAAGTGTGATCTTCGGTTCAACCTTTGAGAAGCACTTATCCTCCGAACTGAAGGCACCCTTAATCAGAGTCTCGTATCCGGTGATCGACGAGGTCAGAATCACTGATCCGACCTATGCCGGCTTCAGAGGGACGCTGCACCTCTGCGAAACGATCATAAACGCAGTCATAACAGAGAACATTGAGGAGATACAGGAATGAAGAAACTACGCCAGATCGCATTCTATGGCAAAGGCGGCATCGGGAAGTCAACGATCGCATCAAACCTCGCAGCAGCTTACGCAGAGAGCGGGCACAAGGTCCTGATTGTTGGCTGCGACCCGAAGGCAGACTGCACCCGTAACCTGAGAGGGGACGTCGATATCCCGACGGTTTTGGACGTCTTAAGAGAGAAAGGTGGTGCGAAGATGGAGTTAACAGAGATCACCGGAGGTAAGAAGATCGATGTGGACGAGATCGTGTACAAAGGATATAACGGGGTTCTCTGTGTTGAGGCTGGTGGACCCGAGCCAGCGGTCGGATGTGCTGGCAGAGGCATAATCGTTGCGGTCGATCTCTTGAAGAGGCTCGGAGTCTATGAAGAAGACCTTGATCTGATCATCTACGATGTGCTCGGAGATGTTGTGTGCGGTGGCTTCGGGATGCCGCTCCGGCAGGGACTTGCAGATAACGTCTTCGTCGTCACCTCTGCGGATTATCTCGCCATATACGCAGCGAACAACATCTGTAAGGGCATCGAGCGCCATGCAGTACGGAAAGGGTCGCCGCTTGGCGGCATCGTCTACAATGTGCGGGGCGCAATCGATGATTTTGAACTTGTCAGGGAGTTTGCAGGAGGTGTCGGGTCAGAGGTTGTGGGAGCGATCCCGAATGATCCACTGATAACAGAGAGCGAGATATATGGCAAGACCGTCATAGAGTATAAACCGGATTCTCCTATTGCGGATAGATTCAGGGAGCTTGGAACGACCATTTTTGAGAATGAGAGCGGCATAGTGCCGCAATCGCTCTCCAGGGAGAAGCTGGCTGAGCTTGCACAGAGGATACGGGAGAAGACACGGGAAGCTGCTGGTGGCAGAGCTGGAGACGCGGTATAGCGATTCGGAGATAGATGTATGGGCTGGAAATTACAGGAAGGCTCATGCATGGTGTTTTGTTTATGTGTAACTACTCACCCCCTCCACCGCAAAATTCATTATTAATGAGATTATATTTCTCATCGCAATGGTTGTAAATAAAACATTTTGTTTTACCTACCCGCGATGAGATTCGTGCCGCTTACCAGCAAGGGGGGATGCCATCAGCCAACTATTTGATTACCTCGCATGGGAAGTACAAACCCTGCAAGATCAGTTGCAAGCCCCGCAGGATCAAGCTCGAATAAAAACAGCAAAAAAAGCGAGCATTCCCCCTTCCAGCGATGGTCTCAAAGACGCCCCGCACCGGCTTTGGGACAAAATTCACGTACATCCCTGCCTGCGCCAGTGCGGTGCAACATTGTCCATGACCTCAAGATACTCAACTCTCCGGATATCGTGTGCCACAAGCTTCAGTTGCGTCTTTGGTCTCCTTCCGCGAATCAAGTCTCTTCCTCATTGGCGTGCCAAACCGACATTTCACCATCGAATTAACCGCTTCCGAATGCGTCAGCATCGCCTAAGGCATATCGAACGCACATAATATTCTTCTAACCACCCCCTTTGTTGATAGTTGTTCTCTCTGAATCAAACCGGCGCCAGGATTATCTCATCGAGTTTTGTATATATCTTCACCTTTGCGCCCTGTTTCAGATCAAATTCCCTTTCTATGTGTCCTTTGGAATATATACTGCCAACTGACCCCCGCTCCTTGTTATCTTGCGTGTTATTGTGCCCTCGGGCTCGAGCAATCCCAACCGTTCCGCAGTCTCTGATGCAGCTTTCGCGTCTTCAAACGATATCACCTCGTAGCCGCATTTCGGACATATAAAGCCTCGAACCGGCAATGTTCCCTTTGGATAACGGATATTTAGTATCGCCTCATCCATATCCAGGTCACAGGAACGATCAATGGCGATGGCTTGTACACCTTCCGGGTGA
>Ga0209013_10000987_pt1 | contig 26248 bp, 26 predicted proteins | sample Cruoilmetagenom2_FD_187291 | JGI IMG/M metagenome (GOLD analysis project Ga0209013, IMG submission 187291) | Oil polluted marine microbial communities from Coal Oil Point, Santa Barbara, California, USA - Sample 2 (SPAdes) (version 2) | ecosystem: Environmental > Aquatic > Marine > Oil seeps ...
GATCGGAAAAGGACGGGCGCTGGAGAACCTTTTCCCATATGCTGATCGATCTTTGGTAATACCGGATGTTTGGTCCTTGGGTAAATATCCGTGTGGCTTGCTAGCATCTAACATCCTCGCCGTAATGCAAACTATAAACTTTGCCCTGCCTATCTGGGGTATACTCACGGCGTATGCCAATCTTGTTGAATAGTCGTTGGAGGCCTTATGTCTGAGACGAAAAAATCACACCCTCATTGGGATTTGACCAACGTGTACCCAGCCCTGGATTCAGATGAGTTCAAAGCAGATTTCGCTCGACTGCAAGAGCAATTATCTGAAATTGAAATGATATTCGACGAGCGGGTCGATACGCTGGACGCGGATGACAATGGAGCCGGACTTCCTAGACTGGTTGATGAACTGATCGACCATTTTAATCTTTCCCTAACGCTCGCCGCCACCCTGGAAGCGTACATATATTCATTCGTCGCCACAGACTCATATAACGATCTGGCCAAGAAGCTCCTTTCCCAATATGAACAAGTTGAGGTCAGGATGAAGAAACTTCACCTGATCCGTTTTCGGGCATTTATTGGTCGTACCCGGGATATGCTCCCGCTAGTGCTGCAGCAGGGTGGTACTGCCAGTACGCACGCATTCATGCTGCAGGAGACTGCTGAGCAGAGCCGCTACTTGATGAGCTTAACAGAGGAATCATTAGCCGCAGAACTTGATCTAAGCGGCGCGAATGCTTGGAGCAAACTGCAGGGAACGATCACCTCTCAGCTCTCGGTGGATGTGGAGCTCGATGGTGAGATTCAGAGTCTACCATCGCCGGCGTTGATCAACCTGCGGACACATCCTGATGAAGAAGTCCGCAAATTAGGTTATGAGACTGAGCTGGAAGCTTGGGAATCCGTCAAGGAACCTCTAGCCGCATCATTGAATGGCATAAAAGGCACCGTGAATACATTGAACAAACAGCGTGGTCGTATCGATGCGCTCCATAGTGCTATCGATGCTGCCCGTATTGACCGGGAAACCCTGGATGTCATGCTCGCGGCCATTGAAGCTTCTTTCCCCATGTTCCGGAAATATTTTAAGGCTAAGGCGCAGCGCTTTGGACAAGATAAACTGCCTTGGTGGAATCTATTTGCCCCTACTGGGAAGTCTGGTACCCGGTACTCGTATGATGCTGCCAGTGACTTTATTTTGAAGCATTTCGCTGAATTTTCACCCGAACTGCACGATTCAGCGAAGACTGCCTTTGAGAATAACTGGATTGATGCCGAACAGCGCGATGGGAAACGAGGCGGGGCTTTTTGTATGCCTGTTTTCGGGGTTAAAGAGTCACGCGTTTTATGCAATTTTGATGGCTCCCTTGATCAAGTTTTTACCATTGCACACGAGTTGGGGCACGCGTTCCATAACTATTGTGCCTTCCAAGCTGGGAAGACAATCCTGCAAAGCGATACCCCAATGACCTTGGCGGAGACAGCGTCGATCATGTGCGAGACGATTATCACCGAAGCGGTTTTGGGCCAGGTACAAAGCCCGGAAGAGGAATTAGCTATTTTGGAGACCTCGCTGATCAGTGACTCGCAAGTCACAGTTGATATTTACTCACGCCTCTTGTTTGAGCAGGAGGTGTTCGACCGTCGAGCGGGATCAGAACTGTCGGCAGAAGATTTCTCGGAAATCATGGAACGCTCGCAGAAAACAACCTACGGGGATGGGCTGGATGAGCGCTATCTGCATAAATATATGTGGACTTGGAAACCGCATTATTATTCGGCGAATTTATCTTTCTACAACTTCCCCTACGCGTTCGGGCTGCTGTTTGGTACAGGGTTATATGCAATATATCAGGAGCGTGGGGCAGATTTCTTACCAGATTACATCGATTTATTAGCGAGTACTGGAGAAGGGAATGCAGCTGATCTAGCTTCCCGTTTTGATATTGATCTCCGCAGTTCCGATTTCTGGGAGAAGAGTCTGCAGATAATTGGAAGACGGGTAGAACGCTATACCCAAATATAGATTCTGCAGTAGAGCAAACGGTGAGAGCCGGCTTATCACCGTAGGCCGGCTCTTTTCTGTGATTGGGATGGACTCACACAACTAACTTTTGCCTTGTCATTTTGGAGTCATTGAATGGTTGTAAGGTGGAGATGATCACGTTAGGAATAATAGCTGACACCCATATCCCGGACCGCAAGCGCGAGCTGAAGCCGGCGGTGTTAGAGGTTTTTCGTAATAGTAGAGTGGGTGCGATTTTGCATGCCGGAGATATTTCAACTGCCAGCGTACTTTCCACACTGGAGGAGATTGCGCCTGTGTGTGCAGTGCGCGGCAATCGCGATTGGGTAGCTTTGAAGCATCTTCCTGCTAACCGTCTGTTGACCTTTAATGGCGTGCAAGTGGGAATTACGCATGGACATGGTAATCTCCGGCATTATTTGATCAAACGCGTCGAATATGTTTTGAAGGGTTACCATGTGGAAATGTTTTTACCGGCTGTACGTGCTCAATTCCCAACGGCTGATGTGATCGTCTTTGGGCATACCCATCGCCCATATATACAACGTGAAGGCAGCCGCTTGATTTTAAACCCTGGATCACCTCATGTTCCAGAGGGAAAAGAAACACCCCCCAGCGTTGCGTTGCTCCACATCCAGCCAGGGGGTGAGTATGCGAGTGAGCTGGTAAACCTGGAATCGATTTAATCGATCCCTAATTTTCTAAACCTTCATCAAACAGCTCTTTCAATACACCGGGACGTTCCATTCCTTGTACTGCGGATGTTTTCCACGAACGACATCATCAAAAATCTGACGTAACTGACTGCCGATTGGCCCCATCTGACCATCTCCGATAGCCCGATGATCAACCTTGGTTATAACTGTTATCTGTGCGGCCGTTCCAGTGAAAAAGATCTCATCACAAAGATATACTTCTGTTCGGTCAATGGGTCTTTCGATCACTTGCATGTTGAGTTCGTTTTGCAGGAGTTCAATTGCTGTTCGACGGGTGATGCCCTCTAATATATTTTCTGTCACCGATGGTGTGATTGCGATGCCATCCCGGACAATAAATACATTCATTGCGCTGCCTTCAGAGACATGCCCTTCATTCGTCAGCACTAAAGCCTCATCGAAACCAGCTCGGTTAGCATCCGTTTTTATGAATGAGGAATTCGCATAGGAGCCGCTAATTTTTCCGCGCGCCGGGATCGCATTATCATCGACTCTCCGCCATGAAGAGAACGTGACATGTGCGTTTGTATCGTTAGCCACGTAGCGATCAAACGGAATCGACACTATGGAAATTTCATCTTTTAGATCATGCAGCCGCACCCCGATGATCTCATCGGCTTTGTATGCTAAAGGGCGAATGTACACATCGCGTTTGTGTCCATCTTTCCTAAGTAGTTCAATTGTGATTTCCGTCAGACTTTCTGGGGTTTGGGTGAATTCCATACTCAGCAGTTTTCCAGAGTTCAGAAATCTCCTGTAATGATCGTATGGGCGGAAGAGGTAGAGTTGTTTTTGTTCCTCATTCCAGTACCCACGCACTCCTGCAAAGGCTGCAGTACCATAATTCAGCGCATGGGTCAGCACGCCGACTTTTGCTTCAGCATAGGGGACAATTTTACCGAGAAAGTATGCATTTATCGGTAGATCCATTGGGTTCCACCTCCGTGGGATCTGCAGTGTGAATGAATGTGATTTCATTATAAACCTGACTTGAATGACTGACAAACCTGCGCTGCATTTTCCTCCTTTGATATGTGGAAAATAGGTTTGATTATTAATGGTGATTTTTTATCAGATATCGTGTATACTGCTTTATCGAAGGTTTTTCACGATTTCGCCATAGATGGATGACTGAGCGGGAGGATTCAAGATGAAGCGTGCTGTCAGTGTGAGTATTGGTTCTTCGAAACGCAATAAGTCTGTTGAGGTCGAGCTGTTGGGGGATACCGTTCAAATCGAGCGGATTGGCACAGATGGGGATATGGAAAAAGCCGCCGAGCTTTACCGCGAGTTGGACGGAAAAGTAGATGCTTTTGGTGTCGGCGGAGCTGACTTAGGGGTTTTGGCCGATGATAAATGGTATCCGTTGTATTCTGTCCAGCCTATGGTGCGTTTCATAAAAAAGACTCCTGTTGTTGATGGGGCGGGTCTGAAAAATACGCTTGAGAACCACGTCGCATCTGTTATTGATGCCAAAATTGGGGATTACGTTGAAAAACTGGGTAAAAAAGCATTTGTAACCCTTGGTGTAGATCGTTGGGGGATGTCGGCCTCTTTCATCGACACTGGTTATGAATGTGTATTTGGTGACATTATGTTTGGTTTGGGATTGCCATTCCCAATACGCAGTCAAAAATCGCTAAAGAGAGTTGCTGCGCTGATTATGCCCATCGCAGGAAGGTTGCCTTTCGCATGGATCTATCCGACTGGAGAAAAGCAAGAAGCCCGTGAACCGAAATGGCAAAAATATTACGAATGGGGCACAATCATTGCAGGTGATTGTCACTATATTAAACGCCATATGCCAGAGAAGCTGGCTGGCAAGATCATAGCCACAAATACAACCACTGAAGAGGATGTCGAACTCTTCCGCACAGCAGGGGTCAAGTATCTAGTGACAACAACGCCGGTTTTGGATGGTCGTTCATTTGGGACGAATATGATGGAAGCGGCATTGATAGCCGCCTCGGGGAAAGGACGCGAATTAACAAGATCCGAACTGGATGAAATACTTGAACAGCTGGGATTTGAGCCCCAACTACAGGAGTTGAATTGAAATGGATGCGATTGTCATTGCTGGTGGCAAGCCCGAACCTGATGAACCGCTGTATGAAGAGACCCAAGGTGGGTTCAAGGCATTGCTCGATGTCGCTGGGAAACCCATGGTACAGTGGGTGCTCGATGCATTGAGCGATGCTGCGAATATTGAGCATGTAGTGATCATTGGTTTACCCGCAGATAGCCCCATCCAATGTACGAAAGCAGTCTCGTTCATTCCAACCCGGGGAGATATGGTAGACAATGTGCGCGGGGGGATTTTAGAGGTTCTAAAAGCAAATTCGGCTTCAATAAAAGTGCTCATTGCATCGGCAGACATCCCTGGCATTAATGCCGAAATGGTGGACTGGCTGGTTGGCGAGAGCGAGCGTGACGATCTGGATGTTTACTATAATATTATTCCACGCGCAATAATGGAAGAACGCTACCCAACTTCGAACCGTTCCTATACCCGTTTGAAGGACCACGAAGTTTGTGGTGGTGATATGAATGTCCTGGCCACACGGATGGCAACTTCGAATACGGATATCTGGGACAAACTGGTTGCTGCCCGTAAAAATCCATTCAAGCAGGCGGCGTTAATTGGCTACGATACCCTTTTCTTGTTGCTTATCCGGGCGATTACCCTCAACCGTGCGGTTGAATTAGTTACAAAGCGCCTGAACATCACTGGCCGGGGAATTCTATGCCCATATGCTGAGGTGGGAATGGATGTCGATAAGCCTCACCAGCTTGAGATTGTGCGGCAGGATCTTGCGGGTTCAGTATAAGACACGTCCAACTCTCAAATTCCCCACGGATACAGCGCCACGTAAATTCCCAACCTGTTTCATGGAACCAAAATTCGCCGCTTCCCCCATTCAGAAATTTCTTGACATGGATGCTCAGTTATCATCCAGATTACGCATTGCAGAAGCGCCAGGTGTGCTGCGTACGATAGCGATCTGGTTTGCGCATTCTGGGGATTCCTGGTTTTGGCTATTGGGTCTTGGGCTGTACCTTATCTTTGGCAGTGAAGAGTGGCGTGAGTTAGCATTAACTCTCATAGCCGGGATAGTCATCACAGCCATATTCGTCCTTGTGGTGAAATTCTCAGTCAGACGTCGCCGTCCGGAAGGTGAGTGGGGGGGAGTATACCGCAGTACCGATCCGCACTCCTTTCCCTCCGGACATGCTGCCCGATGTATGTTGATTGCGGTCCTTGTAGTCACCTTAGGACCTGTCTGGTTGGGGGTTTTACTGCTGATATGGGCGCCCTTGGTCTCTATGGCCCGAGTTGCGATGGGTGTCCACTACCTCTCCGATATATTAGCTGGGATGGCCATCGGGGCTCTGCTGGGGTGGGTCGTGTTAATTCTAGTGGCTCCACATACCAGTGAATTACTGGCGATATTATCAAGCCTGCTGTAGTTCTTTCTTGAACCCCTCGATCGCTTCAACTGGTGTTGGGTCTGCGCCATAGATCATCGCCAGGTAATACGCGACATAATCACCCAAATGAACGGCTGTCCATAATTGCTCGAGCGGTGTATCTCCGCTGGCCTCGATCGTATCCGTACCGATTCCTTCCAGCATAAAAACCTGGCGTGTGAGGTCGCTGCGCAGTTGGTTTCGAGGGTGGAGTGCTGGGGCTTTCAGGAACAGTACCATCATCTGTGGGTAGATGCTTGCTGGATTCAGAATACCTGCGAGTGTATTGTGATTTGCCTCAGGCAGCGATTCAAACTGGCCCCACGCCTTAGCAATCTCGCTGATTTGCCCTTTCCAGCGCCGGGCTACTGGTGCTAACAACCCTGAACTAATCACAGCAACCCAACGGTTTACACTTTGTCCGGCTAGGCGCTTAGCTGGATTCCGTACATCCGATACATCGGCAGTTAAATGTGCTTGCTGGGTAATCATGGCTTGAACTGCTTTCTTAAGTTCTGTCTGCTGGTCAGGTATCAATCCCAACTGTGAGAAAGCAGCTAATAGCAGCCCAAATGAATAGCCTATTGCCGCTCTAGGCTGTCCAGTATGGTTGAAACGCCAAAGAGCAGAACCGTCACGTTCTGCCAAATCGGCAAGCTGCCCACCAGTTGTAATTGCCAAAATCCGGCAGTGGCTTTCACGGACGCGTCTATAGACGGAAAGGGTTTCTTCGGTATTGCCGGAATGAGATGAGGAGATTACCAGTGTCGCCGGTCCGTTTGCCCAGGCTGGCAAATCATAATCACGGTGTACGATTACAGGTACAGGGCACATACCCGCGATATATGCTGCTAGCAAATCAGCGCCAATGGCTGAGCCTCCCATGCCCGCAATTAATATATTTTGGATCCCATCCCAATTCGGGAGCGGTTCGCTCTTGCCAAGCTCCCAAGCTTGAGAGAGTTGTTGTGGCAGTTGATCTATTTGGGAGAGCATATCGCTTATATCAAGTTTGCGGAAACTCTCTGGATCGTTAAGATTCACGTCAGATTACTCCTTGTCCTTCTGTTGGTATTCGATAATGAGATTGTATACTTTTCGCCTTGGCCAGCCTGATTTAATGGAGATTTCTTTGGCTGCTGTGGTCGCTGGTTGGTTAATCATCATTCTTGCTTCGATCTCCCTCTTCAGCTCATCAATGCTCCACGTCTCGATATCTGGATGGAAGCCATCAATTACTAGGGTGAATTCACCCCGTGGTTTATGCTCCTTGAAATGTTCAACCATTTCGCTTATCGTTCCGCGTTGGACTTCCTCGTACAGCTTGGTAAGTTCGCGGGCCACTGCGATTTGTCTGTCACCCAGTTCTGTGGAAAGAGCTGATAAGGTCGTGAGCAGCCGGTGAGGTGCTTCAAGAAAGATGATCGTGTAAGGTAATTCAGTGATTTCTTTGATCTTCTGGCGGCGATCCGAGTCTTTACGCGGCAGGTATCCCAGATACAAGAAAGCATCTGCCGACAGTCCTGAAACAATCAGAGCGGATAGAGGCGCACTTGGACCGGGGATTGGACTGACATCATGACCTGCAGTGAGGACCGATCGGACAAGTTCGTATCCCGGGTCATTAAGCAGAGGAGTCCCGGCATCGCTTACCAGGGCGAGATCGCCTCCCTGTAGTCTTGCAAGTATTTCTGGCAGCTTTATGATTTTATTGTGTTCATAGTAGCTGCTCAACGGTGTTTTTATACCATAATGCGCCAATAGTTTGCCTGTATGGCGCGTGTCCTCAGCCAAAATCAAAGTTACTTCCCGCAGCGTTTTTAAGGCGCGCGCGCTGATGTCCTCAAGATTTCCGATTGGAGTGGCAATTAGGTATAGGATGCTCACAGTTATTTAATTAAACAGATCTGATTTGAGAGTTCTAGTTTTCCGTCAGATGTGATTATTTCGTAATAATAGATCGTGGATGGAACACTGTAAGCTTTGTCAAGGGTGTAGTAACGGGATATCGAATGTAACTTTCATCTTTGACGAAGCACTAGAACCGCATCAAGCGTGTCTTAAGGCGAGGACCAGGTCAAGATATTGAGGGTTAGCTGGTCATTTTCCGTATTGAAATTGGTCGCATCAAAATATCCAGGCAAACCCTGGCTGGTCCGGTAGCACCAGTATACGCCTGGATTTGCATCGTCGAGGGGCAATGGGGTCGAGTTTAGTTGAGCAGTGGTGCATTCATTAAAACCTGGGATTGACTCGCCGTACCGTCCTATTTGTGCATTGTTTATCGGGCTGAGCGATAACTCCCCATCAGCGTCGCTCTCATAAGATAAATCATTGCTTATGGCTTGATTGATTTCGAGTGTATCCAAGTCTAGTTCGTCCCCGGGGAATATGTTTGCCGTGCCTTTAGCTTGAATGATGGGTGGGGTTGCCGTGGGAGAGGGAGTGCTGGTTGGCGTTGGTGCGGTAGGTGTTGGTGTAGGTGTCGAGACGACCTGGATTCGCACCCAAAATGCTGAATTCCCGTTGGGACCAATACCGAAGAGTTTTTGTTCCGCATTGCGCAGTTTCCAGTTCCCTTGGTAGGTTCCTGTTTCAGTTGGTGCGGTCATTTCTACGGCTAGATCAATCACTTGCTCAGGGGATACCGACTTGCTTAGGGAGACGTTTGCTGCTGCGCTCATCTGCTCGCCTGAAAAGAATGCCACTGAATAGGCTGTTGTCCAAGTGCAGGCACCGGCATTCTTTATCCGCCAGATTTTGGTGAATGTATTGCCGGGCGCCATAATCGTATCATCAGGTATGGTGACATCAATTGGGATCGCAGCCATGCCAAGATCGCAGGGTGTATCAGGGGTTTTGACAGCCTCGGTGGCAGCTTTTGTAGGATCATCCGGAGAGCGCGTAAGATTAGGGTTGGGCGTAGCTGTTTTAACACCGCTCTCGGTGGGTGCGATCTGCGTCGCGGTCGGTTTTGTTTCCTGGGCAGCCGAAGTGAGCCGGGCGTTTACGGTTTGATAGGCTTGAGTGATATTTTGCGTTGGGGTTTCGCTGTCCCTTAAACCCGGCATATTGCAGCTAGATAATAGGATCAGCAGGAAGGCGAATATCGTGAAAATCGGGTAGCGCAGAAGATTGGTGGACATGGCTTGTGTAATTTAACTTACCTTTGGATCGATACCTTCAGTCCCTTCCCGATTAGCATCTGCCCAGGAGGATATCTGGAATATTGCCAAGTTTCCAGTGTAGAGTGTCGTATACATCTAGGGGGGGGTGATAAGTGGTGGAATTGTTAAGTCAATCTATCAAGAATTCCCAACTTCATCTGCCGGTAGTAATTGTTTTAGGCGTCGTGATAGTTTGCGTCTTGTCAGCAGTACGCGCCGCCCACATTGCAGGCATTCCAGCCCAATATCAGCGCCCAGGCGTACGATTTTCCACTCATAGCTTCCACAAGGGTGCGCTTTTCGCAAACGCACAACATCATCCAGATGTAATTCTGGCAGCATGTCAGGCATTATATCACGTGGGAAATGAACCGCATGCGGGTGGTATAATCTCCGCACCCCAGGATTGAAAGGGATTATTTGGTGAAACTAAAATGCTTGATTTAGCACCCTCGATGTTTATCTCGCATATCGTTGTGTTGCTGATTGCGTTTCCGATCCATGAGTTCGCCCATGCCTGGACGGCGAATTTCTTTGGCGACGATACGCCCCGGTTGGCTGGTCGATTGACGCTCAATCCGCTCGTTCATCTCGATGTTTTAGGGTCGATCCTATTGATTGTCGCTGGTTTTGGTTGGGCAAAGCCCGTTCCTGTCAATCCTTATGTGCTATCACTAAGGTCTTCTTCAGCATTCATGCTGGTATCTCTCGCAGGTCCTGCTTCAAATTTCCTTATGGCTGTGTTGGCTGCCATCCCCTTTCAGCTTGGTCTCGTATCTGCAGCTGGGGCGCAGCTGTCAATCATTACCGCAAATGATCATATCCTTCCAACACCCGCTCAAGTATTGTTTGTCTTCATTTACATCAATCTCCTGCTCATGCTGTTCAACATGATCCCTTTAGCTCCCCTGGATGGAGAGAAAATCGCTAGATATTTCCTCCCCTCCTCTTGGGGAAGTTTCCTAGATCAGATCCGACCATTCAGCCCAATAATCTTGCTTGCGATAGTATTTCTAGGGCTGTTAAGCAACATTTTGATGCCAGTGTTGAGCTGGTTGATGGGCATATTTGTTGGATGATCCTTGGCAGGATTCTCTATCGCACCAGGCAGTTTTGGCAAGCACTTAAGTCTTCACCAAGGCCGGGTGATCTCGAATTGGCTCAGGCTACTTTGACCCCAGCCCAAATGGAGTTATTTCGAACAATGCAGCCAAGTGAGCAAGCACACAGCCTGCAAGTCTGCAAAGAGTTATTATCTGTTACAGATAAGGATCATCTTCCCCAGCAGGGGGATTTGTTAGTCGCCGCTCTGCTCCATGATGTTGGGAAGAGCCGGCGACCATTAAGCGTTTATGAGCGTGTAATGATTGTCTTGGGACACGCGCTGTTCCCCGATATTGTCAACCGCTGGGGGGGTGAAGATGTGAAGATTGATGATGACAACCGCGATGTTACGCGATTAACTTGGTTAAAAATTCCCTTTGTGGTCGCCGAACAGCACCCAAGCTGGGGCGCTTCACTGGCTGCGGAAGCAGGTGTCTCACCACTAACTGCCTCACTCATTCGCCATCATCAGAACTTTTCCCCTCAAAATCCAGTAACCTTAGAAGAGCAGCTGTTGAAAAGGTTGCAGGCGGCTGATGGTGTCCATTAATTATTGAAAGAAGGGAGTGCTATGACTGTTCAAATTACCATAATCGGCTTGGGTCAAATTGGTGCTTCTATCGGATTAGGGTTAGCAGAAAAAGGGGATATGTTTACGAGAGTTGGCCATGATCGGGAACCCAAAATCTCCCGGGAAGCATTAAAGCTCGGGGCAATTGATCGCTTTTCAGTTAATCTGCCGGCCTCAGTCAGCGAAGCAGATATTGTAGTCTTAGCGCTGCCAATGGATCAGATCAAAGAAACTTTATCCATTATTGCCGAGGATCTGTGTGAAGATGTCGTTGTGATGGATACCGGACCAGTAAAGGAAGTGGTCTCCGGTTGGGCGGGTGATCTGCTGCCGCCCAACCGCCACTATGTCGGTCTGACACCGGTATTGAATCCTAACTATTTGCTTGAGCCAGATTCGGGTCTAGAAGTCGCCCATGCTGATCTGTTTCGAGGCAGCCTCATCGGGGTAGTCACTCCACCGCGCACTGTGTCCGAAGCGATTAAACTTGCCGCAGATTTAATCCGTTTGCTGGGAGCCAACCCGCTTTTTGTCGATCCAGTTGAGATTGACAGTTTGATGGCCTCCACACATATTCTGCCCCAATTAATGGCTGCCGCTCTGCTAAATTCAACGATCGATCAACCTGGATGGCGTGAGGCTCGCAAAATAGCCGGTCGAGCTTATGCCGAGGTAACCAGCCCGATCATCCAGTTCAGCGATCCACAATCATTATCTTCTTCCGTAATGTTGAATAAGGAGAATATCCTGCGGGTGCTGGACTCTCTGACTGCCTCTTTGCTTGCGATACGCAGCGATATTGAACACGATAATACCGATGGGTTGGATGCCCGGCTTATTCGCGCTCGCGAGGGGCGTGAGATATGGTGGGATCAGAGGTTGAACCCCAATTGGGAGGGAGCCAGCACTACGGATGTAGAGATGCCCACCGGATCCGAATTTTTTGGTCGCTTGTTGGGTATACGACGCAAACCCAAAAAGAAATAGCCGCTTGCCTGAGAACGATTTTTGGTCTATCATTCAGGAGGTGGGTATTCGCGGCTAAAAATGGTCTTTTGAGGAGGGGTCAATATCCGCAGCGAGGAAAATCGAAATACCAGCAGATAAATTTCAGCAACCATTGATAATCAACGTATCCAAGCTAGAGCAGAGGTGATTATGGCTGAGAAAATCCAGTGGATTCATGAAGAGCTGCAGAGCTTAAAAGAATCCGGGCTGTACAACAACATCCGCACTATCCAATCCCCGCAGGGGGCCTGGTTGGAGGTTGATGGGAAACGCACATTAAATTTTTGTTCAAACAATTACCTCGGACTTGCCAACCATCCCAAATTGGTCGCCGCAGCTAAATCCGCTATCGACCGATACGGCGTCGGTCCAGCTGCGGTGCGTACAATTGCTGGTACGATGGCTCTGCACACTGAACTTGAAGCTCGCCTGGCCGCATTTAAAGGGGTTGAATCTGCCATCACCTTTCAATCGGGTTTTAACGCCAATCTTGCGACAATCCCCGCTTTGGTTGGAAAGGGTGATGTGATTTTTTCTGATGAGCTCAACCATGCCAGTATCATTGATGGGAGCCGGCTATCAGGGGCCAAAATAATTCGCTATAAGCATTGTGATGCTGATGACCTAAAAAACGCCCTCCAAGAACATCGTACCCAATACCCACGCGCTCTGATCGTCACGGATGGTGTTTTTAGTATGGATGGTGATGTAGCCCCCCTTGATGATATTTTTGCGGTCTCCGGTTCATATGATGCTATATTGATGGTTGATGATGCCCACGGCGAAGGTGTTCTCGGCAAAGGCGGGCGCGGGATTGTGGATCATTTCGGTTTGCATGGCAAGGTCGACGTGGAAATGGGCACGCTTTCCAAGGCGTTTGGTGTTGTCGGGGGTGTAGTCGCCGGGAATCCAATCGTAGTTGAATGGCTCCAGCAGCGCGGGCGTCCATTCCTATTTTCTTCAGCCATGACGGTCCCCGATGTCGCAGCTTGTATAAGCGCAGTTGACATCCTCGAAGAATCGACTGAATTAGTCGATAGGCTGTGGGAAAACGCGCGCTATTTTAAGGAAGAGATGCAGAACTTGGGTTTTGATACCGGCCAAAGCGTTACACCTATCACCCCAGTCATGCTTGGCGAAGCCCCACTAGCACAGCAATTTAGCCGCGAATTATTTTCTAACGATGTGTTTGCGATGGCGATTGGTTTTCCGACCGTCCCCCGCGGAAAAGCGCGCATCAGAGTTATGATTTCCGCTGCTCACACAAAAGATGACTTGGATCGTGGCTTAGAGGCTTTCGGTCAGGTTGGTCGCTCGCTTGGCGTATTAGCTTAATGGATTAACCAAAACAACAGCCACAGTCTAACATTATCGCTGTTGGTACCGTTGGAGTGTTTGCTAGAGGATGAACTCGATTGATTATTCTGCTTCAGTGAAAGGGTCGAAATTTGGATTTGTGCCTGCCCAGACACAGCTGGCGCGGTCATCTAGGTTACAGTCTACTGCACGTGAACAGCGGTGGCCGATAATGCGTGGGGCTTGTTCTGGAAGCCAAGTTGCCGGTAGCAGGACCTCCGCTTCCATGGCGATTTCCTCGCCTGCATGCTCGCAATACCGGATCTTCAATGTTTGCCATGTTCTCTCAGCCATATTACCTCCGCTTTCAATACTGGTCACAGTATAAACCGAAAAACTCATTCGGCAAAGTGTCGGGTGTTACTAATTAATATGATAAAAACCATCCACATAGTGAAACAACTTCGTGTGAATTTGGTAAACACTATATGGGACAAACATATTGCAATTGACAATTATTTATCCTCGCGTATAATCAAATACCTCAATATGAGTTTCACACATACAATTAAGGAGGTGCCCCTACCCAGAGTACACCAAAAGCATTACCCCATCTGTTGAAATGAACAGACCAGCAATTTAGTTATAAATTGGAGGAAGAAGAATGTATCGAAAAATGTTTTATCTCTTAGTGGCTATGGTATTGATCTTCAGTTTGCTCCTAGCCGCTTGTGCACCAGCACCAGCCGAACCAGCACCCGAAGAACCTGCTGCAGAAGAGCCAGCAGCAGAGGAACCAGCGGTTGAGGAACCGGTGGTAGAGGAGCCTGCGGAAGCATTTGAACCCTTGGTTGTCGATGCGGAATGTAAAGACAACAAAGTAAAGCAGATCGCTGCTTTAGATGAATTCACTGTTGAAGTCCAGATGTGCAAACCCGACCCGGCTTTCTTCGCCAAGATCGCGTTTACACCTTTCTTTATCCAGCCACGCGAGTGGATTGAGGAAACTGGCGGAACAGGCGAACTGCTGGAAAAACCGGTCGGCACCGGTCCGTACTACTTGGAAAGCTGGAACCGTGGCGATAGCCTTATCTTCAAACGCTTCGATGACTACTGGGGCGAACCTGCTGAGACCGAGACTTTGGTCTTCCGCTGGGCTACTGAAGGCGCAGCTCGCCTCTTGGAGCTGCAATCTGGTACAGTTGACCACATCGTGAAACTCAGCCCGGATGATTACGAGACCGTTCAGGGCGATGATAGCCTGCAATTCCTGCCTGTACCGAATCCCAATATCATGTACCTGGCAATGACCAGCACCTTTGAGCCATTTGGTGATGTGAAAGTCCGCCAGGCGGTTGCGCAGTGTGTCGACCGAGAGCGCATCATCGACAATTTCTATCCCGATGGTTCTGAAGCCGCATCCCACTTCACCCCCTGCTCCATTCCTAATGGCTGCAATGGTGAAGAGTGGTATGAGTTCGATCCTGAAGCCGGCAAGGCACTGTTAGCCGAAGCGGGTTATCCGGATGGCTTTGACAGCACGATCTTCTACCGCGATGTCTTCCGCGTCTACCTGCCCGAGCCTGGTTTAGTTGCCGTCGAATTCCAGAACCAGCTGAAGGAGAACTGCAACATCAATCTCGAGGTCCAGGTGATGGAATCGGGTGAGTTCATCGATGAATCCACCAATGGCCGCTTGGATGGTGTCTACATGCTTGGTTGGGGTGCTGACTATCTGCACGTCACCAACTTCTTAGACTTCCACTTCAGCCGCTCGAATCCGCAGTTCGGCGATGTCTACCCGGAGATCTACGAGCCTCTCGAAGAAGCCTCCACCATTGCTGTTGAAACTGATGCTGCGCCGCTCTACGAGCAGGCCAACAACGCAATCAAGGAACTGGTTCCCATGGTTCCGATTGCCCATGGCGCGCCTGCAGATGCTGCGCTCGCAGATGTCGAGAACGCTCACACTGCAGTGCTTGGTCCTCCCAGCCTGTGGAAATTCATCCCGGCTGACCGCGACACATTGGTGTACCTGAAAGCAGCCGAGCCGATCAGCATTTACTGCATGGACGAGACCGATGGCGAGTCTCTGGATGGCTGCAAGATGGTAACTGATGGTCTCTACAAGTACGACGAGTTCGGCGTTGCTCAACCCGCCTTGGCTACATCCTGCGAAGCCAATGAAGATGCTACTGTCTTCACTTGTTATTTGCGTGAAGGTGTAAAGTTCCATGACGGTTCAATGCTGGATGCGAATGACGTTATACGTTCATGGGATGCTGGCATGAATGCCGCCAGTGAATACCACACGGGAAACACCGGCGCATTTGAATATGCATCCTACCTGTTCGATGCCTTAATGAACTTGCCGGACGAATAACCAACCTTGGTGCCTAGTCCACAAGGCTAGGATTGTCTAAACGACAACGCGAGATCGAACTGTCCCGCAAAGGGACTAACTCTTTCTCGCGTTGTCAGTTATCAGTATTTGGGACATTATGCTTCAATACACGATCCGGCGTATCTTCTTATCTATCCCGGTATTATTTGGAATACTGCTGGTCACATTTGTCATCGCCCGTTCCATTCCTGGGGACCCGTGCAGAGCGATTCTCGGGGAAAAGGCAACGGTAGAGATTTGTGAGCGATTTTCCCGCGACCATGGACTCGATAAGCCCATCCCCATCCAATTCGCCATCTACATGGGTAATATCCTAAGTGGTGATTTTGGAGAATCTATCCGCTTCAGCCGCCCTGTGACAACGATTCTCCTGGAGCGCTTACCCCTGACACTTGAATTGGGATTGATAGCGATATTTCTGGCGACCTTGATCGGTATTCCATTGGGTGTTCTCTCAGCTGTCCGCCATAATTCAGCCGTTGATGTGGTGACCATGGTGGGGGCAAACACTGGCGTTTCGATGCCGGTCTACTGGTTGGGTTTGATGCTGGCCTATCTTTTTGCCTTGGTCTTGAAAGATACACCATTCTGGTTGCCACCCTCAGGAAGATTGACCGCGGGACTTGTGGCCATTCCATTTTATGAAGTGTGGGGAACGGGAATAACACCTGAGTCAACTATCTACCCCATCGTTGAATTCTTCGCCAACATGTATATTCTCAACTCGCTGATCACGTTTGATTGGGTGGTGCTTAGCGATTCAGTCAAGCACATGATCCTCCCCGCACTCGCGCTGTGTACCATTCCGCTGGCCATTATTGCCCGCATGACGCGTTCGAGTATGTTAGAGGTGTTGCGCCAAGATTATGTCCGCACCGCGCGGGCAAAGGGTGTGGTTGAGCGTACTGTTATTAGGAAACATGCCTTCCGGAACGCATTACTGCCCATCGTTACCATTATTGGCTTGCAGTTCGGCACTCTTTTTGCGGGTGCTGTATTGACAGAGTCTATATTTGGCTTGGCGGGGGTCGGCCGGATGTTGTTTGAGGCGATCACAGCCCGTGATTTTCCAATCGTCCAGGGGTTTACTGTGGTGATTGCGATTGGCTACGTGATTGCAAATTTGGTGGTCGATCTCTCGTATCCGTTTATTGACCCACGTGTAAAGTTGGATTGAGCAGCTTATGTCATCAGTTACCAAGCTAAAAGAATCAAACACAGAGCAAGATTACCGTTCAAACAGCCTCTGGCGCCTTACACTTCGGCGCATTTGGCGGCAGCGTTCGGCAAAGGTAGGCGGTAGCCTCCTGGGCATACTGATTCTGATTGCAATCTTTGCCCCGCTGATTGCACCTTATGATCCGGAAGAAGTGCTCATTGGTAAAGAAGATGTGAGGAAGCGGCAGTCACCGTGCATTCATCTGCTCGGTTGCCCAGAAGATCAACCCCAGCACTTGATGGGGATTGATGGGAACGTGCGGGATGAATTCAGCCGGGTGTTGTACGGTGCTCAATATTCCTTACTTATTGGTTTTACAACTGTCGGATTTGCCATTATCGTAGGCACCATCTTAGGGTTAATTTCTGGTTATTACAGTGGTTGGTCAGACAATCTCATCATGCGGTCCATGGATGTGCTTTTAGCCTTCCCCTCACTTTTGCTGGCAATTGCTATCGTCAGTGTTTTAGGTCCCGGCCTTCAGAATGCGTTATTGGCGATTGCGATTGTCAGTATCCCGGTATACGCGCGTGTAGTCCGCGCTAGTGTTTTGCAGGTCAAAGAGCAGGACTTTGTTTCTGCCTCACGGGCCTTAGGTGCCAGTGATCGCCGCATCATGTTTGTGCGTATTCTGCCTAACGCTGTCCCCCCATTAGTTGTCCAAGGCACCTTGGGCATCGCAACCGCGATTCTGAGCGCTGCGGCCCTCTCTTTCCTTGGTCTGGGTGCCCAACCCCCAACACCTGAATGGGGTACCATGTTGGGCTCAGAACGCAACCAGGTGTTTACGGCGCCGCACTTAGTTTTTTATCCCGGCTTAGCGATAATGTTCACCGTATTAGCATTCAACTTACTCGGTGACGGGCTGCGCGATGCGCTCGATCCGCGTCTATCACAAGTCCGCGAATAAATTACCCAAAATTTGTTAAACTCAACCGTCCCTTTTTTGCTGGAAATAAAGGGACATTTCTTTTTTGTCAGGGTTGCTACCTTTGACATTCTAGACGGCGCGGACTAAAATGAACCCTGTATAACCATATCTTAACACTGCAGTGAACATTTCCCGATGCCTGTTGGTGATGCAGGTACAGAACTCTGAAGATACCGGTTGTACTTGGGAGGTTGAATGAGTGCCTGGCCTGGCAAATTCGTGATTGGCTTGACGGGCAATATAGCCACGGGGAAAAGCCTTGTTCGGCGGATGTTAGAGCACCTCGGGGCTTATGGGATTGATGCAGATGCGCTCGGACATCGTGCGATAGCCAGGGGTGCGCCAGGTTATCAGCCGGTAGTTGAAACTTTCGGACGCTGGATCCTCAATTCGGATGAACAAATTGATCGCCGTAGATTGGCAAAAGTAGTTTTCTCGGATGTTGAAGCGCTATCCCGGCTTGAAGCGATTATCCATCCGCTTGTTTTTCAAGCGGTAGACCTTTTAGCAATGCGGACGAACCGTTCGGTGATCGCCCTTGAGGCGATCAAATTGATCGAATCTGGCTTGCATAACAAATGCGACACGGTCTGGGTTACCCATGCACCTCAGGAGATCCAACTTGCTCGGTTGATGCATCGCCGTCATATGAGTGAAGTGCAGGCTAATCAGCGTATTACTGCCCAGTCTCCACCGGAAGGTAAAACTGAAACCGCGGATGTTGTGATCCACAATCAAAAAGCCTTTGAGGATACTTGGCAGCAGGTGCTAACCGCCTGGCAGCAGCTGTTCCCGACCTTTGATGCCGAAGCTGTATTAACCGCTTCTTCTACCGAAGGTGGTTTCATGGTTCAACGTGCCCGACCACGTCAGGCTGAGGAGATTGCAGCTTTTATTACCAGGCTTAGCAGCGGGAACCGGGTGATGAGCCGTGAAGATGTGCTGGATGACTTTGGTGAGAAAGCTTATATGCTGTTGCGCTCTGAACGGGACCTGGTAGGTGTGTTGGGGTGGCAGGTGGAAAACCTAGTTGCCCGAATCGATGATGTGTATATCGATGGTACGGTTTCATACCAAGAGACTATGGAAGCCGTGTTATGCGAGGTTGAACAAGCTTCTATCGAATTGCAGTGCGAGATTATCCTGTTGTTTGTCCCTCCTAACATCGCTCGCGAGAGCTACCTCTGGACTGACCTCGGCTACGAGCTGCGGACAGTTTCGAGCCTGGGTATCCGCGCTTGGCAGGAAGCTGCGGCCGAATCGATGCCTCACAAATCAGCAATGTTGTTTAAACAGATCCGTAGTGATCGCGTGTTACGTCCTATGTAAGCTTTATCTAGCAGTGTGACAAATGAGTTTGGTGAGGTGGTGGGTTGAATAACGCCGGAACGCGCGATGCCGTATCGCATCTCTCTCCACCATAATGGGTTAAGTTTAATAATCATTGGTACAATCTGATTCACCGCTTATGCATACATGATCTCCTGGGTAATTTACATGCCATAACCCACAGCTAGCCGGAGTTGCTTTTGTGCTCGACGTAATAAATCAATTGGTAAGCAATCTAAGCTTCATTTACCAACGCCTAAATTGGGTAAATCTAATCGACCTGGCGTTGGTTACGATGTTTTTTTTCGCTATCCTTATGCTATTGAGAGATACTCAGGCGATGGCGCTGTTGCGTGGGATTCTGATTTTTTTCGTTTTGGTCGCTTTACTTACCACGCTTGATGTACTCCCCGCGTTCTCTTGGTTGATAAGCAGCATCATGCCAGCGCTGTTGTTTTCGATCCCGGTGATTTTCGCTCCTGAAATCCGGCGTACCCTTGAGCGGTTAGGTAGAGCTGGGGCCTTAACCCAGATCGGTTCAACCACAACAGGAGGCTCTGATTCGATCAATGCGGTCATCAGTGCAGTCGCCCGTTTATCAGATCGCCATCACGGGGCCTTGATCGTCATCCAGCGCAAGGATAATCTGGATGAGTATATTAACACCGGTGTCAAAATGAAGGCACTGGTTACGCCTGAGCTGCTCTTACAGGTTTTTTACCCGAATACGCCTTTACATGATGGTGCCGTAGTCATCTCTGACGGAACGCTTGTTGCTGCATCCTGTGTGATGCCGCTCTCTGCGAGCGGCGTTCTGACACGCTCGCCCGAGCGCCAAATGGGTCTCCGGCATCGAGCTGCTCTGGGAATTTCGGAAGTCTCAGACGCGGTCGCTGTTGTTGTGTCTGAGGAAACCGGTTCTATCTCGGTTGTTCATGGTGGGCGTATGATACGTCGGCTAGATATTGAACGCTTAGAAAATATTTTGCGAACGTTTTTCCAACCCCGCGATGACAGGCGGGGTCTGTTAGGTATTATTGAGCGGGTTTCAATGAACCGGCCCCAAACAAGGCAAGGTGAACGTTAGATGCTCGGTTGGCTTGGAAAGAACCTACCAACGTTGATTTTGGCTTTTGTCATTGCTGCGATTGTATGGATTTCAGCTGAGATCGCATCGGATCCGAATGAAGAGCGCGTTCATCCGCGTCCAATTCCAATCGAGGTTATTGGGTTGAAATCCGATATGGTACAGGTAGCTGAGATCCCTGATGAAATTGCATTGACCTTGACTGCACCGAGATCAGTCTGGGTATCTTTAGTAAAGGATCAAGAAGCAATCCGTGCCTGGATTGACTTATCTGGTTTACCAAAAGGAACACATACCGTTCCAGTGAATGTGCAGGTAAGCTTATCACCAGTGCGGATTAATAGTATCGATCCTGAGGGAATCAAAGTAGACCTTGAACCTTTTGTCATCCGCGATTTCCCGGTCGAATTAACGGTAACTGGCGATCCCGCAATCGGATATCGCAAGGGCACTCCAGTTATCGAGCCTGAGGTAATCAGTATTTCTGGCCCGGAGGACTTGGTAGATCAGGTTGCAGAAACCGCCGTCTCACTCGATATCTCTGGATCAAACGAAACAATAAAAAGATCATTGATTGTTCAGCCCCGTTCTGATGACGGGAAGATTGTTACCGAGATAACCATTTCTCCGCCGTCAGTCACTGTCACCCAACCAGTTAACCTGCTCGGTGGATATCGGAATATTATTGTTAAAGTTGTCACGTCGGGAGAGGTGGCTGATGGGTATTGGCTCACAAACGTCTCAGTTAACCCTCCATCTGTAGTCGTTTTTTCAAGCAATCCAACCTTGGTTAACCAATTGCCTGGTTTTGTTGAAACGATCCCCATTGATCTGACCGGTTTGAACGATGATGTAGATATTCGTGCCAACCTGAATTTACCGGACGAAATCACCCTGGTGGGAGAAGAAACGGTGCTGGTTCGGTTGAGTATCGCTGCTAGCGAAGGCAATCTCCCCATTACTCTGCCTATCGAGACTATTGGTCTTATCCCGGAGTACGAAGCGGTTTTTTCTCCTGATACGGTAAATTTAATTCTGACCGGTCCTTTACCGCTGCTCACTAACCTCACGCCCTCCAGCATTCGCGTTATTGTCAATGTCTCTGGTCTCGAACCGGGGGTGCACCAGGTTGTGCCAGAGGTTGATTTGCTGCCCAATGAGGTCAGAGTTGAGAGCCTCCAACCTGAAACAGTTTCCGTGACGATCACAGTTGCCCCAACCCCCACACCTACCCCAGAGATAGAAGGTTCTGATACCGCTGCTGATTCAACGCCAACGACTTTGATCAGCACTGCGCCAACAGCTACCCCGAGCTCATAACGCACTACAATGCCAAATCCAGTAGTTGTCCTTGTTGGTCGCCCCAATGTTGGTAAGAGCACACTGTTCAACCGTTTGGCTGAAGAGCGGTTGGCGGTCACACATGACGTCCCAGGCACTACGCGCGACCGGTTGGTAGCAGAAGCTGAATGGGCGGGAGTTGTTTTTTCTGTCGTTGATACTGGGGGTATCGATCCTGCTACCGCTGGTCCGGGAGGTTCGCTTGAACCGTTATCTATTGGCTCAGCCGATTTCATTGAGCAAATCCGAACCCAAGCCGAAGTTGCCATCAGTAGTGCTGATGCGGTTCTATTTATTACTGATGCTGAAAGTGGGATTACACCCGCAGATCGGGAAGTCGCCCAAATATTACGGAAGCACCAGAGCAGTATTGAAGGCAGTCTGTATCCCCCGGTTTTTTTAGTCGTAAATAAAGCAGATAATCAAGCTCGACGCCTTGATGCGCTTCAGTTCTACGAATTAGGAATTGGAGAGCCTTATCCGATATCCGCTCTGCACGGGACAGGCACCGGGGATTTGCTGGATGCGTTGGTGGCAAGTATCAAAGACCAAGCTCAACCGATCCCGGATGACACTGTAAAAATAGCCATTCTAGGCAAGCCTAATGTGGGAAAATCAAGCTTGTTAAATCAATTGGTAGGTGAGGACAGGGCAATCGTTAGCCCAATTCCTGGCACCACTCGCGATGCGGTTGACACGGACCTGGAATATGAAGGGATTCCGGTTACACTGATCGATACTGCTGGAATTAGGCGTCGGGGAAAAATTGATCCTGGGGTAGAAAAATATAGTGTCATGCGCTCTTTTCGAGCGATAGAGAGATCTGACGTTGGCTTGCTTCTTATCGATGCCAGTACAGGTATAACTTCCCAAGATGCTCATATCGCGGGCTATATTCTCGATGCCTGGAAAAGTGTCGTTATCTTGGTGAATAAATGGGATTTGGTACCGAAAGATACGTATACAATGGGGGTTTTTACGACGAGAGTTCGCCAAGAATTAAATTTTTTAGATTACGTTCCGGTGCTCTTCATCTCGGCCAAGACCGGTCAGCGAGTGAAAAAGGTGTTGCCGCTCGCACTGCGTGTCCAGGAAGAGCGTTTATTTAAGTTAACGACTTCAAAATTTAACCGTCTCCTCCAAGATGCCCAGATGATTCACCCCGCTCCATCGCACGCTGGCCGTCAGCTGAAGATCTATTATGGTACCCAGGTACGCAGCGACCCACCGACTTTTCTTCTCTATGTCAATGATCCAAAATTGGCCCATTTCACGTACCTCAGATTCTTAGAAAACCGTATCCGTGAGCTCCACGACTTTATCGGCACACCGATCCGGGTTGTTCTTCGGCCTCGGAAGCAGAATCGTTAGGTTTGTTTTCATGAGATCAATGTTCCAAAATATAGCTGGCACGCCGCTATGCTAGACCCGGAAGCAGTAGATAATAATGATTCACAACTGAGCGCGCCTCAACCGCAGGAGCGGCGCAGTAATCTGAAGCGTGCACTCATCGATATCGTCGAAACCATTGTTATTGCGCTGCTGCTGTTTTTGGTGATCAATACGATTTCGGCTAGAATCCGCGTAGATGGGCGCAGCATGGAACCAACCTTGAAATCCGGACAATTCGTGCTGGTGAATAAACTGGCTTATAAGATAGGCTCACCGCAATACGGCGATATAATCGTTTTTCACTACCCGCGCAATCCCGACCAGGAGTACATCAAACGCGTAATCGGGTTGCCGGGAGATCTGGTGGAGATAAAAGCTGGCCAGGTCTTTGTTAACGATCAGCTTATCGAAGAACCATATATACTTAACGAACCCACCTATCAGGACAGGGTCAGAGTACCGGTGAATGCTTTATTTGTGCTGGGAGATAACCGCAATAACTCATCCGATTCCCATACTTGGGGTGCTGTCCCTTTGGAATCAGTAGTCGGGAAAGCAATCCTAATATACTGGCCGCCTCAAGATTGGGGAATCCTGCACCATCAACTGAGACCCGATGGGTTATCATGAGTCACAGCTCTAGACGGTTTAGAACGCAATTTAGGTTTCGTTGACATGTCGGAGGCGGGTGCTCACAACAACGGAGCAGCGAATAAAAAGATTGCAAGTAATTATCTAGGCAACAATTCGCCAGTTATGAGTATAATAAAGCTATCTTAGGTTTGTGGAGTCCCTGGAATGTCAGAGAGTGATGCTAGCGATAACGAAATACTGGTTGCTTACTGCCCTGAATGCCAAACCGGGTTAATGAAGTTGCAGCATAAAACCTACTTCACATGGTTAAATGGGGAACTTGTTACCGCTCCAAATTTCCCTGCTTGGATCTGTGATATGTGTGGCCGTCGGGAGTATGATGCCCGGGCAGTCAAGTGGTTAAATATTTTGCTCAACCCTGAGACAGGACGAACGAGAGCAAGACGAAGCGATCAAGCTCATGGTACGGGCCCACTCCATCCCTAACCACTACATCCCCCCCCAATAAAAAAACTGCATTACCCTCACCATCGCTTGCTGAAACTTTATCAACCAGCTATTTGTATCTCTCAGCATTAGTAGTCAAAGTGGCTGTGGGCTAATAGCAGCGCGGCGAGTGTTTTTGAATCGCGGATTTCACCTTGTGATGCCATGCGGTAAGCTTTATCTACTGGTATCCTTTCAACGACAATTTGCTCGTCTTCATCTTGGGGGAGAGGTGCTGGCGAGAGATCGTTTGCGAAATAGACATACATATACTCGGTCGAATACCCTGGCGCCAAGAAAAATTCGCCCAGGAGGGTCATGTTTCTTGCGGCCATACCGGTTTCTTCTCGCAGCTCCCGTAGTGCGCAGGCTTCTTCCGGTTCATCTTTGTCGATCACTCCAGCTGGCAGTTCTAATATTTCTTCACCCACAGCGTGCCGGTATTGGCGGATAAACAATATATTACCTTTTTCATCGACGGGGAGAATTGTGACTGCGCCGGCATGGCTGATAATGTCGATGTTCATTTCACGGTTATCGGGAAGTTTGACTCTATCGACACGCACGTCGAACACCTTTCCATGATAGATTGGCTTTGAATCTATAATTTCATAGGACATGCTTGCACCTTGTATGTGATTAATTAATGAAAGGGAGTAGCTGGTTGGCTGACACAGCTACTCCGATTTTAATAGCGGATCAAACTTATTGGTTAAGGGATTTGGAGCGTTTGGCCCGGGGATATGCGATAGGGTGATTCTAATCCGTTAGCGGCCGCAATTGCATGGGGGTCTGCATCGCCATACTTACAAGCGATTGAGAATATCGTATCGCCAGATCGGACTGTGTAAGTGTCTGGGTGGGGCAGCAGTGTTGTATTACCGGGGAATTTATTGCCCGTTTGTGGTATTTTCAGCACCATACCAGCATAGTACGTCGAGTTTGTTGATAAGCCGCTTAAACGCAGCAATTCGTTGGGGTTCACATCAAATCTTCGGGCGATACAGTATGGGTGTTCCCCAGCTTGCAGTGTCCACGAAGTGGGAATGCCAGGTGTGGCAGTTGGGAATGCGACTGGGGGTACACTGGTTACTGCCGCAGCTGCTACTGTAGCTTGAACGTCTTGGCTGAGAAGGGTCGCAGTAGGGGCCGGGTCTCCGGTGCTGCTTTCAGTGGGGGGGATTTCCGTAGGAATAGGAGTGCCGCTGCCTTGCATAGCCATCAATGTCTGGGTTGCCGCTTTCTCTAATTCGCTCATCACATCATCGTTGGTTCCCGGTAGTGGAAAATCTCCTACCGTAGTTGGAGTAGCATTTTCGCTTGGCGATTCTGAAGCCGGTCGCACACAAGCTGCTAATATAAATGCCATCACGAGGGTAATCGCAATCATTAGATACCGCTTGGTCTCCATCTTCAATTTCTCCTTAAACTTTCTATCCCCTATATTTGACAAAACTTGTCAAAAAGCGAAGGGTAATTTCTGGCCAGTTTAGGCTGAATTTTGAACTGATACTAGCATAATCCCGATATTGCGTCAAGCATATTGCATTATATTTTGGAACTCTTGTTCAGGTTCAATATATTGGTTGCAGATTTGCTGTGCCCATGATTTATTGCTTGATTGTCAAAATGATTTGTTGTTCCCTCTTTCGGGCTGGCATCCGATCTGGTCGTAACCAATTTGATGAGCAACGAACTATTTATCACTGATTGCTGTAGCTGTTTATCTGGTTGGAGTACTGTTCGTTCTAAAATGTAAGCGACTCGCTTATAAGCAAAGCCTCTGGGGTAGTAGACATCATTCCTCCAAGTTTTTGGGTTTCTCAATGTCGATAACTCACCGGTTGGATCATGTTAATCTCCAATAGTGTGGACGATCGGCGTCTGTTGGTTTTGCGCTAGTGGTCCATCATTAGTGATTTTTTAGTAAGAATGGATCGTGGACGGAACACTTTAAGATTTGGCAAGGGTGTCGTAACCGAATAGCGAATGAAACTTTCATCTTTGACAAAGCACTAGTAGTCAGTCCAACATAAAACATAAAGATGGCATAGATCTTGTTACCTGAAGAACAAAGAAGACAAATCAGGAGAACAAGGAAATGAAACAGAAG
>Ga0209013_10000988_pt1 | contig 26246 bp, 23 predicted proteins | sample Cruoilmetagenom2_FD_187291 | JGI IMG/M metagenome (GOLD analysis project Ga0209013, IMG submission 187291) | Oil polluted marine microbial communities from Coal Oil Point, Santa Barbara, California, USA - Sample 2 (SPAdes) (version 2) | ecosystem: Environmental > Aquatic > Marine > Oil seeps ...
TACACGCGGGTGTAGCCAAGTGGTAAGGCAGTAGCTTCCCAAGCTACCATTCGTGGGTTCGATTCCCACCACCCGCTCACATCTTCCATCCGGCGAAGGCTTAAATGTCAGGAGCTGCTCTAGCGATATCTTTTGGAGCAGCTCCATTGATTTAATTTATAAGGGTGAAACTTAAGATTATCGTTTGGTTTACTTCATCAACATTATTTGATCAATTTTCCAATCCCCGTCCACCCTGGTCATAATAATAATCGGTAAGACCGTCTCTTCATCCAGAGTCCATGTGAGGGAGGCGCTATTTTCATTCTCCTGGACATCTGGTCTTGTAGCCGATACGATGGATAGTTTTTCTTCTTCCTCTGGAGCAGTACCTAACTTGAATAGGTAATCATGGGTTAAACTGCAGGGTCCACCTGCGACATTTCCGTACCTTACTGCGCCGCTTGTAAGAAACGATTCGGCAACCCTATCATTAGCTGCATCGCACGCATTCCAATATTCCCAATAGACATCTTCAGGGCCACCTGGTTCAGGCGTAGAACTCTCAGCCTGGCTGCAGGCTGAGAGCATAATTACGACTACAATCGATAAAACGGACAGCCTCGACAAAATAATTTTCATTTCGTGATCCTCTTCATTGTTTTTGAGAATTGCGGGTGTATGGTATAGGCAATCATCTTGAATGGTTGCGCTGGAAACTTTAAAATAAATGATTAATGGAATAAAGAGGGGCTATTATAATTATTTAGACTAATTCAGTCAATTTCAGTGGAGATTAGAGATCGCTTATTTAGCCCGAATATAATTTACAATAATGGGAGCACGTCTGGTTCGGCATAGTTTTTTCTTATCACCTCCCTGTACTGGGCAACAATTTTTTCAGCAATCACATCCCAAGAATAATCCTTGGAAAATTTTACAGCACGCTGACTCATGTCATACTGCAATTCAGGGTTTTCTAATAGATCCGTCAAACGCGCTGCCAGCGCCTGTGGATCATCCACAGGAACGGTAAAACCAGTCTCCCCATCCCTGACAAGGAACGCTAATCCACCCACCTGGGAGGCAACCACGGGAGTACCGCAAGCCATCGCTTCGAGGGCAACCATCCCGAATGATTCGTAGAAAGAGGGCATCACGACTACATCTGCTGCAGAGTAATAATATGGCAAGGTATCCTGACCTCGTTTTCCCAGGAAAGTGACCAAGTCATTCAATCCGATATCTTCCCGCAAGTCATGCAGGCGAGCCATCTCGTTATTCGCGTCACTATATTCCTGCTCCGGGTCTCCACCAATTACCGTAAGACAGACACGCGAATCCTTTGGTTTCATGAGGGCAATGGCTTCCATAACGGTGTCGATGCCTTTTAATTGCTCGATACGCCCTACATACAATAACATCCGGTCACAGGGAGGGATACCGATAAATTCTTTGGCTTCGTCTTCAGGTATCGGGTAAAAATGACTCGTGTCAACACCCGGCGGAATGATCACAATCTTGCTGGTGTCTGCCTGGTATAACCACAACAACTGCGCCATCTCTGCCTGGGTAGCTGCTACGATACGCTCTGCCATACTTAGCACTTCCCGTTCCCCCTCCAAACGATAATTACCCTCCACCTCTTCTGCATTGCGCGCTACACGCTGCTTCATTACACCTAAGGTATGGAACATATGGACTACCGGTACATCCCATCGTTTTTTTAATTCTCCCGCAGCGATACCTGACATCCAGTAATGGCTGTGAATTAAATCGTACCGGAGATTTTTTAGCTGTGTAAAATGATGAACACCTTCAACAAATTCCGGGATATATGATGCCAATTCCTTCTTCGGCAAATATACCTCTGGCCCTGCGGGCACGTGCACAACACGGTTCCCATATCCAAGATCGTGCAGCACATGGGGTACATGTTCATCTTGCGAACGGGTGAATACATCCACATGGACGCCGATACTGCCAAGTTCACGCGTAAGATCCCTCACATAAACATTCATACCACCGGTATCTTTGCCTCCTAAAGTGGCCAATGGACATGTATGAAAGGACAGCATGGCTATGCGCAGCATTGGCTTGTCTGTCTTTTCCCATGTTTCAAAGAATGTCATCGAGTTGTACCGTATCCACTTGCCACGTTCACTGTTCCCTTGTATAATTTGCGGCGCAACATTACGCCACCGTAGCTCAGTTGGCAGAGCAGTCGCTTCGTAAGCGACAGGTCAAGGGTTCGAATCCCTTCGGTGGCTTATTCCAGCGGCGTCCATCCGATGCCGCTGTCCCATTTATATAACGAATGATATTACAATTTTACCCTCCTTCCAGTATAATTCCATTATGCTTGATCGCACAACCCCTTTGGTAATCGGAATCGCCGGTGGATCTGGTTCGGGTAAGACGACCCTGGCCAATTTGATCCTCGAACGTGTTGGCGGCGACAGCATTGCCTTCCTGCCCCATGACGCCTATTATAAAGATCTCAGTGAATTGCCCCTCAACCAGAGAGCTACCATAAATTTCGACCACCCTGATTCTTTGGACAATGACCTTCTCATAGATCACGTGAATATATTAATATCCAATCAACCCGTAGATCTACCAATTTATGATTTCAAAACCCACTCGCGGACAGGTGAAACCTACCGCGTGGAACCGAAGCCCGTCATCATGGTTGAAGGTATTCTGATTTTCGCTGAGCCCGTTCTCCGTGAACTGCTAGAAGTCAAGATATTTGTCGACACCGATTCAGACCTGCGCTTCATCCGCCGCCTGGAACGGGACATTAACGAGAGAGGCCGGACTACCGAATCGGTCGCCCGCCAATACCTTGCCACGGTGCGTCCGATGCATCTCGAATTTGTAGAACCTTCCAAACGTTATGCTGATATTATCATACCTGAGGGGGGATTAAACGAAGTAGCCATGGATATGGTTGTAGCGCGGTTGGAAGCGCTTCTGCGCGGCGAGTAGAATTGAAAATTCGCCATTTCCCAAACATTCACACTATAAAGAGAGGATAATTATTCATGTCACAAGCTAAACAGTGGACAACACCACCGGTTATGACCATCGATCCAAAGAAATCCTACAGCGCAACCTTAAAAACCGACAAAGGTGACATTATAGTCGACCTGTTTACCGATAAAACACCCCTTACAGTTAATAATTTTGTATTCCTGGCGCGAGAAGGTTATTACGATAACACTATTTTTCACCGTGTAATCGCAAATTTTATGGTGCAGGGCGGTGACCCGACAGCCACCGGCAGCGGTGGACCAGGTTATCGATTTGTTGATGAATTCAACCCCGATCTGCAGCACGACCAACCTGGCGTGCTTTCCATGGCGAACGCCGGACCCGGTACCAATGGGTCACAATTTTTTATCACTCATGTTCCAACACCGTGGTTAGATAACAAACACACCGTTTTTGGTCAGGTCACCGAAGGTATGGATGTAGTCCACTCCATACCTGAACGTGATCCTCAACGACCCGAAAACTCCGGAGTACATTTAATCACCGTAACAATCCAGGAAGGGTGATGATCGACCGGTCTTCATGACCTCCAAACAACGCCTTACGATCGCCCGGGTTCTGGCGCTTATCGCGGTCATTGTCATCAGCGTTTATATTTTCAGCATACGTGTCCAGGCAGAAGAACTTGCAAGATACGGTTACCCTGGCATTTTCCTTTTATCCATTCTGGCTAACGCCACGGTACTCCTCCCAGCGCCTGGTATCCTGTTTGTATTCGCCATGGGGGCTGTTTTCAACCCCCTTGGTGTTGCCTTAGCAGCGGGAACCGGAGCGGCAATTGGAGAGCTTTCCGGCTATCTGGCAGGGTTTGGTGGATCGGCAGTCGTGGAAAGAGCCGGTATGTACGAAAACATAAAAAAGTGGATGGAAACACACCCCAACCTGAGCTACCTTGCCGTTACTGTGCTCGCTTTTGTTCCCAATCCTATATTTGACCTGGCGGGGATCGCTGCCGGGACACTGAGGATGCCCATCTTTCGATTCCTCTTCTTTTGCTGGATTGGAAAAACTCTGAAGATGTTGTTATTCGCGTATGCAGGAGCCTCATCTTTCAACTGGTTTTTAGAACGGTGAAGGTCAATCAACAAGTTACTCATTAGGAGAAAACGATGAACCATATAGACCAGATCGACAGTTATTTGGAGATGAACCTGGATGAGAGCATCAGTGAGCTCTCTACCCTTTGCGCGCAACCCAGTGTGGCTGCTCAGAACTGGGGGCTGGATGAATGTGCCGGCCTGGTTGGTGAGATGTTAGCCAAAAGAGATTTTTCCGTACAAATTATGCCTACAGGAGGCGCACCGGTTGTTTACGCAGAGAGGACTGGAAGAAGCGAAAAAACACTGCTCATATACAACCATTACGACGTCCAACCGCCTGAACCGCTTGATCTGTGGGAAAGCCCACCCTTCGAACCGACACTGAGGAATGGAAAATTGTACGCACGCGGCGTCAGCGATGACAAAGGGCACATCGTCAGCCGCCTTTTCGCAATCGATGCGATCCTGGATGCGCTCGGCGACCTGCCGTGTAATATCAAGTTTATTATTGAAGGTGAGGAGGAGACCAGCAGCATTCACCTGCATGATTTTGTCAGCGATAATCAAGAACTTTTAGCTGCTGACGCATGCATCTGGGAATTTGGAGGAGTCGATCATCGTGGTGTGCCGCTACAATATCTCGGATTAAGGGGCATCTGTTACGTTGAGTTATCCGTCGAAACCGCCCAGGTGGATACACACTCGGGGTTGGGTGGCTCGGTCTTCCCGAATGCGGCCTGGCGCCTAACATGGGCTCTAAACAGCTTGAAAGGTCCGGACGAGAGCATACTAATCCCTGGATATTATGATTCTGTTTTGCCACCAAGTGAGCGTGACCGTGAGTATATGGAAGCGCTTCCGGAAGTGGCCGATGAATATAAAAAACGCTATGGGGTAAAGACATTTTTGAAAGGATTGACCGGCGGTACAGATCTACGCATTGCTGAAGTATTTGAACCCACATGCACCATCTGCGGTTTGTCCTCTGGTTATCAGGGTCCCGGCTCAAAGACCGTACTGCCAGCGAAAGCATCGGCAAAAGTTGACTTCCGCCTGGTTCCGGATCAGCACCCACAGCAGGTATTAAAGCAATTACGCGCCCACCTTGACGATGGTGGTTTTTCAGATGTTAAGATAAATTTCCTGGGCGGTGAACCTCCTGCCCGTACAGATCCCGATGATCCATTCGTAAAATTGGTCGTGGATAGCGCCAAACCAGTCTTTGGTCAACCCATGCAGATCGTTCCAATGATCGGTGGGTCTGGCCCAAATCACCCCTTCGTTCATCTACTGGATCTTCCGGTTGTGACCGCGGGATGCGGTTACCCCGGCACAAACGCCCATGCTCCAAATGAAAATATCAAACTCGACCTGTATCTCAAACACGCAAAGCACATTGCGCGCATCATCGATTTATTTGGGCAAAATTAGGTGCTGAGGGATACGCCCTTCATCCCGCTCTCTATTACCGCTTCATGGAAGGTATAATCCAAGCATGGATCCAATTGTCGCACTGGATATAGAAACAACCGGATTGGACACTAAAGAAGACGCAATCATAGAGATCGGTGCTGTTAAATTTAATCACAATCGCGTCGAAGATGAGTGGACCACACTTATCAATCCTGGCCGTCGCATCCCGCCATTTATTACTCAATTAACGGAGATTAACGACCGGATGGTTGTAAACGCGCCCGTAATCCACGATGTCTTAAATGATCTCGAGAATTTTATTGGCGACGCACACGTATTGGGTCACAATGTTAAATTCGATCTCGCTTTCCTGCGACGATATCGAATTCTGCGTTCAAACGATAAGATCGACACATACGACATGGCCTCAGTTCTGATACCAGGCGCTTCTCGGTATAACCTGGCTGCATTAGGACAGGCATTGAGTGTGTCTTTTCCTGCCTCCCACAGAGCACTGGATGACGCCCGTACGACACGCGGAGTCTATCTGCGACTCTATGAAGAAGCTCTACAACTTCCTTTGGCCATCCTGGCAGAGATCGTGCGGTTAAGTGAATCGGTTGAATGGGGCGGTTATATACCGTTCAGTATGGCACTGCAATCATGCTCAAAAGAGACGGGAACAACAGATTCGATTAAATTTGCCTACCAGGGACCGTTGTTTAAAGAGCGAGGTGAGCACCCGCTGGCTCCACTGCACCCGGTTTCCGAGCCAGTCCCTTTGAATGAAGAAGACGTATCGGCAATCCTGGAACCGGGTGGTGAATTTTCCAAGCACTTTCCCCAGTTCGAGTACCGTTCCCAACAGACAGAGATGCTGCGCGCCGTCACACAGGCTCTCTCCGATGGGAGGCACATAATGATTGAAGCCGGTACAGGTATTGGTAAAAGTATCGCTTACCTGATCCCAGCTGCTTTATGGGCAATGCAGAACAACCAGCGCGTCGTTGTATCCACCAATACGATCAACTTGCAGGACCAGTTGATCAATAAGGACGTGCCTGATATTCGTGCCGCACTCGGATGGGATGTACAAGCGACGGTCTTAAAAGGACGCTCAAATTATCTTTGTCCACGACGGCTCGAGAGCATCCGCCGCCGTGGCGTATCAGATGCAGAAGAAATGCGGGTCCTGGCTAAAATACTGGTCTGGCTTCAAAGTACACAATCCGGTGATCGCAGCGAATTAAATCTAAATAGTGACGCTGAAAGGAGGTTTTGGACGCGTCTATCATCTGAAGATGAAGGCTGCACGACAGAAAACTGCATCAAACACACAGGTGGAGCCTGCCCGTTCTATCGTGCTCGAATGTCCGCCCAAAGCGCACACGTGATTATTGTCAACCACGCATTGCTGCTTGCTGATATCGCTACCGGATATCGCGTTTTGCCGGAGTATGATTATTTGATCGTAGACGAGGCGCATCATCTGGAGGCTGCCACCACAAACGCCTTAAGTTTTCGGATCACTCGTAGTGATGTGGAACGCATCCTTCGTGAGTTAGGCGGCCCAACTGCGGGAATTCTCGGTTGGCTTCTGAGCGCAGCTCAACCCATACTGGTTCCGGGAGAGTACGCAGCCTTAAATCAATTGGTACAGCGAATTACCGACCACGCTTTCCAGTTTGAGAATTTGTCACGCCAGTTCTTCTTCAGTGTTGATCAATTCCTCGGTGAACAGCGAGAAGGACGTCAGGTCGGTATGTACTCGCATCAAGAGCGTATCCTATCAGCAACTCGAGTTCAACCATCGTGGGCAGATGTTGAGGTGGCGTGGGACGAATCCCAGCACGCACTTCAACCACTGTTGAAGAATATCAACCAGGTGGTACAGGGTTTGGCGGAAATTAACGACTCGCTGGTAGAAGAAGACGAAGAGTTATACAGCTCTTTATCCAATGTGTATCGCCGTCTATCAGAAATCAACGATCATTTAAACGGTCTGGTGTTCGACCCTGCCCCCGACAGGGTTTATTGGGCCGAAGCCCAACCGACCGGAAAACGGCTTTCTCTGCATGCAGCGCCTCTGCACATCGGTCCGCTCATGGAACACTATTTGTGGCGCGAGAAGACAGCGATCATCCTTACTTCAGCGACCCTCACCACTGCGGGGGAGTTCGATTATATGAGGAGCCGGTTGAATGCGGAAGATGCCTACGAGCTCGCTCTTGGCTCGCCCTTTGATTATGAATCTGCCACTCTACTCTATCTGGTTAACGATATACCCGAACCATCTGACCGTCATGGGCACCAGCAAGGGGTCATAAAAAGCTTGATAGAACTATGCCGGGCAACCGCTGGCGGGACATTGGTGCTCTTCACTTCGTATGACCAGCTTCGGCGGACTTCCAAGGCCATTACCCCAGTATTGGCCCAGGATGACATAATAACCTACACCCAAGGCGACGGAGCTTCACCTCATACCCTGCTGGAGACATTCCGTAATTCAGATAAGGCGGTATTACTCGGAACAAGATCTTTCTGGGAAGGTGTAGACATCCCCGGTGATGCCCTTACTTCGCTTGTCATTGTAAAAATCCCCTTCGACGTCCCTTCAGATCCTATCATCGCTGCCAGATCGGAGACCTTTGAAGATTCATTTTATCAATACTCACTCCCTGAAGCGATACTTCGCTTCCGGCAGGGGTTCGGTCGTTTGATTCGCAGCCAGAAAGATCGCGGTGTGGTCCTAATTTTAGATAGGCGGGTATTGAGTAAAAATTATGGGCGCTACTTTATCGAATCTGTTCCCACATGCACAATGAGTATCGGTTCGATCGATGATATTTCTCATGCTGCTCAACAGTGGTTGAATATCTAAATTCTACAATATTAATTGGATCCATCTGCGAGAATTTACTCCTGCCGAATGACTAGATTCCCTATCGCAAGTTCCACCCGAATTTCAATCCGGTTTTCAGAACTACTATAATTTTGTGATGTATATACATCATCTCCTTCTATGTAACCATCGGGGACTTGAACAATAGTCAATCCGGTGTCGGTAAATATCTTAGCGCCAACCCCAGCAGGTATATAGATAACGATCTGTCCGATCGCCACTTCAACCGTCGCATTCATATTTACAGATTCTGGCGCGTACAGGTCGAGTTTACCGATTGAGACAGTGGTCTCTAAATCGCTTACTGCCAGTTCTCGCAATTCCAAAACCGCCATTCCTACACCCTGTGACACACCGAGTTCGATGGGTATGTCCTTGTTTATATTTAGGTCCCAATCCCATTGGCCGCTCTTACTTGAAGGATACACCGTCATGCCTGACGCCTTGATGGTATAACGACCAACCTCATCTGATACTGAATAATTTTGGGAAATGGTTAACCCTGATGTAGATTCCGGAACGGTTCCTTCAATCAATGTTTCTTCTTCCCCCTGCGCGCCAACTGTTAAATCGCCAGCACCCGGTTGGATTATAACTTCGGCGCTGGTGGCGCCATTTAACGGTTGTATAATTTGATCGCCACTGACTGCTGATTCATCTACAACCAGTATCCCCAGCACCCACATTGACCCGAACAAAATAACCAGCACCAATATCAAACCCAGCAAATTCGCCCATACCGAGCGGCTCTTTGAGACCAGAATATCAATTCCAATCGCAATAAGAAAGATGGGCCATAACGATAAAAGCATAGACCACACATTGATATCAAGAAGATCATAATTGTTGAGTAAAAATATGATCCCGAGACTAACCAACAATGATCCTCCCACCAGCCCACGTTTTCGTAAAATGCCATCAAGACCAATCGCGATGAGCAGTAATGGCCATAAGCGCCAAACGCTATCCCAGAAACTCCCCGGAAGCAAATCGAGAGTGTTCAATAATAAAACAATGCCTAAGGCTATAAGCAGAATCGGAAAAATTAAACTACCCCGATAAACCTTCTTCTGTTCGTTATCTTTTTTATCGTCCATCTTTCATAAGCTCCTTACGAATGTGGGTAATTATGTGTGTAGTTCGTACGTACACCCACAATTTTACACATAAAAATCTGCGCACTCCACCTCGTTTAACCGGTGCGGACAGTCCGGTAGATAAAATATATGCCTACCAGAATTAATGCAACTGCGCCAACAATACGAAATACATCACCTGAAAACAGCATCATCACAAGACCGATTAACCCTAAGATTCCCGCAGGAATTAGGGCCCAGTTCATTCTTCCTTGTGGCGTTGTCACCAAAGATAGGACACCGAAAGTCATTCCGATCCCTAAGAAGAATAATCCAATAAATACGGTTTCCGGGACATATGGCTCCAATCCTATGATAATTCCGATTGAAAGCAAGACGCCACCCGGGATGATAGCCCACCAGTTTTGGTGATCGAAGAGATAGATCGGTACGAAACTGGAGCCAATTCCAAACATTATGATTGTTCCGGCCCAATTATCCGACACTTCAGGCGCAAAATAATCCAGGGCGATGATCAGAGCCAGACTCAACAAGGTCATACCCGGGATGATAGCCCACCAGTTATCCCGACTTGACGCAAACACAGACAAAAATATCACGCCACCAAATACAAACAATATCGACAAAAATAATGAGCCAAATTCTATAATGTTTAAACTTTGAAGGAGCAAAATCACGCCTGCAATAATGATTAGTCCTCCCCAAAAATACCGTGATCCTATCCACTTGACCATAGATTACCTCCTCATTCCCTTCAACTCATAGCGGCTTTAATCAATTCTTGTTTCACATCCCATAATTTTTGCGTTAAGGATATGTGATAGATATGAGGATTCATGATTCTCTTTACACCATCGTCCAAACGATTTACATCGGCTTGCCTGAGGGCACGAATCTCCTCAATGGTTGGGAATTCGACAGTTTGCTTACCATCCTGCAGCACATCGATCACCATCGTTTCAACATCAGAGATTTGATCCTTTTGCAGCATACGAGATTTGGTGTGATTGCTTGGATGCCTGAGAACGATCTCTTCCATTTTATTCAAATCTTCATCCTGCAGACTCATCACATCTGCGGTAGCTTTTCCCCGTTGATCGTATACTCGCCAGACCAGCTTATTTCCCGGATTTGGGGTTTTTAAAGGAGACTCGGAAATCTTTATCGCTGGTGTCCATTCACCTTCCTGGCGAACCGCTACTAATTTACACACACCACCTAGCGCCGGTTCACCCCAGGAAGTAATGAGACGCGTGCCGACACCAAATACCAGTCTTTTGATCAAGTTTTCCGGATCCAGTCCATAACGCGGCGCTTCTTGCATTATTTGTGTGATTATCTGCCAGATAACGAGCTCATCCAGGTCGTTGGAAAGCACAATCGAAACATCCGGAAAACCAGCTGCATTAAAACGCTTCGCGACCTGTATGGATAGGTAAGCCAGGTCACCTGAGTCCAACCGCACACCAACCGGTGTGTGCCCTTTCCGTTTGAGTTCTTCAAAGACTATTATGGCGTTCGGAACCCCACTCTCGAGCGTATTGAGAGTGTCGACCAGCAGCAGGCAATCATCAGGATATATTTCCGCGTAGGTCCGGAATGCATCCAGTTCGCTCATTCCAAGCACAATAAACAGTTGGACCATGCTGTGTGCGTGGGTTCCTTTCGGCGGATACCCCAACACCGATGATATGCCAACATTGGAAGAAAAGTCTGCTCCCCCAATTAATGCAGCACGGGATCCAGCGTTCGCTCCCCGATCATGACCACGGCGTAGTCCAAACTCCAACATCACCTGACCGCGTCCTATCTCATGTATACGGGCTGCTTTTGTTGCGATCAAAGTTTGGTAATTGAGCTTATTTAGAAGAGGAGTCTCGAGTATTTGTGCCATAGCCAGCGGTCCTCTGATAACCGTTAGTGGCAGGTTCGGGTGGACAACTCGCCCCTCAGGGATCGCACTTATACTGATAGCATCGAAATTGCCGTGCGTGCCCAACCAACGTAAAAAATCATCCCCGAACAATGGGTTTCCCGTTCGACTTTCCAAACTTCGCAAATAATCGATGTCCTGAGTACGAAAACGTGATTCTCGCATCCAATCTACCAGCCACTCCAGACCTGCGTTGATGCAGAACCCGGCTTTGTGCGATCCGTATTCAGGATATTCTCTGAAGAAGTGATCAAACTGGACCTGTTTCTCATGCAAACCCATCCGAAAATAAACCTGTGCCATGGTTAACTGGTACATGTCGGTAAACAAAATTCCTTCGGCAGTCGCTCGCTGTTGTGGGTCCATTATTACACCTTTATTTTTACTTTAAGAATCTCTCCTCTGATAAACCACTTCTGGATTTCAACGGCAAAAAATACAACAGTACTCAGTACAAAGCACATCAATAGTTCCTGGGGTGGAAGGGCAACGGTTGTAAATAGTCCCTGGAAAAGCGGCACATAGATCACCATCAACTGTAACGCAGTTGTAAGTAATACTGCTCCAACCAACGCCATGTTGGTGAAAACACCAATTTTGAAAAGGGATTCACGATTCGACCTGATCGCCATTACGTAACCCATTTCAGATAATGTCAGTGTTGTAAATATCATTGTCTGCCAATAAGGGCTGCCATCCTGCCAATACCAATAACCAACTCCCAGGGAGACGATTGCCATCAAGAAACCCACCCATATTATGTTTATGCCCAGGCCCCGCGCAAAAATGTTCTCATTAGGTGGATAAGGCGGGCGCTTCATTGTGTCTTTTTCCCCTTTTTCAACACTAAGGGCCAAGCCAGGCAGACCATCTGTAACCAGGTTTATCCATAATATTTGCAGCGGTAATAGAGGCAGTGGCATTCCAAATAAGGGCGCTACCAACATCACCCAAATTTCACCCGTGTTGCTGCTCAATGTGTATTGGATAAATTTACGAATATTGTCATAAATGACGCGTCCCTCTTCCACTGCCGCAACAATTGTGGCGAAGTTGTCATCTAGTAACACTATATCGGAGGCCTCCTTGGATACATCTGTGCCTGTGATACCCATTGCAACTCCAATATCGGCCTTTTTTAACGCCGGCGCATCATTAACGCCGTCCCCGGTCATGGCTGCTATTTCTCCCTGACTTTGAAGAGCTTCTACCAAGCGGAGTTTATGTTCCGGGGTAACTCGGGCGTATACAGAGGTCTCCAGCACAGTGCGATCAAGTTCGCCTTCACCAAGAGCCTCAATTTCTCGCCCGGTCATGATACCTTTGCCATCAGGGACATCAACATAAATGCCCAATTCGTCTGCTATATAACGCGCGGTGAGTGGATGATCTCCAGTGATCATGATTGGGCGAATGCCCGCGGTCTTGCTGGTCTTTACAGCATCCAGAACCTCGGGTCGTGCGGGATCGATCATCCCGATCAGACCCACAAAAATAAGGTCTTGTTCAATGTCCTCTTCCTCAATATTCGATGGAGGGTTTTCGAGTGACCGGCAAGCGACTCCCAATACCCGCATACCATTTTGAGCTAAACGATCATTGGCATCATCTATTCGCTCGATCCATTCCTGGCTTATCGGTTCGATGCGATCGTCTACCCAGACTTGTTGAGTTATCTCTACCAAACCATCGATGGCTCCCTTTGTGAACTCCACGTAATTAATATCTCTTGTCCACCCTTCCCAATCCCATATTAATTGATACGCCTCGGGTATCTCGCCCACAAATTTTGGCATTTCATGGACAGTGGTCATTCGTTTTCGCTCAGAGTCAAATGGGACTTCAGCCACCCTGGGAAATACTGCCTCCAGCTTTTCTTTGATCAACCCCATTCGCGTAGCAGCGAGCAGCAAGGCACCCTCTGTCGGGTCGCCCACAATTTGAAAGCCATCCGGTTTGTCTTCGGGGCATTGCAGTATTGCATCATTACAAAGCGCTCCCCCAGCGAGCAACAACGCCAGAGCAGGGTTAGCGCGCAGGGTATCTGCCTGCTCAGGATCAGGATCGACATCATAACAGGTCGTGCGTATATCCTTAAATGGAACTCTTAGTTCCTCTTCTGTAAGATCGATACTATTTTCTGCAACGTCCAACACTGTGACTGTCATGCGATTTTCGGTCAAAGTGCCGGTCTTATCCGAGCAGATCACAGTAACAGATCCTAATGCCTCTACGGCAGGTAATTTGCGAATCAATGCCTGTCGTTGAAGCATGCGTCTTGCACCTAGGGCTAATGAGATAGTCACAACTGCCGGCAGACCCTCGGGGACGGCAGCTACAGCGATGCTGATGGCTGTCAGGAACAGCACTTTAATATCTTCGCCCTGGAACCAGCCAAGCATGAACACGATGGCAACCAGTACAAAAGCTGCCACTGCGAGTCCTTTGCCAAGTTGTGCCAGGCGCTTCTGGAGAGGAGTTGGCTCCGGTTCTGCAGATTGCATAAGTTCAGCTATTGCACCCAGCTCCGTCTCCATACCGGTAGCAACAACGTATCCCTGACCTCTCCCGTAGGTTATCGTTGTGCCCATATACACCATATTTGTGCGATCAGCCGGGGGCATATCTGTGCCATCAAGTGATTCAACGCCCTTGATCACTGGTTCCGACTCTCCAGTCAATGCCGCCTCTTGGGATTGTAAATTTACGCTCTCAAATAAGCGACAATCAGCGGGAACTATGTTCCCCGCCTCAAACATAACAACATCACCTGGAACAAGTGTTATGGAAGATACTTCCTTGACGTGACCATTACGACGAACGCGGACTGTTGGGACAGCCAACTTCTTAAGAGCCGCCATGGCTTGTTCAGCTTTGTACTCCTGTCTAAATCCGATGATCGCGTTAATAATGACGATTAAGAAGATAGCGACAGCATCCGTATATTCTCCTAATATTAGTGAAATAATTGCCGCAATGATCAGGATGATGACCATTGTTTCTTTAAATTGATCCAGCAGAATTTTCCACGCAGAGTCCCCTTTTTGTTCTATCAATTCATTTGTACCGAATTTCTCGAGTCGCTGGAGAGCTACTTCGTCCTCCAAGCCTGATTCCGGATCCGTTACCAGCTGAGAAGCGATGTCTTGAACGGTTTCATTATGCCAATCCATATAAATCCTCTTCGACTCCGTTTTAAGATTGCCTGTGTTTAAATATTCGGGAAATAAGCTGAATAAATAACACAATTCCAGCAGCGGCGATCAGTACCGCCCATAGGTGTGCGCTCAACCATAAACCAGAACGCAGTACGCTTCGCCACGTGTCCATACGTCCAATGCTTCTCTCCGGAATCATCATCGGTTGATCCCATTGAAAAGTTTTCAACTTTGACAGAAAACCTTGATTGACACAGCCTTCCAAACTGTAAATATAGATATCGTCGCACCAGTACCAGGCCAATCTTAAATCCCTCGCCAGTTCTTCCCAAGAAAGCGGAGCCGCGTCAACGAACTCAATGTCCACCCCACCTCCTGTGACTCCAATCCCGATCGCCTGTGCGTGTGGGGCATAACTTCCTAACACACCTGCTCCATATGGACGCAACAAGCTGGTGTACAGCATCCACACTTCCCGATCTACTTGAAGGTCTACCAGACCACCCATCCGGCGTAACAGCGTAGAGCCTGCTTTACGTTCGTCTTCAATGAGCGGAATCTGATAACTTTCCACATAATAACCATCCGAACGTATGCACGACACCAATGCTTGATAACCGGTTTCGGCTTGTTTCAGCCGCTTCCGGTTGAAAACTCGTTTAAGGATCTTGGGTAGAAATCCCCGCCTGTCTTCCATAAGTTGGGTCATGTCGCGAATATCGGGTTCAATATCCAATCCTACACCAGCCCATACCAGTTCATTTGTTTCCGTCCAGGATACGAAATCCTTATAACGCTCATTCGCATCGACGAGGTTATCCACGTTGAACCAATAGCCCTGATCGTGAGGTAATAGCAGCCATGCAGTAACTGGCACACCTGCCTCGTTAAGCTTGCGCACAACCTTGGTGCGTTCCGAGCTATGATCAATAAGCCCCATGCTGAGGCCAGCATTCATTTGCTTGAGATCTTCAACGAGATCAGCATCATCGAACAACAATGTTAATGATTCAGCGTTCAACTCACAATAAAATGTCAATCGTGGAGGGGTCATAACTAATGCTCCAATTTATGGCTTGAGCCTGTTATTCACTTGCTTTTCTTCTTATCTGATGTTCGCCTTTTCTCTCCAGTCATATGTTCAACTGCCTTATCGATGGGAATCTCACTACCATATAGGTCTTGGAGAGTCGACTGATGTTTTACAATCCAGAGATATAGATCGGCTTCCTTGCGATTTGGAAAATCCGACATAATTTGTTGTTCCCTGATTATATTCACTATTGGCAAGTAGATTTGATCATACCACGAGGTGACGGCATCCTCATACGGAACCTCCTCCTGTCGATGCTCACCCAGATACCAGCGATGGACTGCTACGTGTTCCAGAATCTGGTCATATCTTCCTGGCAGTGTGATTTCAATATCAGAGTCAGGTCTTAACTCTTGGATATGAGTTTTTACTTGAAAAACCGCTCGTTCCTGACCCAAAATTAGCTCATCCAACCAATCGTTCCTTTTAGCAACCTGGATTAATTTTTTTACAGGTGAAAATGGATATGTGTTGATCAACTGCTTTTCAGCATCGTTGTATTTTTTCTTCAAAGGAGCATCATCAATCTGATATGCCTGACGCACATAACCGGCATATTCCAGGATCCATAAATATAGGTCGGTTTCACTCGACTTTGGAAACGAATTCATTAAATTGTAATCGCGTATCATTTTAATTACGGGCGCATAGACATTGTCATACCAAGATGAGACGGCCTCCGGATAAGGAACTTCCTCTTCCCGATTCTCCCCCATGTACCAGCGATGGACATCGATATGTTCTAAGAGCCTATCGTATAATCCAGGTATGGTGGCCTCTATATGGGCAGAGGGACGTAATCTCACTATATCCGTCTGAATAATAAAATCGGCGTTTTCTTTTTTCAGGTCTAGATCATCAATATTTGTATCGGTAGTGAGCAACACCGGGATTTCAATTTCTGTAACATAGGCATCAACGAATTCCTGCCCTCTCTCACGTGCTACAGAAACGCGATGATTTCCGTCTTTCACAAAGTAGGCTTCACCAATCTTATACAAATCGACGGGCGGTAATGGTATCTCTTCGTAATGCGCTTTGTCAATATTGACCCAACGATCTCTGGTCCGGCTCTGAATGGGCATAAATATCCGGTTAAACTCCTGATAGCGACCAACACTACCAATTATGCGATCAATAGGTATCTCACGCATACCAATATAATGTTGTCCTTGAATCTTGATCTTCTCGCGAACTTCATCAAATGGTAGTAAATCATTATTCTCGCGTGTAAACCAGGTCAGTACTTTCCGCCAGAAGCCTTTCGAAACTGCGCGTTCAAAATCTTGATTTGCTAATTGATCGAACGCCATTCTTCAACTCCAATGTCCGTCCACCGACATATCCACATCCCGATATGGGTATGTGTTGATAATTGTCGTGCGGCCAAATTTTGATTTATATACTGTATCCGGGCGGTAAATGTGTACATGCCCATGAAAATGATAAGCGGGACCGAAAACCTTTAACACCCATCGGAATGCCTTAATCCCTCGATGTGGTAAGTCATCAGCATCGTGTATGTTCTCAGGTGGCGCGTGGGAGACGAATACGTCTAAATACCTGCCAAATTTAATTCTGTTCACAATAAAGGATGGAACCAGTTGAAAGACATAATTCCACATATCAGATTGCGAGTACTGATATTTACCAGGTCGATAACGCAAACTTCCTTCCACGCCCGCCAGGAGTAGACCCCGGTAATTTACAACTTTGCGATGCAAATCAACTGCGCCATGTGGTCCGGTGCGCATCAACTTTCCGCTGTACTCAGCTACTTTATCGTGATTCCCGCGTACGAAAAACAGTGGTTTTTCCAAAACACTTAATACGTATTCAAGATAATAATACGATAGATCCCCGCATCCGATGATCAAGTCGATGTCCTCAAATCGACATCTAACTTGTGGGCTGTAAATGAACGATACCTCTTTATCACTTAACGAAAGAACTTTCATAACAATAAACACCCCTGTATCGATGATCTACCACAATTAAACATAAAACACTAATTCCAATACTAGTAAACCCATTTACCTGAAAGGGTTGATCGTATCAACTTTATGGAAGTTTCTATCAAGTAAAAAATCGCCGTGTGGCGATTTTATTGAACGGTTTTCGCCTGCTTTTTTTACTAATTTATTTCCCTATTCCAAATTCATCCAGTACTACAGGATATATTGCTTGCCCCTGTTGAAAAATATCCCCTAACGCGAAAGATTTCCAGATCGGACCGCGTAACTTGACCCGCCCACTGGCGAAAGCTTTTTTTAGGGTTAATTCACCCAACATAATCTCGTGAAACATATCTGCGGGGATGTCCAGCTGGAGGTCTGCTCTTCCTTCCCTGCTACCATAATCTATCGTCAATGGGTTCTTCTTTCCATTGATGAATATATCTGCATCGGGGGCCATTAATTTTAATCGGATTGCCAATTTAGTACTAAGGACTGTTCTGGTCGCGTCAGGTTCTTCAACTTGAATTCTGTCGAACAATGCGCGCAAGACATTATATAGTTCTTCCGAACTCGAAAAAACTGCCATGCATTATCCTGTGATATTCACCAGTTTTAACCAAAGAAGATCGATTGGCGGATCGTTAATCGCTCGTAGATCATCTTTTGGATCACATTGCGTACTTGATTTGTCAGCTGGGAAACCAATATCAAGTTTTGCGCTCCCTCAGGGCCATACTGGTCGACCGGAATCGGAGCGCCTATGTCGATATACCATTTCGTTGGCAGTGGCACCAACCCCAATGGCCCAAACCAGGGCCAGCGGAGAGATATTGGAGGAAATGGGAGTCCGGTCAACTTTGTAATGGCTGGGGTATGGCGCAGTGTGATATAGGTTTCTTCCGCTCCGACGACCGAAATTGGGATAATTGGCGCGCCAGTCTTTAATGCCATTCGTACAAACCCACCACGACCGAATCGTGCGAGCTGATATCGATCTTTAAACAACTTGCTAATGCCCTTCATTCCTTCCGGGAAAACCAGAACCAGCTCTTCTTGTTCAAGTAATCGGATTCCATTTTCCTCCAAAGCGAGAGTCTGTCCCACCTTAACTAAAAATGACGATAGGAAAGGAAGTGATGGGAACTTATTCGAATACAGTCCTCGTACAAGGCGCGCATTTATATGTTCATTCAACACTGCATTTCCGATCATCGTGCCATCCCAGGGTATCTGTCCAGAATGATTGGATACCAGGAGTGCGCGTCCCTCTTCAGGCACGTTTTCCATACCGGTTGTCGCCACACGCCAGTATTTTTTATACAAGAAATCAAAGATAGGACGTATAGTATCCAAAAATTCAGGATCAAGCCCCCATTCATCTGTCTCATACTCGCCAGACAAACGACGCTTCAATTTATCTCCCTGGTAATCAAGATAATAATTAAGCATGTACCAGGTGCCTTTCCAGGTGTCCGGATCGATCAGGTCTTCATTGATACTTGATCGTAATATCTCCAGAATTCTGGAGCTAAACTCAGGGGAAAAGCGATCAATATTTGACTCTAGTAATCGTATCAGCCGCTGTGGTGAGTATGGAGGGGGTGTATAACCCGGGCTTGTGGCTTTCAATCGTTCAACTAATCCATCAAGCTCGTTCACCAAACGTTGGATGTCCTCCGGATCAATCTCCTGCGAGTCAGGGTTAACATTCGCAACACCTTCCCTGCCGATGCTGTCATCTGTATCAAATTCGATTTCGACATTGGATCCTGCATCCATTGTTTCTTCTGGGTCCTGGTCCTGGGTTCCAGCGTTAACGCTGTGATCTGGATTATTCATACTGTGCGTCCTCCCTCGAATTCAGTTCCCTTACTTTCAGCTCACTTCTGAGTTTGATGATCTCCCGCAAATAATCCTCATCTCCGGTCACTGTTGATCGGTCATCATCATAGCGACTTAACTTTTGGTGTCTTTTGAATTCACGTAAGGTTTCCTCAGCAGTATATTTTGGTTCGAAATGCATCTCAGTGCGCATATTTGTCACATCGGCGACCCATGGATACCGTAGATAATCCCATTCAATCGGCGCAGCGCGGTCAATAGGCAATCGTGCAGTTGAAACCACATCTGAAGCGATATATGCAAATGGATGAAATATCGGTACTGGTATACGTCCAGCCAGCCCTATAATGCGTCTCAAGGGAAGTGCTCCCTCAGCAGCTACATTGAATATCCCCGGTCTCTCATTCTCAACAGCGATGACCAACGATTCAATCACATCGCTTTCATGAACAATTTGCATCATTGGATCAAATCCTAATAATACCGGCACCGGCCTTTTGCTCAAATAGCGAACCATCGGTGTGTCAACAGTTGTACCAATAATGTTCGGAAAGCGAAGGATGGTGAGGAGCATCTCTGTAGGTTGACTGCAATAACCACTGCAGAATGAAGCTATTTCTACCAAATCGCGAGTGTATCCGTAGTTTTTACTGCCTCTCAATGGATGTTTTTCGGTTAGGAATGCAGGATTTCCAGGATGTGCTCCGTAAACTGATGTGCTGCTCTTCATAACAACTTTTTTTACACCGGCATCATTACAGGCTCCTAAAACCTTCATCGTACCTAACACATTAAAATCAAAAGCTTGCTCTGAGCGATGATAACTGTGCTTAAAATTCAGGTGACAGACGGTGTCAACATTTTCTGATTTCAACAGTTCGGGTAATGACGGATTTCTTATATCTACCTGTATGAAATCCAGTCCTTCGATATCCTCTTCAAGAGGTTCAACATCAACACCAATCACATGGTAGGGGTTGGCTCCATCATGTTCGCTAACGGCTGTAGCATCGGCCATCCGCATCCTAGAACGCGCAAGCAGCTCGGCAGCTAACCTTCCGCCCCATTCATTAGCCACCCCAGTTACCAGGATTACTTTTTCTTTAACCATTCAAATCCTCTAGTCCATTTTCTCGCAAGATTTCAGGGTACTCACTGTACAAAGGTTTAATCGCTGGAAGCAGTTTGAGAATCTTTGGAATAGGACCCTTGGTTTCGATGTCACCTTTCGCGAGGGCCGACACCAGGTTCACTTTCCCTAACCAAAATTTATGAGCGACATCAGCCTTCATCGACATTGTGACGTCAGGCTTTAGATCACACTCACCCTGGATCACATCGACATAAGCCCCTTCTTGTGATGGCTCAGTTTTTGCATTAACGGTCGTCATTGCGGTTGGTTCTGTATACCGAAATTGCAGGACAATCTTTGATTTTGCGATTTTTTTGCCGACATCCGGGTCCACTTTTGCCCGTTCCATTAGAGCCCCTACACACGCATAAAATTGATCTGAATCACGAAATATTGGCATGGTTTTTTTCTCCTCCGAGGCGGATTTAGTATATTCTAGTTGGTGTATGTAGTCAAGCAGCAGACAATCGACCAAAACTTCTTGACTCTTATGACGCACCGTGTTACAATTTTTACGACGCAGTGCGTCATAAACGAATTAATGTTCCATCATCGGGAGTGTCACTTATGAAATTGTGCAAAAAATCTTTTTTACTATTTGTTGGAATAATAACACTTGCTGCTGATGAGGTAGAAAAAGCGATTATCGAAGCCGTTGAGGCAGTTGATCAACAGAGTGAGAAGATCAAGGAACGAGTGGCCAATAACGACGCAAATTAATAATTAGTAAACATATTTTTACATAACAAAAAGGAGATAAAAAATGTCAGCTGATGTTGAAGAAACCTTAGATTTTGAAGATGAAGAAGATAACCGATTTCTACAAACAATGCGCAGGATATTGTTAGCCAGTATCGGGGCAGTTGCTCTTGCACAGGAAGAGATCGAAGAATTCATCGATAAACTCGTCGAGAGAGGTGAAATTGCCGAGAAAGATGGCAAGCAGCTCGTTGGGGAAGTAATGGAGCATCGGAAGAAGTTCCAAAAGAAGACTGGTGATGAGATGAACAAACAAGTCGAGCAAATCCTCGAACGTATGGATGTCCCTACAAAGGGCGACGTCGATACACTTAGCAAGAAGATCACCGCATTGTCAAAGAAAATTGACGAACTGAATAAACAACAATAAGCAACAAATAGATTAACCAAAAATCGGGATAGGGATCCAAATTTCTATCCCGATTTTTGTTATTACACGAATAATATATTTCATTACGAATTTAAAGTTAGAATGACATATAATATCTTCGGGTAATTCTGATCAGGAAATAATATGCCTGTTATTAAACGCTATCCAAATCGAAAATTATATAACACTGAAGCAAAGCAATACATTACACTGGAAGAAATCGCCGAAATAATTCGTCAGGGTCAGGATGTTCAGGTGGTTGACCACGCATCCGGGGAAGATATCACCGCACTAACGCTGACGCAGATCATCCACGAACAAGAAAAAAAGCAAAGTGGATTCTTTCCAAACGCCGTGCTCACCAGCCTTATCCAGGCCAGCAGTGAACGATTGTTGACAGTACAAAAAGCGTTGTCCGCCTCAGTGAATTACTGGCATCAAATCGATGATGAAATCCGGTCGCGCATTCAGAATTTGGTAAACCAGGGAGATCTGACGGAATCTGAGGGCGGGCGAATATTGGATAAACTTCTAAATCCAGGGCTACGTTCCAATGATGAAGATCAGTACGAAGATAAATTACTGCAAGTTCTCGAAGAGCAGCAGGTACCAACTCGTGAAGATTTACAGGATTTAATGAAACAGCTTGACGAGTTGACAGAAAAAATTGAAGATATCTCAGAATCCGATTGAGTAAATCATGAAAAAATACCAATACCGACTCGTAATTCTTATAGCCGTTTTTGCTTTTATCGCATTAGCGTGTCAGACGCTTAACAATTTACCGTTCAATGAAGAACCCACGCCAAGTTCGTATCCAACGCCAACCCCGGCCCCAACGTTTACACCCCTACCCAGCAACCCAATCGAACCCGGGCAGGTCAATGAAGACGAACCGGTATTTATCATTGGCGATATACCCTACACGTCACCTTTTTTCCTGAATTCCGCATCGGAACCTTATGTGATGCTTGAGGATCAGGCCGGATTTATTCTCAGAGATAATGAATTCCCGTTTACACTGGAAAGTCAGGCTATTGGTCCGGTTGAAATACATGAAGACCTAAGCTTAACCTACGGCCTCGCCCTGCCGTCCGTCCCACAGGGCACCTTCTTTGATTTGGACAATGATGATGTTCAAAATCCTGGTGTACAGGTTTTCGCCATCGCATACTGGTCGAATACCTGGGGCGGGCCTTTCCTTGAAGAAAGAGACGGAACAGGATGGTCTACCGCATATGCATCGACAATCACCGATCCGGACAATGACGGTGAGATCATTGGGGGGCTCCTGGTAGTATGGTCCCCGGATGAAGAGCAAGGCTTCCCAAAAGGTTACGGTGAGGACGGTTTGCTGTTTACGGAAGATGATCCCACTGAAACTATTCCTGCCGGGTACAGCCTGGTGGATATAAATACGGAACCGTTCCAGGTTTATAAAGAAGTGCGCCCTCAAATTACGTTAATTGAAGGTGATATTGCCGTCAATGATTTTAAGGATCTGAGCTATGTTGATGCATTTGATGCCCTGTTCGAAAAAGCGTCCATCGAATACCCGTTCACAGTGGATAAAAGTATAGATTGGGAAGCGTTGTACGGAAAATATGCACCAATTATTGCCGACGCAAAAAATGAGAGTGAATTTTATACTGCACTACGAGATTTTACTTTCGATATCCCTGACGGGCATGTCGGTATTTCCCTCAACCCGGATGTGTTCTTCGAGGAACAGGGTGGGAGTTTCGGCCTTGTGTTGGCTGAGCTGAGCGATGGAAAGGTTGTCGTAACGAATGTCGTCCCCGGTTCGACAGGTGAAAAAGCCGGCATCCAGGTTGGAGCAAAGATTATCACCTGGGACAACAAGCCCATCAATGAAGCGTTACGTGAAATCGTTCCTTATTTTGGTCCTTACTCTACAGAACACACCGAACGCCTCGCTCAGGCCATTTTCCTCACGCGATTTCCACCTGGCTCCCGAATTGATGTGAGTTATCAAAACCCTGGAGATTCGCAGCCGCAGCAAGTCAATCTTGAAGGAGAGGTTGAATACACCTCACTGTTTACGTCACTCCCAGGTCTGAACCAAGATGAGTTGGCTCTCCCAATCCAGGGGCAAGTGCTGGATGATACCCAGGTAGGGTACATCCGGATCAACACCTTCAACGATGATTATCACCTGATGGCCCAATTATGGGAGTCGAAGATCCAGGCCCTGATAGACAACGAAATACCAGGTTTGATCATCGATCTGCGTACCAACGGCGGTGGTTCGAGCGGTCTGGCGTATGATTTCGCTGGCTATTTCTTCAATGAAGAGATCACCCTATACAACAGCGCCTACTACAACGAGCAAACCGGTCAATTCGAATTTACGGATTACCCTGCCCGCATAAAACCAGGGCCACTACTTTACGAAGGCCCAATCATCGTTCTCGTCAGCCCCGATTGCGTGAGCGCATGCGAGGGATTTACATACGCGCTTACTCAAAAAGGAAGGTCGATTGTAATTGGACATTACCCAACTGCAGGCGCTTTCGGTGAGGTTGGTCGCGGCCAGTATGAACTCCCTGATGATCTATCAATGCAGTTCCCTACCGGCCGGCCGGAAACACCCGATGGCTTACTGCTCATCGAAGGCAGCGGAGTGATCCCGGATATCATAGTACCGGTTACTCTCGAGAGCGCTCTTGGACAGCTGGATGCAGTCCTGGAGGCGGCTCAACAAGCACTATTAGATCTAATTAAATAATAAAAGGCTGGCGTGATCGATGATGTCACACCAGCCTTTCAAATCTAGCGGTTAACGCTCAAGGTACAAATTCAATATAAACCGGTTCCAGATTTACTTGCAGCTCCTGGACGTCCGGTAAAGGCGCTCCGAAAACATCGTACACCGCCATTGTATCAAATGTCAACTGCACAAGATGAGACTCACCATCTACTGACCAGAGGATCCAGATATGAGTATCATCACGTATGAATTCGTAACCGGTAACTCCAGGCGCAGGGCTTACCTGCCCCACATACTCTGAAAAACTCAATTCCTGAGCACTGAACTGATACGCATCAAATACCAGCAGGGGAGTATTCCCACCAGTAAACATGCCTGACCCACGCCATCCAACTGTGCTGTACCAGATATTCGCTTTCAGTCCCTCCGCTAATGCGCTGGCGTATGCCTGGGCGGCGTAATAAGCCTTCGTCAGTTCAAATTCATCCGTCTGGCAGTAAGGCTCCTCACCCGTGCTTCCACATATAATTGCGACTTCCGAATTGATCAAATATTTATCAAAATATCCAAATTGATTGAGTATACTGCGGATATATTCTGTTTTTTGAGATAATACTGGTCCCGTGGAGTTCCACTCGCTGTGCCAGTTCAGATTTCCATATTTCCCCAACCCACCGTAATAATAGTCATATGCATGGAAGCTGACACCATCGAAGTAATCGCCGCCACCCGCATCAAGAATCCCTTCCAGATATCGTGAGGACGAACAATCTTTGTATTCACCGGAACCTTCCGAAGTCTCAGGTGGATCGATCGGGTCACAGTCCAGAAGAAGACCGCCTACCAGAAGTTGAGCATTGGGATTAGCCGCCTTGACATGTGGGTAGGCCAATTTTAATACGCTGGCATAATAATCTCCACCGAATAAATCTGCGCTGCTGTCACCCAGACACCCGTAAATACTGTCTGCCTCGACAATTGCCGGATCGATATCCGGTTCGTTGCCAATTTCCCAATACTTGACGTTATAGGGTGGAGCGCTGTACCGTTCTACAACATCGTACATAAAACTGGCAAATTCATCGACCTTCTCGTCCTTGATTTGACCGCAATATACTCCCAGATTTTTCTGCGCCCAAACCGGTGTGCGCCTGACGATAAGTATTAGCTCCACGCCTTCTTTTGAGGCGCTGATCATTTCATCTTCGAGCCCGGCTAAGGCATCCCATTTCCTTTCCCCTTCTTGGGGTTCTACATGTGACCAGAGGAGAGCATTACGCCTGACCCAATCGGCCCCCGCGCCCTTCACAAGATCCAGACCACCTGCTGTTGAAACAGAATGCATCTCTATCCCCCACAGGGTGTCACCCGGAATTTCTACTGCATCTATAAGATCATCATCTACATCCTGTGCCACATCATTTGGTTGGGTTTCGCGAACAGGTTCAGGAGTTGTGGTCCCGGGATTTGGGTCACCTGACGTTGCACCATCTGTGGATATGGGAGCGGTAGATGACTCAACCTCTGCCGGCTCACCGACAGTTGCAGTATCAACCAGGTCGGTCTGGATGACAGAAGAGCAGGCAGCTGCCGCAAATAGCATCGCGCTCAGAACCAGTATATATACTACTTTATACAATACACGGAGAAGCATAAGCAATACCTCAGATCAGGGAGTCCATTCCAGAAACACAGGGTCAACACCGATCGTCATGGAACTAACCGGAGTCACAGATTCGTAATGATCGTTCGCAAAATCCCACTTCCATAAGGATTCGGGGG
>Ga0209013_10000989_pt1 | contig 26239 bp, 18 predicted proteins | sample Cruoilmetagenom2_FD_187291 | JGI IMG/M metagenome (GOLD analysis project Ga0209013, IMG submission 187291) | Oil polluted marine microbial communities from Coal Oil Point, Santa Barbara, California, USA - Sample 2 (SPAdes) (version 2) | ecosystem: Environmental > Aquatic > Marine > Oil seeps ...
GTTCCGGTTGTTGGATATCCCTGTTCTTTTAATTCGGGAGTTTCACCGAAAGGTACGGACCAGATAAATTCTCCTGAATTGAGATCAATAGCATGGAGGGTTCCCCAAGGAGGTGAAATAGCCGGAAGACCATCACTAGTCAAAAACTTATTGTATCCCTTATGTTTATATGGAATTTCTTCTGACACAGAAAGGTTGGATCCTATCTCTTTTTTGTCGATTTCATCCAGCAGAAAACTAATAAGACCTTCTTTTTCGCTTGATGTTAACTGTGGAAAACCGGTCATCATACCTTTTCCAAGTTTAATTTGTTTAAGTAATTCCTCTTTGCTTAATTTATTGCTAATATTTATCAGAGAGGGGAATCCGCTTGCAGCCATTCCGCTCCTGTCTTTTTGATGACAAACAGCGCAGTATTTTTGATAAACACTTTCTCCATAGGAAAGATTTTCGAGCTCAGGTTTGTTTTCTTCCATTTGCAATATCCAGGGCATTTCATTTGAATTAACATATAAAATACCATCTTTGGGATCAGCCGAAGCACCTCCCCATTCGGCTGCACCATCATATCCTGGGAAAAGTAAAACCGGTTTGAGGCTGGGCGGGGCATAAATACGCTTATCCGCAGCACTTAATATAGCCTTGAGCTCTTCCTGGTTTTTAGCATAGGGGCTGACATCATTTTCTGTCAATTCTGAAGATTGACGCGCAAAAGGCTTAGGAGATGCCGGAAATGGCTGCGTTTCCCAGGCTTTTTCTCCTTTTAGGGTAGAGGCAGGGACAGGCGCTTCATTGATCTCAAACAAGGGCTTACCGGTTTCTCTGTGAAAAACATATACATAACCCTGTTTTGTAACCTGGGCTACAGCCGGGATTTTTTTACCATTTCTGGTAATGGTGATTAAATTAGGAGGCGCCGGCGCGTCTCTATCCCAAATATCGTGATGTGTTAATTGAAAGTGCCATAGACGCCTGCCCGTTTTAGCATCCAAAGCCAGTAAGCAATTGGCAAATAAATTACTTCCTTTTCGTATTCCCCCGTAAAAATCCGGAGCAGCAGAACCTGTGGGTACGTAAATAACACCCCTGGCTTCATCAACCGCCATCCCGGCCCAATTATTTGCCGCTCCAACCAAGGGGTTTGTATCCTCCCAGGTTTCATTGCCGGCCTCCCCCGGGAGAGGAATGGTATGAAAAACCCATTCAAGTTTTCCTGTTTTAATATTAAAAGCCATAATATTCCCGGGTGCAGCGCCTACATCCTCAGAAACCCTAAGAGGCATAATAATCAGGTCTTCAAAAATAGTCCCCGGCGTATTTGATATAACAAACTTATCTTTTGCCGTTTCTGGCATACCTATATGCATATCAACCTTGCCATTAACTCCAAACTCTGTAATGGGTTTTCCGGTGATGGCATTTAAAGCAAATAATTCAGGGCCTTTTGTGAACAGAATTCGTTTATCTTCTCCTTCCTCCCAATAGGAAACTCCACGGCTTGTTGAATGCCATACTTGCAAAGAATCACCATATCGCCATATTTCTTTGCCGGTTTCAGCCTGGAGAGCAACTACCCTAAGAGCCGCCGTAACACCATATAAAATAGTATCTACAACTATAGGGTTCATTTGCATCTGTCCATAATCCGGGGCCTCGTATTGCCAGGCAATTTTCAGGCGGCCTACATTTTCTTTTGTTATTTGGGAAAGGGCGGAAAAGTGATTTCTGTCAGGACCACCTAAATAAGAAGACCAGGTAGTGTATTTTGATTTCCCCTTAACAGGCTCTTCAGAATTTTGACAACCAGAAACAAATAAGGTTATAAAAAAAACAATATAATAGTAATTCCTTAAATACATTCTTCTATACTTTACTGTTTTTAAAAGTATTAAAAGAATCTAAATTTAGCTAGCTATATTTTGACATAAGCCAATACAGGTTTTATCAGAAATACTCTTGCAGGATTTCTTTTACTGATTTGTAATAAGACGCTCCAAACAAATTTAAATGGACTAGTAAATAGTATAATTGATAGATTGCCATACGATTAGACTCATCTGGTTGAGAAGGATTAATATCAAAATAAGCAGAATAGAAAGAAGCACCAAAACCACCAAAAAGACGTGACATTGACAAATCTATTTCGCTATGTCCAAAATAAACAGCCGGATCTATAAGATAGGGCACACCATTTTCAGCAATTAAGTAATTTCCACTCCATAAATCGCCATGCAACAAGGATGGATTAACATCGGGACAATAGGAATTGATAACAGCTCGAAGTTTCCCAACACCGGGGACATCATCTTTAGTTAATAATTTTTGATTTATAGCAGCTTGAAATTGCGGACTTAATCGCTCTTTTATGTAAAATGTAACCCAATTGTCATGTTTTTGGTTGGACTGTGGTAAATTCCCAATAAAATTTGGACTATCCCACCCATAATAATCGGAACTGCTTTGATGCATTGCCGCTAGTTGAGCGCCAAAAACCTCCAAATCCTTAGATTCAGGGCTTTTGGAGGGGACATACTCCATTAACAAACAAGCTCCTTCTTCTAACTCATTAACTGCGTAAACAACAGGGGTTTTTAAGGTTTTGGTTTTAGTAATTGCTTCCAAACCATCCGCTTCTGCTTCAAACATGGACCTGGCTGTCGAAGAACTATTTAATTTGCAAAAAACACGATCAGAATCTGTATATAGCAAAAAAGCCCTGGAAATATCACCACCTGAAACAGGCACACAGTTTTTGATTTTGGCTCCAAGGAGCAAACCAATAGTATCCTTAAGCTCGGGTTTCATTTTTCTTAATTAAAAAGACTCTCAGGCATTCTCTTTTATTTATAAAGAATTTTATAATACTCATCAGCCATTCTGCGGCTTGTAAAGGCCGGCACAACCCCATCAATTCCTTTAAAAACCATTTCCTGCCATTTCTTGGGATTCCCGTAAAACGTCGGAAGAACGCGCTGTTCCAGAGTATTATAGAGATTATCGCTGTCAAATTTATCCTGTTCCCAGGCAGGAGATTTATAATCCGCTTCGGGAAGAACAAATGAATTTTCTCCATCTACAGCAAATTCCGGGATCCAGCCATCATTAATGGTTAAGTTTATTGAGCCATTCATGGCAGCAGTCATTCCACTGGTTCCAGAAGCTTCCCGGGTAATTCTTGGAGTATTCAACCATACATCGGAACCTGTTTTAAGTTTTCGAGAAAGCTCCATTTCATATCCGATAAGGACTGCCATATTCGGTTTATATTTTGTATAATTTACTAAGTGATTAAACATGTCTATAGAATAATAATCTGTAGGATATGGTTTCCCTGCCCAAATAATCTGAACCGGATAGTTTAATGAAGACGCAAGTTTTTCAAAACGCTCAAGATCATATAATAATAGGTCTGCCCGTTTATATTGAGCAAACCTTCTTGCCCAGACTAAAGTAAGAACATTGGGATCAAAAAGTTTCCCAGTCTGATCTAACACAACATCAAAAAGCTGGGATTTTAATTCCAGCTTTCGCTTTTTAAAGGCCTTTTCATTAAGAGCCTTCCAGGCCTTAGCAAGAACACTATCCTGCCAAAAACGCTGGTTTTGGGAATTGGTTATCGGGATAATTTTACTTGTTCCCTCAAAACTATTCCACATATTGTTGGCTACAACCGCATGGAGCTTAGAAACAGCATTAGCCCTTTTAGCCATCCTGAGTGCAGCTACCGTATAGTTTAGCATATCATCATTAACCACTTCTTTTTGCAACTCTTCTTCTGTAAGTGTTCTTCCAAAGAAACCACAACTATTCAGCAGATGCCCATTTCGCTCCGTGTTACCAGCTTTTTCAGGAGTATGCGTGGTAAAAAACATTTGATTTTTATTAATTCCATTATTGCGCAGGTAATAAAATGCAGGTAAAGCATGCCCTTCGTTTAAATGATATATGTCTGCCCCCCCTAATTCCTGAACAACCTTAGCGCCTCCAACGCCAAGCACAATATTTTGCGAGATGCGTGTTAATGTATTGTTGTCATATAAATGATCCGTAATTGTCTTAGACAAATGATCATTACCGGGGACATCTGTGGTTAGCAGATAGATAGGCACAGAGCGAAACACTTCGGGTTTAAGAACATATGCCCGCACTTTAACGGAAGGGTTATCGTGAATTTTTACCTCTACTTCTATTCCGGAATCTTCAAGGAAATTATAGTGTTTTTCAATAAAACTGGTTTGTAAGGTCTGGTCGGTGTTTCGGCCCTGGTCATAATACCCATATTTCCAAAGCATTCCTATTCCTATCATATTCTGCTTCAATTCCATTGCTGAAATCATATGAGACCCCGCAAGATAACCCAGGCCTCCGGAATAGATTTTAAGCGCCTGATGAATTCCAAATTCCATACTAAAATAGGCTGCTCTTTTTTTATATTTTGTGTCGGTTTTATAAGGATGATACCATGTATTGTATTTACTTGACATAAAAAGGTGTTTTTTAAGAAGCCACTAATTTAAAATAATAGAAATGAATCAGGTCTGAAAGAATCTTTTTTTTGGTATTAGGTCATAAACTAATCCAGGTCTTCAGGATAACGGCCAATTGCGGTCCAGCCACCATCTACAACCAAGGTTTGGCCATTTATATGCGCTGCTCCTTCTGAAAGCAGAAAAAGACAGGCTTCCGCTACGTCATTTGGTTTTCCAACTATACCTCTTGGGATAAGCTTACCCCAGGTTCCGGCATAGTCTGGTTCTTCCTCTTTTGTACGTTCTGTAAGGGTTGCACCAGGGGCAATAGCATTAACTGTAATTTGATGAGGCGCAAGGGCAAGCACCAGGCTTTTAGCCATCATTTGCAAGGCAGCTTTGGTCATGGAATAGGCTGTTAAATCGGGATATCCTTTGATACCTGTAATGGAGGACATTAGAATTACACGACCCCCATCCCCTTGTATTTTCATGATTTCTCCGGTTTTTTGCACCAGGAAAAAAGCACCTTTTAAATTAAGACCTATTACTTTGTCGAATTCCTGCGGCTTAAATTTAAAGAAATCACCAAATAAGGTAATCCCGGCATTTGGAATAACAAAATCTATTCTAGCAAACTTCTCCAAGGTAAAAAGAATAAGTTTGTCTATTACCTCGACATCCCCCGCATCGCCTACAAAAACAGAACAACTATCAGGAAATTTTTTTTCCAGACTTATCAATGTATTTTCTACTACCTTTTTGTCAACCTCATTTAAAACTACTTTTGCGCCATTTTTGAGTAATAATTCGGCTATGGCATAACCTATACCCATGCCAGCTCCGGTTATGATTGCAACTTTTTCCTTTATTCCTGCGTAGATCATAGATTGCCTTTAAAACAATTAACTTTAAAACCACCAATTTTTGCTTTATAACTAAAGAGCCCTCCGCTTTGCGGGTATAACTTAAGGCTATCTTCAGACATGCCGCTTCGGGCTGTTGTTATATATAAAGTTTTCAAGTCTTTTCCTCCAAAACAACAAGAAGTGACATGGGGTGCATCAACAACAATTCTCTCTTCAACTTCAGCCGTTTTTGGGTTCCAACGTCTCACACAACCACCACCCCAATGAGCAATCCATAGCATTCCTTCCTGGTCTATTGTCATTCCATCTGCTCCACCATAGGATTTGGGGATTTTGAACAGGGTTCTACGATTGGAAATTTCACCGGCCAAAACATCAAAATCATATTCCCATACCTCATAAACAGCGGTATCAATATAATAAAATTTAGTCTTATCCGGGGACCATGACATTCCATTAGATATTGAAGTGTCTTTAATTTGTAAAGTGACCTGTAAATCTTTATCTACCTTAAACAGGTTACCATAGCGAGGCTTAAGATTTTTATGCATGGTTCCTATCCAGAAGTTGCCATTGGAATCACATTTACCATCGTTAAACCTTAAATTTTGATCGGAGTTTTCCAGGATAGCCAGGCGTTTGAGTTCATTAGTCTGGTAATTAAAGGAAGTCATTCCGGTCTCCGTTGCTAAAAGTAACTTTCCCGCACTAACCGGAATTACCGCGCCTATCATTTCATCAAAAACCCATTTAGAATTCTTAGCAGTATTTAAGTCGTGCCGATGAAGGATACCGGCTTCGATATCAACCCAAAATAGTTGCTCAGATTCATGATCCCAAAAAGGACCTTCTCCAAGAGTTGCCTTTGCATCATAAACAAGATTTGCTTTCTGCACTCTCTAAATAGATTTAAATCATGTTTTGCTTTTGTGTCCCAAGCCCTTCAATGCCTAACTCAACCAAATCTCCTTTTGCAAGGTAAGAAGGCGGATCTAAACCTATACCAACTCCGGCAGGCGTTCCTGTAGAAATCAAGTCGCCAGCTTCAAGAAGCATAAATTGGGACAGGTAATAAATAATAAATGCAGGTCTAAAGATCATAAACGAGGTATTGCCATTTTGCCTTAAATCCCCATTTACAGACAGCGTCATCTTTAAATTATCGAGATCTCCTAATTCATCAGGAGTTGCCAGGTAGGGGCCAACCGGACTAAATCCAGGGCATGATTTACCCTTGATCCACTGCCCTCCTTTTTCCAATTGAAATGATCTTTCAGACAAATCATTTATAACGCAATATCCAGCAATAGCTTCGGCGGCCTCTGCCTCATTTTTAAGGTAGAGTACATTTTTATTCAGAACCACCCCGAGCTCTACTTCATAATCTGTTTTGGTAGAATTTTTTGGAATAGCTACGTCATCATACGGGCCACTTAAGGTATTGGTAGCTTTACCAAAAATTATTGGTTCTTCGGGAATCGCCATATTAGATTCTGCAGCGTGTTCAGAATAATTAAGACCTATACACATAATCATTCCGGGCCTGCTGATACATGGCGCATGTCTTACAGTATCAGGAATCTCCTCTAAGTGAGCCACATTAGATTCCAGGTACTTCTCAAGTCTTTGTAAACCACTATTTTGAAAAAAATTCCTGTCCCAATCCCTGAATTCTTTTGAACAGTCTAATCTTTTGCCCTGATATAGAACACCGGGTTTTTCATTTTCTTTTTCACCAAAGCGTATTAGTTTCATAGTTGGGTTTTTGGTATGATTGGTTTCGTATCAATAGTATTCAGTTTTTCAAGAGATCAAAACTAAAAAAGCAAACTTAAACTTATATATCCTTCTTAGCAGGTTTTATGACCAATTGACACTAGCCTAAATCATTTGCCTGAACCAGAAAAAAGAGACAATAACAAGGTAAGTGGAAATTTTTAAAAAACAAGACAAAAAACTCCTGAGATTAATATTCTATTTAGTCTGTGAAGATGACCAGGTTTGAGAAATCTAAGCCGGGACAGGTCTCTATCTTAAAATGGCCTGGTATTTTGTATTATCATCCATCAGGCTGGCAGCGGTTAATATGGCCTCGTCATTTTTTAAATAATACTGATAAAGGCCTTCTCTATAAAAATAGCGCTTGATAATTTCGTCCTGAAGATTTATCTGAATTTCCTTTTGATACGTTTCGAGAGCGTTGAGTTTACGGTTATTAATTTCTGCTAACAGGTTTTTGTAGCTATCCTGGATATCTGCGCCAAATATGGCCTTATCATCACCGGTAATTGCTTCTTTTAGAGCCTTTTCTGTGTTTGTTTCAAATTTAAAATTGCTCTGCGAAACATATTTTCTAAAATCTTCATAGTCAGAAGGATTAAAGCTAAAGTCGTCAATACTTGCAATGTTATTTTGATAATAATAATTGGTAGCGAAATCAAAAACAACACTATTGCTTAAAAGAGCTTTGGTTAGCGCATTGGTTTTTAGTGAAGTTATTTCAATATCCGGCATTACCCCTCCGCCGTCTTCAACTTTTCTGCCATTTCTTGTCTTAAACTCATTAAATTTTGTGGTTTTTACAGCCTTCCCTTTTTCATCTCTGTTCCAATAATCCAAAGATTGAATGCAACGTCCGGAAGGTGTATAATATCTGGAGATAGTAACTTTTAATTGGGTACCATAGGTAAGCCGGAGAGGTCGCTGAACCAGTCCCTTGCCAAAACTTCGCGCCCCAATAATTACTGCGCGATCCAAGTCTTGCAGACTTCCTGAAACAATTTCACTGGCCGATGCACTTCCGCCATTTACCAGGACAACCAATGAGATGTCTTCATCTACAGGTTGATTTTTGGTTTTGTACTCACGGTTGAATTTTTTTACTTTGGATTTGGTAGTTACTATTAATTCGCCTTTGGCCACAAAGAGATTTGTAACATTAATAGCTTCAGATAAGAGCCCTCCGGGATTTCCTCTAAGATCTAAAATAATTTGTTCAGCACCTTTCCCTTTTAAATCGCGAAGAGCCGCCTTTGTCTGAGAAGATGCCTTTGCATTAAATTTGGAAAGCACTATGTACCCTGTATTTTCATTTACCATGTTGTAATAGGGCACGGCATCAACTTCTATAGCCTCTCTTTCAATTGTGGTCGTATTTGTTTTACCTTGTCTTTGATAGGTTACTTCAACTTTGGTATTGTTTGCTCCTTTTAATAATTCACTTGCATCATCTTTAAAATCTGAAATGGATATGTCTCCAATTTTAATGATTTCATCTCCGGCTTTTAAACCTGCTTTATCTGCCGGATAGCCTTTATATGGCTCAATAATTACCAGTGCGCTATCATATGAACGGACCAAAGACCCTATGCCGGAATATTTTCCCGCATTATTTATTTTATAAGCCTCAACGTCCTGTTCATTTAAGAATTTAGTATATGGGTCCAGATCATCCAACATATTCTTTATGGCGGTATCCATAAGTTCTGCAGGGTTGGTTTCATCTACATAATTCATGTTTAATTCCTTAAAAAGAGTGGTAAAAATTTCTATTTGTTTAGCAATTTCAAAAAAATCACTTTTAAAACTACTTCCAACGATAAGCATGACAACCGCCAGCGTCGGTATCAGTACTTTTTTACTTAATAGGGTTTTCATTAGTTACTTTTATTAAAAATTGTTTGAGAATTACCTGCATTTTCTTATCTACTTCTTCGTATTCAGGCATATCTTTTCCAAGGTATAAAAATAGAAACGCAAAGCTTCCCTCGATGTTGTTAAAAATTTGCTCTTTGTTCAGCCTGTAGCTTTCCCTTAACAGTCTTTTAATACGATTTCTTTTTACTGCACTTTTAAAATTTCTTTTGGGCACGGTAAATCCACATTGAACTTTTACTTTGGCGGGGACTTTCATATCCAAATAGATTAATTTTAAGGGATAGCTGGTAATAGATTTTCCTTCTTCAAAAATGCCATGAATAAGGCTCTCGCTTTTTAATTTTTCTTTTTTTGGAAATTTTGAAGACATAATGCCGCTAAATTAAACAATAAAAACCATGCCCTGGCAGTATGATAATTATCATATTTTTCCCTGTGCTAGGATTTTATCTTGCATTGGATTATATTTCAAGATTATACGCCTAAATACCACTTATTATGGGGGAATTGAATGTAAAGAAGCTCACCAGGAACGAGGATAAAGTTGGTTATATTGATCAATTGCTTACTGATATTGAAGCACTTGAATATATGCTGGAAACCGGAATGTTTAAAAAGAGGCCCGTTCGAATTGGCGCAGAGCAGGAATTCTGTCTGGTTGATGAAAACTGGGAACCTACTGATAAAGCGGATAAAATCCTCAAAGACATAAATGACCCACACTTTACTTCCGAGTTAACGCTTTATAACCTGGAGATCAATTTAGATCCTCTCATATTGAATGATCAATGTTTTTCTGTGCTGCACAAACAATTAAAAGAATTGCTTGAGAAAGCCAAATCAAGTGCAGCAAAACACGGCACCAAAATTATTCTAACCGGAATTTTGCCTACCGTAGACACGAAGTTTTTAGAAAATTCATATATGACCCCTTTAAAGCGCTATAAGGTTTTAAACGAAGCGATTAAAGACATCAGGAAAGAGGATATTGAGCTACATATAAAAGGGGTAGATGAGGTTAACCTTCATCACAACACCATACTGTATGAAGGCTGTAATACAAGCTTTCAATCACATCTTCAAATTGACGCGGATAATTTTGCAGACACCTATAATTGGGCGCAAGCTATTGCAGGTCCGGTACTTTCTGTATGCACCAATTCTCCCTTGCTACTTGGCCAGGAATTATGGCAAGAAACGCGAATTGCCTTGTTTACCCAAAGTGTTGATACCAGGGCGAGCACCTTCATACTAAATGAAAAGGAAGCCAGAGTAGGTTTTGGAAATGATTGGGTTACAGGATCTGTAGCAGATTTTTATAAAGATGCTGTTATCAGATTTAGAAGCCTTATAACTACCGACTTTGATACCGATAGTATGACCTTGCTTAAAAGTGGGCAAACACCAAAATTAAGAGCATTAGGGCTTCACAATGGGACCATTTATAAGTGGAACAGGCTTTGTTACGGGGTAACAGACAACGTACCTCACGTTAGGATTGAGAATAGATATATGCCATCGGGCCCTACCACAAATGATGAAATTGCAAATATGATGCTATGGGTAGGGGTAATGATGGGACGGCCAAAAGCATTTGAGGAAATTCATAAGAAAATGAATTTTAAAGATGTAAAGGGCAATTTCTTCAACGCCGCCAGGTATGGAATGGCCGCTCAGTTTCAGTGGGACGGAAAATTGATTAGCAGCCAGGAATTACTACTTGATCATTTTTTGCCAATGGCTTTCAGAGGACTTTATAGCATGGGTGTTGAACCAAGAGACGCAGAACGTTATTTGTCCATTATTGAAAATAGAATTCGTTCAAATAATGGTTCTCAATGGATGGTAAAATCATTCCGAAAACTCCAAGAAAAACATAAAATACCGGATGCGGTTAAGATATTGGTAGCCACGATGTACGAGCGACGGGAAAAGCACTATACTGTAGATATTTGGCAATTACCCAGGGGAGATGAATTTGAGATTCCTGAAGGTCACCTTAAAGTGAAAGATCGCATGAACAGAAAAACGATTTCCGCTCAGGAGAATGACAGTGCAGAATTAGTTTTAAAAATGATGCTTTGGAAAAATATCCACCATGCGCCAATATTAGACAATAATCTGGACCTAAGTGGGTTATTAACATGGACAGATGTACAAAATTATATGGACAACCCGGCTAAACTTAAAAAAAGTATTAGTTCGCTAATGACCAGGGATTTGATTACAGCAACCCCTGAAACACCTTTAAAAGAGGCCAAAGAACTTATGAGTTCTAATAATATTAATTGTTTACCTGTGGTTGAAGGAAAAAAATTAATTGGAATTATAACAACCAATGATTTATAGTTCATGGATGAAATCCAGGCTAAGGCTACAGAAAGACTAAAAACCGAAAGAATAATAGGCCACCTCTCTGGCAAGGAAATGGGCCCTACCCTGGTCTTTTTTGGAGGAATACATGGAAATGAACCTTCTGGTGTTGAAGCTCTGGAAGAAGTATTCAGGCAATTGAAGTCCGGCGAGGAGCATATAAAAGGATCGGTTTTTGGAATTAAGGGCAATTTACCTGCTCTGGTCGAAAAGAAACGTTTTTTAGAGCATGATCTAAATCGAATTTGGACACATTCGGGGATAGATGAGATTGAACAAAGAAGCGAGCCAGAACGTTCAGTTGAAGAAAAAGAATTATCTGAAATACATCAACTGATTTCAGATATATTTGCGACTCACGCACCCCCCTACTACTTCATTGATTTTCATACCACCTCGAGCCCTACTTTGCCATTTATCACAATAAATGACGCCTTAATAAACCGGGAATTTGCTCGTTTATTTCCTGTGCCCATAATCCTGGGGATAGAAGAATATCTGGAAGGACCGTTATTAAACTATATAAATGAGAAAGGATATGTTTCCCTGGGATTTGAATCCGGGCAGCACTTCACGGAAGAGGCTGTAACAAATACAATTTCCTTTATCTGGTTGGCAATGATTTATTGTGGAGTGCTTACTAAAGAACAAGTACCTGACTATAAAAATTATCACGAAGAACTCAAGTTGGCGGCAAAAGGGAATAATATTTTCTATGAGATAATTCACAGACATCGTATTACTTCGTCTGATAACTTTGAAATGTTACCCGGTTTTCGCAGCTTTGAAAAATTACAGAAAGGCATAACAATGGCTAATCATAATGGGGAACAGATTACTGCGTATAAAGACACCATAGTGTTCATGCCTCTCTATCAGGCTCAGGGTGAAGAAGGGTTTTTTCTTATTCGCAAAATACCCAGATGGGTATTATCATTTTCAGCATTTTTGCGCAGAATAAAATTTGATTCTTTTCTGGCATTACTTCCTGGAGTTTCATGGTCAAATGGGACTCGTGATAAGCTCATGGTAAATTTAAAAGTAGCCATGTTCTTTAGTAAACCTTTTTTTCACCTTTTAGGGTATAGGAACAGAATGGTAGATGAAACCCATTTAATATTGAATAACAGGGAAAGGGCCGCCAAAAATGAGATGTACAAAGACTCCTTTTGGTATAAAAAGTAATTGTTTTTTTGAATATATTCTGAGCCTGAATGCTTAATTACTCAGAAGCTTGCCAAATATTGTTTTCAAGGTTTATATCGGCCATTAACTGCGAAGGATCAATTACCACTGCTTTGATTGTATTAATGGGTTTATCTATCACAAACTCAAATGTAGGATACGCCCAGGGCCAATCTGGTAATATTGTTCTCTCAATATTTGGATAAGGATTATCTTTTTGCCCTCTCATAATACGTAATGGAGTATAGAAAGTTTCTCTTGTTCCATCCTCATAAACCAAAAGAAGGTCAATTGGCATTGGCATAAGGCCTTTTCTTTCCAGGATTATTTTGGTTTTATTACTTTCAGCTTGAACTTCTTTTATTCCATAATCAATGGTATTTGTAGTTTCTGTCCAATCGGTAAGATACCAGCCTAACTCTATTCCAGAAACCTTCTCAGCCGTTCTTTTTACATCATTTGGGATGGGATGTTTAAACTTATAGTTATCGTAATAGGATCTTAATGTTTCCATTAACTTATCCTGCCCTATGACATACCCCAATTGGGATAAAAATATTGAACCTTTGTTATAAGCTGAAATGCCATAGGCTGCATTAATCTTATATCTGTCGGCATGAGTTGCCTGGGGTTGCTCTTTCCCTGATTGTGCTAACGAGTAATAGCTGTTATACGCACTTTCAAAAGGATTGTCTTTCTCTTGCTTCATCACTTCATTCATGCATAAACTCGAAATGAATTGCGTAAAGCCTTCGTCCATCCATTCGTGTTTTAATTCATTTGTAGCCAATACATGCTGAAACCAGGAGTGCGCCATTTCATGAATTGTAACGCCTACAAGGCTTTCAAACTTTCTCTCCCCGGTAATAAGCGTAGCCATGGCATATTCCATACCGCCATCGCCACCCTGTATTACTGAATACTGATCATAGGGATATTTACCAATATTCTCGTTGAAAAAGTTCATTGCTTCTGCAGTCTTGGGCTGTAAATTTTTCCAATTTTCAAGCAGCTCCGGCTTATTTTTATAAAAGAAATGCAAGGTAGGCCCGTTTTCCATTTTTAGTGAATCATGAATATATTCAGGGTCGGCAGCCCACATAAAATCATGCACCATAGGAGCTTTAAAGTGCCAGGTAAGCGTTTTACCTCCAGGTTTTTTAACTTTACTGCCGTGCGCTTCGTAGCCATGACCAATTTCCTGAGGGTTTTGTAAATAGCCACTTCCCCCTACTATATAATTTTTATCTAGTGTAAGTTTAACATCAAAATCAGCCCAGACTCCGTGAAACTCCCTGCTGATATAAGGGTCCGCATGCCAACCCTCAAAATCATATTCGGCTAATTTAGGATACCATTGGCTCATAGATAGCGCCACACCTTCAGAATTATTCCTTCCGGAACGTCTAATTTGCAGAGGAACCTGTCCCTCAAATTTCATATCAAATGTGCTTTTACCTCCTGCAGGAATCGGTTTTACCAATTGTACTTCAAGTACTGTACCCTCAAGACTGAAAGAAACATCCTCACCGTCCTGAGTCAGTGATGAAGCTCTTAAATAACCTATCTCATCGGGATTGAGATTAGCAATCCGACTTTGGCCCTCTACAAACATTCTCCCATCAGGATCCTGAATATTTTGCAATCTAATATCCATTTCGCTCCCGGGCTGAAATGCGTTAAAGTACATGTGAAAATAAACTCTGTTTAAATCATCAGGTGAATTGTTTGTATAAACCAAAGTTTGAGTCCCTGTATATTGATAGTTTTCAACATTCATGACCACTTCCATTTTATAGTCAGCATGTTGTTGCCAATATGAATGATTTGTTTGAGCCTGCAGACTTCCTAAGCCTGCGAACAGGACAAAACTGAATATGAGGAATTTATTCTTTAAAACCATTTAATATAAAAATTATAAGCTTTTAGACATGTTACTCGCCATTATTAAGGCATTATAGGCGTTGACCATCTTTCCCGATTTAGAAACCTGATCAAAAGGTTTAGATTTTTCTGCATCTCCGGACAAAACAACTGAAGTACTGGAACTCAATCCGGATTCAATTAAGATACGTTTCACATCAGCAGCCTTAAGTTTTGGGTAATAGGAGCGAATTAGTGCTGCGATTCCTGAAACCATTGGGGCAGCCATTGAAGTACCGCCTTGAAACTCGTAATTGTTTTCAGGCATTGTTGAATAGATATGTCCGCCGGGCGCGAAAACATCAACATTCATTTTTCCATAGTTAGAAAATGAAGCAACCATTTCTGAACCGTATTTATCATTTAGGGCACCTATGGTGATAAGATTGTCTGCTATTTCAGTACCGTTAATATCGGCATGATCATTTGGAAAGTTTGTATTATTGGGATCATCCAGGTCCAGGCCATCGTTGCCAGCGGCATGCACAATAAGCACGTCATTGTCTGCGGCGTATTTTATAGCGTCATAAACCCAATCTGAATTCAGAGAATAGGATTTACCAAAACTTGCATTGATAATTTGAGCCCCGTTATCAACAGCATATCGGATTCCAAGGGCGATATCTTTATCGTATTCATCACCGTTGGGTACTGCCCGGATGCTCATTATTTCCACATTGTTAGCAACTCCGTTTACTCCCTGCCCATTGTTGCGTTCGGCGGCAATAATGCCGGCAACGTGTGTTCCATGACTTTCATCTTTTACCCTATTTTTAGGATTTCCGTTACCATAACCCAAATCCATAAGGTCATAAGGATCATCACCAACTATTTTCCTGCCGTCAAAATCCACATTCAAATGGTAATTTATACGTGCTGAAAAATAGGTGATCCCTTCGTTAAGTTGTTTAAAAACATCAGGGATACTATCAGCAAAATTATACATCTGCTTAATTCCTGCAATATATTGAAGCAAGGCCTGATCTTCTGTTTTAATGTCAAAAACATCTTTTTTGGAATAGTCATTTTTCCCCAAATGCTTTTTTATAGCGGCATCTGCCTCTTTTACAGAACTTAGAATTTGCTCATAACGCTCTTTGTTTTGCTTTGCTTCTGACAACTCTGTCTGTAGTTCGGCTTTAGCTTTTTCCTGAATAGCAGTATCGCCCATCTTAAGCTTAATGATTCTTGTATATTCTAATTGTTCATCATAAGCTTCACCTAAAAAGTTATATCCGTGTATGTCATCAATGTAACCATTATTATCATCGTCTAAACCGTTACCGGCGCGCTCACCTTTATTGGTCCAGATAACTTCATCAAGATCTTCATGATCCAGGTCAATACCCGAATCCAATACGGCAACGATAACTTTTTTACCTTTTTTATTTTTAATAATATCATTATAAGCTTTGTTGAGGCTGATACCTGGAATGGTATCCGAAATTAAATCTGCGTGCCCCCATGATTTATTCTCTGCATCTGTGAGTTCGGATATTTTTAGCGGTGTGGTATCAATATTTTCAAGTGGGGTCAATACCAGAGCTGTACTGCCGCATCCGGCAAGAAAAACCACAACAAGGCTCGTATAAAAAGCCGATTTTAAATGTTTAAGAGTCATATTAAATTTATATTTAGTGATGTATTTTATTATAATAACTTCCGGGCGATAAAGCTACAAATGTTTCAAGACAACCTCTGTCTGCCATTGTAACATAACAATTAAGTCCTTTTTCCCCACCAAAGGCAATGTTAGAGGGCTTCTTGCCCTTTAATAGGACCTCTTTCAGAACCTTGCCTTCCGGAGATACAATAGCAACAGTACCTTTGTCATAACGTGTGAGATACAGATTTCCCTGCATATCACATCGCATTCCATCCAGTCCAAAATCTGCAAAGTTTATGAATTTCTTTTTGTTGCTTAGCTTTCCGTTCTCCTGAATATCATATTTCCAAATCACCCTCTGTACAGATTCATTCACATAAAGGGTTTTATTGTCAGGACTAACTTCTATTCCATTGGTCGTTCCCATTCCTTCTTCCAATAACAAAATTTCTCTTTCAGGGGTAACCATCCAGAGCTTACCCGAGCTTTCAGCCCAATTAGGATCACTGAGGTAAATAACCCCTCCGGGGCCAATGGCAAGGTCATTGGGTTGATTCATAGTTGAATCCTGTGCCCATACTTCAGGGATTTTGGTGCCTTTTTTAATTCTGTATACTTTATGACCCAAATAATCTGCGATAAACATATTCCCATCAAGATCAAAACGTATGCCATTGCCAATACTGCCTTCCGGTAAACTAATAAAAATTTCACCTTCCCCATCTTTATTTACCTTACCAATGGTACCCTCCTTAGCGAAATTTACGGCAAAAAGGTCTCCATTTTCGTTTACGGCAGGCCCTTCAATGCCGGCTGTGAAAGCAAACTCTGCTGTAAAATCTTCGCTCCGCGGTTCCTTCTCTTTACAGCTGCAAAGAGGATAAATAAAAAACAGAATTAGAAAGGACTTAACTAAAAATTTCATTGAATGTGTAGCTTTTATTAAGTCTGATTCCCTTTTCGGTATGTGCAACGGTGCATACTTCATTATGCGCATCGTGCTCCATGAACAAATAAAAATTATTGTCTGCAGCGGTGTTTAAGAAAGTTGCCTTTTCCTTAAGCGTTAGCAAGGGTCTTGTATCGTAGCCCATGATATATGGTACCGGAATATGTCCCGCTGTTGGCAGTAAATCTGCCATAAAAACCAGGGTCTTGCCTTTATAAATGATATGGGGTAACATCTGTTTGTCTGTATGACCATCTACCAGCAAAACACCAAAACCCAATTCTGATTTGTCAATATAGGGGCCACTGCCAATGTCTATAAATTTTAGCTGGCCGCTTTCTTCCATGGGCAATAGATTTTCCTTAAGAAAAGAAGCCTTTTCCCTTGGATTGGGACGGGTGGCCCAATTCCAGTGGTCTTTGTTAGTCCAGTAATTCGCATTTTTAAAGGCAGGTTCATATCCTGTATGATCCTTATTCCATTGAACACTGCCTCCACAGTGGTCAAAATGAAGATGGGTCATAAATACATCGGTAATGTCATCCCGGACAAACCCCTCTTTTTTCAGGGAAGGATCCATGGAATGATTTCCCCATCTGTAGTAATAGCTAAAAAATTTCTCTGATTGTTTATTCCCCATGCCGGTATCAATAAGAATGAGCCGGTTGCCATCTTCTATAAGAAGGCTTCTGGCGGCAATATCTATCATATTATTGCTATCTGCCGGATTGGTTTTATTCCACAATGATTTGGGTACTACACCAAACATTGCGCCTCCATCCAATTTAAAATTTCCGGTTTCAATGGGATATAAGATCATTCATGTATTCTGAGTCGGCTGCAAAATAACAAAACCGCTAGTGATAATCCTTACTATTAGGAGTTTTTAACAATCAGTGAGAAATCTTTTTGTGCTGAACCAGGTCATGTAGCTGCTGGCCAAAATAGATCATTCTTTTCGTTTCCTGAACACTCAGCAGGCGTTCATTTTTTAATATAAGCAAAGAAGAACCATTAGATTCGATATGATAATAAGGATGGCTTTCAAGAAACAATACCATTTCATCTGTGAAGAGCTCGTGGATAGCGTTTTTGTTTTCTCCACTGAGGTTAAAACGCCTGTTGAAATCCGGATGGTTTTCGATGGTTATATCTTTGAATCCGGCCAGGGAATAAATTAATTGCAATAAACCTTCTTTATCCAGGGTAAATACCGGGATATCAACATCTAACTTAATATGCATCATAGTGGTTTTAACCACTTCTTTAGCGATAAAAGCACCCTCTGCCCATTCGAGATCAAAGACACTACAGTCATTTTCAGCATCTTTTAAAAGGTTGTAGAAATAATCAATCTCGCGCGTATGAAAAAAGATAAAATCCTCTAAAAAAGAAGTATTGGTGTTCCTTTTGGCTATATATTTCCAGCCATAATCCTTAGCTGCTACCTCGAGATCTTTTTGTCTTTTTGTAAAATACCGTTCAATGGGTTTTAGGGCTGCCACTGGTAATATTTTGCGAATAGCAAAGGGATGAAAGGAATCGGCATCATGTTTATCCAAACCTATGACTTCAATGCTTCCCCCTTTTTTATCAAAGGCGGCACGATAATTTTCCAGACCTTCCAGGACAGTGTGATCAACAAAACTGCACATTGAAAAATCCAGTACCACGTCTTCGCTTTCCGGCACATCGTCTAGTTTATCCTTTAGTTTATGAAAATTCAGGAAACTGCAGAAGTATTTTACACTCACATAAAAACTCCCTTCATCCTCTTCCTTGAAAAGAAGAATATTGGGTTTAAACAAATGGCTAAGGAACAGGGAAATGCTTTTATTTAAAACCATGTGAATAATGATCGTAACCAAAATTCCGACACCTATTCCCGTAATAAGGTTTGTAAATATGGTTGTAAATAAAGTGGTTAAAAAAATTACAATTTGCTCATTCCCTATCCTGGCAATTTTTCTGAATGATTCAGGATCGGCCAATTTATATCCGGTATACACCAATATGGCTGCCAATGCCGCCAGGGGTATCCGCTTAAGCTGTTCCTGAAAAAGGAGTACAAAACCAACCAAAAACAGGGAATGGAAGAAATTTGCAGATCTGTTCGTAGCGCCGTTATTTACATTAACCGAACTTCTGGCAATTACGGTTACCACATTCAGACCACCCAATAACCCACTAATGGTTGTGGCCAGCCCTAGTGCTTTCAGGTCTTTATTGACATTCGACCTCCTGTTTAGCGGATCAAGTTTGTCTACAGCCTTAATACTTAACAGAGATTCTATGCTCGCTATAAGGGTAATTGCAAAGACGGCAAGGATAAATTCCTTCTGCAAGATCTTAGTAAAATCAGGAAACGCAAGATTAGACAGCACATCATCAGGAATGGATACCAAATAATCAACCCCAATAGGATAGGGTTTCCCAAGAAGTGTATAGCAATAACTTAAACCGACAGACAGGATCAAAATCCACATGGGCGCAGGGATTAGCTGAAAGAATTTATTCCTGATTTTAGAATAAAAGACCATGATCAACAGACTAACAACTCCTATTACTGACGCAAACAACATATCCAGGTCTGCATTATTAAATAAGTCCACCAGGTCATTTGGAATGGTATACAACAACTCTACGATTGTTCCTCTCGAATTGTTATGGCCCACCATAATATGAAATTGCTTGGCCAGAATACCTATTCCAATAGCGGCAAGCATTCCTTGTATAGCTGAAGCCGGAAAAAAATCGGCCAAACGCCCCATTTTTAAAAACCCCAGAAGGAGCATCAATATGCCCGAGAATACTATCGCTGCTAAAGTGAATAAATAGCCCTGGTACAAATTCCCCTCACCGAGGATAGTAATCGCCCCTAGTAATACAATGACCAGGCCATTACCTGGCCCGGCAATGGTAACCTTAGAACCTCCCAGCAGCGCAACTATAATCCCTCCTGCTACTGCCGCGATTATCCCTGAAATAGGAGGAGCCTCACTTGCCAAAGCCAATCCCAGGCCAAGAGGAAGCGCAATAAGCGACACCACAAAACCCGAAAAAATGTTTTTGGGCAGCGATTTAATAAAAATGCCGGTATGGTTGGTTTTAGCGTTCAATTCTTTTTGCGAATAATCAATAAATCAGTGGGTAAATCAGATAAAATATATTCCAGGTCATGAGGAAAAATACGATCTAACAGACCTGTCTTTTTAGGAGCATTCATTACCAGCAAATCTGCCCGTACTACTTCTGCATAATGACCTATGGAATAACCGCGTTTCCCAAAAATACTTTGTGTTTTTACCTTAATGTTTTTTACGAAATTTTCCGGCAGGCTTTTCAGGATTTTACGTACTCTGGAATCTTCCCTTAGTTTTAGCCTCTCCTTCATGATAGTAGCTTTCTTTAGCGATCGGTCATCTTCAACGGTAACATGAATTTCTTGCTGCCTGATCTCTTCTACTATAGTAATCTGTTGTGTCCCCAAAGTTTTAGCTACATAGAAGGCATCCAAAATAGCTACGGGTGTTTCCGGCGCATCCAGTCCATTAACCACAATATGCTTGCAGGGCGTACGTTTTGCCGTGGGTTTTATAAGCAACAAAACCGAACAATTAACTTTGCGGGTCAAATTTCTGGCTATACTTCCTACATAAAATTGATACATATTTTCGTGTTGAAGTGCACCAAGTACCAATAAATCAATATTGTATTTTGTACAGGCCTCTAAAATTACAAAAACGGGCTTTCCTTGTTCCCACTGAATTTCTATGGCATCATCCGGAAAATCAATTTTCTTCAACAGCGCATTCAGAATACCCAATTTTTCCTCCGTTTTTTCCCCAACATGAAGTAAAATTAATTTGGCATTAAAATAATGCGCAAGACGGGTGGTTTCCAGAAGATTAATTTCCAGAGTGGGCGAAAAAGCGAAACCGAATAGAATTCTCTTAAAAGGATGGGGATGCGTTTCCATTACTTTTATTTTGGTTCAATATAACACATATATACCTATTATGATCAGTTAAATAAAATTCCAAATAATCGCCTGCTGATAATATGTTCAAGACTTTTGTGCATGTATCAATTGAAATTCTATTTCTTGATCTCTTACCAATCGGTATTCATTTTAATCACTATTTTTAACACCAAAGGAAAAAGATGGTAGAACTTGCCGGAATAATAATATTAGGGATCATTGCACAGTGGTTTGCATGGCGCTTAAAATTGCCGGCCATCCTACCCCTAATCTTAATTGGTCTTCTTGTAGGGCCTATTGCCACTCTGTATACCGAAGATGGTTCTAAATTAATAGAACCTGTTTGGAATGGGGAAAAAGGGCTTTTCCCGGGGGAAGGACTTTACTATTTTCTTTCTCTTGCCATAAGTATTATTTTATTTGAAGGAGGCTTAACACTTAAGCGTTCAGAGATTAGAAATGTTGGCCCTGTAATTACCAAGCTCATCACCGTTGGTACTTTGGTTACTTTTTTTGGAGGAGGCCTTGTAACCCATTTTATTTTCGGCCTTAGCTGGAAGATTTCGTTTTTATTTGCAGCCCTGATTATTGTAACCGGCCCTACCGTTATTACTCCAATCCTTAGAAATATTCCCTTAAAAAAGGATGTTTCAGCGGTATTGAAATGGGAGGGTATATTAATTGATCCTATTGGCGCACTGGTAGCAGTTCTTGTTTTTGAATTTATTAGTGTTGGTGAGGGACAGGAGTATACAAAAACAGCATTGATAGACTTTGGTAAGATTTTGCTTTTTGGAACTACTTTCGGCTTCACATTTGCCCATGCACTGGCCTTTATTATCAGAAAAAAATACGTACCTCATTATTTGTCGAATGTGGTTTCGCTCTCCGTGGTCCTTTTAGTATTTGTGGAATCGGATATTCTGGCTCACGAATCTGGCCTTCTCGCCGTTGTGGTCATGGGAATGGTTATGGGGAATATGGACCTGCCTAACCTTAAAGAGCTTCTCTATTTTAAAGAATCACTGAGCGTGTTGTTGATCTCAATTCTTTTTATCCTGTTAGCGGCAAATATCAACATTAGTGATATGGAGTTAATTTACAACTGGAAGACGGCAGCATTGTTTTTTATAGTTGTACTCCTAATAAGGCCTATTGGAGTCTTTTTAAGTACCAGAGGCTCTAGTTTAAAATTGAACGAAAAACTCTTTATAAGCTGGGTAGGGCCCAGGGGGATTGTTGCTGCCGGAATTGCCTCTCTGTTTGGCTCCAAATTGCTTCAAAAGGGCGAACCAGGCGCAGAGTATATTACCCCTCTGGTCTTTATGATCGTGTTGGGGACAGTTCTTTTAAATGCTACTACGGCCAGGAATTTTGCTAAAATTGTGGGGGTATTTTTAAAACACTCCGAAGGAATTCTTATTATTGGCGCCTCAAAAATGTCAAGACTAATTGCCAATTACCTTAAGCAAAATAACAGACATGTAGTTTTGATAGATGCTAACCGTGCCAATATAGATCAGGCCAAAAAACTTGGGATAGAGGCAATGGTGGCCGATGTATATTCAGACACCCTTACAGACAATATTGAGCTTAATGATATGGGCTATTTAATGGCACTTACGGGCAGTACCGAAATCAATAAATACGCTATAGACAGGTTTAAGAATCAGTTTGGAGAAAATGGGTCCTTCAGACTGGTCAGTGCAGATGAGATGAACGATCCGGAAAATAATCCGAAATCAGGTCTTTTTTCTCATACTGATGATTATATAAAGCTGATGGAAGTCACAAGGCGCTATCCGGCGATTCACGAAATAGACCTAAAGAATGCTGAACATTACGAAAAATTGATTGAGATTACCAAAGAAGATGACGAGATTATCCCCGTATTTATAAAATCTCCCGACGGGAGAGTATCGATCATATCCTCATTCAATGAAGGCTTTGATTCAATTTCAGACGGATCTAAACTGGTCTATTTGGGCAAAATGTTCGATTTGGATAAAATACACTAGATAAAATCGCACAATCAAAATGGGCTAATCATTCAATTTGAGTACTGCCATAAACGCCTGCTGTGGAATTTCAACATTACCTACCTGGCGCATGCGTTTTTTACCCTTTTTTTGTTTTTCTAAAAGTTTTCGTTTCCTGGAGATATCGCCACCATAACATTTGGCGGTTACATCCTTTCGCAGCGCTTTTATTGTTTCTCTGGAAATAATTTTAGCACCAATAGCAGCTTGTATAGGAATATCAAACTGTTGCCTTGGAATTAATTCCTTCAACTTTTCACACATTCTTTTGCCTATATAATGGGCATTATCAAAATGTACAAGAGCCGACAAAGCATCAACAGGCTGAGCATTCAGCAAAATATCAACACGAACCAGTTTAGATACGCGCATACCAATAGGAGAATAATCAAAGGAGGCGTAGCCTTTAGAAACTGTTTTAAGCCTGTCGTAAAAATCAAATACGATCTCTGCAAGGGGCATGTCAAAATTTAATTCAACCCGCTCCGTAGTCAGATAAGTCTGATTGGTAATCTGCCCTCTTTTATCAATACAAAGAGACATCACATTTCCTACAAAATCTGACTTCGTAATTATTGTGGCTTTTATATAAGGTTCTTCAACTCTCGATACGGTAGAAGGATCCGGAAGGTCGCTCGGGTTATTAACAATCAATGGAACATCCGGATTTTTTGTAGTAAAGGCATGATAACTAACGTTTGGCACCGTGGTGATTACCGTCATATCAAATTCGCGTTCTAAACGCTCCTGAATAATCTCCATATGCAGCATTCCAAGAAAACCACATCGAAAACCGAAACCGAGGGCCGCACTACTTTCCGGAACAAACACTAAAGATGCATCATTGAGCTGCAATTTTTCCATAGAGGAACGAAGTTCTTCGTAATCCTCTGTATCTACAGGGTAAATACCGGCAAATACCATTGGTTTTACATCTTCAAAACCTGCAATAGCGTTTTTGGTTGGATTTACCGCATCAGTAATGGTATCCCCAACTTTTACTTCCCTGGCATCCTTTATTCCGGTAATCACGTAGCCTACATCTCCCGCTTTAATACTGGGCTTAGGTTCCTGGGAAAGTTTCAGAGTGCCTACTTCATCGGCAAAATAAGTTTTATCTGTTGCAACAAACTTAATTTTCTGACCTTTTTTGATAACGCCATTAATAACCTTGAAATAGGTCTCAACCCCCCTGAATGAATTATAAACGGAATCAAAAACCAGGGCCTGTAGGGGTTCATCTACATTCCCTTCCGGAGGAGGAATACGATCAATAATAGCAGTTAAAATATCTTTAATACCAATGCCTGTTTTAGCACTGGCCGGGATTACCTCTTCAGCTTTACACCCTAATAATTCTACAATATCATCTGTTACTTCTTCCGGACTGGCACTAGGCAAATCCACCTTATTTAAAACCGGAATAATTTCGAGATCATTTTCCAGAGCCAGATAAAGGTTAGAAATGGTTTGCGCCTGTATGCTCTGGGCTGCATCAACCACTAAAAGAGCTCCTTCGCATGCCGCTATTGAGCGCGACACTTCATAGGAGAAATCCACATGACCGGGAGTGTCTATTAAATTAAGAACATAAGCCTCTCCTTCATGTTCGTATTCCATCTGAACAGCATGACTCTTAATGGTAATTCCACGCTCACGTTCCAGATCCATATTATCCAGAAGCTGTTCTTTTTTTTCACGTTCCGTTACAGAACCTGTAAAATCTAACAGCCTGTCTGCCAAAGTACTCTTGCCATGGTCTATATGGGCTATAATACAGAAATTACGAATGTGTTTCATTTTCTTACTCCGGCTATTTCAAATTGGCTGCAAAGATACAGTTTTCTATTTCTTAATCCTGCCACTCGGCAATAAACAAATTCGTGTCGCGGGTTCCGCCGTTATTGCGGTTACTTGAAAAAGCCAGGAATTTGCCATTATTGGAAAATACCGGGAACGCATCAAAAGTTTTTCCATGTGTAACCCGTTCCAGATTCTTCCCATCTATATCAATAAGATAGAGATTAAAAGGGAAACCTTTTTCGGCTTCAAAATTACTTGAAAACAGAATCTTTTCTCCTGACGGATGAAAGAAGGGACTCCAGTTGGCATTTCCAAGAAAAGTTAACTGCTTTAAATCACTGCCGTCCGCATTACATATAAAAAGTTCCATTTCTGTGGGTTGCACCAATCCCTGAGCAAGTAATTCTTTATATTCGGCTATTGATTCTTCTGTTTTTGGCCTTGAAGCCCTGAAAATGATTTTTGTGCCGTCTGGAGAGAAAAAGGCACCTCCGTCATAACCCAATTCATCTGTTATTTGTAGAACTTCTGTACCATCTAAATTCATGGTATACAATTCAAGATCCCCGCTTCTTGTAGAGGTGAACACTATTTTGTCTCCCTTTGGAGAAACAGTAGCTTCTGCATCATAACCCGGCTCGTTGGTAAGTTGAGTAACAATATTGCCCTGTAGATCGGCCACAAATATGTCGAAGGAATCATATACGGGCCAAACGTATTTCCCGTTTTTGCGCAAGGGTACTTCAGGGCACTCTTTGTTGACTAAATGCGTGGAAGCATACACAAAACGCTCATTATCGGGAAGAAAATAGGCACAGGTGGTACGCCCCAGTCCTGTACTTATCACAGGAGGTTTGCTATCCTTAAAAGTCTCCTCAAAATTCATCAGAAACATCTGGTCGCACTGCATCCCCCAGGCAGAATTATTAGATTGAAAAACCAGTTTACTATCGTCAAAACTCCAATAAGCTTCAGCGTTGTCCCCTCCAAAAGTAACCTGGCGAATAGATTTAAAGTGCTTTTCTTCTTTATAAATCAAGGTGTCTGACCCTGCCATGACAGAGACGGGTTTTTCATTTTCCGGGAGTACTTTTTTGGATTCGTTTTTACAACCAAAAAAGGTCAATAAAATGAAGAAGGACACAAAAGTTTTCATAGGATGCTTAATTTTGAACAAATTTAGGAGCAAAACGGATGAAAAAAATAATTCTCAAAATATATTTCTACATAAAATATCCGAATCAGTTTATTGATCAATTGAAATATCTTTTCAGGATAAAGAAAGCCGAAAAATTGAACATTAAGTTTTTAAAACCGAATTATATATATAAGGATAAAATAAATGGTTCCAGTGTTATAATTGATGTCGGATGTGGATATTTGG
>Ga0209013_10000990_pt1 | contig 26236 bp, 26 predicted proteins | sample Cruoilmetagenom2_FD_187291 | JGI IMG/M metagenome (GOLD analysis project Ga0209013, IMG submission 187291) | Oil polluted marine microbial communities from Coal Oil Point, Santa Barbara, California, USA - Sample 2 (SPAdes) (version 2) | ecosystem: Environmental > Aquatic > Marine > Oil seeps ...
ATAAGCGTGCGCGTGAAATAATAGATCCCGTTTGTCGAGCCAATGGTAATCATGATTTCATCATCGGATAAATAAGAAGCCTCTTCAAAGTTCTTGATGATATTTTTAAATACAAGATCTCCGTCACTTGCACCGTACTGCAGTACATCATCCCCTTCATATGTGATCACCTCTGAAAACAGCTCTGTCAAAATTTCCTTGGGGAAAGAGGCCGGGCTTGGAAGGCCGCCGGCAAAAGATATCATGCCCGGAACACCTTTGGTTACTTTCAATATTTCCCGGATAAAAGAATGTTGCATGGATGCAGTCGTTTTCGAATAGAGTTTTTCTATGGATTTGTCCATTTTATTCTCACCCTCGCTAATTTTGTTGTGAGGATAGATACATACGGTAGAATGCATAAAATCTACAGATGAAGATTTTTTGCGCAGATAACTCCGATACCCGCCTTGGTAACTGCATCAGACGTGAGGTTCAAGGCATAGTGTTTCTCCAGATAATTTTGCATTAGCGTATCCATTAGCCCATTTTCAATAACTTCGGTTTTTGGCAGAAAATAATCCAGTATATCTGATGGGTGCTCCAGGGTAGCTTCCCTGTCCGGTTCTCCACCCTCGTGCTTGGCGGCAATATTAGGAACCTCTTTGGCAATTTCCACAAGCTCTTTTCTTCGATTGTAGGGCTGGCGTACGATAGATTTATATGTTTCTGTGATATGATGCTCGAAGCGAACAACCTTCTCGAGACCCAAGGCTTTCCTGATTTTAGCAGCCTCCCTGATGGTAGCATTGTTGACCGAATTGGATAGATTGAAGCCAATTAACGAGGTGCTTCCGTCCGGTCGGGAAAACATCCGTGCGGTCATCAGCGTCCATAATATCGAATAGGGGTTGTCTATACCCATGAACACGGATATTTTGAATTCGTTATCCACCCCCATTCGGTGGAGAAGATAGGCTGCCATAATCGATCCGGCATTAATGTTGAGAACTTGTTTAATGCCATATGTGGTATAGTACTTAAGGTATTCATCGATCCATTTTAGCGGGTATTCGTTAGGTTGGCCAATACCACCAAAATACCCGGTAATGGTTTCAGGGCCGCCCAGGTGTACATTGGATCCATCTATTCCTTTTGTATCTAGCGTCTCGACATAGGATGCCCCGATGATCTGCATACCTGCTGCCATGGCAAGCGTGTCTCCCTGGTCCGCAGTCTGCTCCGCCATGTTGCGTACCCTGATATATCGGCCCGGCATCAATTCCTGCTTTTGAATGGCTCGCTTGGCTTGGGCGATCAGCCATGGGAAGTATTGCAGCGCGCTGATTTCGAGTGTGACTGCATTTTCTGTGTTGATGTCGCTTTCCGCTACATTTTCACCCATAACTCGATTTCGATATTCCGCCATGGATATAAATGCATTGGCATCGCGCTGCTCGGTAAGCCATTCCAGGTCCGCCACATAGGGTGAACCTTGAGTTTTTAGCTGATCGATCAGGTGGTCCAGGTTTCTTGCTTCTGCGGCTTTACGATTGATCTCTTCCGGTCCACCGTAGTGTTCAACAAGTTCCAATAGTTGGTTGACAAGCTCATTACTTGGATCCGATAAGAATTCATTTATCTCGTCCATACGTTCTGTTGCTATTTTAAGGCTTTCCCTGAGTTCTGACATGATAAAGTTCTCCTTGTTTACATGAGTAATTGAGTACTGATTAATTAACCGTTTTCATTAAATTAGCAAACTTCTCTTCTTCCCCCTGGATCATACGATAGCAATGCTCTTCTTTCGGGAATTGGCCTGTGCGTATCTCTTCACAATATGCCTTCATGGCATCAGTAATAACTTCAGCCACATTGCAGTATTTTTTTACGAATTTGGGTGTAAATGCCTGAAATTGTCCTATCAAATCTGAAACGATTAACAACTGGCCATCGCCTTCTGGTCCAGCACCGATAGACAGCACTGGAATATCAAGTTGTCTGGCAATAAATCCACAAACTTCAGGGGGAACGGCTTCAACAAGCAACATGAGGGCACCAGCTTCTTTTACGGCTACGGCATCCTCATAAACCAACTTCGCGGTTTCGGCGGTGCGCCCTTGTGCTTTATGGCCGCCAAGCTGTCCCGAACTTTGTGGTGTCAAACCAATATGGCCCATTACAACGATACCAGCATCGGAAATGGCCCGAATCTGTTCGGCAATCCGGACACCCCCTTCCAGTTTGATGGCATCACAGTCAGCCTCTTTGAGAAAACGACCGGCATTTTCGACAGCTTTCTCTGCGGAGCTCTGGTATGACATAAAGGGCATGTCTCCCACTACATAGGTGTTCGGTGCACCACGCCGAACCGCTTCGGAATGATAAATCATCTGGTCCATGACCACCGGAACGGTTCCTTGATAGCCGTAAACACACATTCCGAGACTATCACCGACCAGCAGCATGTCCAACCCTGCATCCTCTGCAAAGGTGGCAGTAGGAAAGTCATACGCGGTGAGAAAAGTTATTTTCTGCCCATTCTTTTTCATTTCATAGAAATCCTGGATCGTTTTTTTCTTTTTCATTGGTCTTCCCCTTTTGGGTTCATCATTATTTATCGATTGATTCATAATCAAATGATTCGTTCATAATGGGCCATCCCTGGTCAGTTTTGGTCTCGGAAAAAACCAAAAAAGTCTCTACCTTACCGATACCGGGAATAGAGGCAATCTTGATTTTCACCAACTCACCTAGATGGTTCACATCCCTAGCCGCTACGTGTATTAGATAATCAAACCTTCCAGCCACATGGTAGCAAGCGCGGACCCATGGAATCTGCTGGATGTCATGCTCGATATTTCGAATATGGTCTTTCTGATGATGGTCAAGAGAAACGGAAATAAAACCCTGAACAGCCAGGCCTAATTTTTGAGGATCAATCATGGCCTGAAATCCCTTTATAATATGGTCTTTTTCCAGATGACGAATGCGCTCCACCAAGGTCGATGTGGGTACATTTAGTTCCCGCGCCAAAACGGTTTTTTTGATACGCCCGTTGCCCTGCAATGCTAAAAGAATCCGGTAGTCGAGATCATCCATTTTCTAACCTCAGTATTTGTTACACATTTTTTAAAGAAATGATTTCGCAGTCCTACAAAGACAAATGAAAGAATATCTCAATTAATTTTTTACCCATAATTACCATTATTATCCGTTAAAATATCATTTGTCAATATGTTTTATTGTTTTAATTGCTTATTATTTCGCTATTTATAGTTTTATAAACTAATTCATCTATTTGTTTTTGACGATTTAAATACTTAATTCATTCTTCGATAAGATCACACAAACCATGAAAAAAAGGAGAGAACAAGCCCACGCCAGTTATAGTGTCAAAAAATATCGTCGAATATCGGTCTGTTAGCACCATTCGCTCTAACGACACCCTGAAGAAATTTACCAGGAAAGGGATGAAGTCGGTGTAAGGCCAAACGATTTGAGAAGACATGCAGCAATTTATCCGGAACCACAAATTTATCACTCAATCAAAGAAAGGAGGTTGCTATTGCCCAATATCTGCTGGACCTGTCTGAAGTATGTCTTATTGATTATCCAAGAACTTTGGGATGATGGATTTTGATCCTTGACAGGCTGGATTTTCTATGCAAACTTGATGATATGTAACCTACCAATTATTAAAGAAATATCAGATTTTCCTCTCTATATTGTTACATAATCTTATGATTGGCGAGCTTTCCGGGATCGATGAAATCTTCAATTCTTCCCTATGAGAATTATCGAAGGCTTATTTGGGGAGTCAATAGTTGGAGCCATATTAGACCTGTTGACACAACCCATCGATGGATTGCCGACGTTAGTTGAAGCGACTTGTTACTACGGACAAAAGTTTCGGTATGCCATGGCCGAAATTAGTATGCTGCTCAAAATTTATGAAAAAGATCCTTTGGTGCCCTTGTTTGTGCTTTCCGATAAAACAAGTGAACAGATTTTTTCCTTCAGAATAGTGTTGCGATTAACATGGGCATTTGAAAAAGTTATAAAATGACAGTGTTTGAAACTCTTTTAAAAATCCTACGAGCTGAAAATGGGAAGGTTGCGAAATAGCCCTATTAATTGCCTAAAAAGCAGATAATTACTTAATAGGCCAACAGTGCTTATCAGCGTTGCAATTAATCTTAATGGATATGAAATTACAATGGTGATGATATGAAAAAAGTAATTATAGAAAACAAGGAAATGATTCCCTCAAAAATAGTTTGTGTGGGTAGAAACTATGTTGAACACATACTAGAATTAGATAATGACATGCCGGACGAAATGGTTGTCTTTTTAAAACCTAATTCTTCGATAACCGATGTTTTACAATCCACTCATTTTGTGCCACTACATTACGAAGGAGAACTGTGTTTCCTATATGAAAATGGGAAATTCTCTGCAATAGGTTTTGGCCTTGATTTAACAAAACGAGATCTTCAAAGCAAATTGAAACGCAACGGTTTGCCATGGGAACGGGCTAAAGCTTTCAATGGTTCCGCAGTATTCAGCCACTTCGTTGGGATTCCCGACTCCATCCAAGATATAACGTTTCAATTAGATATAAATGGGAAAACCATTCAGTATGGAAACATTGATTTGATGATCCATAAACCTGTAGACATTTTAAATGAGGTTATGTCATTCATTGACCTGTGTGATGGAGATATAATTATGACTGGAACACCGAAAGGCGTTGGCCCTGTGAGAAGTGGTGATCTATTTCAAGCCAAAATTAAAAAAACTGACAATGTCATCGTAAATGCGGAATGGATTGCAAAGTAGAGAGGTTTCGATATTATTATTTCTTGATTGAGAGTTGTTCAATTGCAATCTGATACTAATTTTTCTTTGAAGAATTAAATTCTTCAACACTTTGAGATGTTAGCAAATAAGGAAACATTTATCATTGGTCACTTGCTGAACATTCAAATTTTTTTAAACACAATGTAATAGGAACGTCATAATTTACAATGCAGAATTTATGGGTGGTTAAAACTCCAATTTATTTGCACGAAACGCTTTAAGATATTCCATGCAATAATCGTCTTTTCCTGCCAATGCCATTGCGGTGATAATGTTGGCAATCATTCTTTTATCCAAAGGATTGATGATAGCTCCATCAAGACCTTTGGCGATGGCCATGCTCATGAAGGTCTGGTTCAAAAAGGGCCTATTAGGAAGGCCAAAAGATATGTTGGACAGACCACATAACGTATGAATGCCTTTGAAGGTGGTAACGATATTTTCGATAGCGTTTAAAAATTCCACACCGAACAGTTTATTGGTTGAAACAGGCTGAACCAAGGGGTCCACGTAGATGTTTTCAACGGGAACGTTCTTCTGTAAAAGCCCATTGATAAGTTTGTCCGCAATTTTCATCCTGTCATCAGTGGATTCAGGCATACCTTCATCGCTCATGCACAGTGCCACCACTTTTAGGTCAGTCCCCGCAACGATCGGCATCAATGCATCATACCGATCCTTCTCCATTGATATAGAATTGATCATGGCAGTTCCCTTATGAACGGCCAGTGCGGTTTCAATGGCTTTCGGATCCGGGCTATCGATGCAACAGGGTCCATCTATGACAGACTGCACGGTTTCAACCAGCCATTTGAGATATTCAGGCTCCTTGCCGACAAACACACCGGCATTAACATCAATATAATTGGCCCCTGCATTAAATTGGTCTTGAGCCACTTTTTTAATTGCTTCGCCATCCTTTGCTTCTATTGCTGTCATTATTGCTTTGCGGCTGGCGTTGATAAGTTCACCAACAATAATCATTTTTTCCACCTCTGTTTTTTGCAGTTTAATTTAAATATGGGATACATTTCCATCCTAATGTCTCTGTATTCAATAACCTTCTGGCATTATAATTTCATTTACCGATTCTTGAAATTCTTTACTGCTAAAGCTTTTCGGGCTTCTTCAAACATATGATTCCGCTTTTTTAATAAAAAGAGGGCTTCAGATCTGCTTATAAACTCAAACCTAATCCTATCTCCGGGGCAAAGCTGGCCTGCCCTATCGATGTCGGCCTTGCATAGAATAGCGATCTTTGCATACCCGCCCGTAACCTGGGCATCTCGGTGAAGGATGATGGGCACACCACTGCCGGGGATCTGGATACTGCCCATGGGTGTTGGATCTGTGATGATATCGGGACCCTTGATCCTGTCCACCTTGGGGCCATCGGTCCGGATGCCCTGTCGGTCTGAGACCGGTGAAATAGTGTAGCTGGAAGTGGAGAACACCTGAATTCCGGTCTCACTAAAATAGTTCATCTGAGACCCGGGGAGTACCCGGAACGGTTTTTTCATATCCCGATCGGGAATAAATCGGGATGGCAGAACTTTTCCTGTGTTCCAATAACCCCCTTTGTTTTCAAACGATCGGATTTCATCACCGTATTTGAATGCACTCCCAATAGAACCCCGCAGATAGGCAGATCTCGAACCCAGGATCAGCGGGGCTTCAAACCCACCGGTCACACCTACATAGGCACGCATTCCTGAATGCAGCTCTGTTAAGGCGATAACATCGCCCTCCTTTACTGAAAGCACGGTCCACATTTGGGCGGAGCGTCCGTTTATTTCCAGGCTTTGATCGGCGCCCCCAACGACTATCTGACCATCGGCCAATGCCCTGAGCTTTAGCCCTACCATGGTTGTTTCAAGGACAGCTGCTGTTTCCTGGTTCCCCAACAACAAGTTGATCAAGTAGACAGAGGTTTGATCCATGGCCCCGGAAACGGAAAGAGCATATTTTAACATCTCCGGGCGGCCCAGATCCTGAAACGTCGTTAATAGTCCCGGGTTAACTATTGCAAATCGGCTCAATAAAATCCTCCATGGGTCTTTCCCCGGCCTCAATAGCGGCCTTTTCATCAACACCATAACATTGGACGAAATCACCAGGACTAAATGCCGTGGGAGGAAACCTGTCCGTGCTAAATACTTTTACGAATGTCCGGCCCACATAGTTGAGCCCGGATGGTGAGTCCACTGCCAAGATATTGGCCTGGGGACCACCGAAGCCAAAGGATCCTCCCGGGACCAATGGTCGTGGACTTTTGTGGCGTGGGGCCTGTAATTCCTTCGGGATACCACCCATATAGGCCTGGGAGCAGATATAACCCAGGAAATATATCGGCAGTTTCAAATTAGAGGATAATTCGATTACCTTCTCGGCGGTGATGCCCGACAACTCGGCTACCCGCTCTGCATCTGGACTGTACTCACCACCATATACTGTGGGTAGGCGAAACAGCCTGCTTTCAGGCTCCTCCATTTCTTCTGATTCTAACAGAGCGGACCTGGTTCTTGACAACATTTTTTCATCGCTGATCTTAAAGGGGTCAAAGTACACGATCAGGGAGCGGTAGGCAGGTAGCGCCATTTTGTAGCCGTCAATGTCCTTTTTCTCAAGTGCATGCTGTAGACGACGGACCTTTCCATTGATTTCCCAGCTGACAATCGCATCAAACTCCACGAGAATGGAGTCTTCCCCAAGTGGGCGGAGCAAGGGATGATGTTTTTTTTTCATGAGTTAATTTTTGGCGACAAAGGAACGCAGCGGCGCAATTTCCACATTGTTTTCTTCAAGAGATGACCGGATTTTACGTACCATGTCAAGCGCACTCGGCGTATCGCCATGCACACAGATGGACTGACAGGACATATCCAGCACTTGGCCGTCAATGGTTGTAATCGTCCCTTCTTTGACCAATTGCAGGATTCGTCTCTGAATCTCCTTCACGTCTTTAATGACGGCACCGGTCTCCTTTCTGGAAACAAGCAAAAGATCCTCATTATAAGCCCGGTCTGCATAACATTCTTCAACCACTTGCAATCCCATGGATTCGGCAATGGGTCTTGTTTTTGTGCCGGAATAAGTCAGCCAAATGATATTCTTGTCGATCGCGCTGATGGCCCGGCAGATGGCTTCTGCCATTTCTGTGTTCTTTTCTGCCATTCCGCTAAGGACTCCATGTGCTTTGACGTGCTCCAGTGTAACACCGGCGGCAACACAGAAAGCTTTTAGGGCGCCGATCTGATAGACAAAAAAATCTTCCAGCTCAGTAGGTGTTACATCCAAGAAGCGGCGCCCGAATCCCAATAGATCAGGCAAACCCGGGTGAGCCCCAACTCCGACACCGTTTTCCTTAGCAAAGGCAACGGTTTTTCGCATGACATGGGGATCTCCAGCGTGGAATCCACATCCTACGTTTGCCGAACTGATCAGTTGTATCACCTCTTCATCCATCCCCAGTGTATAGCGGCCATAACTTTCTCCCATGTCGCAATTAATATCAATTCTATTCATATCATCGTCTCCCTTCCTTTTTGCATCATACGACCGTTTTCAGTAATTCAGCCTCAGATTCCCGCACCAAGTGGACGATTTCCTTTTGGGCACCATCCGGAAGCAATTTAGGGGTGTGATTTTCGATAATATCGATGGCCATTTTATAGGCGATCTCAACAGCATCGGGCGATCCAATTTCATCCCAAATCTCCCGTGGGTTCCGATCAAACACCGTCACCGCACTTTGCTTTCTCATATTGTCAAGTGTTTCCTTCTGGAGCAGATAGGTGCCGCCGGGTCCTATCTCTCGAATTTGATTGTATGCCAGTTGATATTCATCCACCGGGATGCCATCGATGGCCTTCAAGAGGTGACGGATATGTTCACAGTCCAAAATGAGTTTTGCCAGGTCAAATGTTAGTCCGCCATCGATACTTCCGATACCGTAGATTATGGATGGACGCGACATGGCTACCTGAGTGAGGTTGAGGGCTGTCTCGTAGGCGGACTGGACATCTATAGATTTACTGTCGGACACGCCAGTGGCGATGGCACATGGTAGGCCATAAAATTTTGCCATCTGAGCAGCCGCGCGACCCATCATACCGTATTCCGGCGCTCCTAAAGTCGCAGACCCATTTTTTAGGTACATGATGCTAGTACTGCTGCCGTACGTACAAGAGGTTCCCTTTTTTACTAATTGGGCAAGTACCAGGCCACTCAGGATCTCGGCATTATGCTGCACCATGGAGCCAGCTAGCATCACCGGCCCGGTGGCCCCGGCAAGAACCATTGAAACCAACCATAGACCAGCATCGGATAGCGCACCTTCGATGATGACACCGCAGGTGTGATCTGTCATGGTTAATGGACTTGACGGACATACCAAAAAAGAGATCAAGGGTCTTTGGGTGAACTTTTCCAGCCCACCCGCTGCGACATGGGCCATTTGCAGCATGACCTTACTGTTTTCCCGATTCCCTGCGGCAATGATGATATGCTTGGAGGTATTATTCAACAATGCTTCAAGATTGTGAATGGGCTGTGTCTGCGGCTTTTTATCTGTCGAGCAGACCGCTCTTTCCATGACAACGAGTTCATCGAAGTAATCTACAATCTTGCCGGTATACCCACAATCTTTTTTCGTGGTCGGACGAAGTTCCCGGGTATAGGGGTCAAAAATCTGTAAACATTCTCCAAAGGTGGAAAACCCAACTTCGCCACTTGTTGTATCGAAATCTCGGCTTTGATCCCTTCCATAATAAATGACAGATTTTGGAGCCCATCCGATACAGTCTACAACCATGTTCTCAGGCAGCTGAACAATACCACCTTTTATCTCTTTTTTAATGTGAGCACCACCGGCATGGAAAATTTCAATAGATTCATCATTGTCCACTCGTAGCCCTACATTTTCCAAAACTTTGATTGTTTCATGATGGATACGTTCTTGAGTTTCAGAATTCCAGATTGGACAGCCTTTAATCATTATCTATCTTCCTTGTTGAGTCAGCTCTATATCACCTGGAAAATGCTTTAAGCTTTTGCGGATAGGAATCCCGGATCAGTGCGCGGGCAAGAATGGTTGTTGGATCGATCAGTGCAATTCCATCCAGTGAATCAACTGGTAGGGCTAGGGGCAATTCGGTACATCCCAAAATGACTGCATCCGCTCCTTGCTTTGCTAATATTCTTATAGCTTTTTCTGCCGCCCGACGGGCCTGTGGTGTTACCGGGTTCGAATGCGCCTTTATCCCATAAACAGTATCGTATATTGCTGAGTGAACTTCCTGGATAAGTGATTCTTCCGGAGGGACCATCACTATCTCCGCCTTTGCAAGATATTCTTTATAAAGCCCGGTTTTAAATGTGCCCATGGTGCTGATCACACCAATTTTGATTTCCTTTTCGAAACTGGATTGAATTTCTGCCGTTACCTCAGATATCATGTTGAGTAACTTTAAACACAAATTGCTTTCATGAATCATTCTCTGAACTCTGGAGAAAATAGAGTGTGCATGAGCCGTGTTACATGGGATGCCCACCACGTCAGCACCAGCCGAGTTTAGCAACGTGATGACTTGGAACAAACTTCCGGCAGGATTTTCCACATCTTTGCCCAACAGGTAGCGTGTCCGGTCGTTAATGATGGGTGAAAAGGAGGCCAATAGCACTGGTAGATGAACTTGGTCGGTTCCGGCAATCGTGTGATCGAAAATTTTTTGATTCAGATCCAATCCAGCATAGGGCCCGACTCCACCGACAATCCCGATGACTTTTCCTTGTATCAAATTCCCCACTTATAACCCCGTTATACGGCTACTTTTTTGGTTTTGATTTGCTGTGTTGCAATAGAAACCGCATCCATAGCAGTCTTTCCGTATCCGTCGGCCCCGATGTCATCAGCCCATTTCTGATTCACCGGTCCACCGCCGACCATGACGATGTATTTATTTCTGTGGCCCAATTCAGTTAGGGTATCGATCAACTCTTGTTGGTAGGGCATGGTTGTTGTCATGACCGCGGACAGTCCGATGACATCGGCGTCGTTTTTCTCGGCCTCGTCAATAATGGTCAACGTGGCCTGATTCACACCGATATCGATAACGTCAAATCCATTTGTTTCAAGGACAGTAGCAAGGATATTTTTCCCAAGATTGTGTACATCACCCTTTACAGTTGCCAAGAGTACTTTGCCAATTTTTTCAATATTCTGATTGCTTGCCTCCAATGCGGGTGAGACGACCTCCATTGCGCTATTAAAGGCATCTGCGGCAAAAATGAGTTCCGGTAAAAAAGCCTCTCCAGTTTCAAATCTCTTGCCCACGATTTCCATCCCCTTAGATATCCCGTTTTCCAGGATTTCCAGAGGTTCTATACCACTATCCAGCGCTTGCCTGCTCAGATCCGCAATCGTTATACCACCCATATCGCCGTCGATTAATTTTTGACAAAGATTTTCGAGCATTTGAGTTTTATCCATCTTATTCCTCCATTAGATTTACTATTTGGGGGCAAGTTTCCGAGTTGAGCTTCGACTAATTAACTTAATCGGAGCTGCATATAACGTTCACTTGGCAAGATAACGTGTGAATCAATGTGTCTTGAAATAATTCTTGAGTGATCTCTGTGTTCGTTTCTCACTGTTGATAAGATGCGTTTCCACAGCCCCTACAATCTGTTCTTCATGGCAGCTGAGGAGTGCTTCAATGATGGCCAGGTGTTCTTGGGCACTGGGTTGCAGTGCTTGGCTGGTGATGCCACTATCCTTATTGGTTGCTTCTACAAAGGTTCGTATCCTCAAAGACTTGTTGCCCACAAGATAGAAAAGCTCCCTTAAAACACTATTGTCAACCATTTCGAGGAATAGTTCATGAAGTTTCAGATCGATGATGGCATATTGTTCCGGGTCCTGTTTGGTCTGTATTAAGGTATTGGTTTCCGTCTTGAGCGCTTCCAGTTTCTTTTTCAGCCCTTTGTCCTTCTTTATGATGGATACTAGCTTTCTTGCTATTTGGGTTTCGAGTAGCTGCCGGGCTTCGTAAACCTCATAGATATCCTCTCTTGTAATCTGGCTGACCTTGATACGTTTGTTGGCTTCATAATCTAGTATGCCTTCGTTGGACAAACGAACAACCGCTTCTCTTACCGGTGTGGGACTGATGCCTAACTTTTCGGAAAGATTGGTTATGGTTAGCGTTTCCCCGGGCATCAGCTCGTGTCGCATGATGGCTTCTTTGATACTTTCATAGGCTACGTCACGCAATGTCCTAAGTTTTACGGTTCCCAGAGTTTTCATACCGATTCCCATCTCTTATTTTTAGTGGTTAACATAATAGGAGGTTCAACCCCTGTTTATTAGGTTATGAAACCATAATCAAGGACTCAAGTCATCGGAATGCCCAAGGTGATAAGCTCCTCCATCACCTCATCGACAAGTTTAATATAGTCTTGATTGGGTTTGCCGGTCTCAGCGTTGAAGCACTCATAATAACAGTCGCCTTCCGGAGGATTCGGAATATCGGATTCATATTTCTCCAATAACTGGATCACAAGCTCATTGGCTTTTGCCCTTGTCAAATGAGACGCTGCCTTTCCAACTTCCACACAGAATTTGGCCTCCAAGGGTGTAATACCATCTATCTTTACGGCCTTGGCCGGATGAGGCTGGTTGACACAAGGGGCACCGGATGTGACCCAGGCCAGGTAAATGGCAGCGGCCTCGTACATGTACATTTTGGTATTCGGACCGGCGCCACAGTAGGGTCCCCAGAGCACAGGCACATTGATGTTACGGCTTGAAGCCTGTATGGCAGTGGAAACTCCCCAGATCACATCCCTGGTGCTGGAGCACGAGTGCATGAAGTGGATGGGGAAATTAAGCTGGAGGTGTCCCTTGTGGACCAGTTGACCCATGATCAGATACGCCGAACATAAAATGGCAAAACCTACTGGCCCTCCCGAAAATCCACCCAGCATGGGGCCGGATTCTGCTGCAACATTTGCACCAGAAGCGTGCAGATAGGCAACTTTGTTTAAGGTGTCATAGTTGATTTTCATTTCCGCGATACTCCCGCATAACCAGGCGTCGGTGAGACGGCTTCCAAACTGGGGTGCGCTAGCGGCGATATTGGTTACAGCAACCGCTGTTGTCGGCTGCAGGTTAAAAATTGGGAGCCCCGGCCTGCCAGCTCTCTGTAGAGCATCCAAGGCGGTTTTCATCCCCAGGACACCCGCATAGAACTCAGTGGGGGCCCCTGCGGAAATCGGTATGCCCCGGATACTGGACAAACCCGGGATCTGGATGGAGTTGACTTCGGGAATAGATGCATAACCCTCGACGATATTCGAGGCATACGCGGGTTTTGAAGAGACGATTCCCGATCCGACCTGGAACCATGGCCACTTGTTTTCATCCGGCATACGCATACCAAAATACTTTCTGTCGATACCTTGACCAGCCTTTACGCGTCCCGGGGCATTGCGGACGGCGTCCTCGATCTCTTTTTCCGAAAATTTCATTACCCGGGCGGTGTCCAGACAGTAAACACCCGCTTCCAGTACGAGTTTTTTTGCGGCCGCAAAGATACGGTCAGCCGCATCATCATCGTTTGGAACTGGATTTTCCGGGTCGTATTTCACACCACTCTCTTTGTCCAGCTTCATGACGGTCATCATAAATTTACGATCAAAGTCCGGCTCTTTCATGATGGGACCGTTCAAGGCTTTTTCACAAACATCGAGGATGTTTCCCATAGTTGCCTCCGTTATATGGATCTTTTAAAATCGTTAGTTGTCATTTTAAATGTTATGAAAACTTTGAATTTACCCAGAACAAACCCAGATGACGAGATCTGGACAGGTATCCTGACAGGTTCCACATTCAACACATTTCTTGGGATCAATTTGCTCAACAACATTGGCGCCCTTGGCATTGCGACGGTCGGATATTTCCAAAATTTTTTTAGGACAGTTTGTGACACAGATACTGCAGCCCTTGCAAACTTGTTCGTCCACACAAACACTCATATTACACTCCAATCTGTTGAAGAATCTTCACTATCTCATGGGAATTGGCTGCAGTGTAAGCCCCTGCCAATTTCAGAGCCTTTAATTTGCTGGCAGCCGTCCCTTCCTCACCGTCTACAATCGCACCCGCGTGGCCCATCTGGGCACCTTCAGGAGCGGATCTGCCCACGATCATAGCCACGACCGGCTTGTTCAAATGGGATTTGATAAATTTTGCCGCATGATGTTCCAGCTTTCCGCCGACCTCGCCCAGAAGAACAATGGCCTTTGTTTCAGGATCATTCTCAAATTCCTTGAGAACCTCCTCATGGGTGGTGCCCCAGACAGGACCTCCGCCAATCCCCACCACTGAAGATTGCCCGATGCCTGCATCCGTCAGGACCCGGCCGACTTCGTAGGAAAGCGACCCGCTTTTGGAGACGATACCCACCGAACCCTCCTTGAGCATCTGGTGGGGATGCACGCCCAGCTTGCATTTTCCCGGCGAGATAAGACCAGGTGTATCTGGACCCAGCACGCGATTCCTGGTCAACTCGGCATAGCGTACGATATCGATAATATCATTTTCCGGAATGCCTTCGGTAGTCAAAACCAGAAACGGTATACCGGCGGCAAGTATCTCCATCGCTGCACTTCTGGCAAATGGGGCGGGAACAAAGCTAATTGCCGCATCGATTCTGTGCTCTCGTAACGCTTCTTCTACCAGGTTATAAACAGGAATTCCGGCAACATCCTGTCCGCCTTTACCCGGGGTAACACCGGCCACAATATTGCTGCCGTATTCTTTCATGATGATCGTCTGAAAAAAGCCCACCTTGCCGGTAATGCCCTGGACCAGTATTTGGGTATTTTGATCGATAAATATCGCCACTTCAGTTTCCTGCTTGTTGAACGGCCGAATTGGCCGTTACCAATAGGTCTGCCTGTGCTTCGATGCCCTGGGAAGACAGGATTTGAATACCCTCTTTGTCTTTTGTGCCGCACATGCGAACCGAAACGGGAATTTCACAACCACTTTTTACCAGATAAGCTTTGATCCCTTCAGCAACCTGATCCATCCGGGTCAGTCCCCCGATGAGACTTATAAGCAATGATTCAACCTTAGGGTTAGAGAGTACAATCTCCATAGCCTGTTCGGCAGCTTCCGCAGCTGCTTTGCCACCCATTTCACAAAAATTGGCAGGCTTTCCGCCCAGGTCTTTGACCAAATCAAGGGTCAGCATGCCGGTACCGGCGCCGTCAGCAATGATACCGATGTTCCCGTCAAGCGGGACATATGAGATATCATACTTTTCCGCCAGCTTTTCAGACTCATTTTTCTCTTTGATGAATCTATCTTTCTGATCTAATTTGAATTCTGAAAGTTTTGCTGAGTTTCGAAATCCTGCATTGTCATCAAGAACGATTTTAGCATCAAGGGCGAGCATACCGCTGTCCGTAATTGCCAGTGGATTAATCTCTACCATTGTCGCATCCTGGTTTCGCATAATATTCCAGAGGCCATTTACGACAGCGATAAAATGCGTATCACAGATGATTCCCAGGCCCGCGGCAAGACTGCGAATATCAAATTCCATGATTCCCAAAATGGGATCGATTGATTTACGAATAATTTTTTCCGGCGATTTTTTAGCGAGTCGCTCGATGTCTACACCGCCCTCCCTGCTGGCAATGAACATGGGGCGATTGGACTCTTTGTCATTAAGACAGCAGAGATAGATTTCTTTATGGATCTTGATAACGTTCTCGGCCAGAAGTGTGTTGACCCCATATCCTTTTACGGTTGTAGAAAAAAGTACGTTGGCAATCTGAACTGCCTCATTTTTATCTTTGGCAACGCGAACAGCGCCCGCTTTACCGCGTCCACCGATCGGAATTTGAGCTTTGAGAATGGTTGGGAAACGAATACCTTCCAGATCCAACAGGTTTTCCACTATCCTGCCAACAGGAACTTGAATCCCGTTTTGCGATAGAATTTTTTTTGCCTGAATTTCCAAAAGTTTCATACCACGGCCTTATCTTGAAATTCAATTTTCCCTGGCGAGCTGCATTCCGTTGTTCGCCGCTTTAATATTTGCATCCAGAAATTTTGCCGGCACATGGGTGGATATGACTTCCAAAAGGGCCTCATGGTTGAATATTTTCAGTTTTTCCTGGATAAAACCGAGCATGACCATATTGGCTGCCAATTTGACACCGATATGAGTAGCAATCTGGGTTGACGGGACTTCCCATATGGTAATGTCTTCCCGCTCGGGTTTCTGCACAAACTCAGGATCGATGATCAGGATCCCATCTTTTTTTAGGGTCCCCAGAAATTTATCGAGTGCAGGTTGGGACATGGCCACAACCATGTCCATAAAATCCGCCAGTGGCGATTCAATGGGATCCTCAGAAACGATTACTTCTGCTTGGCACTCCCCGCCCCTGGCTTCGGAGCCATATGATTGCATCTGAACAGCATTCAATTCCGCCTTAGTGACCGCTGTGGTGCCGAAAATAATCGCTGACAAGACAATACCCTGGCCGCCGAATCCGCAGAATCTTATATTGATATTTTCCGTCTTCATAGTGATCGTCTCCTTCATTCAACAGACAGAGCTTCCCTTGAATACAGGCTTCTCTTTATGCACAAATGTTCCAAGTATAAATTTGGACTCTAACGCCTGCGGATCCGCCGTTGTTGCCTTTTTAGCTGAAATCGAGTTGTTTTTAATCCATTCCAGACACTGCACGGGACTGCCGGTTGAAAGAGCTCTTCTGCCAAAATGAGTAGGGCACTGGGTAATAATTTCCACAAGCGAAAACCCTTTGTGGTTTAGAGCTTCCTTGATGGCATCTTTGGCATTTTTTGGCTTGACGGTTGACCATCGCGCCACATAAGTGGCACCTGCAGTTTCCGCCAATTTACAGATATCGAAAGGTTCCTCCCTATTGCCATAAGGTGTCGTTGCCGTCTTTACATTTTTGGGTGTGGTGGGTGCCATCTGGCCACCGGTCATACCAAATGTCAGATTGTTGACAACGATCATGACAACATCCAGATTGCGCCGGCAGGCATGGATCAAGTGTCCGCCACCGATAGCGCTGGCATCACCATCACCGGCGAATATGACCACCTTCAGTTCCGGTTTGTGTAATTTAATTCCGGTTGCCCAGGGGAGGGTCCTTCCGTGTACACCATGAAGTGCTTCAGCATTCAAATATACAGGGATACGTGCCGCGCAACCCACACCGCCGATACCGACCAACTGGTCGTAATCGAGTTGGATTTCATCGGATGCTTTCAGAAAAAAATTCAACACCTGTGCCGCTCCACACCCCGGACAAAAGAAATGCGGCAGTGAATCTTGTCTCAGATATTTCCATAAAGGATGCTTTTTCACTTTACCGCCTCCTCAATTGCATGTAAAATTTCCTGGGTTGTATGAATTTCACCCCTATTTTTTAAAACCCTGCCCACCTCACAGAACCTACCGCAAACACGATCAACCTCGTTGCTGTATTTGCCGATGTTCATTTCCACGGTAAGAACTTTTGCAACTTTTTTTGATAGCTCCGTAAGATGTTTTTCAGGTACAGGCCAGATGGTATCGAGTTTCAGTACACCGGCCTTGATTCCCTTTTCCCGGGCGATACGCACAGCCTGCCTGGCTGGTCGGGTTTCACTGCCGTAGGCGACCAAGGCAATATCGGCGTCATCCAGATAAAAATCTTTTACCCTGACGATGTCATCGTAATGGGCCTGTACTTTATTGGTAATACGGTAGTAAAGTTTTTCAAACACATCCGGATCCCAGGCGATACCGCCATTTTCATCGTGAGGATTAAGGGAATGAAGTATGCGATACCCGTCTCCGAAACTAGGCAATGGCGGGGCTTGATCTTCCGGAGCCTTGAAGGGTACGAACAATTCCGGTGGAACTTGGGGTTTTATTCTGTTGACGATATCCAAGTCATCCGCCTTCGGGATGACCAGTTTTTCCCGCATGAGCGATATCGTCGTCTCGGACATGACCATCACAGGTGTGCGATATTTTTCAGCCAGGTTGAATGCCCTTATAGTATGATCAAACAACTCCTGAACCGATGAAGGAGCCAGGACGATATGTTCGTGATCACCGCTGGCTCCCCATCTTAATTGCATGACATCGGACTGCGTGGCATAGTTTTCCCCTCGGCATCGCATCACATCGACAATAACCATGGGGATTTCCGATGCGACAGCATAACCAATTCCCTCCTGCATATAGTTGAACCCAGCACTGGCCGTGGCTGTCATGGCTTTTGCGCCTGCAAGTGATGCACCGCTAAGTGCGTAAATCGAACAAAGCTCATCTTCCCCCTGAAAGAAAACACCACCTGTTTTCGGCATCCTCTCGGACATGTACTGGGAGATTTCATTTGCTGGAGTGATGGGATACCCGGCGAAAAAATCACAACCTGCGGCCAAGGCTCCTTCTACAATGGCATGATTTCCCAACATGAAATGTGTGCCCGATCTTATTTTGTTTTCTTTTTTTGACATTTACTACCTCATAATATTTTTAAATTCCCACATCTACCAAAAGCAACAGCACTATCCTCTTTCGTATTCAAGATCTTGGAAGAATGTTTCCATTCGATGCATGGCTTCTTCAATTTCTTTTTCGTCAGTTGCATAGGAAAGTCTCAAAAACCCCTCTCCACACGCTCCAAAGGCAAGACCGGGTACGGTTGCCACATGATATTCTTCAAGGAGTTGGGTGGCCATTTCAATTGAACCCATATCGAAACGATAGGAAGGAAAACAGTAAAACGCTCCCTGTGGCTCACAACCTAGCTCAAGGTAGGCCGACTTATTGATCAGACGAATCATCACAGAGCGGTTGTTTGCATATATACGCTGCATCTTTTTCACTTCCTCTGCGCTGACTTCACTCTCTAAAGCCTCGATGGCACCCCATTGTGCAAAGGAAGTGACACTGCTGGTGGAATGGGAATAGATCTTTTTCATGGCGTCAATTATCTCGGAAGGTGCCGTGGAATAGCCGAGACGCCATCCAGTCATAGCGTAGCTTTTTGAAAATGCATTTACGGTGATAATATTCTGAAATTCAGATGCTGGAGAATAGTGGTTTTGTCCGTAGATCTGATACTCGTAAACTTCGTCAGACATAAGCATCGCTCCATATTTGTCTGCGATACGTGCTAATTGCCGAAGCGTGTCTTCTGAAAATACCGCACCGCTGGGGTTGCAGGGAGAATTCACAACAATAATTTTGACCGAATCGTCCATAATATTTTCAACCATGGCCAAATCGGGAAAAAAACCTTCAGCAGCAGAAGATGGTACCCGGACGACTCGGGCACCGTTAATTTGTGCGGCAGCCTCATAACTCACCCAGGCGGGATCCAGCAATACAACCTTATCACCTCTCTGGAGCATGGCGGTAAAGGCCAGGAATATCGAAAATTTACCACCGGCCGTTACAACGACATTTTCGGGATCGGTATGAATATTATTTTCTCTTTTCAGTTTCCTGCTGATAGCTTCCCGAAGCGCTACCACGCCCGCAGTCGGTTGGTATTTGGTTTCCCCTGCCATCAATGCTTTTACAGCTGCATTTTTGATATTTTCTGGTGTGTCGAAAGCCGGTTCGCCCACACCCAGAGAGATAATGTCATCTACCCCCTGACGACGCATCTCTTTCACTTTACTATCAACAGCCTCGGTTGCGGATGACTCAAGTTCAACAATGGCGTCTGCTATATATGGATGTTGCATGGCTCACTCCCTTGTACTCTAAATATGGCAATTTCTTCCGGAACGAATAAAGCCTTTGGTTTACACATGACCGTAATAATCCCTGTGAACGACCACAGAATAAGCATAATCCAGCAGTGTACCCCATGAAAATATCGGGATTTCAATCTCACGCTGCAAAGCCCTGGCAAATGCCTGCATGCCAGTGCATTCCAAAACCATTGCGCCCATGTTAGGAGTACACTGGTAGAAATCAGCCGCCGCCTTGACGAACTCTTTCTCGGTTTTTTCATAGTAGGCCGAGGGAGGATCCGTCTTTTTCTTAGGTGTCCACAGATGTTCAAATTCTTCACAGGCACCGTCGATTTCTCTGCATGCGTATGTCACATAGTTGCTTTCGGGTTGAATGCCAACGCTTTCAAGGTGCTTGTCCGTCAAAGTGCTGAGCTCCGCGTGGCTGATAATGCCCACAACCTTGTCAGACCCGATCACCTGCTGGGCCCAAGGTACCTGAAGCAACGCTGATAGAAATACCGGCATATTCACATGAGCGGCAATCTCTTTCTGGAAATAGGCAAAATATCCACACTCTGCGGTGATAGCGCGACAACCCATTTTTTCCAGTTTTACAGCCGCCTTTTTAATCGGCTCGAGACATGGGCTTTTATCTTCCGCATAAATCAGAAGTGGCATGTCCACGTTTTCGATCACTTCAAACTGTATGGGAAAGGGAAAAGCACTGGCGTTTCTCACATCTCCAGGGAATCCCGGAAATTCCTCATCCAGCAACATCACTCCCAAACCCATTCCGTAACAGGCCTTTCCCTTCCGAGCCTTGATAAAATCAATCCCGTGGTCTCTTGACTGATAGATCATTTGTTACTCCTGAACATGTAAATACGTTATGGCTAAAATTAGGGATAAAAGTGCCGTAATTATCAGATGTTTTCAAGTAAGCGACCGTAGCCGTGGATAGGCGATTTTACTCCGGCGAGTCGGAGCATGGCCCACAATGTCACCTGGTTGCTGGTGAAAACCGGTTTCCCGAGGTCCTGTTCCAACATCTGAATGACTTCAACACCTCTGAAATCCGTACAACTGATGAAAATGGCATCTGCATCGGGGCGATCCACCGCCCTGGCCATTCGGTAGATATGGCCCGGGTCTACCGAAGCGATGGCTTCAGCTTCGGGAAGCTCCAGCCCGTCCATTGATATCACCTGAACACCGGTGTCTTCAAAAAATATTTTCTCTTTCTTATTGAGCCATTTTTCGTAAGGTGTGGCCAGACTGATTTTATTGATCCCATACTCTTTGAAAGCCTGGATACATGCTGTGGCAGTGGTAGTGGCGGGCATGCCGGTTTCTTTTTCAATTTTAGCGATAATTTCTTTATCGTAGTCTATGCCTTTAACAAGACTACCGGATGTACATCCAAAGCCATATACGTCCACAAGGGCGTGCGAAAGTTCGATACTGGCCCGGGGAACGTAATCAATCATTTTTTCAAGTTCCTCAGGGGTATCTTCGGTAATCCAGACCCGCGCAAAGTGGGCCGTGACCCCTTTCGGAATCATACGATACATGTCGGGTTCCATCACAATATTGGCCGAAGGTACCAGAATCCCCAATCTTGCCCGCCATCCAATCATATCCGGATCTCCTTTTTACCGGGTTGATCAAGCCGTTTTCACATTCATTAAATCAAAAGCAAGCTTTACCGCTTCCTCTGCAGTTTTCGCATAACCGTCAGCACCGATCTGATCCGCCCATTTCTGGCTTATCGGAGCGCCGCCGACCATAATGGCATAGTCATCACGGATGCCTTGCTCTTTGAACAGATTAATGACTTCTTGCTGGGCCGGCATGGTGGTGTTGAGAAGTGCGGAAAGGCCAATGATATTTGCGTTATGCTTCTGTGCGGCCTTCAGGAATTCACTCGCCGGTATGTTTTCGCCCAGGTCAATGACATTAAATCCTCTCGTTTTCAGGAGCAGTACGACAATATCCTTACCAATTTTATGAATATCTCCCTTTACCGTGCCCATGACCACAGTACCGTTATTTTTTTGATTATCGCTCATTTGGGCAATAATAGGTTCTAATACGTCCATGGCGGCAGTGAATGCTTGTGCGGATCCGATAAGTTCCGGCAAATAGCATTCAAAGGTTTCAAATCGTTCGCCAACTGTCTTAATTCCAGGCTGCAAACCCTCCTCTATGGCTTTTAAGGGTGACATTCCCTCAGATATTGCTGCTTCGACAGCTTCTATGGCCGCATCCTTATCCAGTGCAATAATGGCCTGGGACATTTTTTCCAACAACGCCTGGTCGCCCATTTTCCCCCCCTGAACTTTTGTAATCTTATATTTATCTGCAAAATCCCCTCAAGCAGCTGTAAATACCGGTGGCATATTCTTTTTTGTGTCAGACTTTAAACGGTATCCCCATTTTACCGATTTTTTCTTTCATTTGCTTATATTTTTTCAGTGTTTCCGGCAGAGGTCTTCCAGTTCTCATGTCATAGGCTTCCTGGTAGAGCTTCCCCCTGGGAGCTTCACCAAGAGAGGTTTTAAACTGATCTACCAGCTTAATTACGATATCATTTGCATCTTTACGGGTCATACCGGCAGTCGCGTGGGCCACCTCCGCTGAAAACTGCGGTGTGAGCGGACCTGTAAGGTCTGTAGTAGCTCCACCGTAGGTGACCTGCGCCTCAAGGTTGCTTCCGCTTACCACAATTGCCGTTACTGCTGCCGCAGCTTCCAGGAAGCACATTTCTTCCATTGCGCCTGCGGCCAGGAAGGGACTGATCATAATCGGGCTGTGACTGTTACGAGTAATCGCCTGCGCACCAACGCTCAGAGCCCACAACACAGGTGGTGCCGTGGCGCATACGAATTTGAGGTGAAGGGGGCAGTGGAGCTGGCAGTCGCCTCGGAGCACGAGTAAGCCGTGAAGATGATAGGCTACACTGGCTACGGCAACTCCTTCCGGACCACCGCAGAAACCGCCAAGAAGTGGTGTCGTCTCGGCAAGTATCCTTCCACCGATATCACGGACATAGGCAATTTCATTAAATCTCGGCGTCTCCACTTTCAACTCCGCTGTTGAACCGATCATCCAGCCGTCGGTGGGTCGCAGGTAGTGGCTTCCGGCAATCTTCGCCACATCTGATGAAGCGCATGCAATAGCATTCATGGCGGCAATTCCCGGTCTTCCTGCCCTGGCGGTTCCTTCCTTGTAGAGGCGTGCAGACCGGATGGCCGCCATGACCTCAAATGGACTGTTTGGGCGAACGGTGCGACCGTTGATATTGGTTAGTGAGGGCATGGTGATGGTGTCTGTCAGTTCGCATTCACTGAACGCCTGGATGAGGTTCACAAAAATTTCATCGCTGGAAACGGCAACACCCACTGCACCCAAAAAGCAAAAAGGTGGCGTCTCGCTTTCCGGAGTTCTATTTTTCAGCCACCGCAAATCCCTCCCTTCACCAAAGGCCACCTTGTTCGAAGCCGTACGCAGAGCATCCAGGATCTCTTTTTCGCTAAATGAAATGATTCTTTCCGTATCAACACAATAGGTACCGACGTTTTGGTAAAATTCCAATCCGGCCTGAAAAATACGGTCAGCCAGGTCATCGTCGTCGGGGATCAGTACCTGAGGATCGAATTTGATCTTGTACTTTTCGATCACTTTTCGAAGCTCAGGTACAAAGACGTTCATTTCAAAGTCTTCCTGAGAAATATATTTTCCTTCAAATGTTCTGTCGATTACATCAAGAAAGGGAACACGACTCATGTCTGTACTCCTGTATTGATTAAAAGAGTTTCCGCACTACCGGCTTTTGGGATATTCAATAGATGTTTCACAATAAATGCAAGGTTTGTCTTTATTCCTAACTTGAGCAATTGTCGAGGCCGCAGTAGCTAAAGTAATCCTGTTATTGATGTTTAAATTGCGGGCGCCAGAGCAAACAGCCTGTCTGACGCCCGTTTTCATATGTCTGTTTTTTCGACTGAAACAGTGTCTTGAGTAGATTATGCAAAACTCCAGCGTTCGCCGATCTTAAAACCGTCGAATTCCCAGTTGGCCGCAACCTTGTCAGGTTTGCGAAGTTTGGTGGAAGCGGCATGCAAATCTGCAGCAAAGGCCATGATGATCTCTCCACCGTCATTGTGTACCAATTCCTGCATCTCTCCGTAAATTTGGGCCCGTTTCTTTTCGTCAAGCTCAGCACGTCCAATTTTTAAAAGCTCGTTAAACCTCTTGTTTGCCCAATAGGTTTCGTTCCACGCTGCGCCTTCTGCATATGCATCTGTAAACATCCAGTCCTCTGTAGGCCGGCCAGACCAGTAGGCCGCTGAAAATGACTTCTGCATCCATGTGTTGCTCCAGTATCCGTCATTGGGCGCTTGAACAACGTTGAGGTTGATGCCTGCCTTGGCCGCATGATTTTTGTAAAGAATAGCCGCATCGATAGCCCCTTCAAATGCCACATTTGCTACATGTATTGATGGGGAAAAAGTGTTCTGGCCAGCTTTCTTCAAATAATACTTAGCTTTTTCCGGGTCATACTTTCGCTGTGGCAGTGATTTGTTGTAATATTTGTTCAAATTGCTGATGGGATGGTCATTTCCCACTTCCCCATAGCCCCGGAGTATCGTCTTAACGATATCTTCACGATCGATGGCATATTTCATGGCCATTCGAAGGTTGTTGTCATTAAATGGCGCGATATCGCATCGCATGCAAAAAGTATAGTGACGCATACCATATTGAATAACGGATTGGATGTTGGGAAGCTTTTCGAGCAGTTTAAATGTTTTCTTTTCACATCGATTGATGATGTCCACCTCTCCCGTTCTTACGGCACTGGTCCGGGCGTTTACATCGTTGATGGAAAGGACTTCCACTTCGTCAAAATATGCACAGTCTGTTTTGAAGTAGTTGGGATTTTTTTTGGTCAGCGCCCTGACACCGGGTTCCCATTTCTGCAGCATATAGGGACCTGTGCCGACACCCTTGGAAAAATCAGTGGTTCCAGCTGGAAAAATAGATGCATGCTGATCACTCATTGAATAGGGAAAATCGGCATTTCCAGCTTCCAAGGAAAAAATCACCGCATATTTACCATCGGCCTTGATGTCGACGATCTGTTTAGCCGTAGCCTTGAGAATGGATTTAGAATTCTCTTTTCGATGGTGATTCATCGAAAAGAGAACATCTTCAGCTGTTAAACTTTTGCCGTTATGAAATTCAACGCCCTTTCGAAGGTTGAACCTCCACACCCTTGCACCAGGCTCGGCTTCCCAGCTTTCCGCAAGTTCCGGTGCCAGCATGTTGTCCTCATTCATACCCACCAGGCAACTGCGGATTAGCCCGAATGATACAAGGGGAGCCATAATATCAGTAACCAGTGCGGGATCCAGTGTATCTGTGATAGAAGACCCTCCGCATCCTATTCGCAGTCGTCCACCCGTTTTTGGTGCGGCCTTTGCTGTTTTGGCAAATAGAATGGACGGCAGCATGGCTGCTGCGCCCAGTGCTGAAACACGGGCAATAAATTCACGACGGTCGATTTTGCATTCTGAGAATAATTTCGTTAACTTTTTTAGATTTTCCATGGCTGCCTCCTTTTGATGGTTAAAGATTAAACGTTGTGATTTCAGAAATTGAAGTCGTTTTTGGCAACAAATCCAGTAGCTTTTTGTAATACTGCAAGATCACACTACCAAGTCTGCTATAACGGAAAGTATGTTATGTAGTGGCGTGCTCGTTTGTAACCATGTATTTACCCATGCGATAAATGTGTAAAAACGACCAAAGTATATATTCTATAGAATATACAAAATAGAGTTGTCAACATTTTTTTCTTGGAGAGTGTCTTTTTTCGATCACCTATACAACCAGTTACAAATATAAATATTTTCGATTATTATTGTTCGCAATATGAAGGGCAATCGAAAAGGATGGCTTCCTGACTTAATCTCCTCCGAAAATGGTAAAATTAGACAGATTGCTAAATTAGGTGAGGGGAAAGGGCCTACAGGCATGATTATTTGGACCAAGATCCGACTCTGCACGCATGCGAAAATGGAATTGATTCACCGGTTGGGTCTCATATTTTCTGAGCTAAATTAACTATCTAATTCATTTAACAAACCATTCGAAACACAAAAACCAGATAAAATAACCGGTCCGAATCTGACCGTAAAATCGAAGATTTTGTATTCAATTTCCTATATGACAGTTGATAGAGAGTATGAAGACTTGGCACAGCCAGGGACCTTCGGCCAAATTGAGATTCTATAATCAAGCCTTCATCAGAACAAAATCCGAAAGATGTGATCAAATCTTTATCGGCCTACATTTTTTGTATTAGTTGATTCCTTTATGATATCGGGAGGTGTCCGAATTTTAAATTTTCCCCGAGCGAGCCCCTTAATTTCATTTGTTCAATATAGAAGACTACAAGCGCTAATGGCAATCGGGAAAATGGTATCGGACATGAAGACTTGAACAATTTCATAGAGTTGCTATGGGCATTATTATGATACGGCTCAATGGTTCTAATCTTCACTTATAAGGCCGCATTTCTGGTAGGGTATT
>Ga0209013_10000991_pt1 | contig 26228 bp, 25 predicted proteins | sample Cruoilmetagenom2_FD_187291 | JGI IMG/M metagenome (GOLD analysis project Ga0209013, IMG submission 187291) | Oil polluted marine microbial communities from Coal Oil Point, Santa Barbara, California, USA - Sample 2 (SPAdes) (version 2) | ecosystem: Environmental > Aquatic > Marine > Oil seeps ...
CCTCCACAGCCCCTCATTTTCACAGCACTCAGTCGCCCTTGAACACACAGCTGCATGGTCCATAGCCAGCGGAGTATGGCGTTGCCTGCGCCGCGCCGAACGTGCCGCTAGCCGCCATGCAGGCAATCAGAGCGATGACAGCAATCGTCTTGAAAATCGTTTTGATGGTGTGAAGTCTCCTGTTGTTTTCGCGTCAGCATCTGAGCGATGCGCGGAGACTAAATCGGGCATGAAGTGTGCCCCGGTTCCCGGGGTCACAGGGTAGCAGCGGCGCTCGAATCGCGGTGCGGTTACACTAACGCCGACGGAGTATGCGGGGTCGGCGGGCAAACAAACCGGGAGATCTGCCATGATCAAGAAAATCCTGCTCGTATTAATCGTCGCGATTCTCGCTTTCGCGGCTTACGTCGCGTTTCTACCGGGCCAGTATTCGGTTGAGCGATCGGCGACAATAGCAGCATCGCCAGAAGCCGTTTTCGCCCACGTCAACAGCTTCAAGAAGTGGGAAGACTGGTCACCCTGGGCGAAGCGGGATCCCAAAGCGAAAACAGCATACGAGGGTCCCGCGGAAGGCAAGGGATCGATCTTCAAATGGGACGGCAACGACGATGTGGGCAAAGGCCAAATGAGCATCGTTGAAAGCGATCCAACGCAGAAGATCGCCATTAAGCTGGATTTCGAACGGCCGATGAAAGGTGCGAGCGATGTCGGCTTCAAGTTTGAACAAGAAGGCGATGGCACCAAGGTCAGCTGGAGCCTCGAAGGGGAGCAGGGCTTTGTCGAACGCGCGATCATGCTGGTGATGGGGCTCAATATGGATGAGATGATCGGTAAGGAATACGAGACCGGTCTTGCCAGCTTGAAGCGGATCGTGGAGACGGAGCAGTCAGCTCCTGCAGTACCGGCCGAGCCAGCGGCTCCCGCCGATCCGTCGGCACAAGCCGCACCAGACCAGGGCTAGTCCACCCTCACAAGCTGAGCGCCGTCACAGGCGCCCAGCTGCAATTCGGAGCCGGTTCGTGCAACAAGCTATGGCGGAGTTGCGCGTTTTTCGGGGGAAATGTAGCCCGCGCGCCATTTGCTTTTGCTGTATGACCGGCTACCTCTCTGCGAAAGAGCGAGAATCGGCACAGGCGCGGGCGGTTTTTCGGGGGCTTCCTCCAACAATGCGTGAACTGAGCTTTGTGACGCCCACGGATCCCTCTTGGAAGAGGTGGCTAATCGGCGCGATCGAGGATGTTTCCGGCCGCCGCAAGATCCTGCCGTTGTACCGCCAATGGCGCGCGGAATATGTCGGCAAATCTCCACATATGATGGGCGACGGTCTGAACCTGATCGACGTCAATTTGAAAATTCACTCGAAGGTACCGTGGCCGCCAAAGGTTCCCGATAATCCCGGGCTGGTTATGATCGCCAATCATCCCTTCGGAATCGGTGATGGTGTTGCAGCCCTAGCACTCGCAGAACATCTTGGTCGGCCCTACCGCGTGCTGATCAACAACGACCTGTTGCGTGTGCCCGAGGTCCGCCCCTATGCGCTTCCGATCGATTTTTCCGACACGCGCGAGGCAATCGAGATGAATCTCCGCTCGCGGGCGGAAGCGCGTCGGTTGCTGAAGGAGGGGGTAACGATCGTCATTTTCCCTGCCGGAGGTGTTGCCACCGCCGCAAATCCCTTCGGCAAGGCTGAAGAGTTGCCGTGGAAGACATTCACCGCGCGCCTGGTTCAGCTTGAGAAGGCCTCGGTCCTGCCGATCTTCTTCGAAGGCCAAAACAGTACCCTGTTTCACGCCGTCAGCCGCGTCTCGCTAACCCTGAGGCTGTCGCTTCTGGTTTCTGAGTTCCGCAACATGCCGGGTTCGACGTTCAATGTTTACGTCGGCGGAGTGACACCGTTCGAACAACTCGTCGGAGTAAAAAACCGCTTGGAGTTAACCCGCGAGCTCTATCTGATGGTGCATCGACTTGATCCGGCGGCGGCCGGAAAAACCAACAAGGAATTAGAGCCGACGCCGCTCGATCGTCGTCCAGCCTACCCTTGGGATTAAGCCGCGTGCTAGCCCTCCGCGACCACGGGAAGCCCGTTGTTCTGGCCCCATTCCGCCCAGCTGCCGTCATAAACACTGACGTCTGGTTGGCCGATCGCCGCCAGCGCAAGCGCTAAGATGCTCGCCGTGACGCCGGAGCCGCATGTGGTCATCATCGGCACCATCGTGTCGACATCGGCGTTGGCGAACGCTTCTTGGATCTCCGACTTGGATTTCAGCGTGCCGTCTGGATTAATCAGCCTCGAGTGAGGTAGGTTTTTGGCTCCGGGCATGTGCCCCATGCGTAAACCAGGTCGAGGTTCGGCTTCCTCACCTCGGAACCGCGCGACGGGGCGGGCGTCGACGATCTGCGCGCTACCCGACGCGACATAGCCTTTGACATCGTCAAGATCGGCAACCAACGCGGCGTTGAAGCGTGGCGTGAAATGAGTGCGCGCGCGCTGTCTGGCGCGTCCATCTTCAAGCGCACGCTCTTCCGCCCTCCACTTGGGCAGCCCGCCATTCAAAACCACAACGTCATTGTGTCCCATGGCCCGGAACGTCCACCACGCACGCGCAGCCGAAAAGAGGCCTGCGGAATCATAGATCACAACGCGCACGCCATCACCGATCCCCATCTCCTTCATGCGGCTCGCGAATTTGACGGTAGAGGGCAGCATGTGTGGCAGGTCGCTTGTTTCCTCGCAGAGTTCGTCGATATTGAAAAACTGGGCGCCGGGGATGTGTTCAGCAAGAAACTCCCGACCGGCATCCCGATTCATCGTCGGCAAATGCCAGGAGGCATCAAGGACGGCGAGATCTGGAGCCGACAGGTGGTTGGCTAGCCAAGCGGTCTCTACGATCGGTTCACGGCCCGTCATTGTCACTGTTCATATCCTCCCAAAACTCTTGTTCGAGGTCGGCGTTGATTTGAGATTGGTGCGTTGTTTCAAGAGGCGTCCGTCTCAGAGAACACTGTCGGTAGCGCTGATTCGCTGCCTTCCATCCAGGCTGGTGTAGGCAGGCCCTTCTCGCGCAGGAATGCAGGATTGAAAAGCTTTGATTGATACCTCGTGCCGTAATCGCAAAGGATTGTCACGATCGTCTTTCCGGGACCGAGGTCCTGCGCAAGGCGGATCGCGCCAGCCACGTTGACACCCGACGATGGCCCCATGCAAAGCCCCTCCTCGCTGAGGAGTTGGAAGGTTTGTGCAACGGCCTCGGCATCCGGAATGCGGTAGGCCCGATCAACGACGACGTCTTCCAAATTGGCCGTGATCCGTCCCTGTCCGATGCCTTCGGTGATCGAGGAGCCCTCGGATTTCAGTTCACCCGTCGTGTAGTAGCTATACAACGCAGCGCCAGGCGGATCCGCGATGCCTATGGTAACGCCTGGTTTTTTGGCCTTGAGTCCCATCGAAACGCCACCCAGCGTGCCGCCGGATCCGACCGCGCAAATGAAACCATCGACGCCGCCGTCCGTATCTGTCCAGATTTCTTCAGCGGTCGTCTCTATGTGCGATTGCCGATTGGCAACGTTGTCGAACTGGTTGGCCCAGATGGCGCCGGCCGGTTCTGTGTCATTCAAGGCGGCCGCAAGCCGTGCCGAGTACTTCACGTAGTTGTTGGGATTACGGTAGGGCAGGGCTGGAACCTCAACGAGCTGTGCGCCAAGCAGCCGCAAGGTGTCCTTCTTTTCTTGGCTTTGCGTCTCCGGAATCACGATCACCGACCGGTATCCGAGAGCATTCGCCAGGACAGTAAGGCCAATGCCCGTGTTTCCCGCAGTGCCTTCGACGATCGTCCCGCCGGGTCTCAAGGTCCCCTTCTTGACGGCGTCGCCGATGATGAACAGTGCCGCGCGGTCCTTCACCGACTGGCCCGGATTCATGAATTCAGCCTTACCGAGAATGGTGCAGCCCGTTATTTCTGTGGCGCGCTTCAACTTGATAAGCGGCGTCCTGCCGACGGCCTCGACCACACTATCCTTGATCTGCACGTGAAGTCTCCACAGTGGCGCTGAATGCCGGCTGTCATCCCCGGCTAGGAGGCACTTAACCTAATCGCTGCTTATGCCGCCCGCAACATGGGGCCGCCGACGCTTTGTGGTTCTCTTCTGGCTCCGTCTTCACGCCGCGCAGCGACGGCTCAGCAAAATCGTCCGTATTGAGACGTAACTTAACTGGCGATTAACCACGCGATCCTACCTTCGAATGCAAATCACAAGCCTGCAGGTGTTCAGAGAGCTGGAGCCTGACTGAGAGGGATCGCATGGCGATGAACAATCAAATGAAGTCGTCACTAGCTTTCGCGGCCATGACGCTTGCTGCGATCTTCGCGACGTCGGCATCAGCAGCCGATCTCGGTGGATCGCTGAAGGAGAGCTATGTTGCACCACTCCCGCGCGTGCACGCGACAGCAGGCAGCTGCTATTTCCGCGCTGATGTCGGCTATTCGGTCTCCAGCGATCCATCGGTCCGTTGGGGCGTTTTCAATGAGGTTTTCCAAGGCGACGATAACACCAATGGCGTCATCGATGCGGACGAGATCAGCTATCGGTTCGCCGGCGACAACGTTCAGCAAGTCTCAATGGATAATACCTGGCTTGCCGAAGTCGGCGCTGGTTGCGGCTCCGGTCCGCGCGGTCTGCGTGCTGATGTCCTTTTCGGCTTCCGCGGAGATCGCGATATTACCGGCGTTCCGCCGATCTACAACGGCACGCTAGTGGGTGAACCGGTCGGTACCCCTGGTCAGGACATCGACGATCCGCTGCACACTTCTCTCAAGAGCTACACGCTCATGTTTAACGCCTACTACGACCTTGGACAATTTCGCGGCTTTGTGCCCTATGTGGGTGCAGGCGTCGGCGCGGCGCATCACATCGTCGATGAGGTTTACTTCACGGAAAACCCCAATCTGATCAACCGCATCGAGGGTGACGAGACGCTGTCATTTGCTTGGTCGTTAATGGCCGGCCTTGCCTATCAGGTCTCTGACCGCGCGATCCTCGACTTCGGCTACCGCTACATCAACATGGGCGATGCCAAATCGGGCCGGGTTGATAATGCCGGCTTCGTTAACCCGCAAGTTGATCTGGACGACATCGCCGCTCATGAGTTTAAGATCGGCCTTCGTTACCACTTCGGCCAGAGCTCAAGCTGCTGCGAATACGCGGGTTTGAAGTAGGCAGCAGCGCTAATTAACACGTAGCCTCGAGCATGGATCAGGTTCGCATCAGCGGCTCGGTCCGTTTTTGTTTGGATGCGCACCACCGCAACCCCATTGATCTTCTTAAGCTACGACCGATATATGGGCGTCTCAGACGAGACGCTTGGCTTCGGAAGCCTCTCGTTCTTCAGCAAATCGGGGTACGCCAGTCGTCCCGAAAGGTGGATGCATTGCGCGGCGCATCGTGATAAGCACGCCGCTTCGGCGACCCGGCCGCGGGCGTGGTGGAATTGGTAGACACGCCAGATTTAGGTTCTGGTGGCTTAGCTGTGGGGGTTCGAGTCCCTCCGCCCGCACCACTATTACTGCGCAGGCAAAAAGCGCCTGGCAACTGCCGGCCCCGGAGTAAGGCATGCCGCGAGCGATCCGGGTGAACACAATTGGAAGCTAACAAATAGCTCAACAGGTTGAGGCTAATGCAGATCAGGGAAGTCAATTCGCAAGGACTGAAACGCGAGCTCGAGGTGGTTGTTGCCTCTGGGGAGCTGAATGAACGGTTTCAGGACCGCCTTAATCAAATCAAAGACACCGTTCAGCTCAAAGGCTTCCGCAAGGGCAAGGTTCCCGTTAACCACATCAAGAAGATCTACGGCAAATCGGTCATGCTGGAGATCCTGAACGATGCCGTGAAGGAAACAAGCAGTAAGGCCATTGAAGAACGCAAGGAGCGGCCAGCCCTCCAACCCGATATCGTCTTGCCTGAGGACCCCGAAAAGATTGACCGCATCCTCAATGGTCAAGACGACTTGGCCTACTCCATTTCCTTCGAGATTCTGCCCGATATCGAGCTGACCGACTTCGCCAAGTTGCAACTGGAACGGCTGGTCGTCGATGTCGGCGAGAAAGACCGCGACGAAGCGATTGAAAAGCTCATCGATAACAACCTGAAGTACGAGGCCGAAGAGGGCCGCGCGGCGCAGGACAAGGACCAACTGACGATCGATTTTGTTGGCAAGATCGACGGCGAAATCTTCGAAGGTGGTAGCGCCGAAGGAATTGATATCGTTCTCGGGCAAGGGCAGTTCATCCCGGGCTTCGAGGAACAACTCCTCGGGGCCAAAGCCGATGACGAACTCGTTGTCGAGGTGACGTTCCCGGACGATTATGGTGCAGAGCATCTGCGCGGCAAACCAGCAAGCTTCGACACCAAGGTCAAAGCCGTCTCTGTCGCTAAGCGTCCGGAAGCCGACGACGCCTTCGCTCAGTCTCTCGGGCTTGAAAGCGCCGACAAGCTAAAAGAACTGTTCACACAGCGCATTGCCGATGAGTACGCACAGGCTGCACGCACCAAACTCAAGCGTGAACTTCTCGATGAGCTGGAGAAAGTCCACGGCTTCGACCTACCCCCCACGCTCGTCGACCGGGAGTTCGAGGAGCTATGGAAGCAGGTGACGGACGCCATGGAGCGCTCCAAAGAGACCTGGGAAGATAAGGACGAAACCGAAGAGGAAGGCCGCGAGGAATACCGTGGGATCGCTGAGCGGCGCGTGCGGCTCGGCCTGGTGATCGGTGAAATCGGCGAACGCAACAAGATCGAGGTCAACGAAGACGAGCTGCGCAAGGCCTTGATGGAAAAGGTGCGTCAGTTCCCCGGCCAAGAAAAGTTCGTTTACGAATACTATCAAAAGAATCCCGGTGCGGTGGCTGAACTCAGAGCCCCAATCTTTGAAGAAAAGGTCGTTGATTTCATTCTTGAATTGGCCAAACTCACCGAGCGCAAGGTCACGAAAGAAGAACTGCAAAAAGCACTGGAAGAGCAAGACGACGACGGTGGCGCGGCGGCCTGATCGGCCAGATGGCGCGCCTCCCCCGGAACTGGCTGGGTTGAAAGCGCGGTATGATTTCAAGGCCGACCAAGTGACAAGAAATCGGGAGCTATGAAACAAATGGAACTACCAATGAACACCCTGACCGCAGGCTTCTTCCCCATGGTCGTCGAGCGGGAAGCCGGCGATAAGACGGGTTATGATCTTCCCTCGCGACTGCTCAAAGAACGCATCGTCTTCGTCACCGGAGTGATCGAAGACCACATGGCCACTTCGATCTGCATGCAGCTTCTTTATTGCGAGGCTGACAATCCGGACAAAGAGATATCCATGTACATCAACTCGCCTGGCGGCGTGGTGACTGCTGGCATGGCGATTTACGATACGATGCAGTTCATCAAACCGAAGATCGCGACGCTGTGCATCGGCCAGGCCGCTTCGATGGGTTCCTTGCTGTTGTGCGCCGGTGCACAAGGCATGCGTTACGCGCTGCCAAATGCTCGTGTGATGGTTCATCAGCCTTCCGGCGGCTTCTCGGGTCAAGCATCTGATATCGAACGCCATGCCGAAGACATCATCAAGATGAAGCGGCGTCTAAATGAAGTTTATGTCAGTCATACCAACCAAAAATATGAAACGGTTGAGCGAACGCTGGACCGTGATTACTTCATGACAGCTGAGCAGGCGAAGGAATTCGGTCTCATCGATCGGGTTTTGGCGAAGCGCAGCGACGTCAATATCGGTTCCTCCGATGAAAGCAAATCGGTTAAAGATGCCGAGTGACACCAGCATCCGAATAGGTGTAGCTCAGCGATAATGTACTCAAGGACTTAGCGGCGGCGGCTCTGAACAAACTCCGCCCTGAGCTAGTGCCGACGGTAGTATCCTGGTAACGTTTCTGCGACGCAGTTGCGCCGTCGGTCGAGTTATCGGGTAGGTTTTGTATTCAAGGCCTGACAAAAGTCACAAATCGGTTACACTAGGGCCTATGCGTCACACGTGTTTGACGGTGAGTTGACTGATCCACGAAGGGTTATGCGGAAAGCTCAAACCAATCTTGATTTGCGGTGCTCTGGCGTGCTGAGATCGACCGTACCGGAGTAAGCGTCCAAAATTGGTCGCGCTTTGATGGCAATGCCGGGCCGTACATCACCGGTTAGTTGAGCCTATTTTTCGACGATAGAACTTTCGACAACGGGTGAGACGACAGAATGGCGAACGAAAAAAACACCCTGTACTGCTCTTTCTGCGGAAAGAGCCAGCACGAGGTTCGCAAGCTGATTGCGGGGCCGACGGTATTTATATGCGATGAATGCGTCGAGCTATGCATGGATATCATAAGGGAGGAGAACAAGAACACGCTCGTCAAGTCGCCCGATGGCGTTCCGACTCCCGACGAGATCTGTTCTGTTCTGGACGGGTACGTGATCGGTCAGGCGCACGCCAAGCGCGTGCTGTCGGTGGCGGTCCATAACCACTACAAGCGCCTCAATCACTCCTCTAAGAGTAATGACGTCGAACTCGCCAAGTCGAACATCTTGCTGGTCGGTCCAACCGGTTGCGGTAAGACGCTACTGGCCCAGACTCTGGCTCGCATTCTCGATGTGCCCTTCACAATGGCTGATGCGACGACTCTAACCGAGGCCGGCTATGTCGGTGAGGATGTCGAGAACATCATTTTGAAGCTCTTGCAGAACGCCGACTACAATGTTGAGCGTGCGCAGCGCGGCATCGTCTATATCGACGAAGTCGACAAGATTTCGCGCAAATCCGACAACCCGTCGATCACGCGCGACGTTTCGGGCGAAGGGGTCCAGCAAGCCCTGCTCAAGATCATGGAAGGTACCGTTGCGTCGGTTCCGCCGCAGGGTGGTCGCAAGCATCCTCAGCAAGAGTTCCTGCAGGTCGACACAACCAATATTTTGTTTATCTGCGGTGGTGCCTTTGCTGGCCTCGATAAGATCATCTCGGGACGCGGTAAGGGAACGTCCATCGGCTTCGGCGCGGATATCCGTGGACCCGAAGAACGCCGCACCGGCGAGGTTCTTCGCGAGGTCGAGCCCGAGGATTTGCTCAAATTCGGATTGATCCCTGAATTCATCGGCCGCCTACCCGTCATCGCAACACTTGAAGACCTCGATGAAGTCGCCCTCGTGCGCATCCTGTCCGAGCCGAAGAACGCGCTGGTGAAACAGTATCAACGTCTTTTTGAGATGGAAGACGTTAAGCTGACGATCACCAACGAAGCGCTACGTTCGATTGCCCGCAAAGGGATCCAGCGTAAGACAGGCGCTCGCGGCCTTCGTTCGATCATGGAAGGCATCCTACTCGACACGATGTTCGATCTCCCCAGCCTAAAAGGTGTGGAAGAAGTGGTCATCGGTCCAGAGGTCGTTGATGGTGGCGCACGCCCACTCCGCATTTACACGGAGCGTGTTGAAGAGGCCGGGACAACGGCTTCCTAAGCCAGTCGCCAGCAATCAAATACAAATTGCGGGGGCCGTTTGGCCCCTTTACGGCCCGAATATTGATGTTGCTAAATCGCACCCCATTTAAGGGGGGCTGCACTTGCCGCTTTGCCTTTCGCACCGCTTCACAGTTACAAATGGGATCGCCGCGCGCTGATCCGCGTAATCATCTGGTCCTGCGGCTGCGTCGTAAGCGATACTGGCTCGTAGAAGGTAATGCGACAACGCGAACGCGATTTGCCTGAAGACGTTTTGGTGCTGCCTCCAGTTGAGGGGCACCTATGGCGGTCAAGATTGCGGGTAGATCGCGCTAAACCGAACTTGCGTGCCCCCACGCAATTCCAATGGAGAATGGGCGGACCATGAGCAATAAGCTGACACCGAAAGGCGAAACGGGCGGTTCGGAGCTGTTTCCAGTCCTGCCGCTGCGCGACATCGTCGTCTTTCCCTACATGATCGTGCCGCTCTTTGTCGGGCGTGAGAAATCCATCAACGCACTTGAAGAAGTCATGCGCACGGACAAGCATATCCTGCTTGCCGCGCAGAAGAATGCTGGCGACGACGATCCCGACGAGGATGCAATCTACAACGTCGGCACGCTGGCATCCGTGCTGCAGCTTCTGAAACTTCCCGACGGCACGGTCAAAGTGCTGGTCGAAGGCACCTCGCGTGCGCGCATTCAGAAGTTCACCGACAACGAGGAGTACTACGAGGCGCATGTCGAGCGCGTCGACGAGGAACTCGGTGCAGAAGAAGAGATTGAAGCTCTCTCTCGCTCGGCAGGATCCCAGTTCGAGCACTATGTGAAGCTCAACAAGAAGATTTCGCCTGAGGTGCTGGGAACTATTTCCCAGATCGAAGACTACTCGAAACTCGCCGATACGATCGCCTCGCACTTGGCCATTAAGATCGCCGACAAGCAGGAGATCCTTGAGGTCACAACGATCTCGGAGCGGCTGGAGCGTGTCTACACGCTGATGGAGAGCGAGATTTCAGTTCTCCAAGTGGAGAAGAAGATCCGCTCGCGTGTGAAACGCCAGATGGAGAAGACGCAGCGCGAGTACTATCTGAATGAGCAAATGAAGGCCATTCAGAAGGAGCTTGGTGATACCGACGACCGTGACGACATCGCCGAGTTCGAGGAAAAGATCGAATCCACCAAGCTGTCCAAAGAGGCTCGCGACAAGGCCCTTGCCGAACTCAAAAAGCTAAAGCAGATGAGCCCGATGTCGGCCGAAGCAACCGTCGTGCGCAACTATCTCGACTGGCTGCTGTCGATACCGTGGGGCGTTAAGGGCAAGGTTAAGAAAGACCTCGCCGAGGCCGAGAACATTCTCGACAACGAGCACTACGGACTCGCGAAGGTCAAGGAACGGATCCTTGAGTACCTCGCCGTCCAAAACAGGACCAACAAGCTCAGGGGACCGATCCTCTGTCTCGTTGGACCTCCAGGCGTCGGTAAGACGTCGCTTGGCAAGTCGATCGCCAATTCGACCGGCCGCGAGTTCGTGCGCATGAGCCTCGGTGGCGTGCGCGATGAAGCGGAGATCCGCGGCCATCGGCGGACCTATATCGGTTCGATGCCGGGCAAGGTCGTTCAGTCGATGCGCAAGGGTAAGAAGAACAACCCGCTGTTCCTGCTTGACGAGATTGACAAGATGGGTTCGGACTTCCGTGGCGATCCGGCCGCGGCGCTGCTTGAGGTCCTCGATCCCGAGCAGAACGCGACCTTCAACGACCATTACCTCGAAGTCGATTACGACCTGTCGAACGTCATGTTCGTGACCACGGCAAATACGCTCAACATCCCTCCCGCTCTGCTTGATCGCATGGAGATCATCCGCATTGCTGGGTACACAGAGGATGAAAAGCTGGAGATCGCAAAGCGGCACTTGCTGCCGGTTCAGCGTCAATCGCACGGTCTAGAAGAAGGCGAATGGGAAGTCCAAGACAGTGCGATCGTCGAAATGATCCGCCGTTACACGCGCGAAGCAGGCGTGCGTTCCCTGGAACGCGAACTTGCCAAACTGGCGCGTAAGGCCGTCAAAGAGATCCTGACGTCGTCGAAGACATCAATAACGGTCTCCAACGAGAACGTTGCTGATTATCTCGGTGTCTGGAAGTACCGCTATGGAGAAGCGGAACTGGAGGATCAGATCGGTATCGTCACCGGCCTCGCCTGGACGGAAGTCGGCGGCGAGCTGTTGACGATCGAAGGCATCAAAATGCCCGGCAAGGGTAAGATGAGCGTCACCGGCAACCTTCGCGATGTCATGAAGGAATCGATCCAGGCCGCCAATGCTTACGTGCGATCCCGTTCGATCGAATTTGGCATCACGCCGCCAACCTTCGAGACAAATGACATCCACGTACACGTTCCCGAAGGTGCCACACCAAAGGACGGTCCGTCGGCCGGCGTGGCGATGGTTACGGCCATTGTCTCGGTGCTGACTCAGATCCCCGTCCGTAAGGACGTTGCCATGACCGGAGAGATCACGCTGCGTGGACGCGTATTGCCAATCGGAGGCTTGAAGGAGAAGCTGCTCGCGGCATTGCGCGGGGGTATGAAAACTGTCCTCATTCCCGATGAAAACGTAAAAGACCTTGCTGAGATCTCCGATGAAGTGAAGGAGAAGCTTGAGATCATTCCGTGCGCCCGCGTCGGCGAGGTTTTGAAGCATGCGCTTGTCCGCAAACCGGAGCCTGTTGAGTGGGATGAAAACTCCCGGCAGACGGCAACGGCAGTTCCTGGCACAGACGCAGACGAGGTCGGAGACGATCGCCCTTTGGCACACTGACAAGGCGATTTGATCGCCTGTCGCCCCCTGGGTGACGACCTCGAAACCGGCATTTCGGCTCCCGCGGACGTCGCTGCGGGAGCCCTTTTTATGGCCAACTCCCCGTCGACACGCAGATTCTCCAGTGTTTTCGGGAGTTATAGCGGATTTTCCCTCTTGACGCCCCCAGTTTTGGACGTTTCAGTCGGGGCTCCGTACAACGACAAGGCCTGCCCGACCTAAAGCGTCCATTTCACGGGCACACGATCGGCAAAGGCGAAGTCAAAGGACAGGACAGAAATGAGCAAAAAAGATCTGGTCGATGCCATCGCCAAAGAGTGCGACATGACCAAAGAAAAGGCGAACACGGCTGTCGACGCAATGCTTGCCCACATCAAGGGTACAATGAAGAAGGGCGAGGAGGTTCGCCTCCCTGATTTTGGAACCTTTAAGGTCACGAAACGTGCCGCCCGTGAAGGTCGCAACCCCCTAACCGGTGCGACAATCAAAATCGCGGCAGCCAAGGTTGCCAAGTTCACGCCCGCCAAGGGTCTGAAGGAATTGTTGAACTAGCACGCGTGCGTTGCCTCCAGGATTGGAGGCGCGCATGTAAGGGTTCGGGAGGGGCTTCGGCCCCTTCTCGGATCGGGCTAGAACGCGTTTCGCCTGATACTAACGAGCGAATGGGATTTCGTGTCGGGATGCGTGGCGTTGCGATCAAGGACCAAGGATCGGTGGACCAAGACTATGGCTAAAGATGAAAAAACCTCAAAGGCAATCGCTTCAATCGCCAGCAAGGCACTGAAGGACCCGAAATCAATTACAACCGCAGAGATCAAAAAGTTGGCGGCGACTGCACTGACGCAAGCCGCCGATAAACCGAAAACGACGGCCAAAAAGGCCCCTGCGAAGAAGGCTCCCGCCAAGAAACCGGCAGCCAAGAAACCGGCAGCCAAGAAACCGGCAGCCAAGAAACCCGCAGCCAAGAAACCGGCGGCAAAAGCCACCGCGAAGAAGGCCACCAAGAAGCGCTGAGCCGGCGGTTGCCACGCTTCCTCTCACGCGATAATCACTTGCTTCGGCGTCCGGGCGGTTAGCTCAGTGGTAGAGCGCCTCGTTTACACCGAGGATGTCGGGAGTTCGACCCTCTCACCGCCCACCATATACTGCTGCCAACGCCGACCCGGCAACTGTCCACGCGCCACTTTCCAGCCTGGCGAATCAGTTCATCCTGCATTCAAATGCAATCCGCGACAGTCAACGCAGTCGTGGATAAGGCTTCATTGCCACTCCGCCGTTGCGCCTTGATCAGCGCATCATTCGCATCGCGGAAGAGCAAAGCGGAGAATGCAGCATGGATGATGTCAAGGACAGTAATTCGGCGCCGGCCGTCGAGCAGGGGCACGTGCCGGCGATGCCTGCAACGGACGGTGCAACTCCTGATCTCGATGGTAGCGTGGAGGCCTTGGTTGCGAATCTACGTGCTGCCAAAGAGCAATTTGAAGCACTTTTACGGGGCACCCGAAAACCCGTTAGCGAAGCCGCTGAAGTGGCCAAGAAGCGTGACCGCTCCGCCGCCTAATCGAACCCTTCAACTCGCTTGACTTGGTCTGTTTTTACCCGTAGACCGGGCGGCCTACAAAGTGCGGAGAGACAGACGCACTTTGTTAATGCGGGCGTAGCTCAGTTGGTTAGAGCGCCGGCCTGTCACGCCGGAGGCCGCGGGTTCAAGTCCCGTCGCTCGCGCCATTGATATCAATGGCGTGTCTGCACTCCCATCTATTTTGTGGTGCCAAAGCGTCGTTCGGCGACGTAGGAGCAAGACCGTGTGAACGGCACCTGGCCATGCCGCCGGTTCAGCGTAAATGTCCCATGTCCCGCTTCAATTGAGTGGCGGAATTACCACCGGCAACGCGCTCTAGGCCATTAAGTGCGTTAGCTGACTTGGGGTCGAAAGACATTTGGCGCACAAATCAAACCCTCTCCAGGAAGACGGACTGCAATCGTCGAACCCAGACAGTTGAGAGGCGGTGTGGATACCATCCGTCGGCGACCAATAAATACGGCGATTGATGAGGACACCTCGAAACCGCGCATGCGAGCAGATGCAACCCATGCTTCGTGCGCGACGTCAGTTGCCCGACCAAAGAGCGAGACGCTGGCCTGTTTACGCCCTGGCGATTGCGTGTTCTTTTCTGAGCCTGTAGAGCCATAGAACGCAAATGCTGCTAGATACTGACGGCGCAGGCGCGAACGGGTCGCATCCCCGATGGGGCCAATGCAGGCAGGGCGAAAAGTTAGATGAACCAACTACTGCTCGATTATCTCCCGATCGTCGTGTTTTTAGGGGTGGCGTTGGCCATTTCCGGGGCACTGGTCATAGCGCCATTTTTGGTGGCAATGCGTAACCCGGATCCGGAAAAAGTATCGGCGTATGAATGCGGTTTCAACGCCTTTGACGATGCGCGCATGAAGTTCGACGTGCGCTTCTATTTGGTCTGCTTGCTGTTCATCATCTTTGATCTTGAGATCGCCTTCCTGTTCCCGTGGGCCGCCGCCTTCCGCGACATAGGGCTGTTTGGTTTCTGGTCCATGATGGTGTTCCTGGCCGTATTGACCATTGGCTTCATCTACGAGTGGAAGAAGGGAGCCCTGGAATGGGATTGATTCTGCCCCCTGAGTTTCAACTCGATAAGGCGCGCGAAGGTGCCGGCGGCGCTGCAACGCGCCCCGATCCCTATTTCACCGAGATCAATAACGAACTCGCCGACAAGGGCTTCCTTGTCACCACCACCGACGACCTGATCAACTGGGCCCGTACCGGCTCGCTGATGTGGATGACATTCGGCCTCGCCTGCTGCGCCGTTGAAATGATGCAGGCCTCGATGCCGCGTTATGATCTTGAGCGTTTCGGCTTTGCTCCGCGCGCCTCGCCGCGACAATCCGATGTGATGATCGTTGCGGGCACCCTCACCAACAAGATGGCGCCGGCAATGCGGAAGGTTTACGACCAGATGCCAGAGCCACGCTATGTCATCTCAATGGGGTCATGCGCCAACGGCGGCGGCTACTATCACTACTCCTACTCGGTGGTGCGCGGATGTGACCGCATCGTCCCCGTCGACATCTACGTTCCAGGCTGCCCGCCGACCGCTGAAGCGCTGCTCTATGGCGTCCTTCTTCTGCAACGTAAAATTCGCCGCACCGGCACCATCGCGCGCTAGCAGCTACAGGCTGCGCCGCAATCCGGACGGCATGAGGAGACGCCAAATGCGCCAGGAAAGAATGGAAGAAACGCTCGAGGACTTGGGCGATTACCTCTCGACGAAGATGGCGACCGCCTACCTCGGTTCCGGCGTAGCCCATGGCGAACTCACGGTCCATGTTACGCGCGAGCAAATCCCCCAAGTCCTGAAATTCCTGCGCGATGACGCCCGCTGCCGTTGCGAGGTGTTGATCGATATATGCGGCGTTGACTGGCCGGGCCGCGAGAACCGCTTCGACGTCGTCTACCACTTGTTAAGCCCGCGCAACAATTTGCGGCTCCGCGTCAAGCTGCAGACAAATGATACCGCTGCGGTGCCAAGCGCCATCGACGTCTTCTCCGCTGCCAACTGGTTCGAGCGCGAAGCCTACGATATGTACGGCATCTTGTTCTCAGGCCACCCCGATCTGCGCCGGCTGCTAACCGACTACGGTTTCCAGGGGCATCCGTTGCGCAAGGACTTCCCACTCACCGGCTATGTCGAAGTCCGCTACGATGATGAAAAAAAGCGGGTCGTATATGAGCCCGTGACGCTCAATCAGGAATTCCGATCGTTCGATTTCGAAAGCCCGTGGGAAGGCGCCGATTATGTCCTCCCTGGAGATGAAAAGGCGTCAACGGCTAACGGCAGAGGCTGAGCGGCGATGAAGGACACGCTCCAGCCGGGCGCACGCGCCGAACTCCAATTCACGGTGCCGGAGACGAAAACCGTGCCTGCGCTTTACCCAGAGGCCGCTGAATTCCAGGAGATGCCGACGGTCTTCGCAACAGGATTCCATGTCGGCCTGATGGAGTGGGCCGCGCTAAGAGTGCTTGCGCCACATATGGACGAAGGCGAGGGGAGCCTCGGCATCCATATCAATGTCTCGCATTCCGCCGCGACCCTGCCGGGTCAGACCATAACCGTATCGGCCGAGTGCACGGCCGTGGAGGGCCGCCGCATCACATTCAAGGTGAAGGCGCACGACGGCGTCGAGCCAATCGGCGAGGGCACGCACCAGCGAATGGTGGTGCCCTGGGCGCGGTTCAAAGCAAGGCTGAACGGCAAGGCCGCTGCAGCGGGCCTCGCGGGATTAGAGTAACTAGCAAGTGGCGACTGGCGGATATGCCGCTGACACAGGACGACGATAAATGAACGAGACGAGCAGTGCTGCTACCGGAAAGCATCTGTCAGGCAAATGCCTGTGCGGCGCCATCTCGTTCACCGCGACAGCAAACGGTGGGGAGGTTGCCGCTTGCCACTGCAGAATGTGCCGCAGATGGTCCGGCGGCGTACATCTCGCACTTCTTTCCGCCACAGATCTCGCAATGGAAGTAGAAGTCAACCTCGCCGTCTACAAGTCGTCTGACTGGGGTGAGCGCTGCTTCGGCAAGAGCTGCAGGAGCAACCTTTTCTGGCGCACTCAGTCCAGCGATCACGTGCCGATCATGGCCGGTGCTATCAACGAAGAAGACCGGCTGACCTTCACCTCACAGATATTCATCGAGAGGAAGCCTGCCTACTTCGACTTCGCCAACCAAACCACCATGGAAACCGAAGCCGACATGATCGCGAAATACGCGCCCCAGAACCAAAGCACCAATTCAGAGAAGCAAAATGGCTGAAACCGATATCCGCCAGTTCAACATCAACTTCGGCCCACAGCATCCGGCAGCTCACGGCGTGCTCCGACTGGTGCTCGAACTCGACGGCGAGGTAGTCGAGCGAGTCGATCCGCACATCGGGCTCCTTCACCGCGGCACTGAAAAGCTGATCGAGCACAAGACCTACCTGCAGGCGATCGGCTACTTCGATCGCCTCGACTATGTCGCTCCGATGAATCAGGAGCACGCCTTCTGCCTCGCCGCGGAGCGTCTGCTCGGCCTCGAACTTCCAGCCCGGGCGAGTTACATCCGCGTGCTCTATTCCGAGATCGGCCGCATCCTCTCGCATATCCTGAACGTTACGACACAGGCCATGGACGTCGGCGCGCTGACTCCGCCGCTGTGGGGCTTTGAAGAACGCGAAAAGCTAATGGTATTCTACGAGCGGGCATCGGGCTCGCGCATGCACGCCAAGTACTTCCGCATCGGCGGTGTGCACCAGGACGTGCCGCCAGAGTTGATCGACGACATCTACAACTGGTGCGATCCATTCCTCAAAGTCTGCGACGAAATCGAGGGCCTGCTGACCAACAACCGCATCTTCAAGCAACGCAATGTTGATATCGGCGTCGTCTCGCTGAAGGAGGGTTTCGACTGGGGATTCTCCGGTGTGATGGTGCGCGGTTCCGGCGCCGCTTGGGATTTACGCAAGGCCCAACCCTACGAGCGCTATGAGGAATTCGACTTCGACATTCCGATTGGTAAGAACGGCGACTGTTACGACCGTTATCTGATCCGGATGGAGGAGATGCGCCAGTCGGTTCGCATCATGAAGCAGGCCTGCGAGAAGCTGCAAACAGGCGTGGACATCGGTTCTCATGTTGCTGAAAACAAGAAGGTGGTACCACCTTCGCGTGGTGAGATGAAGCGCTCCATGGAAGCCCTGATCCACCACTTCAAGCTTTACACCGAAGGTGCGCACGTGCCCGCAGGCGAAGTCTACGCGGCCGTTGAAGCCCCCAAAGGCGAGTTCGGCGTCTACTTGGTTTCCGATGGATCCAACAAACCTTACCGCTGCAAGATCCGCGCGCCGGGTTTCCCGCATTTGCAGGCCATGGACCACTTGAACCGCGGCCACATGCTCGCCGACGTCTCCGCCATCATCGGCTCGCTGGATATCGTATTCGGTGAGATTGACCGGTAGGATGCGGCGACGACAAGAACGCGCGTGAAGTAGAGCGCGTTCACCAGCTGCCATTGTCGGCTGACCCGTAATTGGGGCGACGAGACAATTGGCACAGACCGGTTTCCGTGCCTCCTGCCGACTGGCGGAGGACCACCACGTGGGATCTTGGACGCGCCGTCGATTCCGCAAACCCTCCATTGGGCATTTCATGAACGGCAGCTGACCGCTGTATTCAGCGTCGGTTCAATGGCGCCCTGGCAGTTTCGGTTTAAGCACAAATTAGGTGCCCATTGAACACGCCAAGGAAAAGGAGCGGTTTAAATGCTCAAGATCATCATCTCCACTATGACAGCCGGCGCAGTCCTCGCTATGTCCTGTCTTCCTGCCGCCGCCAGCCACAGCATCGACGTTCGTCAAGCCAAGCAGGCACATGCGATCGAACGCGGCCGCATCGCCGGTAAGATTACATGGCGCGAAGGCCTCCATCTGCGCCGTGAGCAACGCCGCATCAAGCGACTCGAGCGGGCTTACCGCTGGTCCGGGGACCGCCTCAGCGCACGGGAGCGCCGCGTCCTACACCGGATGCTGGATGAGGCACGCCACAACATTCGCGTTCAAAAGCGTGACGGTCAGCGTCGCTGGACCAATCTTCGGCGTTTCGGCCGTTAAACCTAGACGCGAAAAGGACCGCAAGTTGCGGAGGGAGAACTGCGGGGCCGGGCCAATCGTGTCGGGCCCCGCACGTTTCCGCGGTGTGATGACGTGAAGTAATCCGCTTTGTGCGATCGTCGATGCCGGCTCAGTTAAACAGACGCATAATCGATAAAACGGCAATCACAACCACACTGACAAGTAGTGCAATATAGATCGCCCTCCGGCTTCGCCGCATGAGCTTGCTGAGCTTAAGCTGCTTCCGGCTCGCCTGAAAATGCTCAATCACGGGATTAGGCCCGGGACTATCGAAGATTTTGGAATAAGAGCGCGGTAAAGCCGTGAATGAGACGCCCTCAAACTCGTTGAACGCACAATAGATCATGTCTTCGTCGAGCCCCAGTGGTGCAACCTTGGGCTCGTTCATCCGCCAGATGTTGGTGAAGTGCCGACCGCCTTGCGTATTCCGCACGTAGAGTGTTCCGGCGGCGATGCTCAAGAGCCGTTTACCATCGCGCATCACCGGCGTGAATAGCAAACCGACATCGCTATTGATCGTATTCAGAAAAATGGGCGGTTTCCGGATAATCGCATCCGCATCAAGATAGAGCACGTCGTGGTCAGGAAACCTCTCCAGGCATTCGGCCACGAAGGCTGCCTTGAGCCGGGTCGTTGCCTCCCAGGTCAGTCTGCGGGGGACGAGCTTGAGATGATGGTTGAGACCGAATCGATTGAGCGAATCCTTCAGTCGCAAAACTCTGCCGAGGTAGTTTGCGGTGTAGAACGCGCACGTGACAAATCGCTGCCCACCTCCCAGCCAAGTTTCCTCCTCGGGCAACTCATCTGTTAGGTCAGCGCCCACCTCCGGCTGCCGCATGAGGTCCGGCAAGGCCACCTCACGTTTGGCTGCTGGAATCATTCGCACCAATAGTGTCCGATCCAGCGCGCTGGACGAAAGCGGCGGCGGGTTGGACGAATGTGTATGCCATCGCCAACACGCTTGTTGCGCTGATGTTCACCCTTCAACGCACTGTCTGGCGTGATGGACCCATAAAACACAATAACCTTACCAGTCGCCGGCTTCTTAGGCACTGAAAAAAAACGGATAAATCTGTTGTTCGGAAGGCACCCAAGTGAAAATGGAACCACCCAGTCATCTGGCCAAAAAGTCACATCTTCGACAGCCTTGCTTAGAAAGTTCTGCTCCTTTGAGTCGTAATCTCTAACAATCACATCGCCTGGAGTGCTGTAGAACCTATCAAGTACGTAGCCTTCCTGTCCAATGACGTAGCGCACGATCGAGCTGTTGCCATATCCCAGATGCGGGTCTTTCCACTCTCTAATGATGCAAAAGCGGCCTGGATGGCTGAAGAATTCATCGATTGAGTCGATAATCACGATGTCGAGATCAAGAAATAGGGTCAAGCCGGACAGCCCGCCAAGATCCTTCTTCATCAATCCCAGCTTCGGCCAGTACTTGCCAAGCTTCTTGTCAAAAGTAACGTCGGGCAAATCCTGACACTCAACTTCAGGCCGGATCCCGCTCGCGTCATCCGTGAAGCAGACGAAACGTATGTTCCACGAAGTATTGCGCTTCACCATCGCATAAAGCCGGTTCACCCAGTGTGGGCCATACCGATCACCCCACTTCATGCAAACGACGTTTGCTGAGCGGTTTGTCTGCGCCTTATCGAACTCGATCTTCCATTCCGAAGCGGCCATGCTTTAATCGACCTCGCCGGCAATCTCTGCCGATTTCCCTCTAATAATCCGGCAATTTGCGTGCTCAAGCGCTTCACATCAAGTGCATTTGGAGGTGCTCTTTCGTCACGCTTCTCAACCGTGCGAGGCCGGCCCAGAGCACGAATGAAGCGGCCTTTAGCAGTTTGGTAAGTAACTTCATTCTTAAGTATTTCAGAAAGTAACCCAAGTTTGAACGAGTGAATTCCATGAGCGTAGTGGAGAACTTTCCATTCAGAGAGGTTGCCGAACGCGGAAGTATCCGTGAATCCGACGTCGCACAGCTTCGTCGGGCTCTCGATGAGGATGGACTCGTCAGTACGCAAGATGCCGAACAGCTGATTGCGCTCGATGCCGCCTGCCCCATCCAAGGACTGGCATGGTGTGAGGTCTTTCAGGAGGCAATCACGGATTTTATTGTCCGGCAGGCCCAACCTAAGGGCTACGTAACACTCGAAAACGCGCAGTGGCTGATACGGCAGCTGGCGCCTCACGGAACGCTCACCGCCCGCAAGGACCTGGATCTCGTCGTCGACATCATCGATGTCGCGCGCTGGTCACCCGAAGTGCTGATCGATTTCGCGTTGCATCAGGTCAAACATGCGATAACCAAAGGCACAGGGGCGCTTCGTAACGGCGGGCATTCCATTGGCGTTATCGACGACGACGAGGTCGAGTTGGTCCGCCGCATGATCTATGCCTTCGGTGGTGATGGCAACATCGTGGTCACGCGCGCTGAAGCCGCATTGCTGTGCGATATCAATGACAACCTTGACACGGAACGAATGAGTGAGGCTTGGACCGAGCTCTTTGTGAAGGCCATGGCGAATTTTCTACTGGGCACCTCGGGTTACAAGGCTCCCACCCGTGAAGAAGCCCTGCGCAGCCAAATCTGGCTGGAAACACGCGGCGATCTAATGCCGGTCGAGTTGATCAAGTCTATCGCAAACGTCAGCCTCGATGACATTATCGGCGTCTACAGCCAACAAAGCCAGGCCGAGCGGACGCTCGCCCGCCTCGAACAACAGCACCGCCATATAATCACCGGCGAAGCAGTCACGCGGGATGAAGCTGAATGGCTCATAGAGCGCCTCGCCCGGGACGGCCGGCTTACCCCAGCAGAGACGGCACTGATCGCTTACATCCGCGAGAATGCGCTCGACATTGATCCGCGTTTCGATGAATTGCTGGACAGGCACCTAACTGCCGCCTGAAGCAGGAAAAACGGTCATCGCAGGAAACGGGCGGGATGGTCATCATCCCGCCTTTTCTTTTGATCTATCCCGTGTTCTGAAGTGCTCACAACAACTGTCATCGCCTGCCATATCGAGCAGCGGCAAGTGACGCTAGCTTGTGCTGTGATTGTGATGCAGTTCGAATTGGGTTCGTCGAAGGCAGAGACAAGTGATGGCAAGCAGAAAAGAGGCGCGATCGGATCGTCGCGAACTCCTCCTTATCGTGGCCCCAGCGGTTCTCGCGGTAGGGTTTGCCTTCTGGTTTGCTTACCAGTTCGTCGAGCCCGCACCGCCGTCGCAGGTGACAATAACAACCGGTTTAAAAACCGGAGCCTACTATGCGTTCGCCAAGCGCTATGCGGCGATACTCGCGAAATCTGACATCACACTGGACGTTGAAAGCTCAGCTGGATCGCTGCAAAATCTCTCGCGCCTGCGCGACAAGGGTTCAGATGCCACGCTGGCCTTGCTGCAGGGTGGAATTTCCAACCACAAGAAGGATCCGGAACTGGTCTCACTGGGTCGCGTATTCCTTGAACCGGTGTGGGTTTTCTATACCGGGTCGGAAAAACTCGAGCGGTTGGCGCAACTCAAGGGCAAACGCATCGCGATTGGCGGCGAGGGGAGTGGCACGAGAGTGCTGGCCTTGGCGCTGCTCCAAGCCAATGATCTCAACGATGAGACCGCGACGCTGCTGCCTCTTTCCGGAACCAAGGCCGCTGACGCGCTAGCGGCCGGCGATGTCGATGCAATCTTTCTCGTCCTTTCCCCACAAGCCAAGCTAGTCGGTGATTTGCTACGCAATCCCGACATTCACCTCATCAGCTTCAAGCAAGCCGAGGCATACACGCGCATCTTCCAGTATCTGTCCCGCGTCACATTGCCCGCCGGAGTTATCGATCTGGACGATCAAGTCCCTAAGGAAGACGTTACGCTGGTTGCCGCCCAGGCAGCTTTGGTGGCTCGCAGCGACGTACATCCAGCGATTGTCGGGCTCATGGTTCAGGCGGCGCGTGAGGTGCACAAGTCCGGAGGAATCTTCGCCCACTTTGAAGAGTTCCCGAAGGCCTACGATCCAGAGTTTCCAATGCAGAATGATGCCGAGCGGCTGTATAAGCGAGGCCCGCCGTTTTTGCAGCGATTTCTGCCGTTCTGGCTGGCGAACTTTATCGAGCGGACGCTGATCATGCTCATTCCGATTGCGACAATACTCTTGCCGCTCTTTCGGATCGTGCCGTGGCTCTATGAATGGCGTATCCGCCGACGCATCTTGTATTGGTACGGCCAGCTTAAGCGCGTGGAAAAAGACATCGCCGAAGCCGGCGATTCTGGCTATACGGAATATCTGGCCGAGGTCGAGCGAATCGAGCAAGCCGTGGGCGAGATTCCGATCCCGCTCCACTTCTCTGACAAGCTCTATGAACTGCGTGTCGCAGTTGACCTTGTCCATAAGCGCATCGCCGCCAAGGCATGAGTGGTGTCATCAGTCACTCAGCGTGTAACTCCTCCTGTATACAACGCAACGAGATATCTCCGCCTATCGTTGCGGTGCGGGAGAGTTTACCTGGCACAGAGCGCCAGCTAGAAAGAACTCCCTCCACGGGCTGTCTTTATCAGGACAGCCCTTAAGCCCGAACCAGACTTCCATGACGGGATCGACGCGGTGATGTTCAAGAAAATACTGATAGCAAACCGAGGCGAGATAGCTTGTCGGGTCATCAAGACCGCGCGGCGGATGGGGATTGCAACAGTCGCCGTCTACTCGGATGCAGACAACAGCGCGCTGCACGTCGAGATGGCGGACGAAGCCGTGCACATTGGGCCTCCGCCGGCGGCCGAGTCCTATCTGGTCATCGACCGCATCATCGATGCTTGCAAGAAGACGGGCGCTGAAGCGGTCCACCCGGGCTATGGCTTCCTATCTGAGCGGGAGGCGTTTGCTGAGGCACTTGCAGCCAACGACATTGTATTCATTGGCCCGAATACAAAAGCGATCGCCGCCATGGGCGACAAGATCGAGTCGAAAAAAGCTGCGGCCGCCGCCAACGTTTCGACCGTGCCCGGCTACCTCGGCGAGATCGAGGACGCTAAGACAGCCGTCAAGATTGCCGATGAAGTCGGATACCCGGTGATGATCAAGGCTTCCGCCGGCGGCGGCGGCAAGGGTATGAGGATCGCCTGGAACGCGGCTGAATGCACCGAGGGTTTTGACCTCGCTCGCTCCGAGGCCAGGTCCTCGTTCGGCGACGATCGCGTCTTCATCGAGAAGTTCATTGTTAATCCGCGTCACATTGAGATTCAGGTGCTTGGCGACAAGCACGGCAATGTCATTCATCTGGGCGAGCGCGAATGTTCCATTCAGCGCCGCAACCAGAAAGTGATTGAAGAAGCACCTTCCCCGCTTCTCGACGAGAAAACCCGCGCTGAAATGGGTGCGCAAGCCGTCGCACTGGCGCAAGCTGTCGACTATGATACCGCGGGGACAGTGGAGTTCGTCGCCGGCCAGGACAAGAGCTTCTACTTCCTGGAGATGAATACGCGCCTTCAGGTCGAGCATCCGGTCACCGAACTGATTACCGGCATCGATTTAGTCGAGCAGATGATCCGTGTCGCTGCCGGCGAAAAGCTGCCGATCAAGCAAAACGACGTCAAGCTCAACGGCTGGGCGGTTGAAAGCCGGATCTACGCTGAAGACCCCTACCGCAGCTTCTTGCCTTCGATCGGCCGCCTGGTGAAGTACCGCCCGCCGCATGAGGGCTCGTCCTCAGGCTTGACGATCCGCAACGACACCGGCGTCTTCGAGGGCGGCGAAATATCCATGTACTACGATCCGATGATCGCCAAGCTCGTAACGCACGGCCCGACGCGTGCGGCGGCAATTGACCTGATGTCGGAGGCGCTTGATGCCTTCTACATCGATGGAATTCAGCACAATATTCCATTCCTGACCGCGCTCATGCAGTCACCGCGTTGGCAGAAGGCGGAGCTATCGACCGGCTTCATCGCGGAGGAATACCCCGACGGATTCCAGCCAAGGCTACCCGAAGGTGAGGAACTTAAAGTCATGGCGGCGGTCGCCGCCGCGATCGACCATCTTAACAATGCGCGGCGCCGGGAAATCACTCACCAGATGGACGGCAGCCCCGTGCACTTCGCCAGCCAACGTGTCGTTGCGCTCGGAGACACGAAACAAGCAGTATTTGTCGAAGGGACCCTGGGTGGCCCCGTCAACGTCAAGCTTCTCGATGCCGACGATAACGTCGTCGATACATTGGAACTTGCCGCGAGGTGGTGGCCCGGCGATGCGGTCTGGTCAGGGGTCGTTCGTAATAAAGACGTCTCGGTGCAGGTGCGCCCGATACTCAACGGCTATGATCTCGCCTACCGGGGTATTCATGTTCCAGCCCGCGTCTATACCCGACGCGAAGCGGAATTGGTCGACTATATGCCGGTGCGCGAAGCCGCCGATACATCCAAAATCCTGCTGTGCCCGATGCCTGGCCTGGTCAAGGTGATCAACGTCGGTGTCGGCGACGAGGTCAAGGCCGGTGATCCGCTGGCGGTTGTCGAAGCTATGAAGATGGAGAACATTCTGCGTGCCGAGCGGGATGGAACGGTCTCCAAAATCAACGCCGGTGCAGGCGACAGCCTTGCTGTCGACGACGTCATCATGGAGTTCTCCTGACGACGGACCCGCTTGTGACATGAAGCAGACGTCTGAAAATACTGGCGGATCTTGTGCACTGCCTGTAAGGGCTGGCGAAATTACTTTCGAGCAGTTCGGCACGCATTGCGATCCGCGCTCAAAGTCAGACTGGAAATAACCCATGAACCTGCTTTTCTCATTCTTCGGACGAACGGGCCGAGGTGGTCTTTGGCTGACGGCAACCATCAGCATTGTCCTGTCTGTCGCAGCCTTCGTCTTTGCTGAAGCCAACTACGGACCGATACTGAGCTTTCTCTCTCCGGGTGGCAATCCAATTCCACTCGATCAGCTGCCGCCCGATGACGCGATCCCGGTCTTCAACTCAACTGCCTTTCGGACCTACCTGCTTGGGGCCATTCCCGCGGGCTGGATCTACCTGGCAGGTTCCATCAAGCGCGCTCATGACCGAGGCAAATCCGGCTGGTGGATACTGATCACGTTGATCCCTATCGCCGGATTCATTTGGTGGCTGATCGTTCTCGGTATTTTTGAGGGTCAAAAGGGTCCCAACAAGTATGGCCCCGACCCACGCGGACAGACCGCCTGAAGCCGATCTAGGCTGCCCGTTAGTGCGAAACAAACCACGATCAGATGA
>Ga0209013_10000992_pt1 | contig 26226 bp, 32 predicted proteins | sample Cruoilmetagenom2_FD_187291 | JGI IMG/M metagenome (GOLD analysis project Ga0209013, IMG submission 187291) | Oil polluted marine microbial communities from Coal Oil Point, Santa Barbara, California, USA - Sample 2 (SPAdes) (version 2) | ecosystem: Environmental > Aquatic > Marine > Oil seeps ...
CGATGATTGCTGCCATAATTAAAAATACAATTACCCATTCTGTGAAACCAAAGTTCATCATCATTTAATTACCTCTTTTTTTATTATAAACATAGCAAATCTCCAAGGTAACTTGTTGTCGATTTAACATTTCTTCTAAAAAAAACATTTCGACTTTATAAGACAATCTGTATTTCAGTATAATTGCCCCGCCACTTTGTTGATAAATAGGAGAAGCTGTTAAACCATGACGATAAATTGGGACGCAAATGACTGCTCTTTTTCAATTTGAATAGCTTGAATTTTTGCTACTTCTTTTTTTCTTTCGGTTGCGCAACTTGCATAGTCCAGTTGTGAAATCATATTTTTATCAATCAATGAAGATAATAAATCTGCGTCTTTTAATGCGCTGTTCAATCCGAATGCCCCAGTCGGGGTCATTGTATGCACGGCATCACCTATTAATGCGACACCTTTTTTGCCCCAGTTTTCACTCGTGCTGCTGTATACATCCAGTAACACGTAATCCCTCCACGACTGGATATTCTCTCGAACTGTCAGTTCAAGTTCTGGAAACGCATAGATAAGCTGGTCAATGAATGGGGTAAACGGCTTCTTCCTCAGTTCCGCGAATGATCCTTCCTCTATGTTCCAGCCAATCTGAATATAGCCTTTTGCTTGGGTAAACAGTGAAATCTGTTTTTCGTCAATTAATGCCATTTTTATGGATGCTGTCCAATTTTTCGGTGCAGGGATTTTTGCCCATAGTAAATCATAGCCATGTCTTCGAGTTGTGCTATTGAGTTCCGCTTTTTTTCGAACTGTCGAATAGCGACCATCCGCACCAATTACTAGTTGACTTTCAATCAAGACTTCATTTCCCTCCTGCAAAGCCATGACACCGCAATAACCTCCTTGTTCGTCTTGCAAAAGCTCAGCAACTTTCGTATTCAGCATTAATTGAAATGTAGGAAATGCCTTTGCCGCTTCGATAATCACCTGCAATAAATGAGACTGGGGAACGTGTATACCAAGATGTCCTACGGCAGGATCGGGTAAAATCGATTTAAACAATTTCCCGTTATGCCAATACTCAAGTTGTTCCATTCTCAGTAGACCAAGCTTTTCTATTTGGTCAAATAAACGATGCTTCTTCAAAATCTCTTCGCCCTCTTCATTCAGATGCTCCCCACGAAACGTCTTGCCGATCTGATTGGCTCTTTCTATCAACATTACGGAAACATTTTTCTTGGCTAATAAATAGGCAAGAAGTGCGCCTCCTGGACCTGCACCGACGATACATACATCTACTTTCATGTTTTTTCCTCACTTTGCTTGATTGACTAAATTAGAAATACAACTGGTCAATTTTCAAAATCTAACCATTTTCATCTATATTCAATGGAAATTTTTTTATCACTTTATCATATCGTAAGTTAAGGTCAATTACATATCGTAAGTTACTATATAATAATAACCATTGGATGTCCATAAATATCGCTTAATGTTAATTCTATTTGAACCTACTTTTAAGGCACTCTGAACAGATTGTCAGAGTGCCCAAGAAAAAGCCTTATAAAAAAACAACATGTGCGATGGCACATGTTGTTTTTTTAATGACTGATTGGTTAGCGAATTGTTTTCAATGCCGTAGTCCAAGGAATTACTTGGTCTAACATTTGGTTTACTGAAGCTGCTTGAACGTCAGCTGGTTTGAATACTGTACCGTTTTCGAAGTCAGTGAATAGTGATAATGCTGGGTGTACACGAACATGGGCTACAAGTAATTCACTTAAAATACCGCGTAAATGTTCTGTTGCACGGGCACCGCCTACTGAACCGTATGATACGATACCAGCTGCTTTATTGTTCCATTCATCGCGTAAGTAATCTAAAGCATTTTTTAGTGCTCCAGTAATTGAATGGTTGTATTCTTGAACGATGAATACAAACCCATCACAACCGTTGATTTTTGCCGACCAAGCTGCTGCTCCTGATGCATCGCCACCAGGTTCCCCTAATAGCGGTAATTTGAATTCTGCGATATCGATGATTTCATACTCTGCATCCCCGCGTTTGTCAGCCAGTTCTTTAACCCATGTTCCTACTTGTGGGCTTACTCTTCCTTCACGTGTACTGCCCAAAACGATCCCGATTTTTAACATATTAATTCCTCCTGTTTCTTCTGTATTTGAATTCATGCCAAAAAGTTTTTTTAGGAAACTCATATTGATACCCCGTCATTCATATTCTTTCGCTATTTCTTTTGTGCTTCTAACTGTATCGATTGGTCGAACCAATTGTTCGATTTGTGTACGGTTTGGCTCCAAAAATGGGGGCAAAGATAGCTTTTCCCCAACTGTTTCATATGGTTCATCACCCATGAAACCCGGACCATCTGTTGCCCATTCAAATAAAATTTGAGGTGCGACCCGTGCATAGAGTGATTCAAAAAAGTGACGGTCCACATAGCCTGATGTCTGGAAGCCAAAATTTTCAAGTCTTTCGGTCCACTCATCCAGTTCAGCCCTGTCGTTTACACGGAAGGCAGCGTGGTGAACTGTGCCAAAGCCTTGTTGTGCGTTCGGCAATACACGATTATGTTCCACAATCACTTGAGCACCGTTCCCGCCCTCACCACCTTCAAATAAGTGATAAGAACCTTCTGCACCTATTTCATTAAACAGCATGACTTTTTCCAACACTTGTTTAAAGTAGTCGAACTCAGAAATCCGTACAAAAATGGGACCTAGACCTGTAATCGCAAAGTCTAATGGTATCGGGCCTTTTTGCCATGGTGTACCAGCAGCTACACCCTCATTGAATTCATCCGAAATCAATTGATACTGTTGATCGTCAAAATCCACAAATGATAATGTTTTTTTACCAAACTGATCTTTAATACCAGTATGTTCAACTTGCAGACGATCAAAACGTTTTACCCAAAAGTCAATTGCTGCATCACTCGGTACCCGGAATGATGTTTTTGAAATTTCGTTTGTCCCATGTGTCCCTTTCGGTATGTTCGGGAAATCAAAGAATGTCATATCCGTTCCTGCACTTCCGTTGTCATCTGCAAAAAATAAATGATAGGTTCTGATATCATCCTGGTTGACTGTTTTCTTTACTAATCGCATACCTAATACATAAGTGAAAAACTCGTAGTTTTTTTCTGCACTGCTTGTAATTGCAGTAACGTGATGTATTCCTTTTAATTGGTTCATAACATTTCCTCCTTTTGATTTACCCTAAATCTGATATATCCATGCAAAAAGTTAATTGAGAAAACGAATATTATTTATCAGCCTGCAAATCATTAATTGCTGTTACCAAGAATTCCAATTACAACTATCTTTAATTAATTTATCTTTAATTCGAGATAAATTTAACATGCATTCTTTTTCTTGTCAACCATTTATGATTTCCAGAAACATATCCAAGTCGATTTCTTTATGCTACTCATTAAAAAAAGCATTATCTCATATGAGACAATGCTTTTTTCAGGGATAAATACTCAGGCTTCCCAGACACCCCGTTGCCATTTATCAATGAATTGTTCAAAGGTTAATCCGTAACGTTCCCGAATTTTATGATAAACAAAATAATGGCCCAACGTGTCGATAAGACGATCTTCCACTGATTTTCCTCCTTTTTTAACAAAAACTCGATCTTGTACATTTTATTCACTAAGGGCTGTCCATAGACATTTGGGTAATGTTCTTTATAGGAATAAGGATGGTCAAATGGTTATAAGATTTATACTGAAACAGAAAAAGATCGCAATGGAAAATTTTCTCCATGCGATCTTATCTTTTTTTATATTAAACTGCTGGAACTGACTTTTTCTTGTCATGACTCTTGTCTCGAGTGAAATATTGAATCGCGAATAATGAAAGGAAGATAACCAAACCTACAGTATCGGTTATGCCTTCCGGATAAATAAGAAGTAATCCGGCAACAACCGCTAAAATTCTTTCATACCATTTCACATCACGGTACCAATAGCCAATCATGCCCGCACCAATCGAAATCATCCCTGAAATTGCCGTTATCAACACCCAGATCAATTGCGGTATCGTTGTATCAATCATCAACAATTCAGGAGATAAGACAAACATGTACGGAATGATAAATGCCGCTATCGCCAACTTTGCCGAAACAACACCTGTTTTTATTGGATCTCCACCAGAAACACCAGAAGCTGCAAATGCAGCCAAAGCGACAGGTGGGGTTATATCGGCAATAATGCCGAAGTAGAAAACAAATAAATGTGCAGATAATGCAACAGCCATTGGAACAGCAGCCCCATCAGGCAGATCCAGCATCAGCAATGCAATAATTGCAGGTGCTGCAATGGTCGAAGTGATAACATAATTGGCAGTTGTAGGAGAACCCATCCCGAGTACAATTGCAGCCAACATGGTAAAGAATAATGTTAATAACACATTTCCTCCCGATGCAGAAACCAATCCGTTGGCCAAACTTAAGCCAAGACCAGTTTTTACAACTACACCGACAATAATACCCGCTGCTGCAGTGGCCGCTGCAACGGCAAGTGCAGTCCGTGCTCCATCTACTAGGGCTTCTATCATATCCTTGATCCCAAGTCGAGTTTTCTTATCAAATGCACTTACAACTATCGTTAATACAATCCCCCATAGTGCAGCTTGCATAGTAGGAATGCCGATTAGCAGGAAAATTATTATCCCTACAATCGGAAGCAATAAATAAATTTTCTTCAATACTTCTTTGCGGTCAGGCATTTCTTCTTTTGTTAATCCACGTAAACCTACACGTTTCGCTTCAAAATGTGTCATAATCCATATTCCTGTGAAGTATAAAAGTGCTGGTATTGCGGCTGCCTTCGCAATATCCCAATACTCGATACCGCCGATAAACTCTACCATAAGGAATGCTGCTGCACCCATGATAGGTGGCATGATTTGCCCACCTGTCGATGCCGCTGCTTCCACCCCACCGGCAAATTCCTTTTTATAACCCAATTTTTTCATCATAGGAATCGTATAAGAACCTGATGTGACTACATTTGCCACCGAACTACCTGAAATGGTTCCTTGGAGAGCACTGGAGAAAATCGCAACTTTAGCTGGTCCCCCAATTAAGTGACCGGCAAATGCTACAGCCAAATCATTGAAATATTGGCCTACACCCGTCTTTACCAAAAAAGCACCGAATAGCAGGAATACGAATATAAATGTCGCAGAAACACTTAGAGGTGTTCCTAGAATCCCATCCGTTGTATAGAACATAAGCTGTATCACGCTTTCCAAATCCTGACCTCGATGAGCCAGGAAACCTGGGAAATAACGACCAAAAAATGCGTATATCAAAAATATGGAAGCGATGACTGTGATTGGCATTCCAACAGCCCTTCTCGTTGCTTCGAGAGTCAATAGTACGGCCAAAATCCCGACTATTAAATCCAGTGTCGTAACATTTCCTACACGGAAATATAACTCTTCTGCCATGATCGGCCAATATAATCCAACGCCAATTGAAAGAAGCGAAAGAATATAATCGTAGAATGGGATTTTGTTCCTTTTAATCTTATTCCCTTTTTTGATTGCTGGAAATAGCAGGAAAATGAGTGATAACGCAAAACCTAAATGAATGGAACGTTGCAAGTAGGCGGTGTATTGCCCAAAAACGGCCGTATATAGTTGAAATAAAGAAAAAGCCAATAAGCCGAAGAATACGACTTTCAGCATGATTCCCTTGAGGTCACGTGTATTCGACTCGGGATCGTATTTTTGTAATATTTCTTGTTGTTCTTCTTCAGTCAGTTGTTCAAACTGTTCGTGTTGTTCATTATGGTTCTTACTATCTTTCACTAATCCTCACACCTCTCAACTGATCAACAAGTGACAAGCGCGCTACTTGAAAAGTATACGTTTCGCCCCTGGTTAAATAATTTTTCAAATCATGTTCATTCCCCAAGTATTGAAAAGCCAAATCGCGATCAACATCACCAACAAGCAAATTAAATGACGGAAATACTTGTGACATGTTTGTTATGTAATACTTCCCATCTTTTTCGACAAACTTTTCTCCTTTTCCTGCACCAGAAGGCATACCAATTGCAAAATCCTCATATTCAAGTGAAGCTATCTGAATTTCATGGTTCTCGGTGACATTATATGTTTCGATAACATCCGATAAATGAATGGAATGCGTATATCGGATTTGAAATGTCTTCTCACGTTCAAGAGGAAGATACGCAGCTGGATGGGTTGTCCGTTGCTCGAAGAATACAAAACTCCATTTATATGGAATAAACGCTAGAATCAGTGTTAAACAAACACATACCAGTATGACTGATATGATTAACCTTTTTTTCATGTACCATGCCCCACTTTAAAGAAGAAAAACGATGAAGCAACAAGCTCCATCGTTGTTGTAGTACTCTTTTATTTAACTTCGTCGAAATACTTTTGTGCACCAGGATGGACATCGATGTCGATCCCATCGAGGGCAGTTTCTGCCTTGATATATGCACCCTTAGGATGTGTAATTTTGTCAGTATTTTCGTAAATTGCTTTAGTGATGTCGTATACTAAATCTTCCGGTAAATCATTGCTTACAGCTAACATCGCAAGTACCGAAACAGTTGGTACTTCGCTAGTCATTCCATAAGTTCCTGAAGGGATAGTTTCCTTAGCGTAATATGGATACTTCGCAATCAACTCATCTGCTTTTGAATCTTCAACTGGCACAATGACAACTTCAGTTGTAGCATTTAAGCTTTCAACCGCTCCAGTTGGGGTACCTGATGTAATGAATGCCGCATCAATTTGACCTGATTGCAGACTTTCTTGGGATTCTGCGAAGTCCAAGTTCTGAGCTTCGATATCATCCATAGTCAAGCCATGGATTTCCATTAATTGCTCTGCATTTGCGAAAGTTCCCGATCCTGGGGCGCCTACAGAAACTTTTTTACCTTTTAAGTCTTCAAAAGAAGTAATTCCAGAATTTGCTGTTGTTACTAGTTGAATCGTTTCTGGATAAAGTGCACCGATAGCTGAGATATTATCAATTGCATCCCCTTCAAACATAAATTCGCCTTGTGTTGCATAATAAGCGATATCCGTTTGTACGAATGCAATTTCCGCTTTCCCATCTTTAAGAGCAGTCATGTTCGCAGCTGATGCTTGAGACACCTCTGCAGTCACTTCCGTTCCTGTTTCTTCTTCCATAATTTGAGCAAGTGTTCCACCAAGTGCGTAATATGTACCGGTTGTTCCACCAGTAACGATGCTTAGGAACTCGTAGTCATCTCCCCCGCCTGAATTACATGCTCCCAATAGTAATGTCGCAGACATACCCAATGCTGCTAGAATACCTAATTTCTTTCTCTTCATAAAATCTTCCCCCCCAAAAATGTTTAATTGTGACATCTATTATCTTAGCATAATTTGGCATTATATTTCAAATTGCAAGAATAATATGATGGTTAAATTTCCCCATTTCAGGTCGTGGTACCTTCTATATTGGTTTCAGGTGCTGTTTCATTTGGTTCAATATCGGCAAATGTTTCATTTCTCTCTTCAAGGTCACGGGTCCGGTGAGCTATACGTGATGAGGCACATGCTGCGATACTAGCAACCAGATCATCTAAGAACGTATGGACCCCGTTGCCAACTTTCGTATCTAATTTATTAATGATTCCAATTTTATTTTTGTCCAAGTGACCGAATGTGGTGACAGCAATGCTTCCGTAGGTGAATACAGAACCTAAAGCAATCGTCTCGTCCACTCCAAATAATCCTTCATCCGCTTCCACGATTTGCTGTAAAGGGGCAGATAACATTTTCTTTTCGGCCAGTTCGTCCAGTTCAATCCCGACTAAAATGGCGTGTTGCATTTCCCTTTTTTTCAAGACACTTTCCACAGACTCAATACAGTGTTCAAGTGTCAATCCAACATTGTATGCAATCTGCATTTCGAACACGATCTTGGAAACTTCCTCAATCGTTACTCCACGTCTTTCCAAAGCCGCTTTTGTTGCATCATACACTTGTTGCGAATGAATACGTCCCTGATTTCTATCCACAATGCCAGCTCCATTCTTTCAGCACTTATTATTGTTATTCATCATTATACCTTCAACCTGCATTATGGTACAATTCCTGTAGCAAGATTCAAAGGAGGTACTTTCCTATGTCAAGAGGTACAGTACAAGACATCACGCTATTCAGTGATGCCTTACAAGAAGATATGCAACTGCTGATTTATATACCAGCAAATTATTCTCCACTTTATAAATATACAGTTTTGATTGCATCAGATGGTAAAGATTACTTCCAATTAGGCAGAATTCCACGCGTTGCAGATGAACTGCTTGAAAACAAAGAAATCGAAAACATGATTATCGTGGGTGTACCATATAAAAGTGTTGAAGATCGCCGCAGAAAATATCATCCATCCGGTGAACAACATGATGCCTACTTGCGTTTCCTAGCTCATGAATTAGTTCCTTATATAGATGAAAAATATCCAACTTACCAAATCGGCATGGGCCGCGCACTGATCGGAGATTCTCTGGCAGCGACAGTTTCTCTTCTCGCGGCCGTAAAATACCCAAATATTTTCGGCAAAGTTTTACTGCATTCCCCAATGGTCAATGAGGATGTCCTGACTAAAGTTGAAAACGTTCGAACCCCACATTCTTTCTCGGTTTACCACATCATAGGAAAACAGGAGAATGAAGTCAAAACAACTACTGGAAAAGTCGAAAATTTCCTCGATCCGAATCGACAATTAAATTCTTTGATGAAGGAAAAAGGATTTTCACTGTTCTATGACGAATTTGAAGGAGACCATACTTGGAAGCATTGGCAACCCGATTTGAAACGGGCGATAAAAATGAATTTCAGCCTTTAATGCTTTAAAGAAGCCTTTATCAAAAAATTTGATATAATCAAAGTATGTACCCTATCAACTAAGAAGGAGGTTTTTATGATGAAATACGGAGTCGTTGCATTCCCATCAAAAAAACTACAAGATTTAGCTAATTCCTACCGCAAACGTTATGACCCACATTATGCACTCATTACTCCTCACATGACGATTAAAGGTGTTTTCGATGCTAGCGACACCGAAATTGAGGAACTATCAAAAGAAATTGGCAGCATTGTGAAAAGTCACGAGCCGTTTAAATTGCATGCAAAAGGTGTCAGCTCATTTTCTCCAGTCACAAATGCGATCTATTTCAAGGTTGAACCGACAGAAGCCTTGCTGAAATTGCATGAAGACCTTCATACAGAAGAAATTGGCACAGATGTTGAGTATGCTTTCGTACCACATATTACAATCGCCCAAAAAATGACTTCGGGTGAGCATGATGACATATATGGCCAATTGAAAATGGTTGGTGTAGATCATGAAGAAGTAATTGATCGTTTACATTTGCTTTATCAACTTGAAGATGGCTCTTGGACGGTGTATGAAACATTCCGTTTGACAGGAGCTGGCAATTAATTGATAACAGCTAAACGAATTGATACAGATAAAGAACGTGATGATGCATTTTTAGTACGTCAACAAGTCTTCGTTGCAGAACAGGGTGTCCCCGTTCACATGGAACTCGATGAATATGACCGAATAGCAGTTCATTTTGTTGCATATGACAAAAACTTACCTATAGGTGCCGGTCGGATACGTGAACCAGAACCAGGAGTCGCAAAAGTTGAGCGCGTCTGTATCCTTCCTGAATACCGGGGGAAACGTCTGGGAAATTTGATGATGGAGAAGATGGAATCATACGCCAAGGAAGCTGGTCTGCATTCAGTGAAACTGAACGCCCAGTCGTATGCAGTTCCTTTTTATGAAAAACTTCAGTATCAAGTAACGTCACCGGAATTTATGGATGCAGGAATTCCTCATCGTGCAATGAAAAAAGAACTATAACTCCAATGGAAAAAGCACTTGTTCGATAAGAACAAGTGCTTTTCTTTATTCATTTTTTTGATTCATCATGGAAGCAATCTCATTTAGGTTAAGTTTATTTCCTTTTTGAACCACAGACTTGACGATTTGTTCCTCAAATTCTTTTGAAATCGGTTTTCCTGCAATTTTCGATACTTTACGCACAATTTTCTTCACTTGACGCTCATCCGAAAAATCAGCGTGCTGTATTGCATTTGCCAAAGTGAAAACTTCATCCATGGAAACTCCAGTTTTTTGTTCGATTTTCTTAAAAAAAGAGTCGTGCATTTGTTCCCCTCCCATCAATAAAAACTTTTACCTACGATGATCAATAGGATGAATAGGACGACTACGAGAACAAATGTAGACCCTTGATAAGGTTCACGAGCTGGATACATTTGTGGATAACCACCATAGGGATGACAATTTCCGTACATACCGATTCCCCCCTTCCCATTCGACCTAGGATATGCGAATAGGTTCAAATGGAAAGGGCTTTTGCCTTAGGACACTTTTCCTTTGGATTTGAAAATGATGGCAGCGATCACACCAAAAACGATGGCGGCACTGATTCCCGAACTAGTAACTTCAAACATACCGGTCAATACACCAATCAAACCATGTTTTTCAGCTTCCGCCATGGCCCCATGAGTCAAAGAGTTGCCAAATGATAATATCGGTACCGTGGCCCCAGCTCCCGCAAAATCGATGAATGGTTCATATAGACCGAAACCATCCAATACAGAACCGATGACCACCATTAGACTTAGTGTATGCGCAGGTGTTAATTTAGCTACATCAAATAAGAGTTGTCCAACTACACATATCAGACCACCTACCACAAAAGCAATGATGATTGAAAAGATCATTTCGTCACCTCATTCCATCGTCAATTCAACAGCGTGAGCGATGCATGGTATGGTTTCGCCTTGTTGAAATGACAGTGGGGATAATAATGCACCTGTTGCCACGAGCAAGATTTTTTTCCATTGTTTCTTTAGTAGCTCGGCATAAATCGGTCCATAATAAACGGACGCGGAACATCCTGCACCACTTCCGCCTGATAAAAATTTTTCGTTATTCCCGTAGAACTCCGCCCCGGCATCCCGGTATTTATCGACTAAGTATGAAGAAACACCACTTGTCCGGATGAGTTCTTGCAAAATCGCTGATCCATTTTTCCCAAGATCCCCCGTCATGACAAAATCATAGGAGGTCCCTTTGTTTTGGGATAGATGTTGCTGAATTGTATCGAATGCTGCAGGTGCCATCGCACTCCCCATGTCGAGTGGGTCTTTACATTCACAATCAACAACTTGTCCGATCGTGGCAGAATGGACATATGGTTTATCACGCTGGTATTGGGAAAGTATGCCGAAGCCCGCTCCAGTCACCGTCCATTGACCTGTCGGAGGCTTTTGCGCACCATACTCAATAGGGTATCGAAACTGTCTTTCCACTGCATTATGCTGGCTTGCAGAGCCGAACAATATCCGCTCCATCTGATTAGTTTCAAGAAAAAAACTGGCTGTAATCAAGGATGAGATGCTCGTTGCACACGCGGAAAACATTCCCATAAAAGGAGTGGCCAACTCGCGGGCCGCAAAATTGGTGGGGGTCATCTGGTTGACCAGATCACCTGCAAGAAAAAGATCGATGTCGGTAGCTTGAAAACCACCTTTCATAATGGCCAACTTGCATGTATCTTCTATTAATGTGGCATGACCTTTTTCATTGGAGTCTTCCCCGAACCGTTCATCCTCATAAACATGATCAAAATGCGGTCGAAATGGACTCTGTTTTTCAAGAGGTCCAACACTGACTGCCGTTGATACAATGCTTGGCTTTGTTGCAAACTGATATGTTCTTGCATTCTTCACCAATTGATCACCCCCATTTGAACCAAAATCGTTTTAATTAGTGCAACAATAAATGCCGAAAATACCCCATAAACAATGACAGATCCCGCCAGTTTAAAAATGTTGCTCCCGACACCGAGAATAAACCCTTCAGATTTATGTTCAATTGCGGCTGAAACCATTGCATTTCCGAATCCAGTTACAGGAACAGCAGAACCTGCCCCGCCAAATTGACCTATTTTTTTATATACACCGAACCCTGTCAGCAACATGGTGATAAATATGATGGTCGATACAGTGGGATTACTTGACGTCCTTTCGGTAAAAGGGAAAAAGTACATATAAAAAAAGGAAATGAGCTGTCCAATTCCACAAATGATGCCCCCTGTCAGAAAAGCTTTCAAACAATTTTTCAGCACAGGTCGTTTCGGTGCAATCTTGTCCACCGTTTGTTGAAAAGACTTGGCATCCATTACGTTTCCTCCTTAGCAAGCGACTGAATTTCGTCCAGATCTTTCTTTAATTCATCTTCGTTTGGTTTTTTTTCTATGATTTTATTTAGCTCCCAGGTAATTTTCAAATCGCTTGATACGAACACCTCATGATCTGGGAACAAGGTTTTCATTTCTTTTTCGAATGATTTCGTGATTTTCTCTTTTCTTAGTTTCGAAAAAGGTTTTACCTGCAGCGAAACAACAAGTTGATGATCAAAAAACACCCCGGAGGCCTCATCCAGGTTTTCACTGTCTTTAAAAGCATTCTTGAATGTCTCGATTTCCTGTTTATCATCCTTAGCATGATACGTTTGAATTTGCGGTTTTCCCGAACAGGCCGATAGTAACAGTAAAACACAGCTGATTGTCGTTAATTTCTTCATCATGAAATCACCTTTTATCCTAGTATGGATTTTTTCGAAAAGTTTATGTATGAATTGGTATGCGCGCCCTGTTCTAAATGCGCAACCGACATAAAGTATATAGAGTTTGAAAGAGAGTGAGGTGAAAACAAAATGGGATGTGGGCGTAACTTAGAATCAACATCTTCCGAACATGGATTCAAGAAAGATCATTGCATCTGTGACGTAGTTCGTGCAATTAAAGACATTCAGGATGCAGCAACGGATAATGATTGTCCAGTATGTCCAACGAATTGCTTCTTGGAACCACTAGGTGGTTTAGTAAGTCCATCACGTCACCAAGCAGATACACGCGTATTCATGCTTTTGACAAAAGATGGAACACCTTTCAAAGCTTTCTTCCGCGACAATGATCGCCACGATTGTGACTGCTTCTCGGTGTTCTTCCGAGTGGAGGATGTATTTGATGGTTGCTGTGCAACTCTTCGAGTACTTGAACCGACAGATCGTCATGGACATGAAGTTGGTCTTTTGACTGACTGTGGTACAAAATTGAATTTGAAGAAGATTTGTGAAGTACGAGATTGGAGACTATCTGGCAGCTGTATTACAGTTGACTTGAATTGCTTCTGCGGCATTGAATGTGTGGCAGATACTTTCTTAGGTGTATGTGAATAATTAATAACACTTCAAGTGTGCAGTGTCTAATGAGCCCGGTTTCCTAATACAGGAGACCGGGCTTTGTTTAGTAAAAAAACCTGAAAGCTGTTTCATATCCAACTAGTTTGTGAAAGGAAGCCATTATTATGTGGAACCTGTCAAAAAAAATATGCACGCTAAATAAGCAAAAAAAAACACCCATTAATTAAAATGGATGTTCCTTTTCTCAAAACCGAGTTGGCAGGACTTTACCTTTCCACCAGATTTCTTTTATTTCATTTATTTCCAAAGCAACGATTAAATCTTCCGGTGACTTGATTTGGACACTGTCCGAATTCAGTTCAGTGACTTCCCCAAAAATCTGTTCACCGTTCTGTAAATGGAAGCATAAAGGTCTATAAACATGCTTTGCAAAATCTGTCGTCAAAAAACGAAGTCTTTTCCACATTACTGGATCAGTGGGAATGGTTTCAACTTCCTTCAAGACTGGTTCGGGAAAAATTGAAGTACTTTCTTCTTGCCAACGAGAAACTTTTTTAATGTGCCTATACACAGGCGGTCCTTGGACAAAAAGGAGCGGATCATTTTCCAATGAAACATACACACCCTTTTTTGATTTAGTTTATGCATGGGTGTTACAGAGTGTGAAAAGAAAGGAATCGCTTGCAGAACGCCAGAAAAGAAGACCCTCCCAAAAAACAGTATGTTCAAAAACATAAACTTTGGCAGCCAAAGCCACAATTGCCTTCAAATTGTGGTTCGCTTCAGCTTTAAAGTTGATTCAGGAACATACTTGCCAATCCGAGGTAAATTAATATACTGATGATGTCGTTCAACGTCGTGATGAATGGACCTGAAGCCACTGCCGGGTCAATCTTCATTCGATGGATGAGAAGTGGAATGAACGACCCAGAAAGAGTAGCCGCGAAAATGGAACCGAAAATGGCTGTTCCAACCAAAAGCCCAAGCAACAGATCATGTTGCATGAAAAATACGATTCCCACTCCGAAAACTGAGCAAACCAGTCCTGTTATCAAGCCGGTTCCCGCTTCTCTTATCAGTAATTTGATTTTGCTTTGTTCAGCGATATCACCAGTCGCAATACCTCTTACTGCAACAGCAAGAGCCTGAGTCCCACTATTTCCTGCCATTCCTGCAATCAATGGAATGAAAACAGCCAATATCGCCACTTCATCCAACGTATCTTCAAATATCCCCATCAAATTGGCAGTAAACATCCCTAAAAACAAAAGGACAATCAGCCAGGGCAGTCTTTTTTTTGCAGCCGTCAACGGACCTTTATCAAATGTATCCATTTCTGAAACGGCCGCTAATTTCGAGTAGTCATCGTTCGCTTCTTCTTCGAGGACGTCCAGGATATCATCAACCGTGATGATGCCGAGTAAATGATCCTGAAAATCCACAACAGGAACTGCCAGGAAATCGTAATCTTTGATCATTCTTGCAACTTCTTCCTGGTCTTCACTTACCGATACACTGACCACTCGTTCATTTCGGATTTCTCTTATGAGCGTGTCTTCATCTGCAATGATTAAATCGCGAAGAGAAACTACACCCGTTAACTGATGATCATCATTGACGACGAAAATATAATAGATGATTTCAGCTTGAGGTGCAGCGTTCCGTAAAATGGTCATGGCTGAACGAACAGTCGAATTTTCAGGTATCGCTACATATTCTGTCGTCATGATCGAGCCGGCAGTATATTCTTCATAGTGCAGTAAATCTTTAATTTCCTGAGCTGATTCATCATCCATGATGGTTAAATAACTGGCTACTTGATCCTTATTCAATTCATTTAACACATCCACTGCATTATCCGCATACATTTCGGATAACATATCAGCAGCATAGGTTGTTTCCATTTCCTTTAAAAAAGGTTCGTACTCATCATCATCCAGTTCAATGGATTGAAAAATCTCAGCCATTTCTTTCGGAGAGAGATACTGATAGATGATTTGCCTGCTGTCAGGTCCTACTTTTTCAAAGAATTGAGCCTGATCATACGGATGAAGTGATAAGAATTCTTCCCTGAATTCATCTACTTTGTGTTCAATTAAAAATGCCGTTAATCGGTCCGCATCCAATTGCTTTTCTTCCTGGTTCTTTCGTTCGTCTATCATGCATGCCCCCTCCTTTCGTTTATGTGTTGATTACTCCATTTTACATTGTATGAGTTAGACTATTGATATTGCAATATATTATTAAAAGAGGTGAATGAGTTGAAGTATGACATTATTGGAGATATTCATGGCTGTTTTGACGAATTAATTTCACTGATTGAAAAGCTGGGCTACAAAAAGAAGGATGGGAATTATATTCATCCAAACGGTCGCCATCTTGCGTTTGTAGGAGATGCTACGGATAGAGGACCTCAATCACTGGCCGTCCTGGATTTATTATTCTCGATGCAAAATGATAACACCTTAAATTATTCCCCGGGAAATCATTGCAATAAACTTTACCGGTTTATGAAGGGAAATAAAGTCCAGATTTCCCATGGTCTTGAAACTACTGTCGAAGAGTTCAAACAATGTTCAAAGACCAGACAAGAGCAAATCAGAAAACGCTATATTGCGTTCTATGAAGCGCTCCCAACTTATCAAAACCTTGATGAGAATCGACTCATTATCGCTCATGCAGGAATTCGGGAAGATATGATTTCCAAACCTATTCAAAAGAAAATTACGACATTTGTTCTCTACGGCGATATTACCGGGGATTTCCTTCCCGATGGAAGACCATTACGCAGGGACTGGGCTAAACATTATAAAGGGTCCGCATGGGTGGTATATGGCCATACCCCCACAAAAGAAGTCCGTTTTAAAAACCGGACTGTCAATATTGATACGGGCTGTGTATTTGGAGGGAAACTATCCGCTTTACGCTATCCGGAATTGGAAATCGTATCCGTGCCCTCCCTTCAACCGCATGTTGAAGAAAAGTTTCATGATTATCAGGACTGAAGGCGCAGCAATTTTTCCATGTCTTCAGGTAATGGACAAGTAATGATCATTTTATTTCTAGTCAAAGGATGGTTAATTTCGACAGATGCACAATGAAGAGCTTGACGCAGAATATGTTTCATATCCCCTCCATACAAATCGTCACCTGCTATCGGATTACCGATATGAGCCAAATGCACACGTATTTGGTGCGTTCTTCCTGTGTGGATTATGCATTTCACATGCGTGAAATCCGAGTAGCTGCGAATGACACTGACATCAGTGTGGGCAAAAAGTCCATCTTCACTAACTTCCCGCTCAATGATACTGCTGCCTTTACGACCGATCGGAGCTATGATTTCCTGGCTATGTGACCCCATCTTTCCATGGACAATTGCTTCATACGTTTTATTCATGACAGAACCATTGTTCATGATGTGATGGATATGTCGATTTTTCACCAAACAAACTATCCCAGAGGTATCGCGGTCGAGACGTGTCAATATATGGACCGTTGAAGGTATGGACTTGAGTTCATAATAATAAGCGACATAATTCGCTAAAGTTGCTGATGGATGTTCTCTCGAAGGAATTGTAGGTTGCCCTGAAGGTTTATTGACAATCAATAAAACATCATCTTCATATATGATATCAAGCTGACCCTCCTGTCGGATCAGACCGGGACTTACTTCTTCAGCCGGAAAAATAACGGTCACGATTTCCCCTATTGAAAGTGGATGCCTGACCGTTTTTTCCTGTCCATTTACGAGTAGGCAGCCTCCTTCAAATTTTATTGAAGTTAAGGTCCGCTTTGAAATGCCCCATTTAGACAAAGCTTCGCGAAGCAAAACTTCTTCTGTTGCTTCAAATGTAAGTTGAAATTGTTTACACATCGCTGTCAATAAATGAATCATGGACCCTTGTCCAGAATGGGAATGGACGGAATCGGGCAAATCGCACTTTTTCTTTTGCCACACGATATTGAATGGACTTGACATCCTTGTGCAGCAGCTGCAAATGATCGATTGTGACCATGAAGTCAGGTGCCTTTACTGGTTTTAATACACATTTATGATGAGCAGGCAATACTAGCGGTGCCCCCACCGTACGGAACACGCGGTTATTGATTGAAGCCATTTCGGTCAATTGCATCGCTTCCAAAGATGGATGGATCACAGCCCCACCCAGCGCCTTGTTGTAAGCCGTGCTTCCAGATGGAGTCGACATACATAGCCCATCGCCACGGAAGCGCTCAAAATGGGTATCATTCAGCTCCACGTCCATCACTAACGTAACGTCAGGAGATTTGATTGTGCTTTCATTTAAAGCTAAATATACACTTTGGGTATCGGTGTTTCGATAATTGATCGTTGCCTCGAGTAGCGGATACTGTATGACCTCAAACTCATGCTTGGCGATTGAAATTACCAATTTCTCGATTTCAGCTGGTTTCCAATCGGCATAGAAACCCAAATGTCCTGTGTGAATCCCAACAAATGCGACAGTGGACAATTTTTCACGATACCGATGGAATGCATGGAGCAGTGTTCCATCTCCTCCGATTGATATGACGATATCCGGAGATTCTTCATTCCACTCCAGTCCAAAATCAGTCAAGTATTTCTTCGCGCGGTCCATCAGTTCATTCGAGTGTGCATCATTTCGTGACTGAATGGCAAATTTCATGAACGTTTCGGCCTGCCTTCCCTGGAATTTGTAGGAAAATTAACATTACCCGTTTCCTTAAATTCACTGAAATATTTCTGTGCTTCCTGAATTTCATCCCGGATCAATGACATTTCCTCATCTAGACGAAAAGCTGCTTCAGCTGCACTTTGTAATCGATTTTTTATGACTTCAGGAAAATTCCCTTTATATTTATAATTCAATGAATGTTCTATTGATGCCCAGAAATTCATGGCCAATGTGCGAATTTGGATTTCCACCAATATGCGAATTTCCCCATGAATGTTTTGCACTGGATATTCCACAATCATATGATAAGATCGATAACCACTTGGTTTTTCCTGTGATATATAATCGCGTTCTTCCACGACTTTGATATCATGGCGATTACGCAATAATTCGACGACCGTCTCGATGTCATCGACGAATTGACACATCATGCGCAAGCCTGCAATATCTTGTAACTCGTGCACCAGTCGTTCGGATGGTTCAAATGCAATTCCTTTTTCAAGCGTTTTATCATATATACTTGCAATAGGTTTCACACGTCCAGTAACAAATTCAATCGGGGAATTTGTATTCTCAATTTCAAACTGGGTCCGCATCCCCTTAAACTTGATCTTCAATTCATCCACTGCCTGTTTGTAGGGTTCCAAAAATCGTTCCCATTGCCCCATGATTCAATCCTCCTTGCTTACTGCCCAATAAAATTAATTTAAAGATAATTGTTCTTTGAAGGCATCTTCAACGGCAGTTGAAAATTCCTCCCCATAATTAAGGTTTCCCTCGATATTGAAAATGAGCATTTTTAACTCTTCTCGGAAATTATCAAGCGTAATAACATCCTCTCCCCAAACAAGCATGGGTTCTTTATCTGCTTCAAGAGCAACGGCAAGCAATGGCCAAACCGTTTTTGGAAATTGTACATATGTATATCCATCTGTGTCGTCCAATAAATAAATAAATGCGAGATTTTCGGTGTCAGTTATTATCTGACCTCCAGCTTTAACCGAGTGATCTGGGCTTTCTTTTAATAAAAAACGAATGTCCGTCCCGTTTTGAACACCGCTATCAACGTTATAGATTCTACGCAAAGTAGGCTCATCCCTTCATCTTTACTTATCACATATTTTATCACAGCTTCCCGTATGTTGCAGTTTGCAATTTTTTCAGGATAATATAGATAAGGAGTGAATATCATTGACAATTCAAAAAGAAATAGAATTTAAAAACCTATTGGAAAAAAAAGAGTTTGAACGATTGTGTAAAGGAGTTGGCATTACATCAAATGACTTCCATTCGCAAACCAATACGTACTTCGATACAGTAGATTTCAAGTTACGCGATGCCTACATGGGTTTTCGGTTAAGAGTCAAAGGAGAGCATAGTGAACTGACATTAAAAGCACCTGGTGAGAATCTCCACACCATGATTGAAACAACACGCCGTATTTCCACTCAGGAACGTAACGAAATCTTACGTGCCGACACCATAAGTCCAAGTATGTATGAAGAGTTTAAACAAATTGAACATGCGACACTGAAGGCTTTTGGTTCTTTGCGCACAAATCGTGCAGAAATTCCCTGTGAAAATGGCTTGCTCGTTCTAGATCAATCCGAGTATTTGGGACACACTGATTATGAGGTGGAATTTGAGGCAACCGATGTGGTTTCTGGTCAACGAAGTTTCCTTGCTTTGCTTGAAAAATTCGAAATCCCGAAACGTAATACACCGAAAAAAATTGCTCGCTTCATGAATGCCGCCAAACTGAAATAAAGTGTATTAACTGATGGTTTTCACTAGTTTTTTAGTCGCACATGATAAAAAAACCAATAAAAAAATAAGATGGTAGACATTACAAAATCGATTTGTTTGAGAAAAAGACGTGAGGTTGATAGAATGGTTATACAGCGAAAGCAAAGGAGTTCATAATATGACCCGAAAACCTATACTTCCTTATGAGGAAATTGGTGCGGATAAATTGTCGCAACTTGTTGATGCGTTTTACGAGAAAGTCGCGGCACACCCAAAGCTTAAGCCTATATTCCCGGACGACTTAACGGAAACTGCCCGTAAACAAAAACAATTTCTGACACAATATCTCGGCGGACCAAATATATATTCCCAAGAGCATGGACATCCCATGTTACGTGCAAGACATATGCCCTTCCCTATAACTCCCGAAAGAGCTCAAGCGTGGCTGGAGTGTATGGCTTTGGCAATGGATGAAGTAAATTTAGAAGGAAAAATTCGTGATGATTTTTACCATCGTCTTGTATTAACGGCTCACCATATGACGAACCGGCCTGATCAAGAGGAGGATATCGTGTGAATAACTTGCAGATTCCGCCCGAAGCGATTGTTTCTACGAGTTCTACAAAGCCCATGGAGCTTTATGCATTTATAGATCCCTTGTGTTCATCATGCTTGGATCTCCAACCCATCATAAAAAAGCTCCAAGTAGAGTATGAGCATTACTTTACCTTACGTATTGTCTTGAGTACCAAACTTTCCACCCTTAATTCATTTTGTAAAACAGTTATGATTGATGACAAGGATTTCACCCATCCTGCTCTTCCTTCAGTAGCAATCAAAGCTGCTGAACTTCAAGGAAAACGCGCAGGTATGCGGTTTCTTCAAAAATTGCAGGAACATTTATTTGTCGACACAAGAAATGTTGCGACCTATTCAAGTTTATTGTCAATTGCTGAACAAGCGCACTTGGATGTTGAGGAATTCCAGTCGGACATTCAATCCAAAGAAGCTACACGTGCCTTCCAGTGCGACATGTATATCAGCCGTGAGATGGATGTAACTGAATCACCAAGCATTGTGTTTTTCAATGAACGAATTGAGGATGAAGGACTTAAAGTATGTGGTATTTACAATTATGAAGTATACGAGAAGATTTTAGCTGAAATGATGGATATGGATATCCATCGACAAGAACCTCCATCACTTGATGAGCTATTTTTACGCTATAACACACTTTCAACTAAAGAAGTCGCTTCCATTTACGGTGTTACCAATTATGCGGCAGAACGTGAACTGAAGAAACGTACGTTGTTACAGCAACTCGAACGCATTCCTGTTGCTAACACCAATCAATGGAGACTTAAAACTTATGCATAACGAAAAGAAGCCGTGCTATTAACTGTAGCCGGCTTCTTATTTATTTCGGTAACCCAAAACAAAGAACCGCCACTCCATTTAAGAAGTGACGGTTCTATTCACAAAGGGGATGGGAGAAATGTTCACGTTCAAACAAAGGGGTGTATGTTTGTTTGTGATTTATTTCACATCTAAACAATATCATGCTATAACAATTAAATCAATCTTTCACAAACCAATTCACAAAATCGTCATAGTGTAAACGCTTCCAACTCAAACACCATTTTGCACTTGCATTTTTTTACTATTCTAGGATAAAAAAGACCATCATCCAAAAGGGATGATGGTCTCTTCATTATTTCAGTAACAAACTTTCCAACTCTGTAAGCTTTTCTTCAAATACTTTACATGCTTTTTCGATTGGAGTGGCTGAAGTCATATCGACGCCTGCTTTTTTCAATACTTCAATCGGCGTGTCCGAACAACCCGCTTTAAGGAAGTCATTAATGTACCGATCTACAGCTGGTTGTCCTTCTGATAGGATTTGATTGCTTAAGGCAACAGCTGCACTGTAACCAGTTGCATATTGGTACACGTAATAGTTGTAGTAGAAATGAGGAATTCGAGTCCATTCCAATCCTATTTCTTCATCAACAACAAGATCATCACCAAAATATTTCTTGTTCAAATCATAATAAACTTCTGTTAATTTGTCGGCTGTCAAAGCTTCCCCGTCCTGGTCCATTTTATGGATCAGATGTTCAAACTCAGCGAACATGGTTTGGCGGAATACCGTACCACGGAATCCTTCCAGCCAATAGTTCAATAAGTAAATACGCTTTTGCTCATCTTCAATCGTATTCAACAAATGTTCATTTAATAATGCCTCGTTACATGTGGATGCAACTTCAGCTACGAAGATTGAATAATCCCCGTAAGTAAAAGGTTGATTTTCACGAGAATAATAGCTGTGAAGACTATGTCCAAATTCATGTGCCAGAGTAAATAAATTGTTTACGTTGTCTTGCCAGTTCATCAAGATATATGGATTAGTTCCATAGGCACCGGATGAATAGGCCCCTGAACGTTTTCCTTTGTTTTCAAGGACATCCACCCAACGGTTATCTAAACCTTTTGTTGCGATGGATACATACTCCTCACCAAGTGGAGCAAAGCTCTTGAGCATGATTTCTTTCGCATCTTCATATGGGATTTCCATTTTTGCTTCCTTGACTAAAGGCGTATATAAATCCCACATATGCAATTCTTCTACACCAAGAACTTTTTTCCGTAAAGAAACGTAGCGTTGCAACAAGTGCAAGTTCTTATTCACTGTATTTACCAAGTTATCATACACCTGCTCAGGGATATGATTCTCGGACATTGCTGCATGTCGGGCAGATTCATAGTTACGCACACGAGCATTCACATTATCACGTTTAACGTTACCTGCCAGCGTAGAGGCAAATGTATTGCGGAACTTGCCATAAGTGCCGTACATCGCACGGAAAGCATCTTCACGCACACGGCGGTCTTCGCTTTCCAAAAAGCGTGAATAACGACCATGAGTCAATTCCACTTCCTCACCGTTGTCGTCCTTAATTGTTGGAAATACTAAATCAGCATTATTCAACATGCTGAATGTTTGGGAAGATGCATTGGCCACTTCAGATACTTGGGCAAGCAATGCTTCTTGTTCAGCAGGGAGAACGTGTGGACGCATTTCATTAATTTCCTTTAGTACTTGTTTGTATAATTGAAGACCTTCATGATCATCTACATATTTTGTTAACTGTGATTCATCCAAAGATAAAATTTCCGGCGTCATGAAGGATAATCCTGTTGACACTTTCACCAGTAAAGTTTTTATTCGACTATCCATCGCTTGATAGTGACTGTTAGTTGTATCTTGATCGTAACGCATATGGGAATACGTGTATAAACGATAAATACGCTCCAGCAGTTCATCTTTAAAAGTAAATGCCTGAAATAATGCATCTGCCCCATTTTCAAAAGTTCCTTTGAAAGTTTCAGCTTTTTTTGCCAGCTCGCTTACTTCCTTGTATTCACTTTCCCATGTATCATCGCTTGAAAAAATATCTTCAAGCCTCCATGTTAAATCGGTTGGGACTTCAGTTCTTGTCAATACCTTGTTTTTTGTTTCTGTCGTCATTTGCTTATCCCCCTTGAATCGATTTAATAGAAAAATCGAATAACGACTATATTTTCTCAATTTTCACAACGTTTTGCAACTAATACATCATCGAATTGGTCAAGTATTTTAGATTCGTTGAATTGTTGTTCCAAGATTGGAAGATTAAGATTGTAATCAAGGTCAATAAGCAGCTGACAATACCTTTTTACTGTCTTAATTGCACGTTCATCATGAAGAACCTTACATTGAGTTTCAAGAAAGGCTTCAATCCATTCTTTGCTCACCTGCTTCGGTTCAATTTTATTACGATTAAGGGCACATAGAAGCGCCAGTTGCCAAACAATCAAGTGTTCTTGAATTGATTCGGAACCTTGAACTGGGAAGCCGACATACAATGGTAAATTTTCTGGACGAATTAGATGTTCATAGCAATTTCTTAAAAACTTGTCCCTTGCACCAAATTTACTTGAAAATATACGATTTTTTAAATACTTTGCTCGCTTCTGCTGAAAAATTCTCCAATACCCTTTGATTTCTTCATAAGTTAAGGACCTAACTTGAGCGAATGGATAGGTCTGGTATTCAAGTGACAACGAACGAACTTTTGCGACATACGATATTCCGCCAATATGTAGCAAATGTGTGTAATAAACAAAATGTTCGGAAATGGGATCATAAGTAATCAAGCTAAGTCCATAAAGGGAATCCCTGATCATAAACGATTGCATAAATTTAGATAGCTTAAGATAGGAAATTCCACTGGTGGAAACCTTCATATTTTTCGGTGTACCAAGCAACCAAATTGGGAAGATTTCAATCTTTCTGTACCCGTTATTTCTTTTAACTACATCTTGAATTGAAATAACACTGCATTGAAATTCTACTGCAAATAAATGTTTTCCTTTTCGCACCAGAAGATCTGGCCGTTGAGCAATTTCAGGTAAATACGCTTCTACAGAAACTTCACATCCTATGCGTGTGAAAAATTCCGCCAAATGTTGTTTGCCGAGCAAATGTGTGGGAGATTCTCTTTCAGAAAATGAGGTGATGCAATTGGAAAGAACGATATGAGCGAAATGGGGGGTCACGACTTTGCCGATTTTTAAGATTAGAGGATTTCCGCATTGAGGACATGTAAACCGGCTCGTGTTTCGCACAGAATCTAATTGTACTCTTGTCATGTGACGGGTTAGGGTGAATAGTTTTTTATCATCTTTTATAGCACTTAAAATAAACAACCCTCCTTTTTTACATTTTAAGAAAAAAACATCTAAAATGCAAAAAAACCTCCCCGTAAAGGGAGGAGTTTAGCTGAAATATTTCACGATTTGTTCAAAAACTTCGTCTGCCATGATTTCCTTACCGTATTCTTGCATACGGTGGACGGTAACACTTGACCTGGCAGTATATTCTGAAAGAATACTGATCATGTTTTCGATTTCTTCATCATTTTTCAACTCAACATCTACTTTTACGTATAAGTAATAACGTTCTTTATAAGCGAATAAAGAAGTTGCTACATACGAAGGCAGTTCAATACGTTTTGCTAGTGGGATTAAATCTTCAAAATCGTTCACAAAAAATGTGAATTCATGTTGAGATTCATTAGACTCAGCAAACAGATCACTGTATTCCTCAAAAGATTGTTCTTCTGATGAGCTTTCAGACATATTTGAAAAGTATTGACCCTTTTCATCCATTTCGAATGGTGAGTCCATTTTCTTTCCATCTCGACTGACTTGTGCTCGTGTTACAGTTACTTCGAGTCCTTTATCCATTGCATGAACTTGAATCCACAGTGGACCCTCAACTTCAAAGTCCGATTCGTCATTTATTTCATCCATCATTTCCCAAAAGAGTTCTTCGCTTTTATCTCGATTAAACCAAATTTCATCTCGGCTGAAGCCTCTTTTTTCAATGTCGATGTATGAAATGTAGAATTTGACTGTGTTTTCATTTATACGTTCGATATCCATTTTACACATCTCCCTTCGATCGCTTTAAAGGGATTCCCCTTTTTCCAGCAACACTTCAAGCCGCTTACCGATACAGTGTCTACTCCTATTGTATGACGGTCCAGATGAAAATGAAAAGGATATGCTTTTACTCTGGAAAAATACAATTAATAGCATTGTAGTAGAGAGGGCATAGTAAAGCAAGCTGAAAAATGTAAAATGACTGATTTATCTCCTCATCCTAAAAAGAAGGAGAATGAATCAGTCACTTTTTAATTTAATTTAGTTGACCATACGTTGTGCTTCAAGCAATTGATAAGCACGAACTTTTCTTGGTAAGAAACGACGAATCTCGTCTTCGTTATAACCTACCTGCAAACGTTTTTCATCAAGAATGATTGGACGACGTAAAAGTCCAGGATGTTCTTGAATCAATTCGTATAAACGTTGAAGCGGTAAACTTTCCAGATCCACATTCAGCTTCTGGAATATTTTAGAACGGGTTGAAATAATCTCGTCCGTACCATCTTCAGTCATTCTTAAAATTTCTTTGATTTCGCTAATACTTAGCGGTTCCGAAAAGATGTTTCGCTCAGTATATGGGATGTCATGTTCTTCCAACCATGCTTTCGCTTTTCGACATGACGTACAGCTTGGAGAAGTAAACAATGTAACCATCATAGGAACACTTCCTTTCAAATGTATAAACAAGTGCAATATATTGTAACAACTTTTAGTTTAGAATGACTTTAATATAGCTGGTATATTTTTATTATACACCATTTCTGACCAATTTAATATAGTATGCGAAGAAAAAGTCAAGTATTTTCATCAGACGTCACAATTAGGCAATAATATGTATAAATTTTGGCGTCATTACTGACTTCATGATCTTTACAATTAAACTATACCCGTCACATCTTCATTTTAAACCAAATTTATTGGAAGAAATTTATATTCTCAATTAGAAAATGAAAATGAAAATATCCTATCTTACTCTTCCATTAATAATACGTTTTATACATGGAAAAGGTTTCATTTTTCAATAAAAAAA
>Ga0209013_10000993_pt1 | contig 26214 bp, 23 predicted proteins | sample Cruoilmetagenom2_FD_187291 | JGI IMG/M metagenome (GOLD analysis project Ga0209013, IMG submission 187291) | Oil polluted marine microbial communities from Coal Oil Point, Santa Barbara, California, USA - Sample 2 (SPAdes) (version 2) | ecosystem: Environmental > Aquatic > Marine > Oil seeps ...
ACTGCTTGCTACTTAATCTTATAACTGCATACTTCTCCATAAGTTAGTATTTTAATCTTAATTGAAAGATTACTCAAGCTTAAACTATTTTCTTGCTCCCATCAGTAATCCAAAAGTGGCCATTGTTGCCAAAAACGACGAACCTCCGGCAGAAACAAGTGGTAAGGGAACACCAGTTATTGGCAATAACCCCAAATTCATACCAATATTAACAACTGTTTGAAAAAATAGTGTTAATAATACACCGGAATAGAAAGCTCTTGCAGCTATACTCACAGGATTTTTCATAAAATGTGTAATTCGGAAAAGAATAAAAAAGACGACAAAAAGAATCACAATTGATCCTAAAAAACCAAGCTCTTCAGATATCGAAGCATAAATAAAATCACTGTGACTTTCTGGTAAGAAGTGAAGTTGTGTTTGTACGCCCTTACCCAATCCCCTACCAAAAAGCTGACCTGAGCCAACCGATATCATCGATTGAATACTATTATATCCGGAACCCTGCGGATCAAGACCCGGATTAATAAATGATACCAAGCGTGATTTCTGATAGGGAGCCAAAACACTTACAACCAAAGGTAGTGACAATAAAAGCAGTAAAAACCCCAACACTAAATACTTTTTATTAATATCAGTTGCAATGATCACCCCCACAAAAGAAACAACAACAAGAATCGCAACTCCCAAAGACGGCTGCATTAAAAGCAAAACAATAGGAATTGCCAACAAAGCTCCAGCTTTTATAAACCTTTTAAAATTAAAGCTTTCCTTTGTTAAATAATTCGCAAAAAATATGAGAAGCAAAGGTCTTACTAATTCAACCGGTTGAATAGTTAATGCTCCAATGGGAATCCATCTTACAGCACCCCTTGTTACCTGCCCGATAAGAAGAGGCAAGATAAGCAAAAATATTGAAAATACATAAAGATTTTTTGAAAAGACCGATATGACCCCAAACTCTAAGGTTGAAAAAAGAAAAAAGGCCAACACCCCTAACAGTATGTATAAAAAATAAAGGGGGAAAAGATATGGTGCAATTGACCAGAGTGCAAAAAGACTAAAACTGATAAGAATGATAATCGCCACCAATAACGGCTTATCAATTTTGCTGAACCTTGATATGCTATCCATTAAATCTACAAAGCTACAATCTTAAAACTCTTATCCTTAATTAATTCCGAAGAATAGGTCTTTTTTGTTATCTTTTCTGTTAACTTTTTATTCTTTGGAATCCATGGAGAATATACTTTTGCTTCCTGCTTTAGTAATAATCCTATTTTCTTTCTTTCTTTTTGAATTTCTCTTATTAATTCTCTTGCTTTCCCTTCTTCTATTAACTCGGGTGTTAATTTGTAATCATAGGTAACACTTGATTTATCTTTTTTACTCCATTTAACCTCTTTAACATTCAATTCATCTTTTAATAGAGAAAGAATTTCATCAGTTGGAGCAGGGTGCTTTAACTCCACTTCTATTAACGAAAGTGGTTGTCTTACCGGGATATTTTTATCTTTTCTTTGAGCGTGGCCCATTTCAACTGCTTCTCTCACTGCTTCCATTTGTGAAATAAGAGTATCGCTGTTTTCATCTAATACTAAATTATGAGATTTTTTCAAATCTGGCCAATCAGATAAATGTACACACCTTTCTTTAGTTAATGATGTATATATCACATCGGCGACAAAAGGAGTAAAGGGGGCAAGAATAGTTGATAAGTTAACAAGTACAAGATAACAAGTGTTATAGAAATTATCTTTATCTTTAACATTTACGGTATTAGGTCCTAATCTATCCCTTGATCTTCTTATATACCAAAGTGATAAATCCCGAACAAATAAATCGATTTCGTTAGATGCAAGCCTGGCATCATATTTATCCAGGCTTTCCTCTACTTTACCTATTGTTTTGGCAAGTCTTATCAATATCCACCTATCAAGCACAGATAAAGATTTAATATTTATTTTCTTATTTTTGTCCGGTTTCCAATCATCAAGATTGGCATATGTAATAAAAAAGTTATATATATTCCAAAGAGTTAAATGAAAACCCCTTCTTGTCTTATCGCCCAAATTGTAACCAAAAAGTAGATTTTGATTGGGATCTTGCTTTAAATACATCCACCTCATTACATCAACACCAATTTTGTCAGCCCCTTCATTAAACTCAATCATATTACCAGCGCTTTTGTGCATTGGTTCACCATTCTCGGCCAAAAGGGTTGCATAGCTGAAAACGGTTTTAAAAGGTTTTTCATCTGTCAAAACCGTACTCATTGCAATTAGCGAGTAAAACCAGTTCTTAAACTGTCCGGGAAAGCTCTCAGTAATAAAATCAGCCGGATACCACTTTCTCCAAGCTTTTTTATCTTTTAGGTACAAAGGAGAAGTTGTAGTATTTTCAAAATTCGCAGACTTATTATCGTCACTTATCGTTGAAAAGGCTACAATCCCAGCATCCAACCAGGGATTGCCAACCGGCTCAATTCTTGAAATCACACGCCTGCATTTTGAACATTTCAGCTTTACTTCATCAATTTGTGGTTTATGTGGAGAATTACCTTCAAGCTCACTCCATCCCTTAACTGCTTTTTCTTTCAATTCGTCCTTTGATCCAACCACCTCATAACTGCCGCATTGGCCACACTCCCAAATCGGTAGAGCCAAACCCCAATACCGGTTCTTTTTACTTATAAGCCAGTCATTCATATTATCAAGCCAATCAAGTTCTCTCTTTAATCCAAATGATGGTATCCACTCAATACTTTTTGTAACCGTCTTCATTCTCTCCCTTAAAGTAGGATTTCCTTTATCCATGGCTATATACCACTCATCAGTTACTTTCCAAACCAACTCTTCTTTACAACGCCAGCATACCGGGTATCTGTGTTTATAATTAAAGATGCTAAATACCCAATCAACACCATCCTTTTTGTCTTCGGTTGCAAGATAATCAAGTATGATTTCCGGATTGTCTTTTGCATTCTTACCAGATAAAAACCCAAGTCCTTTTAGATAATCTGCATTATCGGCAATAACCGGAATCATTGGCAATCCCAACTTCTTTCCCAACCTATGATCTTCTGTTCCAGCACTAACGGCTGTATGTACCAAACCAGTACCTTCATCTGTTGTTACCGGCATTATCCTCTCATCTGTTGCAACAACGGTATGAAATGTTTCGGGATTCTCCTTTGCAATCCTTTCAACTTCCGGTAAGTGATCAAATGGTCCAGCGTATTTGAGTCCAACTAATTTACTTCCCAAAACTGTCTCAATTGGATCCATATTCTTTCCAAACACACGCCTTATCGTATCCGTTGCTAACCAATAATACTTTCCGTCATCCCCTTTTACTTTGGAGTAATTAAGACTTTTCTCAACGGCTATTGCAATATTGGCGGGGATTGTCCATGGAGTAGTTGTCCAAACAAGAAGAAATTCATCTTTCTTACCTTTTATCGGAAATTCTAAAACAATTGACTTATGAGTAAGTTCTTTATAATCCTCAGTCAATATCTCATGCTGGCTTATTGCAGTCTCGCAACGCGGACACCAAGGCACCGACTCATTCCCTTTATAAAGCCAATCATTTTCATTGCAAACCTTTAAGAAATGCCAAATAAGATAGTTATTGTCATCACTTAAAGTAAAGTAGGAATGGTCCCAATCCATGAAGTATCCTAACCTTTTTGATTGATCAGTTTGGATATCAGCATACTTTTTTACTCTGCTTTTGCATTTATCAACAAAGCGTTTAACCCCATACTTTTCAATATCCTTTTTACTCTTAAAACCAAGCTCTTTCTCAACTTCAACTTCAACCCAAAGACCCTGTGCATCAAAGCCATTTTGAAATCTTTGCTTATACCCTCTCATATTTTTGTATCTTTGCCACAGATCTTTATACGTTCTACCCCATGCATGATGAACTCCCATTGGATTATTGGCAGTTATTGGTCCATCCAGAAATGAATAATATTTCTTGGAGTTTTCATTCTTCTTAAGATAATCACTAACTATTCCCTCTTTCTCCCACTTTTCAAGCAAATCTTTTTCCATCTTTGGAAAATCGATCTTTATTTCAACTGATTTAAAAAACGGCTTATCCTTTGACATCATGAAGTAAGTTTACACTAGAAGCTAAACTTTTTGAATAATAGTTTGCGTGTCTAGAAATAAAAAATATATATAAATACAAAGAAATCTCTAATCTCGCATTGTTTAGAATTTTATTAAGTCTTCAGATAACTCTTCCATATATCTCCATATGTTATAACATTCCCCTTTTCCCTTATTCTCTTGTCCTACTCCTCCTTGCTTTGCATCTTCAAGAAGCCAATGATAATCCACTTTCACTTCTCCAACTTGTTCACCAATAAAGACTAATACGGCTATTCTAGGATCAATTTCATCCTTGTTATTTCTTAAGTATCCCATCGAGATAAGTTGATATGCAGTATCTTTGGCCGAATTAGGAGAAAACCATACTCTACCGTTTTCAAGATCTCCTTTTTGGTCTATTAGTTCATCAATTTCTGAAGATGTTTTTCCGTTTCTATCAACTTCCAAGCTAGTCATCTCCTCAAGTTATCTTTCTTAAAAATGCAGGTATTTCAAACTTCTGTCCAAATACATCTTTTTCTTCCGGAGGTACATCACCTGGTGGTTTCCCATCATCTTTTTTCTCTTCTATATCATCTTCTTTTTCTTTGATTTCTTCTATATCCTCATCTTCATCATCTGCTCCTTCACTCACCAGTCCTTGTATTTTTGTTTTTTCAGTGGGTTTTGCCATTTGTGCCAATCTTGCTCTGGTTTCATCAAAGCCTGTTGCAATTACTGTGATTCTTACTTGATCACTTAAATCCTCTTTTATTACGGCACCAAAGATAATATTTGCATCAGTATCCGCAGCTGATGAAATTATTTTTGCGGCTTCATCAACCTCAAACATGGTTAAGTCATTGCCACCAGCAATGTTGAAAAGAACTCCCCTTGCTCCCTCAATTGATAAATCAAGAAGCGGCGATGATACGGCTGCTCTTGCTGCCATTTGGGCCCTGCTTTCACCAACACCGGTTCCAATCCCAAGAAGTGCTGTTCCGGCATCTCTCATAATTGTTTTAACATCAGCAAAGTCGACATTGATAAGTCCTGGGCTGGTAATGATCTCAGCAATACCCCCAACAGCTTGAGTTAAAACCGAATCTGCAATCTTGAAAGCTTCCACCAAAGTCATTTTTTTGTCAATCACATCCATTAATCTTTGGTTGGGAATAACAATTAATGTATCAACTTCATCTCTTAAGTTTTCGATTCCCTCGTCAGCCACCACACTTCTTCTTGTTCCTTCAAAGGCAAATGGTTTTGTAACAACTCCAACTGTTAAAGCTCCTACTTCTTTTGCAATTTTTGCAATGATTGGGAGTGCCCCCGTTCCTGTTCCACCACCCATACCAGCGGTCAGAAATACCATATCCGAATCTACTAATAATTCTTTTATCTTTTCCAGTGATTCTTCTGCTGCTTGTCTTCCAATATCAGGATTTCCACCACTTCCCAAACCTTTTGTTAACTTTTCTCCGATTTGAAGTTTTGTTGGAGCTTTATTTTGAAGAAGAACCTGCGCATCAGTGTTTAATGCAATAAATTCAACACCGTTTATTGCGTCACTTTCAACCATCGAGGAAACTGCATTATTTCCACCACCACCAGTACCACATACTTTAATCCTTGCTATCCGAGCAGAGTCTGGTTTAACTAATGCCATAATATTTCAACTTGTGGCCAGATTGTATATCAGATATGGGTGAAACGCAAATGGCTTTTAAGGTAATAAATCCTTAATTGTGCCAAACACTTTTCCTGCAATTCCTTTACTGGGAAGCTTGAATCGTCTTGTGAATGATTTCATTGACTCATTGGGTTCTTGCTGGACACCATAAACAATAAGCCCCACCGGAACGGCAAAGGTTGGGTTAATAATATCATCAATTAAACCCCCCACTCCTTTAGGTTTTCCGATTTTAACAGGAAGTGAGAGCATCCTTTTTGCACTATCGGTTGCACCAACTGTTTCTGCACCACCACCGGTTATAATTACCCCTGCTGGAATCCTCGTAGTGATCTCATTCTTGTCGAGTTCTAATTTAACCATGGTAAATATTTCATTAAGTCTTGGCCTTATAATACCTTCTACTAAGGTTTTTTTTGATACCTTTCTAACCTCTTTTATGCCGATCTTTTTAAGATCAACCTCGTCAGATTGTTTATCAATTGTTGTTCTTTTTGATTTTTCATCTACTTTTGATAGCAATACTTTTATCTTCTCAGCCGATTCTAAAGTAACTCTTAAACCGATTGCCAAATCATTAGTTACATTTCTTGCACCGATCGGTATAACGCCCGTGTACACAAGTGATCCTTCAATATATGCCGCAATTGATGTTGTGCCGCCACCAATATCAACGATGACACAACCCAATTCTTTTTCGGTTGGTGTTAATACCGATTCTGATGCTGCAAGCCCGCTAAAAACCATATCTTCAATGTTTACTCCTACCTCATTGATGGCTTTGCTTAAATTTTTAATTGATGGAACAGAAGCAGTTATAAGATGTGTTTCAACCTCAAGTCTTATGCCACTCATCCCAACCGGGTCTTTTACTCCTCCCTCACCATCAACCTTAAATTCTCTGGGGATAACGTGGATAAGCTCTCGAGATGCAGGAAGTGAAATCGCCGAAGCTGCCTCAATCACACGATCGACATCGCTTACCGATATTTCGCCATTCGGTTCTGATATTGCTACAACTCCTTGAGAGTTCTGGGAAATAATACTGGCACCTCCCAATGCAATATATGCCGCGTCGAGATTATAACCAGCCATTCTCTCAGCTGCTTCAACACTTTCAATGGTTGCTTCAACAGCTTCATCAATATTCACAATTTGCCCTTTTCTTATTCCTTTTGAATCAACCGACGCAACACCGGCAATATTAATTGTATTTTCAAAGGTGTTGGGATCTTCGTGCACTTGAGCAATTAAAGATGCAACCTTGCTTGATCCAACTTCAATACCAGCAACAATTCTTGTTTTAGCCATTTATATTATTTAATCACAGGATTCTTATATCTTAAATCAATAATTTTCATATCGCCAACATTTTCAATTCTAGAATCTTGTTCCTCATTATTCAACTGGTTTATTATTGCAAGCATCGATCCTATCAATATTTGCTTGTCTCCGGTGATTGGAAAGATGACTGTATAACCACCCGGAACTCTAAACTCAGAATAATCTGAATACATATTTCCGAAATTTATTTGATAAAGTTTATATAGGTCATTAAATACGTTTAAAGTAAAAGCGATATCGGCTGATATCGTCTCCCCTACATTAGGAATGTTACCCTCAAGTTGCAATGTTGGCAAGTTTGAAAACGAACCGGTATCAATAACAGTGCCTTCCTTATCGATTAAAAACAAATTCTCATTATCTTTTCTTTTCAAGGCAAATTGGGTTTTTCTTTGAAGAATATTTACAGTAATCTTATCAGGAAGTTTAAACTGGTACGAATAATCTTCAATTAATAAGTTATTTCCCAAAATATCCTTTATCTTACCTGTGACGATTCCATATTTACTACCGATAAGTTCATCCAGGCTCTCACTAACCACCGAATCACACGGACCATACTGGCTTCTGCAATCAATTGAGTTTATCTTAATAACTTTTGGAAAATAATAAAGGCAAAGCAGTACCGTAAGTATTAGTACAATGAAAATTAGCCCCTTAAACTTCATCTCACAACCCCCTCAATCAGATCAACCAATTTTTTGGATGCAATTATATCCGGACTTTTCTTTTTGGCTACTTTCGCCACCATTTCATTCCAATCTCTATCCAACTTTTTTATTTCTTCCAATAGTACCTTTGGAGTAAGTTCGTCTTGTATCAATACTTTTGCAATACCATACTCTTGTGCCCGCCTTGCATTAGCCGGCTGATCATAACTTGCTGACATCGGAAGAGGAATAAGAATTGCTGGTCTTTTAGCAATCATTATCTCAGATACAGTGTTTGCACCGGCACGAGATATGATTATATCGGCACGTTTGTACACACCATCCAGTTGCATCGGATCAATTCTTTCAACAGTCTCATATCTTTCCCCCAACTTTCCTAATGATTCTTTTAGTTTTTTCGATTCATCTTTCCACAGTGATCCTGTGTTATGAATAATAATATAATCATTTAAAAGCTTTTTAATTATGTCTTTCATTAACTCATTTAGTGGGACTGATCCTCTTGATCCCCCTACTATATATATGGTTGCAGGATCTCTCTTTACTTTTGGCGTTTTTATTTCTGCTATTTGGGTTAATACCGGATTACCAACGATTACACATTTACCACTATCGCCGAATGGAGTACTACCTTTTCTTGCAAGAGCAATCTTTTTCGCAAACTTTGATGCCCATCTGTTTGCTCTCCCTGCACCACAAGTTTGTTCATGAATGATTATCGGAACTTTTCTCAAATAAGCCGCCAAAACAATTGGGAAAGAAGCATATCCTCCAAACGATAAAACAACATCTGGCTTTATCTTACCTACAATTTTAATAGCCTGAAACATGCCAACCGGGATTTTTGCTAAAGAGGGAATAGTATAGCGGGTAAACTTTCTCTGCAGCCTGCCTGCAACTATTGAATAATCCTTTATTCCCATCCTGGGAAGTGCTTCTGATTCCAACGTTTTTACCTTTTTGCCCTCAATTGCACTCGTCACTCCAACCCAAAATATATCCCAATTGCTTTTCTCGCTTGCATTTCTTCTTATCAGCTCTTCAACCACTGCTAAAGCAGTTGTAGCTGCGTGTCCACCGGTTAACAATATCTTATTTACTTTTTCTTTTTTCATTTGTTGTTTTTGTGCCAAACTTGGATATATTAAGAAGTATACCAGTTGCGGATAAGGCCATGACCAATGCACTACCGCCATACGATAAAAATGGCAAAGGTACACCCGTCAAAGGAACCAAGGCAATCATTGAACCAATATTTAAAAAGACCTGAGCTCCAATCCACACAGTAATACCAGTTGCCAGCACTTTTGAGAAAGTATCAGGGGCACGGGCTGCAATCTTAAGGGCAGAAAATACGTATAAAGCAAACAACACTATTACTAAACTAGCCCCAATAAAACCTACCTCCTCAGCAATAACGGCAAAAATCGAATCCGATGCTGCTTCAGGAAGGAAAAGATATTTCTGTCTTGATGCGCCCAACCCAACACCAAAAATGCCACCGGTTCCAAGCGCCAGTAAAACTTGTCTTATATGATAGGATTTTCCGAGTGGATCCTGACTTTGAGTAATAAAAGTCATTAATCTTGCCCTTCTGTAAGCTGAGGTCATAACAAGCACAATACTTGCCCCAATCCCCCCCATTACAATTAATGCGAAATGAACAAAGTTGGCACCCGATATATATATTTGTGATAACCCAATAGCTGCTATCACCATCGTAGTTCCCAAATCGGGTTGTAACATCATAAGTCCCGATACAATAACTAAGGGGATGAGGTAAGCTAAAATACTTTTTTCTCCTTTAGCCAGCTTGGCAAAGTACAAAGCTAAAGTAAACTTAATCAACTCAGACGGTTGAAATCTAATCGGCCCCGCTATAATCCATCTTCTAGCACCCAACGACTTAATCCCAAATGACGGTATTAATACCAATATTAAAAGGATTATATTTGCAATAAAAAGAGGTACGGCCAGTTTTTCCCAAAAAGTGTATTTGATTTTTGTAAAGATAAAAAGGGCGATAAGTCCTAAAACTGCCCATACAGCTTGCTGTTTTATAAAATAGTATTTATCACCGAAAGTATTTAGAGCTTGAGGGGCTGATGCATCAGCAACTGCAACCAATCCGATTACAACTAAAAGTAAAGTTATGATAAGTAAACGAATGTCTATTTCTTTTTTTTGTTTTTTTAAGTGAACCATGGTAACTCAACCTTTTATTTATGGAAAACTAATAAAACCAATCCTCGTTTTAAATCGTAGCCAACCAAACACCAAAAATAGCAAGCATAATTCCTGCCAACCAAGCTCTTGCTACTATCTTTGGCTCCTCCCAACCAATGGCTAAAAAGGTATGGTGAATTGGGGCCAGAGGGAAAATGGGTTTTTTTAGTACTCTCCATCCAAATATCTGAATTGCTGAACTTGCAAGTTCAATTAAATAAATACCCCCTATCACAAAAAGTGCAAATATCGATCCCGTAAGGAGTCCGATCACTGCCAATGTTGCACCAAACGAAAGAGCACCGGCATCACCTAAAAATATTCTTGCGGGCCATACATTAAAGTACAAAAGGGCAATAATGGCACCCAACCATATGGCAATAAAAACTGAAATAGGAAAATCCAAAGTACCGGCTGCAATTACTCCGAAGGCAATAAGACAGATCATTAGTAAACCCGTTGATAATCCATCCAAACCATCAGTAATGTTATAAGCGTTCGCAAAGGTAACAATAATAAAAGCTGAAAAGGGTACATACCAAATTCCTAAATCAATCACTATATCAATTAGGGGTATGTGAATCATTTGTACCCCTAAGTTTGAATAAATCGCATAAGAAACGACGATTGCCAAAAGAGCCTGAAAAGCAAACTTAACTTTTCGACTCAAACCTATCCACATACCCAGAGGACCCGCTCTTGGTTTTCCAAATATCTTAACCAAATCATCAAGCATTCCTAATAATCCATAAGCAATAAATGTGAAAATCAATATAATAACCTCATATCGGAATTGGTAAGCACTTCTAATATGAATCCCCATATGTGAGGCGAATGGGAATATTGCTACAAATATTAAAGTAACGATTAATATTAGAAGAATCCCTCCACCAACAGGTGTACCGGCTTTTTTATCATGAAGTTTATCAAATAAGGGTACTTTTCCTTTCTTTGGTGCTTCAATACGTCTTGTAATCCTCAAACGATATAAAAGGTTAATAAAGGGAACTACTAATAAGCTGGTTATCGAAAACGAAAAGATGATAAGACCCAGCGCTAACGGTAAAGCACCCTGCATACTTTAATTATATTTCAGCATAGCTTTAGATACAACTTAACTATTAAATATCATGCCCCCTATTCAGTTGGTTGGATACCATAATAGAGGAATAAATCTTTAGCAATTGTATACCAAAGTGGTGCAGCAGTCTCTGATGACCAAGGAGAACTGGTTGGTTCTCTTAAAGTTACAAGCATTAAATATTTCGGATCATCAGCCGGTGCAAATCCAATAAATGAAGCTATTGTTTTATTTTCGTCATAATGGCCTGATATTGGAATTTGTGCAGTTCCGGTTTTACCGGCAACATTAAATCCTCCTACATGAGTCCACTTGGCTTCACCGCTTCTTGCTGCTTCTACCATCATTGAGGTTATATCACTGGCTGCATCAGCCGATATTACCCTTTTACCATTCTCGGGCGTTATATCTTCTTCCCAATTTTCACCTACCAGCTTATCTGCTACTTGTGGTGTCAACAAAACGCCATCATTTGCAATTGCCGACACGGCCTTTACTAATTGTATTGGTGTAATAGCAACACCTTGACCAAAACTTGCAGTTGCTACATCAACGATGCCCCATTTACCTTTCTCCCTTAACTTTGGTGTCATCTCACCCTGAAGATCAATTCCAGACAGTTCACCAATACCAAAACTACTCAAGTAATCATATAGTCTGTCTTCACCCAATCTTTCTCCAACAAAAGTCATACCCACGTTATCGGAATGAACAATTACATCCTTCATTGTTGAGTCCGGATAATATTGACCATCCCATGTTCCGATAGAATACTTATCAATCTTTAGGGGACCTGTGCATATATCACACTTTGTATCAGCTTCAACAGCATCGGCATCTAGTGCGGCTGCCATAATCAATACCTTAAATACTGATCCTGGTTCGAAACTATCCGATACTACGGGATTTTTAAAGTACTTATCTCCGTACTTGTAATACTCAAGCGGATCATATGAAGGGTATGAGCTCATCGCAAGAATCCCACCATTTTTAGGATTCATAACCACCACCGATCCAGCTTTGGCGCCATATTTCTCAATTCCATCAATTAAAGCTTCTTCAATTATCATTTGTACAGCCTTATCAAGATGGGTTAGGATGTCAACACCCTCAACCGGTAACACTTCATTGGTATCACCCACCGATATTGGTATCCCCAGTGCATCAGAATCTCTTGATATAAACCCGGGTTTTCCTGATAGAATCAAATCATAGTGCCCCTCTAGTCCAAAATAACCCTGGTCTTGTCCTTCTTCATTTTTACCAACAAAACCTAGAAGCTGGGCCGCACTTGAAGCTTCCGGATATAACCGGATATCCTCCTTTTCAAAACCAACACCGCCGTAGGCGAGTGCTTCGATCTGTTCTTTAGTCTCTAAACTTATTTTATGTTTTAGAGGAACCCAAACAACTTCTTCTTTCGCAAGAAGTGATTTTATTTTGTTTGCTTCTTCAAGTACTTTTTCTTTTCTACCGCTTGCATCTTCTTCAATATTAATATCAACAAAAAATGGCGATAAACTATCTGCAATCTCATTAATACTCTTATCGATTTCGGGTAAGGCTGCATAAACAAGCCAACCATCACCTCGTCCTGCATACCAAGATCCATCACTGGCCAAAATATTTCCTCTAGGAGCTGACACGCTGTAGCCTATCTGATACTGTTTTCTTGCTTGATCGGATAATTCTTTTGCTCTTATCACCTGCCAATAAAATAGTCTTCCAATTAAAGATATAAAAACCACAAAAAATGCAAACGCTAATATTTTACCTCTCATAGCTTCTTATATAGTATATCTTTTTAGGGAAGCTTGACCGCTGTTTCTTCTTTAGATACGTAAATTATTTTTTGAGGATCAAAAAAACCTAATTCATCTGCTTTTTCCGACACACTCCTAAGAGATGAGTAATTCTCCAAACGGTCTGACAGTTGTTTTATTTCGATTATTAATTCTTCCTCCTGCCTTTCAAGGTGAGCAACCTCAGCACCAGTTGCCGCGGTGTGAATACTAAGAAACACAATTACAACCATAAAGACAAGAGTGATAACTATAAATATCGATGCAATTGGTTTTAACTTAGATAATTTTACTGAATTGTTTTTATTTATTCTTCTCATATTTTTTCTATTATTCTTAACTTCGCACTTCTTGATCTTGGATTAATGCTTATTTCATCTTCGCTTGGGATTATTGGTTTATTAGTTATAATTCTCCCAGTACTCTCTGATTCACGGGATTTGAAATATTTCTTTACTATCCCATCCTCAAGAGAGTGAAATGATATTACTAACAAGCGCCCATTAATACCTAGCATTTCAAATGCTTTAGGAAGAGCAACTTCTAAATTCTCAAGTTCGCTATTCACTGCCATCCTTAATGCTAAAAAGGGTTTTGTGGCATAGTGAGTTTTGCCTCCTTTTCCAAAAACCTCAGCTACAATTTCAAGGAAGTCTCCCACACTAACAAAGGGTGTTTCACTTCTTCTTTCAATTACTTTATCTACTAACCTTTTTGCTTTTACCCACCCGACTACACCTTCAAACACCTGCATTAACTGCTTTTCATTTAAAGCGTTCAACAAATCGCTTCCTTTAACTGATTGGCTAGTTTGGTTTACCCTCATATCAAGTGGGGCTTTTGGATTCTCAAAGGAAAATCCTCTTTTGAGTGATTTTAGCTGCATACTATTTACACCCAAATCAATTAAAACCCCGTTGACACTTTCAATACCTACGCCTTTAAGAATCGTGTCTATATCTTTGAAGTTACCTTGGATTAAAGTTATATATTTCTGAAAGTTGTCTTTCAGAAAAGGGCAAGCTTTAATAATTTCATCCTCAGCAACGCCAATTACACTCTCATCATCATCAATTCCAATTACCCTGACTCCTTCTTTTAATAGTCTTATTGTGTGTCCTCCACTACCCAGTGTTGCATCTACTATCTGCGCTTGTTTATTTAAATGTACTTGCGGACTGAACCCATCAATTACTTCATTAACCAATACTGGCTTATGAACTTTTTCTTCTTTTCGTCTTTCCCCCGTATTCTTTAAAACTTTCCGGTTTTTCACATTCATTTATTAATTGATATGTCTCTTCCAATTTTTTTCTAAGCAAATTACCATTTGAACAAACCATCAGTCTTTCTTCACCACCTCTCTTTTTTCTTTTGCTATTTGTTCTATCATTGCCTCAGCATTTTCTTGTATATATTTTTCTTGTTTTTCCCAAGTATCCTTATTCCAGACTTCTATTCTCTCTCCCAGTCCCAGAAATACGATTTCGTCCCTTAATTCTGCATAGTCTCTTAAGTATTTCGGTATAACAAATCGACCTTGGTTATCCAATTTAAGCTCGTATGCAGAACCTAAAATAAACCTGTCTGTATCTCTTACGGGTTGTGTAGGAACTTCAACTTTTTTAGTTAACCTACTAAGCAGTTGATGCCACTCAGTTAAGCTGACAACAACCAAACAACCTTCATACCAACGTGCAATAACAACCCTTTCGCCAATTTCTTGACGATATCTTATGGGCAGGGCAGTTCTTCCTTTCACCGTTAACCGGGAAAAGTATCTCCCTAAAAGCATTTAATTTATGGGCAGAAATTATCATATGGTTTAGATGCTAATCACCACTTTTCACCACTACACACCATTTTGGGCTATTTTCACGCACGTGTCAAGAATAATATTACCCGAATAAATGAGGCTAATAATAAAAGAAGAAATTAGTGGTTATTCACTTGAAGTTGTTATGAAAACTCCGGTATCTGAAAATGATCCCGCCTCATTTGGTTTCTCCCATTCACTTCCATCCCAGCGAAGAACTTGATCGCCATCAAGTGTAACTTTCCAAGTAAGTTCGTTATCAATTGAAGTGAATGCCCCATATGGACCTTTTTGGAGGTTTCCGTCAATATTTCCGGGCACACCAAAAGTTTCCATTGTTATAACATAATCTTGAGCTAGCAGTAATTTCTCCACATGCATAATCTTAAACTGATCATCAATAGACGCAAATTCACGATCTGACGCTTCCTGTAAATGAAATTCAGTACTTAATTTGCCTACCAATTTTCCTTTATCGCTTCTAAAACGAAGCGTGAGAGTGCCTTTTTCAACCCCTTCATCATATCTGAATGTGCCGGATGATTCGGAACCTAAAAGTAACTCTCTTTCAAAACTATCCATCCCCTCTAATTTTACTGTTCCCGGAACGCCTTGAGTCCTACCATCAGGCAAGCTGTAAAGAAGTTCATAATCCAAAGAGGTCGCATCTACTTTTATGCCTTCGACTGACAGATATAACCAATGACCATCATCACTTGGTGTTAATGACACAAAGGGACGTTTCTCAAAAGGGATCTCAACTACTGTTTCTTCCTCAACAGCTTCTTCCTTTCCTCTTCCTCTTATGAAGAAAAATACACCAACAGCTGCAACTAAAGCAAGGGCTAAAAGAATAAAAGGTAAATATTTTTTCATAATATTAATAATGATATTTTATTGGTAACTCTGTCAAGAGCATATAATTAAAGTTATTATCTTTAGGATTATTTAAGTTTTTTATCTATCCACGAGGAAACTTTATCAATTGCAACCCTTTCCTGCTTTGTTGTATCTCTATCTCTTATCGTTACAGCCTTATCGTCTAGGGTTTGAAAATCTATCGTTACACACCATGGTGTACCGATTTCATCTTGTGTAAAATAGCGTTTACCAATATTTCCCCTATCATCAAAGATAGCTGAATATTCTTTTTGTAGATTTATATATAACTTTTTAGCTTTACTTACTAATTTTGGCTTATTTGAAAGAAGAGGAAAAATCGCCACTTTATATGGGGCTAGTTTGGGATTTAATTTTAGCACCATTCTTTTTTCTTCTTTTTTGTAAGCATCAGCCAAAACTGTCAACATTGTACGATTAGCTCCATATGTCGGCTCAACCACATGTGGGAAGAAAGGCTCCCCATTATCAGGAGAGTATTTTAAATCAACCCCTGATTCTTGGGAGTGTTTTTTTAAATCATAATCAGTTCTATATGCCAAACCATAAAGTTCTCCCCAACCAAAATCAAACTTATATTCAACATCCTCAGTTCTTTTTGAGTAATGTGCCCTTTCCCCCTCTTTATGTTCTCTCCACCTTAAGTTTTTTTCATTAATCCCCAAATCCTTTAACCATTGCCACATCTCTTTTTTCCATGTTTCGAATTCTTTCTCCCATGTTTTTGGATCAATAAAGTATTCTATCTCCATCATGTCAAATTCTAGTGTTCTAAAGATGAAATTGCCTAAAGTTATTTCATTTCTGAATCCTTTTCCAATTTGAGCAATTCCAAATGGAAGCTTGGGTCTTTGGGTATTAACAATATTTTTAAAATTAATAAACATTCCCTGAGCCGTTTCTGGCCTGAGGTATGCAACTGAACCTTTATCCTCAGTTGCACCAATATGTGTTTTAAACATTCCCTGGAAATTTTTAGGTTCGGTTAACTCACCTTTACACTCCAGACACTTTTTTGCATCCCTTAAATGATCTTCCCTGAACCTTTTATGACATTTTTTACACTCAACCAAAGGATCAACAAAGGAATCAACATGGCCTGAAGCTTCCCACACCTTTTTATTCATTAATATTCCACTGTGGATTCCAAAAATGTTATCTCTTTTTACTACATATCTCTCCCACCATAAGTTTTTGATATTTCTTAAAAGCTCGGTGCCCAGAGGTCCATAATCGTAAGTATTTGCTAATCCCCCGTAAATCTCACTCCCAGGATATACAAATCCCCTTCTTTTAGCTAGTGATACTATCTCATCCATTACGCAATTATAACCTTAAAACATATTTTTATACCAGTTGTTTTTAAGTTAGCAACTTTTTTCCCACTCTTTTGGAAAACAATTCTCTTTCAGTTACTTCTTCTAATACTTCATCCGGATTTATCATTTTTTTACCTTCTGGCCAAAAACCAAGTAAAACAAGCGAATCATATATAAAATCTTCACGTAATTTCTTACTTTTCTTTGTAATAGTTAATTTCGTCAGTGAACTATTTATATAGTCATAGTAATCTTCATTTTTTTCTTCATCGCGTGTAAGTCTACCTATCGTTTCCATGAAGAAAAAGGCCACACTTACTTTCTTTAGATCACCTCTAATTTCTGCAAACTGATTAATCACTTCTACTTCAGTTATAATATCAAGACTTTTTCCCCTCGCAGCTGAAAATTTAATTGTGTTAAAAACTTCTAAACCTCCTCTTTTTCTGCTTTCCGGCTTTCTTACAGCTTTTGCAATAAAGGAAAGCTTGCCGTAACCCTTGCTGTATAGAATAATAATCCTATCTGCTTCTGAATAGTTTCTTCTAGCTAGTACAATTGCTTCTGAGGAAAAACTTCTTGGTCTCACGAGGTAATTTTACTTTAAATTTTGTATTTAAACACCTTATCAGTTAATAACAAATTCTCATCCTCTTGTTTTCCGATCTTTGTAATATACAAAGGATCATCTTTACCCGGTTGCTTTTGAATATACATTAAGTATTCATCACCAACCTTAAATGGTAATTTATATTTTACTATTACCTTAGCAACTCCTTGTGGGCGTACTTTAAAGAAACCCGCATAGACTGTTTTACCAAATTCTTCATATGGTTCCTCCTGATCTTCTACTCCTTCAAAAGTGATAAGCTCACTTCCTTTTGGTACATATATTCTAACCCAGTTGGGAAGAACTTCATTCAACCATCCATCATGCTTCTCGGGATTGTTGTAAGTAATTGTTACTGTTTTTTCAACCGATCCGTCCTTTGCCACATTAATATCTTGGTGAACTTCCTGGGTTACATAGAGATTAGATTTTCTTCCTCCCAAGTTTGCATCGTTTATGTGAAGATAGTCCCCTTCAAAATCTTTAATCCTGCCGGCGATCCCGAAAGCCTCAGAAGCAGCTTGTGGTTCATCCTCCAATATATAAAAAAGGACATGTTTTTCCATAAGTGACTTATAACCAGCCTGGAATAGTTCACCCATTTTTTGCTTGGGTTGACCTAGGGCATGAGCAAAAATAGAGTTCATTAGAGGTCCTATTATTTTTTTCCTGTTATCAGTGTTTGGTGGTGAGTAAATAATTTTTCCCGTTCCGGCAGGATCCCACACAATTGGCCCTTCAACATCAGCAAAACTTTCCAACTCATATATAACCTGCGGACAATTACATTCGGGAATTATCTCAGTACTAAAATTACCAAAACCCGCAACCCCAATTGGTCCTAAAACGTCAAGCAAATTAACCAACACACCGGTATCAACGGCTATAACACCATCAATATCATCTATTCCGACCGTTTCAATTTCCTTGGTAAAAAGGTTCATTGACTCTTTAAAATCAGGTGACCAATTCATATCACGAAGAAATAAATTATCACTTAATACATATGGTCCTTTTAGATAGTTAATAATAGGATCGGGTGCCGGGACAGATGGCTTGTATCTGGCATCCAAATGGTAGATATCATCTGATAAAACCGGCTCAAACTTGGCTTTATCAACCTTCATAATAGAATAGGCAGTTAAAAACCCACCCGACGGTCTTAACTCTTTGTCGTTTTGAAAAAGTACCAAATATGTTCTTGGTTCATCAATACCCAGTAGATACGTTGCATTTTCAAAAAGAGGTTTGCCATTTGATACCAGATTTGCTAATTCATCAACTGCATCAAGACCTTGTTTTAAACTTTCTCTTGCCGGTTTGCCTGCAAATGTAACCGGGTATCTGCTTGGGTTAATCTTGCCAGTTTCTTCCTGAATAAGAAGTACTTTCGCTTCAATCTCATCAAGCTTTGGGAGTATGTCAGGTATTGTCTTTACTAAAAAATCAATTCTATCAGCTGTAGTTTTTTCACCATTTTCGTTAACTTCATTGCCACTAAATCCTATCAAGTCTGCATAGGGTTCGGCCGTATCAAGAACAATGTATCCCATATCAACACCATACTCAGCGGCTTTAAGGGCATGCTGCCCGTCACTAACATAACTACCCAATAGCGGAACAATCTTTAAATAGCTGATTAATTTATATGACCCACTAAGTGAAGAGAGTGATTTCTCTACCTTTTCAAGCTGGGGTTTAATCAAACTAAAATCTTGCGAGGTGGAAATCGCTATTAAGGTTTTTAATTCACCCTCAAGTACTTTTGCCTTTCGATATACATTAAAGGATAAAAGGCCTGTAACAATTATTAATACTGCAAGAACTAAGCCCGCTATTGCAAGCAGCTTTTTCTTGCCAGCTAATCGCCCTTTATTTTTTTGTCTATCAATAACCATCTTTTTATTACTTACTTGACCTACTTTTCCACCAGTAGTATTTGATGGTCCGCTTGATGCCCCAATACTTTGGGCACCTTCTTTTTCATTCGGTTTAATTTGCTGAAATACTGGCTTATCTTTATTTCCACCATTATCTGGTTTTATCTGTGGTATTTCTGATGTTTTTGGCATAAATTAATAATACATAATATACTACTGTAAATCCAAGAAGAAAATTATACTGCACCCTGACCGGATAACATAACCCATGGAGTTTTAAGAAGTATCAGAAAATCAAGCCAGATCGACTTTTTCCTGGCATAATATGCATCCATCTCTATTCTCTTATCAAAAGCAACATCACTTCTTCCGGACACTTGCCAATAGCCGGTAATCCCGGGTTTTACTGTAAGCATTTCTTTTACTAAATCATCCGTTAATGGAAACTTCTTTTGTTGTTCAACCAGCTCATCAGGTAAATAAGGTCTTGGTCCCACTAAACTCATCTCGCCTTTTACTATATTAATTAGCTGGGGTATCTCATCAATAGAGTGTTTTCTGATAAATTTTCCAATTGGTGTAATTCTTGGGTCATCCATAATTTTATAATTTCCAGCAGTCTGCTGTTCTTTATATGCTTTTTTAAACTTTGGATCTTTTTTTAATAAATTATATGCATCAACAATCATTGATCTGAATTTATAAAGCCTAAATGTTCTACTGCCTTTACCTACCCTTTTTGTACTCTTGTTTGTTTTTGAAACTAATATTGGGCCTTGTGATCCAAATTTTATTGCAATTACAGTTGCTATTATTACTGGAGAAAAAATAATAAGAAGAACTATTCCCCCAACAAGATCTAGTACCCTCTTGGTAATATCATAAACCCCGTTATTCTTACTTTTACGGCCACTACTCATATAGGCAGGTGATTATAACCCAGTTTATACTCTAATTTAAAGGAATTCCTTTTTTCCCTCTTCTTTTAATTGATTTACTATCTTTTTAACACCCTGTGCGCGACTCTTCTTGCAAACAACTAAAGCATCTTTGGTATCAACGATTACAATGTCATCAACATCGATTACAGCTATTAATCTTCCATCCATATGGATAATTGTGTCTGAGGTATCAATGTTTATTACTCTCCCCCCCGGCTCATCTCCATCAATAATAACGTTTCCTTGTTTGTCATGCGGAAGGTTCTTCCATACTTCTTCCCAATCTCCTATGTCGGTCCAGAAAAAGGTCGCTTCTACAACCACAAAATTTTTATCTTTTTCGGCAATAGCATAATCAATTGCTATTTTTGGCATGGCTTTATAGGATTTTGCGATGACTGAGTTTTCTTTGCTAGTTCCTATCGCACTCTCAATATTTTTGAGGTTACTACCAATTTTAGGAGCATGTACATTTATTGATTCCAACAAAGAATCTGCCCTCCAAACAAATTGTCCCGCATTCCAATAGTACTTTCCAGACTTTGTGTATTTTTTTGCAAGCGGAAGAGGCGGCTTTTCAACGAACTTATCAAGTTTATAAAATTCTATATTCCCAACTGATTCTAGTTTCTTTCCCTTTTTGATATGGCCATAACCTACGTTGGGATACCTTGGTTTCACTCCGACTGCCACAAGTACTTTATCCTCATAAGCAACCCTTGCTGCCGCTAGCATTGTAGACATGTACTTAGATAGTGGTTTGATCAATCTATCCGCAGATTCTGTAATAATTACTGCATCAGGATCCAATTTATGTATATAAGCAGCACCGATGCCATGAGCCGGTGCCGTTTCTCTTCTTGCGGGTTCAACTATTATATTCTCAGGAAGAAACTTCGGAATTTCTTTTAATATTTCTTTTTTATAATCATTTGAAACAGTGACGATAAAAAGTCTCTCCCACGGAAGCATTTTTCTAAACCTTTTAACTGTTATTTGCGTGAGGGTTTTTCCCTTGAAAAGCTTTAAAAACTGTTTCGGAGTTTTATTTCGTGATCTTGGCCATAACCTAGTTCCACCACCGCCCGCAAGAATAATCGCATAAATATGGTCTTTATAATTACTATCCATTTCTTATTAAATCCCTAAACTCTTCTTTAAATTTCTCTTTTGAGAATCTTTTTGCATTATTAACTAATTTTATAGCACTAAAGTTCATTCTATCAAATCTTTTCACAGCGTCAAACAAGCTACGTACAGTTTGCCTTTCAAAAAAGATGCCGGTTTCTCCGTTTATTACTGTTTCTTCTGCCCCCCCTTTTTTATATGCGATAACAGGAGTACCGGCTGCTTGTGCCTCAACTGCAGCAATCCCAAAATCCTCATCTTGTGTGTGAATAAAGGCTTTTGCTTCCCTGTAGTGCTTTACCAAAGTTTTATCATCAACAAATCCTTTAAAGGTAATATTGTCATTTGCTAGTTTTTTAAGTTTATCCATCTCACTTCCAATTCCAACAATAACCAGTGGTATATTAAGTTTATTAAAAACCCTAATTGCCAAATCAACTCTTTTATATGGAACTAATCTTGTAACTAAAAGATAGTAGTCTTTCTTTTTATACTTTTTTACATCATCAAATAAATTCGTATCAACCGGTGGATAAATTACCTTAGAGTCTCTTTTATAATATCTTTTAATTCGTCTTTGAACTTCCTTTGAGATTGCAATCATCTCATCAGGCCTGCTTGCTGCAATTAAATCCCAAGCTTTTGTATATCCAAAAAATGGCTTTGATAACCATCCAAAAAAGGGTATCTTGCCCAACTTATTAGATGGATTTTCCTTATAGTATTTATGGTCACTCCAAAGATACCTCGTTGGAGTAAGACAATAACAGATATGTTTTGTTTCCGGACTGGTAATTATTCCCTTAGCAGCCTCACTTGTTACCGAAATCACTAAATCGTACTCACGAAAATCAAAGGTTTCAAAAGCAATTGGGACAAAAGTGCCCAAAAATTCATGGTGTTTATTTATTAAAGGGATCTTTTGAAGAAAGCTAGAAATGACCTCGGGAAATACTTTAGCCCATTTAGCTTTATAGCTTGAGTAGACAGCGGTATAAAGAGGCGCCTTGGGGAACAGTTCATGCAGTGCAAGAAGTACTCTTTCAGCCCCTCCCCATTTATTTACACGATCATATACTAAAGCCACTCTCATGCCCCAATTCTACCACTTAGGAAAAATCATAACTATCTCAATGATACCTAAACGAGCTTATATACAAGTTCAAGTTCTGCAGGGCGAGTAAGTTTTTTGTTTAACATAATAGAATACACACTCTATTGATTATTATCTCTAAACTAGAATTATTTGATTGGCCTTGGATTTTTACGAACAAACTCTTTAATGTAGTCAAGCACATCAACAGTAGTGTCCCATTTAAGCTCTTTACGTGCTTTATTTGGAGCTTCTCCAGATTTACTGCGACCAGAGTAATTATCAGTATATTTAATTGGGCCACCAAAAGCCTCCGCAATTTCAATAATTGAGTACTCTTTAGTATTTCCCAGTGTGTAGTCATCACCGTAACCTTTTTCTCCTATTGAAATGATTCCTCGAGCCAAATCTTTAACAAAAGTAAAGTTACGTTTTTGAGTACCAGGCTTATCAACCGTAAAAGGCTCCCCTTTAAGATAGATCTGCTCAAATTTTGCGATTAGAGTGGCATAAGTTCCGATACCCTTTTCCCTAGGCCCAAAAGCATTATAAAAATAACAAACCGCATACGGTAAACCGTACCAACGACCATAATTATTAATAAGATCAACATTTGTTGCTTTAGTAAAAGAATATGGATTTTGGTGACGCCCCTCACCTTCAGGTGCAAATTTCGTGCTTGAAGCAGCATAAACCAACTTATTCACCTTACGTTTTCGACAAAACTCAACTACAGCAAATGTACCAACAATATTCATATCAAATACTTTTTCAACATCTTTGAAAGAAGGAGCGATTCGAGCATATTCTCCCAAGTGAAAGATAGTATTAGGTGTTTCAGAAATTAACTTGTCTATATTTTTAGTGTGTCCTTTACGATACTCGGCTCCATTGATGTGGTTCTTGGGGCTACCGTTGAAATAGTTATCAAGTGAAATAACTTGATTATTCGGATCTTTAACAAGTATTTCTATAATATGTGACCCTATATGTCCAGCACCACCAGTAACTAAAATAATTTCTTTTGCCATATAATGTATTTTAGCTAAATAATTAATACATTACTATTATCTAAGCAACAATAATCTTTACTCTTTTTTTTTAAAAACTTGTAACAACAGTATTTATATCAACTACCTGTCTAAAATATATTTTAAATAAAATGATCCAACAAAGTACACTAGAGTAAGTTTTATAATGAAGTTCGTATTTCAGTTCAATTACAAAAGGAGTGATACGCACCTATCGTCCTTTTAGCTGTGTCTTTCCATGAATAAAGTTTTACTAAACTTTTACCTTTTTCAATTAATTTTTCCCTTTTATTCTCCTTCATATTAACAACTTTAATCATTTCATCTGCTAATAAGTCAGCTTTTTTCGGATTGAAATAAATTGCTGCACCTTTATACACTTCTCGAAAAACTGGTATATCAGATGCCAAAACTAAAGTTTCTGATGACATAGCCTCCAGGCCTTGCAGACCAAAACCTTCCATAAACGAGGGGTATACAAATGCAAGCGATTTGGACATTAACACTGATAATTCTTCATCAGATATATATCCTACTAACTTAATATCCTTTTGGGCACCAACTACTCCTACTTTTTCCTCAAGTCTTTTCTTAAACTCCCCTCGTGATCCAGCAATAACAAAGTAGACACCATTCTTTTTTCTTTTATTCACTTTCCCAATTGCGGCAATTGCACACTCTAAATTCTTGTGTGGATAGGCGTTTCCAACGTAAAAAAAGTATGGTCTATCAATTTTATATTTATCTAACACTTTCCTACTACCTTTTTCCTTCTTAACTATTTGATCATCAACGCCCTCATATGTAACTGTAATCTTTTCTGCTTTTACTTCATATTCTTCAATGATTCCATTTTTCATCGCCTTACTTGGAGTTATTATTAATGCTGATCCTTTGATTGCTTTTAAAAAAGCTATTTTGTATCCCAATCTTCTTATGTAATACAGTAGTTTTGGTAAGGTTGTCACTTCACCACCCGTAAAATGGTGCATTAAAAGATCATGAATCGTAACAACATATCTGCCAAAGTAAAATATCGCTACATTAAAATGAAGATAATGAACTAAATCAGGTTTTTCCCTATATAATATAAATGGTAGTTTTATTTGCTCTGCTATACTGTAGTGTCTAAAGTCAGCTTCTATTTTTTTCCAGTTTGATGGTAACTTTAGTCTATTAAAGTACCTATTCCTAAGTAATATGGTGTAGTTATTAGTCTTATCTTGCTTTGAAAGATGCCTGACTAGATTTATGGTATACCTTCCCAGCCCTGCATTTTCTAAGCCGTATAATCTTGCATCAATTAATATTTTCATCCTAATATTATAACTCTTAGTATTCGTATCGCTTTTAGAAGTTTAATGCCAATTATTACAATAATATTAAGAAGAAGTGGATACTTACTCCACAATCTTTTTCTGTAAAATATTTCCATAGAGTTAACTCCTGATACACGGTATTTTAGTTTATCTTTTAGCGGTACTTCTTTCTTATTTACACTTTCTACTTTTCCCTTGGTGGATCCTTTAAAATGAAGTATCTTAACCTTCGGAAAATAAATAATCTTGTATCCTTTTTCTTTTATCTTCCAAGATAGATCAATATCCTCACCATCTAAATAATAGTCTTCATCAAACCAATCAACTCTATCAAGGATATTCTTTTTCGTTAGAAAGAAAGCTCCTTGCAGTGCATCCACTTCGTGAACTTTATTCTCCGGGATATACCCATACCAATATTGTCCAAAGAGTTTGGATTTCGGAAAAACCTTATCCAGTCTTAAAAATAAATGAGTTAACCCTATCCAAGGAGTAATAAACGATCTTCTTGAATCTTTATCCAGTTCTCCATTTGGAAGCGTGATTTTGCATGTAAGAGCCCCGATATCAATATAATTATCTAAATAAGATACTGTTTCCTTTAAAGTTTTTGCATAAACTATTGTATCGGAGTTTAAAAAAAGAACATATTTCCCTTTAATATGCTTTATGGCCTTATTATTTCCTGCTGCAAATCCTAGGTTCTTTTTATTTTCAATTAATATTATATCCGCGTACTTTCTCTTAACCATTGATATACTTTTGTCGGTTGATCCATTGTCACAAACAATAACTTCAAAGGCTAATTCATCTTTAACTTTACTTAATGACGCCAGGCAATTATCAAGAAGCTTTTCTGTATTATGATTTAGTATTACTACCGAGAGTTTCGGTCTATTATTATTGATTGCGTACCACCTCCTTATATAAAGTATCTAGTATCTCAGCACTTTTCCCCCAAGAGAAATTTATCTTTACAAACTCTCTTGCATTACTTCCAATTTCATTCGCCAACCTTTCGTTCTTTATAACTTTTATCGCATATTTTGCCAGTTGGTCGTAATCACTTGAAATTAAAACGTGTTTTCCGTTTACAACTTCCAATCCTTCTGCTCCAACGGGAGTTGTAACCACTGGAAGCTTCGAGGCCATGGCTTCAAGAATCTTAAGTCTTGTTCCTCCCGGACCTTCAATGGGTGCAACCTGTACAACTGAAGAAGAATAAGCATCTCTAATATCATCGATATTCTCGGTTAT
>Ga0209013_10000994_pt1 | contig 26209 bp, 19 predicted proteins | sample Cruoilmetagenom2_FD_187291 | JGI IMG/M metagenome (GOLD analysis project Ga0209013, IMG submission 187291) | Oil polluted marine microbial communities from Coal Oil Point, Santa Barbara, California, USA - Sample 2 (SPAdes) (version 2) | ecosystem: Environmental > Aquatic > Marine > Oil seeps ...
TCAAATCGTGCTCCTCGACGTAGCGCAACTACGACTGCGTCGCCCGATTCGCGACAAACCCAGCGGATACTTGCGCTTCGCCGCCCTCGCTACGAAACCGGTGAGAAGTGCGGGCTAACCCGTAATGCTGTACTCACCCAGGATCATGCCCCGGGTGCTGACGACCAGGCATTCCACCGGTACGCTGCGGTGAGCGCGGCGGAGCGCTTCCTCGACCAGCCGAATCAGACCTCCGCAGCACGGCACCTCCATCACCATGACCCGCAGGCTCGTGATCTCCGCTTCGTCGATCATCGCCACCAGCTTTTCGAGGTAGATTTCCTGGTTGCTGTCGAGCTTGGGGCAGGCGATGGCGAGCGAACTGCCCACCAGATGGCGGGTGTGGAAGTCCCCCACTGCAAAGGCCACGCAGTCTGCGGCGAGCAGGACGTCGGCTTTTTCAAAGAACGGTGCGGTCGGCGGCACCAGGTGGAGCTGCACCGGCCAGTGGCTGAGCTGTGAGGTCGAACCGACGGATGCGTCACCAATGGCCGGGGCGACAGGGCTGAGGTTTTGCGGGCGCGAGCCCGGGCAGCCACCGCCGCCGGCAGCCGGCGACTGCGCCACCACATTGAGATACGGGCGTGGCACGGGCGACGGACCGCCACTCTGCCTCGTCGCCAGGTGGAGTTCCACCTCGGCTTCGTCGAAGGCGTCGGCCTCGCGCTGGATCACTGTGATCGCTCCCTGTGGGCAGTGGCCGAGGCACGCGCCGAGACCGTCGCAATAGACGTCGCTGATCAAGCGTGCTGTACCGTCGATGATGGCGATCGCGCCCTCGGCGCACGCGGTCACACAATCGCCGCAGCCGTCACACAGCGATTCATCGATCTCAATGACCTCGCGAACGGCCATCTCAGGCTTTCACTTTGGGCTCGCGCAGCATTGTCAACAGCATCCGAGCGGGCTCGGGAGCGTGGACGGAGTGTACGATTCCTGCCGGCATGCGCACGATCTCGCCCGCATTGACTGCGATCTCGGCGCCGCCGATCGTCACGTCGAGCTGGCCGTCCACCACCTGCACCAGCGCGTCGAACGGCGCCGTGTGGTCGGACAGGCCCTGTCCGCGGTCAAAGGCGAACAGGGTGACGTTGCCACCTCCGGAGCTCGCCAGCACACGGCTCACGATTGCGCCCGCGGCCACCTCTATCAACTCGGTGAGAACGCTGGCGCGGTCTGACATCAGTTCGTCGGTCGTTTTTGCAGTGTTCATCAGGTCTCCTCTCGAGGGTGATTTCCACCCCACGCAAATAGTCTCGCCGACGGTGTCCGATCAGTCCTTGATCCAGATCAAGGGGGAGGAGGTATCAGGTATGAGGTATTAGGTATTGGCTCAGCGTTCGTCGGTACCGTGCGATGAGCTAATACCTAATTGCTGATACCTCCCGGCGAAGCCGGATAAACCGCGGCGTCGGGCATGACGCCGACCCTGGCGCCGGGATGCTTGGTGCGCCATTCGTCGATCACCGTCTCAGGGTCGGCCGTTGGCTCGAATCCAAGCCGTGACGCGAGCTCGGGATCGAGGTGCGAGACGAGTCGCACCCGGTGATTCGAGGTCTTCTCCAGCAGCCGAAGAGTCGTATGGCCGTACTGGATCCAGCCGTTGGACAGCCGTTCGAGGATGGCCTCCGGCTGCGGGTGATCGACGAACGGTCGCATCTCCTCGGACCCCAGGCCTCCGTCCAGCGCCGCAACGTAGAGGATCTGTCCGCCCGGCGCCAGGTACCGGCACGCCGCATCGAGCGACTTGTGACCCTGGATCAGGGTGGTGTCGCCGGGCGCCCCGCCCCCACACGCCACCATCAACTCAAACGGTGGCCCGAGCGGCACCTCGAACCAGGAACGCACCTTCTCGATCGCAGCCGAATACGAGGTGCGCCACGGCCCGCTCCCCGCCCACGCCATGCCGCCCTCCCGCCCGTTAACGAGGCACAGGGCGCAGTCCGGCGGACGCAGGTCGGCCGCGCGCATGATTTCTTCGGCGATCGGGTTCCTCTCGAGCACCCCGGGCTCGCAGCCCGGGTGGCGCTCGAATCGGTCGCCGGCCGCCCGCAATACCAGGGCGTGGTCGGCCTGAATCTCCTCGTAGCCGCCGACGCCCGGGAAGACCATCTTCGGCCCGCCGCCGAAACCGGCGAAATAATGATGGCGCACCGAGCCGACGGTCACCAGGAGCTCGGTCTCCACAGCCGCCCGGTTCAGGCGCAGCGGGATCCCCTCCCGCAACTCGCCGACCGTCACGAGATCATCTGCGGCGCGGCTGTCGTGTTCGAGCACCCGGACGCCTTCGGGAACCTCACCTACGAGCAGCCGGACGCTCTCGTCCCCCACCGCGGGATGGGTGCCGTTGGCGACGAGGACCGTGGTCGAGGCGCTCGCAATGCCTGCCGCCCGCAAGATTTCGAGAATTACCGGCAGGACCTTTGGCAGCATCGCGTTCCGAGTGGCGTCGGGCACGATCACCGTCGCGCTGCGCCGGCCGGACGCAATCTCGGCGAGCGGCGGGCCGTCTACGGGTTCATCCAAAGCTCTCGCAACCAACCCGGAAACATCGTCGCGGCCGGTGGGTGCGCTCGGTCTCAGCGAGCACACTTTCATCCCGCGCAGGTCGAGGGTTACGCAGTCGTTGCCATAAGGGAGTTTGACAATCACGGGGTCACAATAGCATTCTGGCAACCATGAACCCGCCCCTCACGTCAGAAGAGATGGGCGCCGAGGACCGGCGCTTTTTGCTCGACCTCGCACGGGCCACCATCGCCGCCCGCCTCGGCGACCTGCCCCTCCCCTCCCCCATCCCCGATTCGGCCGTTCTCCTCGAAACGCGGGGGGCGTTCGTCACTCTGAAAATCGGCGGCGTGCTCCGGGGTTGCATCGGTCATGTGATCGGTGTCGCGCCGCTGTGGCGGGCGGTGCGGGACAATGCTCTCGCCGCCGCCTTCGACGATCCCCGCTTCCCGCCCCTCACCTCCGATGAGCTTCGGCAGGTGCGACTGGAGATCTCGGCCCTCACGCCGCTGTGCCGATCTTCCCCGGTGGAGGTGGTTGTGGGTCGCCACGGCATCCTCATCGAACGCGGCCCCGCCCGCGGCCTCCTCCTGCCCCAGGTCGCGACCGAGTATGGCTGGGACCGGGAGACCTTCCTCGACCATACCTGCCGCAAGGCCGGGCTCGAGCCCGGCTGCTGGCGTCGGCCGGAGACCACCATCTCCACGTTCTCCGCCGAGGTCTTCGGCGAATAGAACCCAGTTTTGAGTGTTGAGTTATGAGTTTTGAGTTATCCCCCACCCACCCTCGAAAGGCGGGCGAGGTTATGTGGAAACTCAAAACTCAAAACTAAGAACTCAAAACTCCTATACTGTCGTTCGATGCCTGTCGGAGCCTTGATTCTCGTCAAACCGTCCCTGGCCGGGAATATCGGCGCCGCCATGCGGGTGGCGGCCAACTTCGGCGTTTCGCGTCTCGAGCTGGTCCGCCCCGCGGTCGTGGGCGATGACCCCGAGGTGTTCCGCTGGGCCTGCGGCGCGGACCGTCGCCTCGAGTGCCGCACCTGGCACAGCCTTGCCGACGCGGCAGCGAACTACCGCACGTTGGCCGCATCCGCCTCCGGCCGCGGACGCCGGAACCTGCCCGTACTGTCGCCGCGGGAGGTGGTGCCACGCCTGTACGAGCGCGGTCTGGGGCAGACCGCCCTGGTCTTTGGGAACGAAACCAGAGGCCTCAGCCGCGACGACATCGACCGCTGCGATCTGGTGATCCGCATACCCACCGAGCCTGCCTTTCCGGTCCTCAATTTGGCACAGGCGGTGGCCGTGCTGGTCGCGGAAATTCGCCTCGCCGAGATTGACGAACGACCAACAGCGCCCGAACCGGCGCCCCAGGATGAGGTAGATGCCCTGATGGAGCATCTTAGAGACAGCCTGCTGACCATCGGTTTTCTCGATCCGCGAAGTCCCCAGCGCATTCTCAGGAAGCTCCGTCGTCTTTTCGGCCGTGCCGGCATCACCGATAATGAGGTCAAGGTCGTGCGCGGTATCTGCCGGCAGATGGAATGGGCGGCACGGGCGCAACCGGGACGATTTCCGGAAGAGCACGACAGCGATGATTGACCGGAGCTAATAGTTCTCAGTTCTCAATTATTAGTTCTCAATTGTCGACCAGCAACCCCCGTGCGGAAGACGGGCATTGAGAATTAAGAATTGAGAATTCTGCCTTATCGGATGCCGACGTCCCTTTGCAGCTTTTCCGCGAGACGCAGGAGCTGGGGGTCGGTTGGGAAGTGATCGAGGGCGTGCGACAGGGTGAGCGTCGCCTCGGTGAATTGACCGGTCCGCAGCTGCAGCGATACGAGCCGGGCAGCAAGGTCGGGAGACTCCGAATCGATCTCCACCGCTCGGCCGAGCGCCAACAGGGCGTCGGCGGGTTTCCCAGCCGCCTCGGCCACCGCTGCGATACGCACCAAAAGCCGTGTGTCGGTGGGGTCCATGCCCCACGCGCGTCGAAGATGCGCGAGCGCCGCCGTGGAGTCACCGCGCCGTTGCGCCAACCCGGCAAGAGTCACGTATGGGGCCGACGACCTCGGATCGAGGCCAAGGGCTGTGTGCGCCGCCACCAGCGCTCCGCTGTCATCTCCCTCCTGGTCGAGCGCGACCGCTGTCATCGCCCATGCCCGCGCTCTCAACGGGCGCGGAAAGCCGGTCCGTGAGGTGATGGTTGCCAATAGCCAAAGCGCATGCTCGGGATCTTCATCGTCGATCGCCCACCGCGCGAGCTCCATCTTCACCTCAGGATGGCTTTCGAACTCGGATAGGACGTCCCGGGCAGCCGCATTGTCACCGTCAACCCGAAGCTCGCGGGCCAGCTTGACGGCGGTCTGGGTCGGTTGCCGTGGATAGAAATCGCGTCGCAGTCGAAGCCCCTCCAGGCGAACCCATCGTTGATCTTCAGGTGTCAGCTCGACCTTCGGGCCACGCAGGGCTGGCGCCAGCGCCTCTGCTGCCGCGAGCTCTGCAAGACCTCCCCGGTGGTCACCGAGGGAAAGAAGAACCAAGGCGCTCAGGCGATGAAGAGAGGGCGAGGTCGGATCGCGTCTCAGAGCATCCCCCAGCATCAGGAGTCCTTCACGCGGGCGGTCGCGAAGCAGCAGATCACGCGAAAGATTCGTAAAACCAATCGGGTCGACCGGCAGCCACCTGGTCTGCAGCCCGCTCAGGCGGGTGAGCGCCTGGACCGCAGCCTCTCTCGAGGCCATCCCCAGATCACGCGTTGCCATCCTCCGTGAGCGTGCGACGAATGGCGGTAATGGCACCGTCCAGCTCGAGGCGAGGCGGACTGCTCCGGCCTCGGGGTTGACCGCCATCGTTCTCGTGATTCCGATCCAGCAGTACCAGCCGACGGTGTCGACCACCGCCACCAATACTGCCGCGACCGCCAGCACCATGAGCCAGCGCGGACGCGCCTGCTTCATGGTTCAACCGCCGCACCGTCCTCGTCGACAAAGCATAGGACCTGCCGGAGAACCACGCTCATCCGATCTTCGACCCGCCGTTGTACCTCTCGCGCCAGCTGAGCCACATCAGTCGAACGCGCCGACCTCGATGCGCACACGCGGTTGGGAAATCGACGTGACAGGCGCACCCCCCCCACCACCATTCCCGGACAGTCGGCCTCTCTCAGAAGATCCTCGATGTCCCTACCGGCAGGACCGACAAAGCACGGCGCGGTCGAGCGTGGAATCTGTTGCAGTCTTGAGGGCCGTGCAGCGGCGGGTTTGGGCTCGCGGATGGAGGCGCCATGCCCGGCGAGCTGGAAGCGAGCGCTGACGACCACTCTCCGATCCAGGTCGAGTCCGAGACCGCCGTTTCCAATCCTGGCGCGAACCCGTTTCACGGGCCGCCCCGGTCGGCGGAGGTCTACCCAGTCAAGGATCCCGGGCAAGGCAGAGAGTTCATGGACCGCGGCATGAATCGCCCCCCCAACCGAACTGGCGGTACCAAGCATCGCCTCCATCCCACCGAGCCCGGTCCGTGCTGCGGCGCGACACACCTGTGCCAGGTTGGCACCTCCCCCCGCGACCGCTCCGTCGAGATCGAGCTCCCACAAGGCGAGGTTGCCGCTGAAATTGACCACCGGCACCCGAAGCCCGCTATCGGGGGGCACGAGACGGCTCCCCGCACCCAAAACGAGCCATGGTCGACCGTGGGTGGCGAGCAGGTCGAGTACCCGTTGAAGCCCGTCAGCACTACGACATCGGATCAACAGATCTGCCGGCCCGCCGACGCCAAGCGCGGTCCAGGCGCGCAAATCGACCCGCTCATGGATCTCCGGGTCACCGCCTTCGCGGAGTTCGCGGAGGTGCTTTTTGAGGCTCGAGGAACCGTACTGCACGAGTCCAATCCATCCGTCTGAGTTCTGGCACGCCGTTTGCTTATAAACGGACTAGCCGGGCACACAACGACCTGGTACGACATCATACCTCCTCCTTCCTCCTGCGGGCCTCACGGCCCGCTCTTTTTTCGGGCTTCACAGCTCGGAACTGAAAGAAAAGGAGAACACTCAGCGGCGGCCGGTGTCGGTGAGGCCAAGGTGTCGGATGTGATAGAGGAGGGCCTGACGGGAGATTCCGAGCTCGCGAGCGGTGGCGGAACGGTTGCCATGATTTCGCCGGAGAGCTTGAGTGAGGAAGCGTCGTCTGAACTCTTGCTGGGCTTCCCCCCAGGTGCCGGCCGCCAGGTCGTCATCGACGACGATCGGTAGATGCTCGGGAAGCACGATCCCTCCGCGGGCGCGCACCAGGGCAACCTCCACAGTCTGCCGCAGCTCGCGAACATTGCCGGGCCAATCATAGCGGCGGAGCGTCTCCCGCGCCTCGGAGCTCCATCGGCGGGACTCCAAACCGTAGCGGACGAGAGCTTCGGCTTCGAAGAGCGCAGTCAGCACCTCGACATCTTCCCGGCGCTCCCGCAGCGGTGGAATCGTCACGGGCAGGCCGCCGATCCGATAGTAGAGATCGGGCCTGAACAGGCCTTCGCGCATGCGGCGTTCCAGATCCCGGTGGGTGGCGGCGACGATTCGCACATTGACCGTCTTTTCCTCGGTCGATCCGACCGGGCGAACCTCCTGCGATTCGAGAAAGCGCAGGAGCTTGACCTGCAACGGTGGATCGAGATCACCGATCTCGTCGAGAAACAGCGTTCCGCCGTCGGCCGCCGTCACCAGGCCTCGGCGCGACCGATCGGCGCCGGTAAAGGCGCCCTTGACCGATCCGAAAAGCTCGGCTTCGAGGAGGCCGGTCGGTATCGCCGCCACGTTGACCGCGATCAAGGACCCCGGGCGTTTGGACAGTCGATGGAGGGCGGTGGCGGCAACCTCCTTGCCGACACCGGTCTCGCCGAGAAGCAGGACCGCGAGATGAACCGGCGCGAGTTCGCATAGCTGCCGCCTCACCTCTCTCGCCGCCGCAGATTTCCCGTGGAAACCCGTTGTTTCAACCTCGGCGTCGAGCGTCGGGGCGCTCGGCGGGGTCTGGATTTCGAGAATCCTGACGAGAAGGGACCACAACGGGTCGTCCGAGATCTCTCCCCCGAGCGGAGTCATGGTGACCCGCCCCCACCGCATCTCTGCCCCGGGCAGCCCACTTCCGGTCTGCCATATCAGGCGTCCGTCGGCGGCATCGCGAATCTCGAGACCCTCAACCTCCAGGGCCGCCATCAACCCCCCGATCTCTTCCTGTTCGATGCCTTCCAGACCCCCCGAGTCCATCAGGCCGGCAAGCGTCGCAACCGCCGCCAGAATCGGGTTCTGATGACCGCTCAGTCGCTCCGCCCAACCCTCGAGACCATCCCTTCGCAGCCGTTGCACCGCCTCCGAACGTAGCCGGCGAGCGATCGGTAACGGGTGTCCACCCACACGCTCTGCAAGAGCGATGGCCAGCGCGCCCGCTGCAGTCGGTGATTCCACTCCGATAATGTGCTCCACCTCGCCGCGGCCCCGCGCCGCGTAAATCAAACGTGCGGCCAGGAATACTCCCCAACCGTCGTTGCCGGCGGCCTCATCCCCTTCTCCCGATACTGCATCGACAAGTGCCGACCAACCCTCACCCTCCTGTCCGGAATGCGCGAAGAGATCGGAGGCGCGCCCGAGGTCGCCGTCGAGGGCTGCGGCAGCGCCGAGCAACAAATTCAGGCCTTCGCCGAATCTGGGGTCGTCGCGGGCGGTTGCCTTCTCGAAGACTTCGAGTTGTTCGCGGAACGCCTCTTCGTTGCCGGCGGCGAGTTCGAGACGGCTGCGCTCTCCGAGAACAAACGGATCCTCGCGATCATCCGCGGCCAGATGTTCGAGACGATCGCGGGCCCGACGCACTCGCAGCTGGTCGAGATCGGCAACCGCGAGATTGAAGAGAACATCCTGCGTGCGAAAACGAAAACCCGCTGCCTGGAAGAGGCGGAAGGCCTGGAGCTGGTGCGTGTGGGCGTCGTGGCTGCGCCCCTCCGCGAGGGCCACCGCCCCAAGATCAAACTCGATAGCGCCCCTGAACCCCGGACCGAAGCGGTCGTTGACCAGAGTCCCCAGAAGGCGGCTGGCTAGGCGAGGCTTCATGGACTTCAAGTAATAGAGGGCCACCCTGTGCATGAGCTGCGCCTGCAGACGATGATTTCCCGCCACCACCTCTCGCCGCCACCGGCGATCCGCGAGCAGCTCCGGTCGCTCGATCGCCGCGAGCTCGATCTCCATCCGTCGTCTCAGCGGTTCCGCGAGCCGCGGAAGCACCTGATCAAGGATCCCCCGGCCCTCTTCGTAGAGCTCGCCCCTCGACGATCGGTGGCGCCACAGGAAGTGAACCACAACTTCTGCTACCGCTCGCGGCGCCAGACGCACATCCTCCATGGACGGGACGGTCCACTCCCATGCGTGAGGATGATCCAACGCCTGGAGCCATTGCCCGTGAACCCCTGCGAGCTCCGACGGGAGGTCCGCCAGAGAATTCCGCGCACCCGAAAGATCGAGTACCGACAGGCAGGCCTCGGCAATCAGCAACTGGATATCGGTGCCGCACGCGCCGGGCGCGAGATTCGCCAGGAGATCGCGAACCGCGAACCCCTCGAGCCGGTCAAGCCGCTGTCGGGCCCACGCTCCGAGCCGCGCCGGCTCACCCGTCCCCAACGCCTCATGCAACAACCGCCGCGGATCTTCCCGGGTCAAAAGTGCGGCGATGTCGGAATGCAACGGATCGGGTCCGAGGACAGCGGGTTCGGGCAACCGCCACCCCGTCTCCACCGCCACCGCCGCCACCCGTTCGAGGCCTTCCTTGATCTCGTTCGCTGCAAGGCCGGAGTGGTGGGTCAGGAACTCGACCGACAACCCATCCGGCTCGAGACCGAGAAGGTGCTGAATCCGATCGCTCGTCATATCGCTCGGAGCCTCGCGGACACCTGTCGGCGATGCTGCAAAGAGGGACCGAGCGGACTCGGTGAGAGCTTGCCACTCACCCTCTTCGAATGGAATGAAGCGGCCCTGCCGGCGGTCGACGACCTCCCTGGCCTCGGCCAAGGACACCCCGACCACGGCCAGGTGGCGTGCCAGGTATCTGGAATCAAAGACCGGTGGGAGCGGCGGATACCAACCCCGCGGAAAGGTCCCGATCGCCACCGAGGAACAGTCGTCGCAGAGGTTCCAGCGGCACATCTCGGCCAGGTCGGCGTCGGTCACCGTTCCGGCCATGATCAGCACACTGCCCTCGCCATTCTTCGGCAAGACAACCTTGCCGCCGGCCGGGCGCAATACTGCCGGGTTGCCCAGCCGCCGCAGCGATGACCACAGGGAGGCGGCCAGCCGCTTTGCGGTCTCAGCGTTCGCCACCCGCCAATAGCTGGTGGCGCCGGTCTCCGGTTGCGGCAGCAGATCCCAGCGCAGGGCCCACAGCGAACGGGCGGTGGCGGGGGCCAGGGGACGAGAAACCTCTCGCAGCTGCCGCATGACCGCACGCTCGAGAAAGAAGCCCGGCTCTTCATTCTCGACGTCGATCGCAGCGACCGGCAGGGCAACGGCATCGGAGATTGCGGCCAGAACCGCGCGACGACTCGCCTCGGCAGCCGCCTCTCCGCCGCCGAGACGCCGGTAAACCGGAGACAGCTGCAGCGGAAATCGGCCGAGCGTCGCCCGGAGTCCTCCATGCTCCCGGGTGACTCGAACCTCGCGCAAGGCCCTTCGCCCGGGCCACAGGTCGAACTCGGCCAGCAGCGCCGTAGCCGCCGTCAACTGCACCGCCACCTGATAGCGATCCGGCCGCGACAACGAGGCGATCGCGACCTCGTCGCCCACAGGGGTATGTTCTCGCGCCCTCCCATCCACCGTCGGCGCCGGTACCGCGGGATGCTCAATGAGCATCGCGGACGGCGCCGGCAGCCTCACACTTCCCCCGAACCCACGGGAATTAGGTCTTCCCACATTCCCCAGAATCCTGGGAAGGACTTGCTCACACAATCCACGTCGTCCAGCTCGAGGGGTCCGGCGCCCAACGCCGCGACCGCCATCGCCATCGCAATGCGGTGATCCCCCCCCGCGGTCACTCGAGGCGGCTCATCGAATCCGCCGGCAATCGAACGCTTGAAAATCGCCCGCGATCCTTCGACAGAGATGTCGGCGCCGAGCCGGCACAGGTTTTCCACCATTACCGTCAGACGGTCGCTCTCCTTGTGCCTGAGATTGTCGAGGCCTCGAAGGCGCGAGCCCGGTTCGGCGGCCGCCGCCACCACGGCCAGGGCCGGAAAGAGATCCGGCGCGTCGGTCAGATCGGCCTCGATCGGTGAATGTGCCGGGCCGCGTACGGTGAGGTGGTCTTCGTCCCAGCGTGTCCCGAGGCCCACTCGCTCGAGGATGGCCAGCACCGCGCGATCGCCCTGCCGGCTCGACGGATCCAGGGAATACAGCACCACCTCGCCGCCGGCCACGGCGACCGCTGCGAGCAGAAAGGCGGCTGCGGACCAGTCGCCCTCGACCGGGTACTCGGTCCGCTGAAGCGGCACCGGCGCGACCCGCCACCGCCGCCGATCGTTCGTGACCTCGAGGTCACCGCCAAAAGCGCGCAGGATATCCGCGGTGAGGTCGAGGTAGGGCGCGGAGGGCATCGGGCCCACGACCTCGAGGTCGAGTCCGCGCGCCGTCAACGGTGCGGCGAGGAGGAGTGAGGACACGAATTGCGACGAGACCTCGGGCCGAATCGTCGCCTCTCCCCCATCCAGCTCGACGCCGTCGATGTCGATCGGCAACCCGCCATCGGTTGCGCGAAGCCGCGCACCCAGTCCGATGAGACTCGCCACCAGAGGCGCCATCGGCCGCTCCCTGAGTCGGGGGCTCCCGTCGACGATCGATCGCCCCGGCGAGGTTGCCAGCAGACCGAGGATGAGCCGCGCCCCGGTGCCCGAATCGGCGAGATCGAGGCGCACCGTGTCGGCGGGCACAACCCGGGCCCCGACCTCGATGTCCCGGCGCCAGGTGAGCGGCCATCCTGCCGCGGCCAGGGCGGCGGCCAGAACCCGCGTGTCGTCGCAATCGAGCGGCGAGATGATGACGCCGCCGCCGGCCACCGCCGCGGCGACGAGCGCGCGGTTGGTGAGGCTCTTCGACGGAGGAAGCTCGACCGACCCTTCGAGACCTGCCCGCGGTCCGGGAAGGAGGCTAGCCTGCACTTCTCACCAGCTTCCAGTTACTGTCCACATAGCTCCAGCTCCCGTCGGCATCGACCAGCACGCTCCGCCGCGTCTCCAGCCAGGCCGGGATGATGAGGGCTAGGTGACGGTCGTTCTTCCACTCCCAGGTGCTGTGAAAATGCCCCCAGAAGAGCACCTCGACGCCTTCGTCCCAGGCGCGTTCGGCCGCACGCTTCAAATCGGCGATAGGTTTCGTGTAGCGAAACCTCCGATTGGTCGTTGCGAGGTGGGCCTCCATGTAGCGGACGATGGCCACCGCCAGAGATTTCGGCAACAGCCGCGCCCACAGCCGCGCCGGGGCGCACTTGGAAAACCACGACCAGAACCGGTACTGGAGGTCTCGCCGGTTGACAAGATCACCGTGGTCGAGGCGGTACCGACGCCCGCCGGCTTCGAACTCGTAGACCCGCCCCCCCCAGTCAATCTCGCGAGCAAGCTCGGCTTCATCGACGAAAAAGTCGCGGTTTCCCTCCACGACGATGATGCGCACGCCGAGCGCTCGCACCTCGCGCCAGGCTTCCATCACCTCCCGTATTGAGGTGGTCCAAAACTTCGACATCCCGATCAGATACTGGAAGCCATCACCGAGGTAGATGATCTCACCCACTCCCTCGGCCGCCGCCCGGCGGACGAGCGCGCTCATGGTGCTCGCGTCTTCCTCCCCCTGGCCGACATGGGAGTCGGCGATGATCAGTCTCTTCACGGAGTCATGGTAACGCACGCACAGAGAGTTGAGAGTTATGAGTTATGAATTACGAGTTGAGGAAAGAGCCGTCTCTAAATTCTCAACTCAAAATTCTTAACTCTCAACTACTTTCAGCCGTTCCGGCGGGCGAACTCCTCCATGAAACTCGCGAGGACCTCGACGCCCTCTGGCGGCATCGCGTTGTAGATCGAGGCGCGGCAGCCGCCGACCGACCGGTGGCCCTTGAGACCCACCATTCCGGCAGCCTTGGCCTCGGTCACGAACTGTCCTTCCAGGTCCTCTGACGGGAGCCGGAAGACCACGTTCATGTAGGAGCGGCTGTCCTCGTCCACAGGGCAGGTGTAGAATTCTGGATACTCCGCCATCACGCCGTAGAGCCGGTCCCCCTTGAAACGGTTGCGCCGTTCCATAGCCTCGAGACCGCCCTCGTTCTTGACCCACTCGAGCACGTTGCGAACCATGTAGATGGCAAATGTCGGCGGCGTATTGTAGAGCGACTCCTTGGCCGAGTAGGTGCCGTAGGAGAGCATTGTCGGCAGCCCGCCGTTGGCTTGCTCGAGCCACGAATTCTTGAGGATGACGATGGTTACTCCCGACGGCCCGATGTTCTTCTGCGCCCCCGCATAAATGAGGTTGAACCGGTTGGCGTCGATCGGCCGCCACAGGATGTCCGACGACATGTCGGCCACCAGCGGTACCGATCCGGTATCGGGGAATTCGTGGAACTGGGTGCCCTTGATGGTGTTGTTCGAGGTGATGTGAACATAGGCCGCGTCGGGATCGAGATCGTACTCGGCGGGCTTCGGGATCCGGGTGAAGCCGTCCTCCTCGCTCGATGCCGCCACCCGGCCGGAGGCGACGATGTTGGCCTCTTTCAGCGCTTTCTGCGACCAGGTCCCGGTGTTCACGTAGTCGGACGAACCGCCCTCCGGGACGAAGTTCATGGGGAGCATCGCAAACTGCGTCGACGCGCCCCCTTGGAGAAAGAGGACCTGGTGATCGTCGTCGAGGCCGAGAAGCTCAGCCATCAGGTCCATCGCCCCGTGGTGGACGGCGTCGTACTCGGGCGAGCGGTGGGAGGTCTCCATCACCGACATTCCGGTGTTCTCCCAATCCGGAATCTCCGCTTTGGCGCGCTCGAGCGCGGCCGGCGGCAGGGTGGCGGGTCCAGCGTAGAAGTTCCAGGTTCTCATCACAGCCTCCTATGCGGTCTGCTGGTCGAAATCCTCGAGGATTCTGACAACGACGTCACCGATGCGCAACATGTTTTCCCGGCTGGAGGCGCCGATGTGAGGCGTCATGATGACGTTCGGCGCGTCATACAACGGGCAGGAATCGTCCGGCGGATCCGAGTACCAGACGTCGGTCGCGTAGGCCCGGACCTTGCCCAACTTCAAGGCCTCGACCATGTCCTCCTCGACCACGCACCCGCCGCGGGCGGTGTTGAGGATGACCACGCCATCCTTCATCTCGCCGATGGTGTCCGAGTTGATCATGCCCTTGGTGGCGTCGGTCAGCGGAACGTGCAGCGAGATGTAGTCCGATTCGGCGAAGAGCTCTTCGAGAGTCACCAGATCGACGATATCGTGGCTCTTGAGCAGGGGGTCGAATGCCATCGCGCGCATGCCGAAACCGATGGCGCGCCGCGCGAGCTCGGTGCCGATGTTGCCGGCGCCGATGAGACCCAGGGTCTTGCCCATGAGTTCGGTGCGTTTGAGCTGTTTCTTCAGCCACTCGTGCCGGGTCATCCCCATATGGCCCTCGACGATCCGGGTCGGCACGGCGATCATGAGGGCGAATGCGAGCTCGGCCACCGCGACCGCCGATGCCGAGGCGGTGTTGAAGACCTGGATCCCCTTCGAACGGGCATACTCGACGTCGATATTGTCGAGCCCGACGCCGCCGCGAATGATCAGACGCAGGTTTTCGGCCTGATCGATGTATTCGCGCGTGCACTTGGTCTTCGACCGAACCAGGACGACATCCATCTCGGGCAGCCGCTCCTTGTCGTCGATCACCTCGCCAAAGGCCTCGAGTTTTGCCGGCAGCGACGGGTCAAACGCATCGGAAATGAGAATCTTCATGTTTCCTCCCTCATCGTCATCAATCGTCGAGTGGTCTCACGATGAGACCGGAACGGAGCTTCGGTTCGAACCACGTTGATTTCGGCGGCATCACGAGACCGGCGTCGGCGACCGCAAAGAGCTGATCGATCGAGGTCGGGTGGAGGGCGAAGGCGACCGCCCATTCCCCCGAGTCGATCTTTCGCTCGAGCTCGCCGAGGCCGCGGATGCCGCCGACAAAATCGATGCGCTCATCCGAACGCGGGTCGCCGATTGCAAGCACCGGGGCCAGGAGATTGTCCTGCAGAATGGCTACGTCCATGCTCTTGACTGGATCGCCGGCCGGGAAGCTCCCGTCTTTAGCGCGCAGGCTGTACCACCTGCCGTCGAGGTACATTCCGAACGACCGCGGGCCGTCCGGCCGTCCGCTTTCGGCCTCGGTGACCTCGAAGCTCTCGCCGACTCGGGCGAGAAAGCCCTCCGGGTCCATCCCGCCGAGATCGCGGACGACCCGGTTGTAGTCGAGAATCATCATCTGGTCGTCGGGGAAGATCACTGACAGAAAGAAGTTATAGGGCTCGTCGCCGGTGTGGTGCGGGTTGGCGTCACGGCGGAGGGCGCGGATCCTCGTTCCGGCGGCGGAGCGGTGGTGGCCGTCGGCCACGTAGACCTCGGGAACCTCCGTGAAGGCCGCCACAAGGACGTCCCGGTCGGCGGGATCGGTCACCACCCACACGACGTGCTGAATGCCGTCCGGGGCGACGAAATCATAGACCGGTTCGGCGGCTGTCAGGCGATCGACCAATGCGTCGATCTCGGGCCTCGCCCTGTACGTCAAAAAGACCGGGCCCGTGTTCGCATCGAGCGCATCCACATGACGGGTGCGGTCGTCCTCCTTGACCCGCCGCGTGTGCTCGTGTTTTTTGATCAGATCCGCCTCGTACTCGTCGACGCTGGCGCCCGCGACGAGTCCGGTCTGCACATGATCGCCCATCCGCTGGCGGTACAGGTACAGCGCCGGCGCCACCTCGCGGATGAGCACGCCGTCATCGATCAGACGCCGCAGATTCCCGGCGCCCTTGGCGTAGACCTCGTCCGAGTAGAGGTCGGTTCCCGGCTCGAGGTCGATCTCGGGCTTGACGACGTGGAGAAAGGACAGCGGATGATGAGCCGCCATCTCCCGCGCCTCGGCGCTCGAAAGCACGTCGTACGGTGGGCTCGCGACCTCGGCACAGACATCTGCTCGCGGACGCCAGGCTTTGAATGGTTCCACACGGGCCATGCTTCACTCCCAATTGAATCTCCGGCAGGCGCCGCCGGGGTAGTGAAATCTATCACATGCGCTCCGTGACTTCTACCCGGAATAAACCCGCTCCCGGACCTATTGTGACCTCACGATGCCATCGTCACGATTACGCCGTATCGCGCTGTGGCTCGGTGTGGCGTTCATCGCGTTGCTTGCAGCCCTCGCCGTTGTCGTCCACTCGATCGACTTCAGGATCGATGCGGAAGAGCTGGACGCCCTCTTCGCCGCCAGCCCGTACCTGCTTCAAAGCACCGTCGTTCCTTTCGCACACGGCGAGATCTTCTACGCCGCAATTGGTGACCCGAAACAACCACTCGTACTCTTCATTCACGGAACGCCCGGATCCTGGGATAACTTTGCCGCCATCATGGCCGACCGCGAGCTGACGTTGGCGCCGCTGGTGATCGATAGGCTGCCGGGCATCGACCATTTCATTCCGTGGACCCACCCAAAAATCATCGTAGACGCCATCCGGCGCCATCTTGACGCCCCGGGATGGTCAGTCGAGAACGATGCGGAGGCGGATGGGAACCTCCCACCCCTTCTTGGGCCGGATGTCGAGGAAGAACGGCCGTTTCAGGCTCAGGTTGCGCGGGCGCTCGAAATAGAGCAGATCGACCATGGCGTGTCTCTGACGAAGGGTCACCCGATCCTTGGTCGTATTCCCCGCGCTCGCCTGCAAATTGGGGAAGAAGTTGGCCTGCTCCAACCTACGATTCCAGCGCCACCCTTCCCACGGGATTCCGCCATACGAGACCATACGATAGTCGATCACGGTCTTGTTATAGTTCTTCCGCTGCTCCTTGACCGTCGGCATCACATAGACGATCCCGTCGAGATCGGTGAGCCAGATACTACTGCGATCGAGAGTGACGGGTTTCACGGATAGATTTTCGATCGCCACCACCATCGGCAGGTAGGGCTCATTCGTCCGCTGTAGGGTCAGGCTCGTGTTGACCCACACCTTGCCGAAATCATTCCCCGCGATAAAGAGGACTTGTGGGGCCGCCGGCTCCTGCGCGAGCACCGCGCCGACCGCCAACCCGACCGCGAACACACCAGCCAGAATTCGAAACATCAGGTTCAGGGTAGCTCTCCTCTCACCTTAGAACAACGTGAAATCGAGGGGTCTTCTTCCGTCACTCGGCCGGGTAGAGAGCATCCCACCATTCCGGCTGATCCTTCAACCATCGATCGAACCAGGCGACGATGCTCTTGGACCACGCCTCTCGCTTGTCGTGCTCCATGATCAAATGGCCCAAACCCGCCAGCCGCAGGTACTCCACTGGCGACCCGAGGAGCTTGAGCGCGGCGTAGAACTGGTCGCTCTCTCCCGTTGGCACGTTGGGATCGTCATCACCGTGGGTCAGGAGGATCGGCGTGGTCACGTTGTCGGCGTGGAATAGCGGGCTTCGATCGACAAAGATGTCCTTTCGGTTCCACGGAAAGCTGTCCGCGTTCGCCACCGCGCCATAGCTATATCCCCAGTAGCCTTCCCCCCAGTAGGACGAGAGGGCGGAGATTCCTGCGTGCGCGACCGCGGCGGCGAAGATGTCGGTCTTGGTCACCAGGACCATGGTCATGAACCCGCCGTACGAGGCGCCGATGCAGCCCACCCGCTCGGGATCGATGTAGGGATGAGTTCCGAGAAAACCCTTGGTCGCCTCGATGATCTGTTGGCTCGTCACCTCGCCCCAGTCGTTGACGTGGACGGCCGATTCCGCCTGCCCCCATCCGTAGGCGCCGGTTGGGTTCAGGACGTACACCACGTAGCCATTAGCGGCCCACCACTCGGACGGGTACCGTCCGCCGAAACTGCGCTCGATGGGCGCGGTGCCGCCGTAGTAGTTCACGATGGCGGGGTAAAGCTTCTCACGATCGAATCCGACCGGCAGATACACCCGCCCGACCACCGTGCGCCCATCCGAGGCGGTGAAGTCCAAGGCCTCCACCACGCCGCGGCGCAGATTTCGGAATCGCTCGGCGGCGGGCTCGAGGAGAATTCGCGGCGACGCCGCACCCCCGTCGAGGGCCACCACCCGTTGCGGCTGCCAAACAGACGTTCCGGCGGCGACGATGGTCGACGCCGTGCGGGCGACATCAAAGGTTCCAACGCTTTCGATCGCAGTCCTCAAGCGATCAAAAACCTTCGTCCCCGGATCGTAACGATAGAGATTCTGCTCCTCGCCATCGACCGTGAGCAGGTAGACGGCGCCGTCGTGGCGGCTCCACACCGCGCTGACAACCGCGGGATCGAAGTCCCGTGTCACCGCGTTGACCGTGTCCGCCTTCGGATCCCAGATAAAGAGCTGGCCGTCGTAGTCGTTCACCGGCTCGTCAAGACCCTCCGCCAAGCCAATGATTCCAAACTCGCTCGGCCCGGCGCGAAGGAGCAACCGTCGGCCATCGGGCGCATACTCGACTCCGGTGAGCCACCAAAAATCACGCAGCTTGACCGCGCCGCCGGCGGAGAGATTGAGCTCCCACAGCTCGGTGCGCGAATAAGGCCGGTGGGAAAAGTCCTCCACTTCCCGGGTCACCAGGAGAGATTTTCCGTCGGGTGAGAAGGCCGCGGCATTGGCGCTCACGGGGCCGCCTGTCAGCCGTCTGGGGACCCTGTCGGCCACGTTGACGAGATAGAGCGAGCTGATGTCCCGGTGGCCCGCCATACGGTCGAGCAGCCCGCGGAGGTATTTGATGCCGCGCTCGTCCTTCTCGGGTTTCTTGCTGGCCGCGAAGACGATCGCCGCACCTGTCGGCGACCACCGGTAGCCTCCCCAGTTTTCGATGTCCTCAACCACTGCCCGTTTCGAACCGGCATCGAGGTCGGCGATCCACAGGCTGGAGGTCTTCTCATCGCGGTTGCGGGTGACGTATGAGAACCGGTTGCCGGTGGGCGCGAACTCGACCTCGGTCATTTCCGGCGAACCGCGCCAGCTCTCGAGCAGACGACCGTCATCGGTCGAACGCAGCTCGACCCAGGTCTCGCGCTCGTCGGCGCCCGCACGGACCCGCGCCAGGGTCAGAAGCACCCGACCTCCCGCGGGCGAGACATCGAGGGCGGTGGCCGTCGTTTGATCCAGGATGTCCAAGATCCCCAGATCATGCTCGCCGTCAATCAAGGTCTCCCCCTCCTCGGCGTGGTCGCCCGCGAGCCTAACGGTCAGACCCCACGGCGCCTCGACATCCGGGTCGAACGCGGTCGCCACGATCAGTCGGTGACTGCCGGGATCGAGAGTGATCTCGTTCTCGTCGTCGTCCATCACTTCGCCGTCGATGACGACCTCGGTCGGGTGCTCAGATTCGACCTCGAGAGTAACGGACAGAAAACGATTCGCGTCCAACTGTGCCGCCAGCCAGGCAACCGCGGCCCGCGTCGCATCGATGGCTTCGGGCGCCGACAGCACGGCAGCGCCGTTCTCATCCACCTCGAATTCGCGCCACGAGACATCATGGCCGAACCACTCGAGCCCCCGGTCTGGCGGGAGGGGGCGCACTCCAAGCAGAGCCTTCAACGCCCCGTCATCGGCCTCCTCGCCACCAAAGACCGGCATCGGCGCGAGGAGCGGACCGAGGAGGCGCCATTCCCGGACCAGAATTTCCGGCGAGTCCTCGTCGCTTGCTACAGCCGGGAAGGCCGCGAAAAGTGAAACAGCCAACAGAATCCATGAAAATGCTGTGCGTAGCGACATCAATTCCTCCGTCTCAGACTCGACAGTCGCAAGTATACGCGTATGATCTGACCGCTATGAGCCGCACTGATCTCAAACGCGCCCTCCTCGCGACCCTCTTCTTTGGGGCCGCTTCGGGGATTTTCGTGTCGACGCTGAACAATTACCTCGCCCAGGTCCATCACCTCGACGCCGAGGCTCGCGGCTGGCTCGAGCTCCCGAGGGAGCTTCCCGGCTTCTTGATCATGTTTATCGCCGGGGCGATGCTGACCGTGTTCCGCGAGAGCCAGATGGCGGCTGCGGCGATGCTCCTGACCGCTCTCGGCGCCATTGGCCTCGGCTATCTGGCGCCCACCCACGCCGCGCTCGTGGTCTTCATCATCATCTGGTCGGCCGGCGACCACATTATCTTTGCGGTCGAAGGCCCGATCGGGCTCAAGCTCGCGGCCGGGGGCAAGGAGGGGAAACGCCTCGGCCAGTTCGGCGGCGCCCGCAACCTCGGCACCATCCTCGGGGTTGGCACGGTCTTCATCCTCGCCCGAACCTATGGCGACAGGTTCTCGCTCTTCTACACCGTCGCCGCCGCCAGCGCCCTCGTCGCCGGCGTCCTTTACGCGGGGCTCAGAGTAGGCAAGGGAGATCCCCCCTCGCGGCGGCTGGTCTACAAAAAGAAGTACAACCTCTTCTATGTGATCTCCGCCCTCTTCGGAGTCCGCAAGCAGATCTTCCTGGTTTTCGGCGCCTGGGTGCTGGTCGAGATCCATAGCGTACCGGTGAGCACCATGGCCCTCCTCTACTTCATCGCCGCCACCCTCGGCGTCGTCATGCGTCCGCTGCTCGGCGAGGTGATCGACTGGCTTGGCGAACGGACGGTGCTGGCCGTGGACGAGTTCCTGCTCCTGGGAATCTGCGCGACCTACGCCTTTGCCGGCGATGTCCTGCCGGGACGGGCGGCGCTCCTCGCCCTCTACGCGGCGTATATCTTCGACATCATCCTCTTTGCCCTCCGCATCGCCCGCACGACCTACCTCAAGAAGATCGCCGACGACCCCGCCGACATCACGCCCACCATCTCGATGGGGATCACCATCGACCACGCGGTTGCGATGACCCTGCCCATCCTCTCGGGTTATATCTGGGAGGCCTACGGCTTTCAGTGGGTCTTCATCCTCGCCGGGGCTTTTGCTGTCGTGGGCTTCTTCGTCTGCCTCCAGATCCGCACGCCAGAACGCCCCTGAAGAAGTTGAGAGTTGAGAATTTTGAGTTTTGAGTTGGGCTGTCCGCAACTCTGAACTCTCACCTCTTAACCCGCATTTCTCACCGGGTGTCTGCTACGGACGGCGAATCGCGGCGTCCCGCTGTGCTTGTCTCAAATCGTGCTCCTCGACGTAGCGCGACTACGACTACGTCGCCCGATTCGCAACAAACCCAGCGGATACTTGCGCTTCGCCGCCCTCGCTACGAAACCCGGTGAGAAGTGCGGGTTAACTATTCACCAGATCCACGAGTACCCGAGCTTCAAAAAGAGCGTGCGATCGGTGGTGGTGAGGCTGAAGTCCTGGGTCTGGATCCCGCGCTCGCTGTAGCCGAGGAAGAACACCGTCCGCGGGTTGACCTTGTAGGAGAAGAGGAGCTGGACGAAGAGGTCGCGGGTCAGCGCATCCACCTCGTCGTCGTACAGATCGGGGTTGCGCGTGATGTCGGTGTACTGGAGGATCGCGCGCACGAAGGTCCGCGTGTTGAACTGCCACACGGCCTTCATCTCTGGGACATTGGCCTCGAAGAGCTGCCCCCCCTCGACATCGAGCGCGGAGTACGTGTGCTTGAGCTCGAGCAGCAGATGGCGTCCGAGGTCGAGCCCGACTAGGGTACTGACCCGAACGCGGTCGGCCGGCTGCACGTTGGCGAAGTCGATCCAATCGCCCCCGACCGCGAAAACGCGGACGAAAAGCTTGGACGAAGGGCGAACACGAACGAACAGAACCGGTACGAAGAGATTGTCGAAGCGGACGTCGTCGAACACAATGTCCCGGGTGCCGAGCTCGACATGGAAGAGAGACTCGCGCGGACCGGAAAAGTCGAACCATGTCTCCGCGCGTTGCTCGAGAAGACCGCCATCCTGGTCCTCGGAGCGATCCATCACGCCGCCCACCTCGAGCCGATTGTAGAAATTCTCGTCATCGCCCCACCAGAGATACCCGGCGCCGCCCCGGACCTCCCGGACCCCGACCTGCGGGATAAAGCCGAGATCGGCGCGAAAGTTGTCCGCCAGGTCTCCGTACTTGGCGAACGCGAACCACTTTCTCTCGGTGTGGACATACTCCAGATTGAGGGCATGACCGGAGATCGTCTCCGAGCCGACCTCGAGATCTTCCTGCATCGCCGGCGAGTAGCGGGTTCGCGACAGGGCGACGTCGATCATGAGCTCGTCGGCGTCAGTCGGCCTGAAGACTCCGTCCGCACTGACGACCCGATTGAAGTAGCCGTCGGCGCCCTCTCGGTCGGTGAACATCGCACCGATGGTCGAGTCGGATCCGAGGTTGAACCGATAGCGGCCCACGGTCGACGTGTTGGATTCGTCGAACGAACCTCCCGAGGAACCCTGCGGTCCGGGGACGATCACGTTGGTGACCTCGTCACGCGCCGTGAAGAGACCGACGGTGTGGCGGCCCAACTTGCCGGTGAGCTTGAGCGCCGCCGACGGGTCGGCGATCATCCGCGTGTAGAGCAGATCGAGCCCGGAGTCGAAGTAGTCCGCGCTTTCGAGGAAAAAGGGTCGCTTTTCCGGGAAGAAGAGAGCAAATCGCGTGTTGATGGCGAGCTGGACCGCATTGGCCTCGACCTGTGAGAAGTCGGGATTGATGGCGCCGGTGAGGGTGAGGTTTGGGGTCACCCCCCAGGTGCCGGTGATTCCGAGCTCGGCGTCCTGGTCGCTGGAGAGCTCGGTCGAGTCCGGAAAGTCGGCCCGCTCCTGGGTGGCGGTGCCCGTGAGGGTCGGCACGAGTTCGAGGTTGCGTGCGACGGACGCGATCTCGAAACCGATCATCTTGTCCTCCTGGGCAAGATAGCTGTTGGCCCCGCGCTCGCGTGGGAAGAGGCCGATGTGGTGGCGCTCGACCCGTGGGTAGGAGCGGATCGCATCGACGCCCCAGACCTGCGGCCCGTCGTTGTTTTGGAAGCGGAGCTGGTTGAAAGGGATCGCCATCTCCACCTCGTACCCGAAGTTCGTCAGACGACCCGCCGATTCCCAGATCGCATCCCACGCGACATCGTATTTGCCGGTAACGTTGTCGTTGATCGCGTCGGTCTGAACCCCGAGCGGGTTGGAGAGAAACTCGTAGGCGCGCCGCTCGTCGTTGAAGGTGTCAAGGACGATGCCCACCCAGTCGTCCTGCCACGCGTGGTCGCGGTCACGGTAGCGGGCGCGGATTCGTCGGGGCTCGGGGTCGAAGGCCCGGAACGCCACCAGCACCCGATGCTCGTCGTACGTAATCAGGACCTGGGTCCGGACCGGCGGTGGGATGTTCTCACCCGGCTGCACCTCGTATTCGAGCTCGAGGGTCAGAGCCTCATCCCATGCGGGCTCGTCGATCACTCCATCAATCGTGATCTCGGATGTGGCGTGGGTCACCTCATAAGGCTGATCCGGGCTGCCGGGTTCGGCGGCGATCGCCGGCACGGCGGCGATCCACAGCGCACTGAGCGCGAACGCTCTCCACCTCACCATCAAACCGAGCCGCCAACCATCCTCAGGCCCCCCGCTGGCGGCCAATGCTCCGCCACACTGCCATCACGACCTTGTACGAGGATCTCCCCGCTTTTGTTTACCCGCCGTCTCCCAGGGGTGGCAGCAGGAGGGCGTTGAAGACCAGCTTGAAGGTGGCCGGCGTCGAACCCCGGAATTGGGGGCGGATGCCGAAGAGCACGAGCTGTCCCTTGCCCGCCCGCACCCAGACGATCACGGGTCTATCTTGGAGAGCCCTTTCGCCCTCGATGTAGCCGCTGAGGAGGAGGTCCCGCTCCGGATAGACGGCCACGACCCGCCGATCCGTATCGAGCCTGGGGATCGATGTCGCAAACACCGGTGAACCGCGCGAGAACGCGCCTCCCCGCTCCGGCATGCCCCAGGTGATCGGATTGTCGGCCACGAAGTTAACCGCCAGAAAGGCGCCCGGCACCAAGACCTCTTTCAGGTTTTTGGTCACGTCGCGCACCGGCAGCTCGATCCTCTCCCCATCCTTCTCGCCCGATATGGGTGCGAGACCGTCGGTGAAGAGGCCGGTGGATCCGCCCCATGAGACTACGACGCCGCCGCCCTCGATGAACGCAGTTAGCTTGCCTAAACCTTCCTTCGAGATGGGCTTCCGGAATTCCGGCGGGTAGTCGTTGCCCATGTAGCGGTCGCCGCGCTTGTATTTGCCCTTGGTCAGCACGTCCTTGCTGGCCGCCGGGAAGACGATGACGTCGAAGTCGCCTCCGAGGTCGGCGCCGTCGAAGTCCTCGGGGTGGAGCACGGTGTAGGAAATGCCATAGGTGTCAAAGAGGTACCGGGTCCACCCGGCATCCATGTCGTGGAAGTAGGTCTCGACGAGGCCAATTCGGGATCTGCGGACCGGTTGCCGGACAGCCGAGATTCCTTCAGCCAGCACCGTCGGTGAAAGCCCAACCTGGTCGACGAGCGATTGCAGGGCGTCATGCGATCCGCGGATGACGAAACTGCCGGCCGGCAGCTGCATATCCCCGGAAGACAACGGGTCGGTCAGCCGCCCCACCTCGAGCCCGGCTGAGAGAGCCGCAAAGACCGCCTTGTACGATGCGTTGGCCGTCGCCGAGTAGGCCACCGCCCACAGATCGTCGGGCAGGGTCATATCGACCGCAAAGGCATCTGCCGGCACCGGCTCGAGGAGCGCCTCGAGCGTCTCCGAACGGGTGTCCACCTGGATCGAGCGCACGCCCATGTGGAGCGGCAACGACCAGCTCGTGATGTCGTACGGCCGGATCAGCTCGCCCCCCGGTGTGTAGTGCCGCTCGGGGTACCTCTGCTTCTCCATCACCTCCTTGACGAAGGCTCGATAGGGCTGGCTGACAGGCACCACCACGTCACCGGCGCTGAAGTGCAGCTCGCCGGCAACCGTGTCACCGGTGAGGCTGTCCACCTTGACGCCGTGTCGTTGAAGCAGGGCCACCAACGCCGCCAGCTCGCCTGGATCGCCCTGCTGGCGCGGGAGGACGAAGTAGTACGGCGCCTCGGTGCGTCCCTTCTCCACCTCCTTGCGGCAGAGCGCATTGCGAAACTCGAGGATTTCGGTGCGGTGGCGGGCGGCGGTGGCAAGAATCGATGACATCGACGACAGCTCGTAGGTGACGATGTCACCGAGGCTCCATCTGCCGCCCGGCCACGGGTCGGGCAAATTGACGCCCTTCTTGTACTCGGCCAGACCCTTGCCGCGAACTGAAAGCTCGGTCTGCTCGACCCGGACCGGCGTCGCCAACCGGCAGCTGGCCGCCTCGGTGAGGAACGAGATCACGTTCTTATACAACGAGGTCTCGGTCGAGCCCGGCCAGTAGTCGTCAAAGAGCCAGTGGCTGGCCACGCCCTGAAGCCCGTCCGCACTCATGTCGCGGGACAGATTGCTGCCAAACACCGCCTTCCAATTCCAAAGCCCCTCATCGACATTTTCGGCGATCGGGTCGTGGTTCGGGGGCACGAAGTACCGCGGACCGGTCGATCCCATCTGGTGCTTCTCGACCAGAACCTGTGGGTACCACTCGGTGCTGAAGAGCGCGGAGATCGCACTCGTGTCCGCCTGGGTGAGGGCGACGAAGTCCCGGTTATTGTCGTGTCCGACATACTTGTGATAAACCCGCGGCAGCGACGATCCCTCGTACTTCGTACCGAGATACTCGCGGTAGTGCTCGACCACCATGTCCATGCCGTCGGGATTGTGGCACAGGACCATCATCAGCACCACGCTGTCGAGCTGGGTGACGATCTCGGGATCCTCGGTCGTCGCCATGCGGTAGGCGAAGAGAGGCAATGACTGGCTCGGCGCGACCTCGCCCGAATGCATCGACAGGGTCTCCATCACAAAGACCCTCCCGTTCGCGATCAGATCTTCCAGCTCCTCGGGCGGGATGGCCGGATCGAGGGCGAGCCGTCGATTGACGCCCTTGAGCTCCTCCAGCCGCTCGAGGTTTTCGGACGAGGAGATGAATGCGACGTACATCGGCCGGCCCAACGGCGTGGTTCCGAACTCGAGCATCTCCACCGACGTCGAGGCGGCGGCCAGCTTCTGCATATAGTCCACCAGCTGCTCGTAGTCCATCAGCTGGCGGTCCGTACCGGGTACGAAGCCGAGCACACCCTCAGGAGTCGGAATCTCGGGTTCGGACCTGGCGACGACCGGTGACGGTACCAACCAGGACGCGATCGCCACCAAGACACAGAGAATGCGTGCAACCTTCATGTGTTCCCCCCTTCGCGATACTCATTGTAGAGCGTCTTCTCGATGCGCGATATCTGCGTTCATCTGCGCGATCTGCGGTTTCTCCGGGTTAGCCCGGTCTTCTCACCGGGTGTCTACTGCGGACGGCGAATGGCAGCGATCTGTCGTGCTTTCCGCAAATTGTGCTCCTCAACGTAGCGTGGCTACGCCTGCGTCGCCCAATTCGCGGAAAACCCAACATCTCACTACCCTTCGCCGCCCTCGTCACGAAAC
>Ga0209013_10000995_pt1 | contig 26208 bp, 22 predicted proteins | sample Cruoilmetagenom2_FD_187291 | JGI IMG/M metagenome (GOLD analysis project Ga0209013, IMG submission 187291) | Oil polluted marine microbial communities from Coal Oil Point, Santa Barbara, California, USA - Sample 2 (SPAdes) (version 2) | ecosystem: Environmental > Aquatic > Marine > Oil seeps ...
TCTGAAGGTTTCAAAGATACAAGTTTTTCAATACTGCCCTGTTCAAATATAAAGTAGTTTCTGCCTCCCAGATTCAGGTTGTATAACTCCTCCTGGATATCTTTATTCCTGCAGTATTTTTCATTCAGAATATACTTGCTGTCTCCGGACCGGAAGAATCTTCTTGCGATATATGTATCATCTTTTGCGTTTGAGAAAGTGATCCCTACCTCTGTCATCCCAAGGGGTTTTTTCGAAGAACTGCCGCTGAAGATAAGGTCTTCATTATTTTCACCCCGGAGATTTTTTATCCTCTGTTCACCGAGGACCCATAGAAGTGCATCTACTATATTGCTTTTTCCACATCCGTTCGGTCCGACAACTGCTGTGATCCCCTGGTGAAATTTTATAACGGTCTTTTCCGGAAAAGATTTGAATCCATGGAGTTCCAATTTGTTCAGATGTATCTTCATATTAATAAGAGGTAAAATAACACATAATCCGCTCTTTGTAAATTACGTTTTCCTGTGAGAACAGGGTAAAAAAAACAGCGGGCCTTTACAACCCGCTGTTTATTTTTTTATTTCTTATTATGTGTGCTTCTTTACGATTTCTATCAGTTCCGGGAGATCCATTCCTATATTTTTTAAATGTTCCGGAGTGGGAATGCCATTGTTTGTCCATCCTCTTCTGGCATATGCTGCATCCTTCAATTTCTCGTACTCATTTTCTCTGAACTTTCTCGTGATCTTAACTTTTTCCTCGGTTGATTTCCCTGCAGGATCGATCTTGATTTTCTCTTTCATCTGTCCGTCATATCTTTCAGCTCTCGATTCGTATTCATCAGAAGTTACCGGCCCTACTGATCTGTAAGGTATATTGTCGTGATTTCTGTCCCCGTAACCCATTCTAATATTAAAAACCCTCTGGAAGTTATATACTCTCTCAGACTGACGTATCAGCTCTTCTTTATCAATGTTTTTTCCGGTGATCGCATTGAAAATATCAACATAGTTCTGGACATGTTCAGGTACTTTGTTCGGTTCATCAGTTTCAGCATTGTTTGCCGGCTCAACATCATTCCACGGAAGTTTGCAGAGCCCCTGGATTGAGAACCATGTTCTGAACATAGGGAAGTAATGGAGAGCTTCAGCTTTATCTGCAAATGTAGGGATCTGGTTGTTGACCATATCCATAAAGATAAGCCAGGCTTCGTCATGTTGAGGCCCTTTTAATGCAAGTCCGTATCCCCCCTGCATGGCAAGAGATTCTTTAGTAATGTATTCGGAATATTCAAGCCCTTTTGCTTCCATTCCGATGTCATCCATGAACTTTCTGTCTGCGCCCCACTCCTTTTCAAAGTGATCTTTCATCCTCCTGATCCCTTTACCTGCGATAAGACCGAATCCTTCTCCTTTGCCGATCTGATGAAGCAGCTTCAAAGAATCTTCAATATTGCCCCAGGTGAAATCCAAACCGCCTGTCTTTTCCTTGTCCAGTATCCCGTTGTCCCAGCACTCCATTATGAAGGCGGTCATTGTTCCGAAAGATATGGTGTCAAGGCCGTATGTATCGCAATAGAAATTTATTTCAAGAATTGTGGCAGGGTCAAAGATACCCATATTCGATCCGCATCCGGCAACTGTCTCATATTCGGGCCCATCTACTGTTACTTTTTCCCCTTTATATGGACCTGATTGTAATTCAAAATTGTCAGCGGTTTTTGCACATGCCATTGTGCAGCCGAACCAGCATCCGTCAGGATAGCCTTTAGTAAGAAAGTTTTTATAAAAAACATCTGAAGAGATCTTTGGTGTATCTTTGTGGCGTCCGTATTTATAGTTATGAGTCGGTAGGAGATCGTACTCATCCATTATTTCTGTCAGATGAGCAGTACCAACCTTTCTCATTTTGCATTGCTGATCATCCAGTTCAATTATTTCCTTATGGAGTTTTAATCCTACTTTCTGAACTGTCTTCTGGTCAACCGGATTGTTAGAATTTCCCTTTAATCCCGAATATTTGACAACAAGTGCTTTAATTTTTTTATCTCTGAATACTGTACCGGTTCCGCCTCTTCCTGCCTGTTTGAGTCTTGCGACCTGTCTCCTTTTATCAAAAAACGAAAAGTTTAGACAGCCGATATATGCATTATCAGCCCCACGACCGGCACTGACTGATGATATATGCTGTTTCTCTTTGTCATTTTCAGCAAACATTTCAACCATTTGTTCAGCCAGGACATGACTGTCAATTGCTTCCTCGGGTGCTTCAAAGATCTGAACGATCCCATTATTTCCATCTATATAGACAATAACTTCCTTGTCCGCCTTACCCTGAACCTCCATTGCATCAAATCCTGAGAATTTCAGGTAGGGTCCGAAGTATCCTCCGACATTACTGTCGATCGGCACATTGGTCATTGGAGAGATCGATGTAACAATCGATTTACCTGATCCGGCATAATTTGTATTTCCGCCGATAGGGCCGGTTCCGATATTGATCTCGTTCTCAGGTGAATTCCACTTGGTATTCTCATTAACAGCGTCCCATAAAAGTTTCAGGCAGAAGCCTTTCCCTCCGGTGAATTTCTCTTTCATATCTTCTGAAACCGGTTTCTCTTTTATTTCGTTTGAAGAAACGTTTACATAAAGTGTCCGGTTGGTATAACCTTTTTCGACCGGCCTTATATCATATTTAAACTCTTTGAGTAGTTTATGGGCTGATCTTAATTTTTCAATATCATATTTCATATTAGTTCTCCGTAACTATTTTTATTGCATCAGCCGGACATTCGCGGGCACATGCGCCGCAGGCGATGCATTTAAAGGGGACAATTCCTTCAAGCAGGGTTCTCATATTATTGGTGGGGCAGATCGCCACACATGCATAACAACCAATACAAAGGTTCTTGTTAACCATTACAACTCCGAACTTGTTTACAGTCAGAGCCAGTGTCGGACATTCGGCAACACAGGTTTGGCACTGGTTGCATACACTGAGATCAAAATTACCATCACCTTTATCAAAAACTTCGATACACGATTTTTCATCTGATATTTCTTTGAAATAAAGGTTGGAACAGACCTCAACGCAGGTATTGCATCCGATACATTTTTCGGGATAGGTCTTCAAATACTTCATTTATTTATTCTCCTCATTGTCAATAGTGATCTCGATCTTTTTTATCTCCTCAGGAAGCTTATCAAGAGATGAGATGAGTCCCTCGATAACCTTTGAAAATGTCCTTTTAACAAACGGGTTCATAGAAACATGATCGTCATTAACTTTTAATTTAATATTGTTGTCCATTATATACTCCCTGTCCTAAATGTTGTTAAAATTGATCTGATAGAAAAATCCCGGAAACAACTGGTATTGTTAAACAGAAAACTGACGAAATACATCATCGTTTCATATTATTATATATGCCCTGTTTAGTCAACACGAAATATGTGCTTTAACGATTAACATGGTGGAGCCGAGGAGATTCGAACTCCCGGCCTCTGCATTGCGAACGCAGCGCTCTCCCAGCTGAGCTACGGCCCCGAAAGAAAATTCTAAAATCGATTTCAACTAAAGTCAAGAAAAATTTAATCTGGAATAATTTAATTATGGAGATAAAATGAAATACAGAAAATTCGGGAAAACCGGACAAAAGGTCCCAACACTGTGTTTTGGATTAATGCAGATCCCAGTGCGAGATAAAGATAATTCGAAAATGGATGAAGAGAAGGCAGGTGATAATAGATAAATTTTTTTTTTTGAGATTACCTTTAAGTTGTTTTATCTATAAATTGGGAGATAAGGAGGGAAAAATGAAAAAATATTTTTCAATCATTTCTGTTTTCATCTTTCTGTTATCAGTAAATCATGCACAAATAACAAAGAAAACATCTATTAAAGACCTTAAACCAAGTAAAGGTGTAAAACACATAGCACCGCCGGTATTCAGATTTCTATTTCCGAAAGAAGGTGATGTTCTTCAGAGAGGAAAGAAATATACATTAAGCTGGAAGCAAATCAGACAAAGCAGTGAAAATCTTAACTATGTAAAATTGAAATTGATAAATTTGAGAAACAGAAAAGAGTTCCTGATAAGTCAGGGGACTCCCAATAGGAGATTTTTTAAGTTTACTATGCCGGTCTATGCCGAAAATGGAGAGTATCATTTCCTGATCATGCCGATGAACATGAGTTTTGTTAATCAGAGTCCCGATTTTAAGATAGGTGCTTTTGATCTGATTTGTGAGGTAAGGAGTATGGCCCGGGTTTATACGTGGAAAAATTATATAATTATAGGGAAGCAAAATTTTTATGTGGAATTTGAGATATGGATCATCAACAAAGGGACTGGAATTTTTTCCAAAATTCCGGTAGTCTGGAGAATAATTGATAAAAATTCAAACCGGGTTATCGTTCAGAGAGAGGCAGGATTCTCAAATGTTTTTCCGAATAGATATTATTCGGCTAAAATAAAAGAGACATTCTATAAAGATGTCACTGCAATTTTTTCTATGGGAAAAAGTAAAAAGTATTTTGATGCGTCAAAGGCATTAATAGAAGTGGAAATTGATCCCCGGCATACTTTGGGTGAGAGTACGGAATTCCGAAAAAACAATATTGTTAGAAGAGAGGTTGCTTACGATATGCATATTAAAGGTAGAAAATAGATAAATAATGCCCTTTTACCTTTAAAAATAGATATACATTCATGAACCTGCTTAATCATCATGGAATATGTATTTCTCTACCAAACTCTTAATGTCCCGGTGGATATGAGATCAGGCATTCCATAATTGTTCCGATAATTTTCCCTCCCATACTTTTGTTAAACAGCAAACTTTGAAGAAAATATTCCGACTAGAATTCCAAGAATAACAGACATCATAAGTATGGGAAGAATCGATTTTTTGTCTTCTTCTGAAACAAGAATGAGAACAGGAATGGAAGATATTGCACCTATGATCAATCCTTTCAGCCAAGGAACGACAGGAAGTTGAATATATGAAATAATGAATCCGAGAATCACCCAATGGGCAAAAGCAGAAATCGTGGCATATTTGTTTAATTTTTGAATGATCATTGGAATGATGTCAATTATTCCGGCAAAGACTCCTATCAATAAAGCAGTAATCAGTTTAGGCATATATTTCCCCTTTCAATGTAAAATTTTATGATAATAATTATTATATGACATTAAAAATTAAAATTTTAATTCGTGTTATTTTTTTCATATTAAATTGCTAAAATTTGGTTTGAATTGAGATAAGCATTGCTATATAATACACGATTAAATGTGGAGGTATTATGGATTTTTCAAAAGACCTGAATGATGCACTCAAAGGTTCGACAATTCATGAAGATATTCCAAGACGGGATCTGATTTCTAATTCAGTAAGGGATAAAGAAGCATTTGTCAGTAAAAATGGTGCATTGGCGGTTTTAACAGAGCCGGAATCAACGGGAAGAAGCCCCAAAGATACTTATATTGTGAAAAGATCTGAGATTGTTGATGAGATTGACTGGGATTCTCCGAACAATATCGGGCTGGCTCCTGAGGTATTTGAAAGTATTCTAAGTGATGCACTCGAAGTGATCAGTGATAAGGAAAAGTTGTATATAACCAACAGGGTTGTCGGGGCGGACAGCTCATATGCCCTCCCGGTAAGAACTATTACAGATAATGGAGTTGCCGCACTCTTCACTGACAATATGTTCAGACTGACACCCGATGATATAGATAAAAGTGTTTTCCACGATAGTGTTTTTACACTTATTGCGCTCCCTTACGATAAAATTGATTTTAAAAAACACATAGATAATTTCCCGAAAGAGGGGAATATCAGGGAATCCGGCCTTATTGTGGCGATGGATTTTGTAAAAAAGGTAGGATTGGTTTACGGTTCCGCTTATTTGGGAAGTATAAAAAAACTGATCTTTACAGTAATGAACTATATGCTTCCTGCTGTAGGTGTTCTCCCTCTTCATGCATCTGCTAATGAAGCGGATGCAAATTCATCTGCACTCCTTCTTGGATTATCAGGAACAGGGAAAACAACTTTATCTGCAGACCCAAAAAGAGCTTTACTTGGAGATGATGAGCATGGATGGAATGATGAAGGTATAGCAAACTTTGAGAATGGCTGCTATGCAAAACTTATCGATCTGGATCCTGAAAAAGAGCCTGAAATATATGATGCGATAATGCATAATGATGATTATCTCAGCCATGGATCAATAGTTGAAAATGCTCTCATGTTCCCAGATGGGACTTTTGATTTTTATGATACCAGGCTGACCCAGAATTCCAGAGGTTCTTACCCGCTTGAATTTTTACCTCATATAAAAAAGTCTTCAACCTCCGGACATCCGACCTCAATACTATTTCTTACTGCTGATGCAAATGGTGTACTGCCACCAGTGGCGAAACTTGATGAGAATCAGGCGATGTTATGGTTTCTGATGGGTTACACAAGTAAACTGGCCGGAACAGAAACCGGAATAGTTGACCCTGTCTCCACTTTTTCCCGTTTTTTCGGTGAACCTTTTATGCCGAGAAATCCGGAAGTTTATGCTTCGATGCTTGGTGAAAAGATGAAAAAACATGGGACAAAAGTATTTCTTATCAATACCGGGTGGAGCGGTGGACCTTACGGGATCGGTAAAAGGATGGATATTAATATTACCAGGGCAATAGTTAATGGTGTTCTTGAGACAAATCTTGAGGATGTTGAGTTTTACGAAGATAACCTTTTCCATTTCTATGTTCCTCAGAGATGTGTGAAGTTCGGCCCGGAGATACTTCATCCGGATAAGACATGGGATGACAAAGATGCTTTCCGGAAGAGGGCAGATAAGTTAGCTTCTGAATTCAGTGCACATTTTGATAAAGTTTACGGGAATAAAAATATTGATCCGGATGTACTTAAGAGTTGTCCGGGGAAATAGAAAAGATCAAGCTCTGAGATTAAATTTACTTCTTGAATAAGAATTTATAGATTTATCAAAATAGTTTAATTCAGGAAATCTTATATATTTTTCATAACCGAGCCAGGCGATCATTGCTGCATTATCAGTACAGTATTGAGCCTCAGGTAGAAATATATTTCTTCCCTCTTTTTTAAGTTGCGAAACCGCTTTCTCTCTCAAGAGAGAGTTTCTGCTTACTCCTCCGGCAATAATGACACTTTCAGGATTGAATTTCGTTGTTGCTTCTTTAAGTTTCATGATGAGATAGTCTGTAACACCGTTCATAAAGGATGATATAAGATCGTTAAACTCCGGCTTCCCCTCTCTGATCTTATTGTTTTCAACAAGCCGCAGTGCTGCAGCTTTGTAACCGGAGAATGAAAAATCACCAGATCCATCAGACATTCTCGGGATTGTAAATTTGTATCTTGAATTGTCCCCATCAGGATATAGTTTATCCAGGACCGGTCCTCCCGGATAACCAAGGTCGAGAAATTTTGCAACCTTGTCCATTATCTCGCCTGCAGCATCATCCCGGGTTGTGGCAATTACTTCAGTATCAAATTTGGATGTCTGATAAAAAATGGTGGTATGGCCGCCTGAAACTACGAGGGCGATTAGAGGATAATTGATATCTTCTTTATATGTGATGAAAGGAGATTCTATGTGTGCCTGGATATGATCTACACCGACAAGAGGAATTCCGGAAACGTAGGCCAATCCTTTCGCAAATGAAAGGCCGATGAGAAGGGAACCGATAAGGCCCGGCCCCTGGGTAACAGAGATTAGATCTAATTCAGAAATTTTAGTCCCTGATTCTGATAATACTTCTTTCATCAGCTTGTTTATGGTTTCGTAGTGACTTCTTGATGCTATTTCCGGAACAACTCCTCCGTATTTTTTGTGCAGAGGTATTTGAGATTTGACTTTTTCGCAAATGACGATGTTCTTCTCCCCCCTCTCAATCAGGGCGACAGCGGTTTCATCACAGGACGATTCGATTCCCACTATAAGCATTCTGAAATATTATCAGAATTCACCGATACTGACAAATGTGACTTGTCCATTGACATATTTAAAACTTGTTGTTAAAAAATTGCGTAATAATTTGTGATTGATAAAAATAAATTATCGGAGTAAAATTTTTGTCACGGGAAAAAGAACATGAAAATTAAATCAATTTCATATTTTATTATTATCTTTCTTTTGTTATTAAGTGTCTCTATCCCGGGAGAATCAACTGATTCAATGAAGGTCCAGTTGAGGATCAACAATGGGAACCAAATAAAAGTTTCTCTCGATAATCTGAAACTTTTTATTAATAAAGAGGAAGTTAAAGTATCAGGCTTAGAAAAAAAAGAAAGATATATAGGGCAAAAGGGGCTTCTGGGAAGAAATTTTGTTCTCAGTTTTATGAATTTTACCAGTGCAGGTAAAATGCTTGAGAATGCTGTTTCATATTTTGTCACTGAGATTCTTGAAAAATCTGACACTCTGATCATCCATACAAATGTTGATATCTATCAGGTAAAAGTCACCGGAAATAAAGAGAGGATGATCCTTGGTATAAAGAAACGTTTAGAACGGGACATGAACTATCTCTCAAAAAAATCTTCAAGAACATTAAAGAATATTAACAATGAAATATCAAAGCTTGAGAGGTATTTCAGTTCATCCAGCCCGGGTAGAGGTTATTTGACCGGCGGAGTTGGATTTTTCCAGTTCTTCACAAAATTAATTCCTGATATTCAATTCTATAAGAATGAATTTATAATTCCCGACAAAAATAAATTTAAAAAGATACATGATGAATTCGGTTTCAGGGAGGGTGAAAGGTTCTGGATCCTTATACAGAATGGGAATATTTATCCATTCACAAACAGGATCAAGAACCTGGTTAAAAATATACGAAGTCAATTGTCTATAAATGCTGCCGGAAGAGACTCAACCTGGTTGAAAATGGTTAACAATAAGATTCGTGAGCTGATGGAAATGATCGGTATTGGAGGTCAATATCCTTCGGCAACAATGAAAAACGTATTTATTGGTTCTAACACTTCATTTTATACGATCGTCTATAACATTGATAAAATAACAAATTCAGATAAAGCACTTAATGTAGAGTTGGAGAGTGTCCTTAGAACCCTTTCAAAAGAGACCGGCGGGAAATTTGTGGAAACTTCAGATATAGAGAAAGGTATTGAAAGTTTAATTGATCACAGAGATCAATACTGGGATATCAGCTTCAAATTGCCCGGAGGTGTAAATAAGAAAAAGATAAAACTGACCATTGAAAGTAGAAATAAAGGGCTCAGTTATCGTAACAGAATTGAAGAGAAAGAGTTAAAAGATATTTTAAAACATTTATCAAAACCAAAAATTTATATTGAAAATCCGGAATTCACAAACAAGAAACTCTCATTTTCAATAAAATCATTTACACAGAACAAAAAGGGTGGATTCGGTTTGCTCAAGGCGATAATTCAGATCTATGACAATACGGGCAAAGAAGTATACAGGAGATCCAATACTCTTCGGGCTGCTGACAAGAAGATTAATATTTCAACAGGAATCCCTGAAGAATTCTCTTCAAATCATAAATTGCGTTTGTCTGTACTTGACCTGATCGCCAACAGGCTGGTTGTCAGAGATGTTGATATGAAAAAATAGCTTTAGCTATTCGAGAAGTTCCATGGCAAAAACAACTTTGACTCCGCTGGACCTTATAAAATCGAGCGAATCGGTAATTGCGGCAATTGTTGTGTCAAACGGGTGGCCGATTGCAATACCTTTGCCTGTCTTTTTTGCTATTCCCACAAGCCTTCTGATCTGGAACATTGAGTGTTCGTATGATCTTGTGTGATCAAGAAATACATCTCTTACTGCTGTTCTAACACCCATGTCTTTGGCAGTTTTCCACCCGAGTGAATCGAAATCTGTTTTTGAATCTATAAAATACATCCCTTCATCCCGGATGACAGACAAAACTTTTTTCATCATATTGCTGTCTGAAGTAACAAGGGACCCCTGGTGGTTGTTTATTCCATCGGCATCAGGGACTATCTTTCTTGCTCTTTTTATAAGTTTTTTTATTTCAGGAAGGGATGATTCCATTGTAATTACTTTATGGTGATCGGGGTGGGTGTTAAGGTCTTTTTTCGGCTGCATCGGAAGGTGAATAAGAGACCTCAGGTTATATTTTGAGAGCCATTTTGCTTCTTCCGTTGCATGCGGAGAATCGGGGAGAACAGATGCTGTTATGGGAATACCTAATTGTTTCAATTCATATGCGCCGATATTATAAGCTCCGATATCATCAATTATAAATGCAATCTTCGGGTTATCAGGGTCTGCCCTGGTAGTATACTTCTGCTCGATGATCTTTTCCTGTTTGCTTTCCAGACTGTTTATTAAAAGAAAATGTGAAGTTCTGCCTGAAAAATCTGTTTTATAAAGATAAGTAGTTTTTTTCTCATTCCTTCTGACTTCTATCGGATTGAGCGAGAAACCGTATCTTCCGGCAAGCGTTTTCATGGATTTTAATATCTTTTTAAATTTTGCTTTATTAATATCAAGTTTAAAATGGTATCTGTTACCCGTATCTTTGAAATAGTCAAAACTGATATCTGAGGAGTTGAGGTAGTCTAGAAAATCGTAATTGAACTTATTCGGGGTTGTTATAGTTTTCTCATTCCTGAGAAGTCCGGTGAATATAACAGAATCTTTCCCATTCTTATAATTGAGGAACTCCAGAAGGAGCACAATTAAAAAAGAGATCAATATCAGAGAGATGAAAACCATCAATGAGGTGTTCTTTTTTCTTAAAGGCCTTTTACTTCTTCTATTCATTTTTATTCTTTATAAGACTAATTGAATTAGACTTTATACATCAGTCGCCGGCAGAATTCAATTACTATCCCTATTTTCCAGCCATTTCAGAGGATCCTCGGCAACAGTTTTTTTTCTGATCTCAAAATATAGAGATTTGCCGAAGGTCGATCCTGAATCCCCTGCTACTCCTATCTCATCTCCAGCAAGGATGTAATCCCCTTTTTTCTTCAGGAATTTACTGCAATGTCCATAAACAGACAAGAGTTTACTTGAGTGTTGAACAATTATAATATCGCCGTATCCTTTAAAATAGTCCATATATATAATTACACCGTCAAACACAGACTTAATCTGCATTGATCCGGAAGGTTTTATCTCTATCCCGTTGTTAAAAATATATGTATTAAATCTGGTACTCCTTTTTTTTCCGAATCTGGAGATGACCTTGCCTCTGATAGGCCATTTCAGATTTCCTCTTATAGATTTCAGGTCCAGATCAGGGAGGTCAAAAACATTAACTTTCTCTTTTAGCAGGTTTGTCAGCCTTTTTGCTTCTGCTTTAAGTTCATCAAGCATCTTTAAATGTTTTTTTCTGTCCGTATTTATCTGGCTGATAAAATCTGTTTTGGCTTTTTTGGTCACAAGTATTTCACTTATCTTTTTACGTTGACTCTTTTTTAATTCACTCAGGCTTAACCTTTTATTTTCCAATTCTTCTCTGACTCCCTTTAATTTTGTAAGGAGTACTTTAATATTTCCGATCTTGTCGATCTTTTTATTTATAAGAGATACAAATAGGTAATAATTTTTAAATAATTGATTTATGTTTTTAATGTTGCTGAAAATTTTAAAGTTTCCGGACCTTCCGATCTTATTCAATATTCTTACGGCTTTTTTTATACTTTTTTTTGATATTTCAACATCTTTCTCCAGTGCTCTCTTCTCAGCTTCTTTTTTTCTGATTGAAGAATTTGTCAGTGATAACAGATGGCTTATCCTGTTGTTCTCACTAACGGCTTTTTTGTAGTTTAATTCCACTTTATATAGTTCATTAAGTACTGAATTGCTTTCTTTATTGAGTATGCTTATTTTTCCTGTAATACTTTTTATCTCTGCATTGAGTTTTTTCAGTTTGGTCTCTTTTGAGGGAAATATAGATATGGAAAGATAAATAATTATCAGGAGGATTTTTTTCATTTTCATTTCCATTATAGAAAATATCTCTTCGGACGTAAAGTAGCTTTTTTAATCAGGATCATTTACCCGCACCCATGACCCCTCCCCCAAAGGGCGAGGGGGGTTATCAGTCAGGATCACTCTCTGACCGGGGATGAAATTTGTTGTAACTTTTCAGGAGGTCTGAATAGTTCAGGGTTGTATATTTCTCTGTTGTTGCCAGGTTTGAATGCCCGAGTAGTTCCTGGATCATCCTGAGGTCGACACCTCTCTGGAGAAGGTGTGTTGCAAATGAGTGACGGAACAAATGGGGATAAACGTTCTTTCCGGAATCATTGATCTTTTTAAAAACTTCTTTCACAATTTTTTCTACACCACGTTCAGATATCTTATTCCCCCTGAAGTTCAGAAAAATGTATTCTCCCCTGTTCTTATATTCTTTAGTTGAAATTGTCAGGTATTCGTGTAAAACTTCAGCAGTTTTTCTGTTAAAAGGGACTATCCTCTCTTTATTTCCTTTCCCTAAAACCCTTATCATTCTTTCGTTTAAATTTACATTTTCCATTTTCAGGTTGGTTAACTCAGACAGTCTGAGCCCGGATGCATAAAATAGCTCAAATAAGGCCCTATTCCTTTTTTCTAATATTGATTCCCCCGGTAGATTATCAAGGAATTTTATAATTTCTTCTTCTGTAAGGATCTCGGGAAGCTTCTTATCTGCTTTGGGAATCGAAACAAGGTCCATCGGATTCTTTTCTGTAGATCCCTGCCGGATAAGATATTGAAAAAAAGACCTGACCGCATAGATCTTTCTTGAAACTGTTGAGCGGTTTGATGTTGTCAGGTAAAGGCTTGAAAGGAAATCCCGTATCTGATCTCTTGAAAAATCATAGTGTCCATCTTTAAAAAATGTGAGGAACTGATCAATATCCTGCCTATATGCTTTTATTGTGTTCGGGGAAAACTTTTTTATATCTGTAAGATATTCGAGGTAATCTAACAGATCCCTTCTTCTTTTATCCATTCGCTGAGTTTTTCTAACGCGTGTTTTGCCCTTATCTCCTTCTTTTCCCTTTTACTCTTACCTCTGATCTTCATCTCCGGAAGAAGTCCGAAAGAAAATTTTGAAGGTTTGAAATCTGCCCACCCTGCCCCTTTTAAATACCTTAGAAGTGATCCTGATGCAGTTGATGCAGGAGGTTCTTCTAACTCTCCTCCTCCGGCCATTCTCCCTGCACTCAATCCGCAGAGCAATCCTGAACAGATCGATTCCAGGTATCCCTCAACACCTGAGATCTGTCCCCCGAAATATAATCCGGGATCATTTTTTGACTGATATATGCCTGAAATAATTACCGGAGCGTTAATGTATGAATTCCGGTGCATTCTGCCGAATCTTTCGAATTCCACTTTTTCCATGCCTGGGAGTTTTCCAAATACCTTTCTTTGTTCTCCCCATTTTAACCTTGTCTGAAATCCCACCAGCTGAAACATTTTTTTGCTTACATCGTCCTGCCTCAATTGGACTACAGCATAGTGGTCTTCTGAATCGTCAGAAGATTTCAGCCCTACAGGTTTTAAAGGCCCGAAGGCTAAAGATTCCTTTCCTCTTGCAGCTATTTCCTCTATCGGGAGGCATGCTTCAAAAAATTTTTTATCCTCAAAGTCCTTTAGATCAACCTTTTCTGATCTTATAAGATCTTCAACAAGTTCATAATATTGATCCTTATTAAGAGGGATATTAAGGAAATCTGATTCTCCTTTGTCATATCGGGAGGCCCAGAACATTTTATCCGTATCAAGACTCTCGAGATTTACAATAGGGCTGGTGGAGTCGTAGAAGAAAAGGTTTCTCCTCCCTGTATGGGCAGAAATATCATCTGCCATCTCCTTTGATGTCAGGGGGCCGGTGGAAATTATAACTGGTCCATCGGAATCCGGGATTTTTTTTACTTCACTATTGATTATATTAATATTTGGTATTTTCCCAATTTCATTTGTGATATGTTCAGCCAGCTTTAATCTGTCGACAGAAAAACTGTTTCCTGCCGGTACCCTGAACTTTTCACTGCTCCTTATATAAAATGAATCAAGGAGCTTCAGCTCTTCCTGAAGCAGTCCTGATGCAGTGGATAATGATGATGAACCGAAGGAGTTAGAACATATCATCTCTCCGAGGAACCGGGATTCGTGTCCCTCTGTTCTTTTCCCCGGCTTAAGGTCATACAGGTCAATTATTGCCCCAGTTTTGGAAACTTGCCACGCAGCTTCAATTCCGGCAAGCCCAGCACCGATGATAATAACTTTTTTCATTATTGTTTATCAGTATTTTTTGTTTTAAGGATATATTTACATTCGGGATACCCGGAGCAGGCAATAAAGGTTCTTCTCGATTTTTTCTGAAATTTTCTGACAAGAGGTTTTTCACATTGAGGGCAATTACCAAGGTCTTCTTTCACAGATTCTATAAAATCACAATCAGGGTATCCTGTACATCCGATAAAATAACTCCTTGTTTTAGGGGAATATCTTTTTACCAGAGGTTTACCGCACCCCTCCTTGGGACAATTCCGATCCAGTAACTCATCTTTTTTAATGTTTGTATCCCCACTAATAATTTTTTCTGTGTATTTACATTTGGGATATTCGGAACACCCTATGAACCATCCCCTGGTTCTTGGTGAATATTTTCTGATCAGTTTTCCGCCGCAGTCGGGACAATCTTGGCCTGTGTACAAAGTTTCTTTTTCCTCTTTTTTGACTTTTTCAAGGTCAAGTTCAAGTTTTGAGTAGAAATCCCTTATCCCCACGACCCAGTCAAGATTGCCTTCGGAAACACTATCCAGTTTCTCTTCCAGTTCTGCTGTGAAGTTATAGTTCATTAAATCTTTGAATTTGTTTTCCAGATATTCCTCAACCTTATTCCCGAGAAATGATGGGATAAACTTCTTCTCCTCTCTGTATACATAATCTCTTTTTCCCAATGTATCTATGATTGAAGCATAAGTGGACGGTCGGCCGATCCCTTTCTCTTCAAGGATTTTTACCAGAGATGCTTCAGTATACCTTGCGGGAGGTTTTGTGAAATTCTGTTTGGGATCTAATTTGATCAGTTTCAGCTTCTCCCCTTCATCAAGGTCCGGAAGTATTTCGATTTTGTCGTTAAGTTCAGATATTTCCATGAATCCTTTGAACTTTATTATCTCACCCTTTGTCTGAAACATATATTCTCCATTTAGTATTTCAAACTTGGTCTCTTTGATCTCAGCTTCTCTCATCTGTGAAGCAATGAACCTGTCCCATATTAATTTATATATCTTCAGCTGACGTTCGTTAAGAAAACTTTTAATTTTGTCGGGTGAAAACAATGGAGTTGTCGGCCTGATTGCTTCATGTGCATCCTGGATCTTTTTCTTTGTTCCGTACACATTCAGTTTTTCCGGAAGATATTCCTTCCCGAATGTCTTTTTGATATAGGCTCCGGCGGCCTTTGAGGCATCAGCAGAAATCCGGAATGAATCTGTTCTCATATAAGTGATCAGGCCTGTGGGATCTCCTCCCTCGATCTTGATCCCTTCGTACAGCTCCTGAGCGATCTTCATTGTCATTTTAACCGGGAAACTATACCTCCGGTAGGCTTCCTGCTGAAGACTTGATGTGATAAATGGAGGTGACGGATGCCTTTTTTTGATCCTCTTTTTGATCTTTGAAAGGGTATAATCGCCGGTATCAAGTTCTTTAACAACCTTGTCCTTTTCAGACTCATTTCTGATGACTAATTTTTTTGATTTGTGTTTTACCAGTTTGGACTGAAAGTCAGGTGATTTTGATCCTTTAAATTGAGCATTAACAGACCAGAATTCTTCCGGGACAAATTTCCCGATCTCCTTCTCCCTTTCCACGATCAGTTTTAATGCAATGGACTGTACCCTTCCTGCTGAGAGCCGCCCTCCGATCTTTCTCTGAAGCACTGGGCTTACTTTATAACCGGCCAACCTGTCCAGCAATCTTCTCATCTGCTGTGAGTTAACCTTGTTCATGTCGATTTCCTGCGGATTCTCCACAGCTTTATTGATTGCTGATTTTGTTATTTCGTTAAAATATATTCTGAATATCTTGTTGTTTGTAGATTTGAGAATTTCTTTAAGATGGAATGCGATCGCTTCTCCTTCGCGGTCAGGGTCGGGTGCCAGATAGATTTTGTCGCACTTTTTTGAAAGTTTTTTAAGATCGTTGATTACAGCCTTTTTATCTTTTAGTTCTTCGTAGTAGGGATTGAAATTGTTCTCAACATCAATACTTAGTATTTTCGGATTAAGATCTCTCACATGCCCCATGGATGAACTTACTATATAACCGGAATCCAGATATTTGGAGATCGTGTTTGATTTGGCAGGCGATTCAACGATGATCAGAATTTTTTTTATCATATTATTTTCTTAAAACCTCCATCTTCTTCGGTTATCAGATTCTTCAACACCATCCCCATTAAAGTAGAAAGTGTCTGAGATACTGAGTTTCCTGTCTTCTCGACAAAATAGTTTATACTATTTACCCCATTTCCACTCATCAAGTCAAGTAAAATTAATTCTTCAGGAAGAAGATCATGGGAAAAAACTCTTTTCCGTTTCTTTGGTTTCATACCGTATTCTGTGAGGATATCATTTGATGTAGTGATAAGTTTTGCCCCTTGCTGAATGAGATAATTTGTTCCTGAACTGAGGGTTGAGTCAATTTTTCCGGGTATTGAGAAGATGTCCCTGTTCTGTTCCAATCCCAGCCTGGCGGTTATAAGAGATCCGCTTTTTTTCTCCGCTTCTACAACCAGAATGGCTTCTGACATTCCTGCAATGATCCTGTTACGTATCGGGAAAAGGTGAGGCCTGGGTTCTGTTTTAAGGGGGAATTCCGAGACAACACATCCGTTATCCAAAATATTTTTGATCACTGTTGAATTTCCGGAAGGATAAAGCTTAAGAAGTCCTCCTGCATTTACTCCTATTGTTTTGCCACCGCTGGCGACAGCTTCCCTGTGAGACATTGAATCAATACCATAGGCCATTCCTGAAACAATAGTAATTCCGGACCGGGAAATGTCAGGAGTGATCTTAGAAAGAGAACGTTTACCGTATTCTGAACCCTTTCTTGATCCGACTATGGCCAGCATTCTACTTTTTAGAACTTCCAGGTCCCCTTTCGCATAAATATAGTCAGGTGGCTCAAATATTTCCCTCAATAGCGGAGGATAATAAATGTCATTAAAGAATATAAGTTCGACTCCATTTTTTACTGCGAGCTTCATCTCAATTTCTGCCGATTCTCTAAACCCCTTTTTATATACTTTCAGCTCTTCATGAGTGAATCCGAAACGGATCAATTCCGAGACTGAATAAGAGAAGAACTTTTCCCTGCTGCCTCTCTTCCTGAGAAATGCTGCCATTGCCTTAATATTTTTTTGAGACAGGATCCTGAATGAGATACTTTGCTTTTTTGTTTTTAAATTTACGCCCATTTTTCCCCGATCTGTTCAGCAGGAGTTATATCAGGAACTAAAAAAACAGGCGTTCAAATGACCCTGTATATGTGGTTTACTCCTCTGTTATTATCAGATGATTTTATTTTATAATTCTTTTAAGGTTCTTTGACGGGATAAACTTCACTATTTTTTTTTCAGGAATGATCATGGCCTTTTTATTGTTAGGGTTTATTACCCTTTTTTTTTCTCTCTGTATTATCTTAAAAGTACCAAAATTTGAAATAACAACTTTTTTCCCTTTGCTAAGGTTCTCGACAATGACTTCAATAAGGAGATCAATAAAGTGGTATGCTTCAAATCTTTTTACATCCAGCTTTTTGTAAATTATTTCAGAAACTTCCTTTTTATTCATTATCACCACCTGAATATTGAATAGCATATCAAAAAAAAAAAGTCAAGGATATTGCCATATTTCTGCTGTAATATAGGCGGTTTCAACGGCAATGACTTCCGAGAACGCCTATATATATGGCTTTATTTTAAAGAGCGATGCGGAAAAATTGTTGTGATATATAGGGTATTTCACAGTATTAGGGCTTAAATGTATTATTTATCTGTCTCTTTATCCGGGGAATAGAAGGTTAATCCGAAGGTTGTACCGTTTTTGCCGGAATTCAATATATTTATTTCCCCATTCAGAAAATTCACCATCTTTTTCACGATAGCAAGCCCCATTCCGGTTCCTTTCGGTTTTGATGTAAAAAATGGATACCATACTTTAGCGAGGTCAGTTGGCTTGATCCCTGTTCCATTATCTTTTATCTCTATATTGACAAGTTTTCCTTCTCCTTTCCCAAATTTTATCCCGATTTTATTTGCACCTGCTTCTTTCGCATTTAGAATCAGGTTTGAGAACACGGAGCGGATCATACCAGTATCGCACTTGATTAAGTGTCCGGAATCACCGCTGATCTCTGATCCGATGTTATTCTCTTCGCAGATAGATCTTATCATTTCCGCTGCATCAACTTTTTCAATTTTTGTCATGCTCAGGGGTTTGGAAAAGTTGAGAAAATTTTCCATCATTTCTGTCAGGAATACAATTTCGGAATTAATTTTTTTCGTTTTATCGGAGTCGCTTTTCAGGGTTTTGGTATATCCGTAGATTACTCCCAGAGAGTTTCTTACTTCATGAGTAAGGAAAGTGGCCATCTCACCAAGCATCATGAAGTTCTTCCTACTGCTGAGAACCTCCTCCCTCTTTTTCTCTTCGGTCACATCCCTGATAATCAGAAGTTTCCCGGATGGTGTGACAGGAAGCAATTCAATAAGAAATATTGAGTTTCCTGCAGTTACATTTTTGGATACAGGATCTGTAACTTTATCTTCGATGAATCTTATGATCTCCGGAAATTGGGAAAAAACTTCAGCAGAAGTGTTGTTCAGTGCGAATGCAGAGCTTTTTGAAAAAATATTTTCAGCAGAAGGATTAAAAAGTTCCACTCTTCCTTTTTCGTTTAGAAGAATTATTGCAGCATTTATTCTGTTGACAACCTTTTTGCTGATCTCTTCCGACTTCTGGACATTCACTTTCTGTTCATCAACAATCCCTTTCAGAGTCGTTTCACTCTCTTTTAATTTTGTTATGTAATCCTGAAGAATGGGCAGGCCCTGTGGTTCTTCAGTCATTTTTCCTTTTTTAAAACGGACAAGCAGATAGATTCCGGTAATGATGATGAAAATACCGATAAGAATTATTAATGCTGAAATAAATCCTTTGAGTTTTCTTAAGGAAATTGAAAAAGGTGTATCCAGACTCTCCCTGAATCTTAATATGGAACCTGACCTGCTTCTTATGTCAAAAATATAGTATCTCTCATTCCCGATCATCTCTTCAACAGGTTCCTTTCTGAGATTTCTGACAATTGCTGTAAACTCAAATCCGCCCTCTTTTTTAACTGCATTTATATCAGAACCGTTCTTCAGAACCGAATACTTTGCCAGAGTTATCAATTGTTCTTTTTTAAAAACTGTCTCTTTTTCCTGAAGGGCATTCATAAAAGAGTGGATATTCTCAAAAAAGAAAATAAGGGCTATCTGAATTATCAGCAATAGGATTATAGTGGTTTTTCTCATTTTATCCTCTTATTTTTTATGCTTCAGAAGAATCAAATATATAGTGAAGATATTATCTTTAAAATTTTATCGCCGAAAAAATAAGATATATATCCTCCAATGCTCAGGAAAGTACCAAACGGGAGTGCATATTTAAAATCCTTCTTTTTTAGAATTATAATAACGATTCCGACAGCAAGGCCTGAGACAGAAGCTAACAATATAGTAACAATAAGTTTTTGTATTCCAAGGAATATCCCCAGCAGAAAAACCATTTTTATGTCACCCTGTCCCAATCCTTCGATTTTTCTAACTTTAATATAGAATATATATATGCCTGCAAATATCAGGGTGACTCCGAAAGCGGAGAGGAGAGCCTCAACGGTTCTTACTTCCGGATTGAAAAATGAGTAGATCAGGAAGAAGGCTGATCCTCCCAGAGTGAGTTCATCGGGCAGGATCATATGTTTAAGATCAATAAGACATAAAGCGGTCAGTATTAAAAGGAATATTATGGTAAATATCAGGTGGACGATCCCGTATTCTGCAAGTTTATATGAATACCAGAAAGTGAAAGCAATAAATATTTCCACTAGCGGATATCTGACAGGGATATGTGTTTTGCAGTCCCGGCATTTTCCAAGTAGAGAAATATAACTGAGAACCGGAATATTGTCATATGCTCTGACCATATTTCCACATTCAGGACAGGATGACCCAGGTTTGACAATACTCATCTCAAGTGGTAGACGGTAGATCACAACATTGAGAAAACTACCGAAGATCAATCCGAATGCAATTATAATTATTTCTTCCACATATACCCCTCTTTCGGGTCGATTGTACCCTTTTCAGGATCATATTGGTAGTAGTCTCCCTTAAAATCTAATGGGACCTCACGTAATAATCCATATATGACCAGTTCGTTTATTTTATTCGGATAAGATCCATACCTTTTATGAAATTTATTTATTGCCTTCATGATCGCTTTTTTGTCAATTTCAACTTTGATCTGATACAGGTGGAAGTTTGCAGAGCGCCTCTCAATTTCAGTCTCAGCATTTTTCAGGACGCTTTGCCACAATTTCCAGGATTCTTCAAGTTTTCCCTGTAAATATATAGAATGGAAGAACATTCTTGATACAAATTTTGGAGCACCCTCTTTTTCAGAAGCTCTTTTATAGAAGAATTCTGCTTTTTTATTATCTTTCAGATATTTAGATGTGTAATATCCCGATTCAAAATCAAATATCCATTCTTCCGGCAGATTTTGAGCACCTTTCTGAAGAAGTCTTATTGCCATCTCAATTTTATTCTTCTCTAAGACCATAATAGTAGATCCCAGCAGATAAGGGTCCTTATACCGTGGAGATACATCTGTTATAAGATTATATATATCTTCAATAAAATCCTCTGAATTAAGGAGATTGTAATTTGAAAAAAATTGTATCGACCAGATATACAACATATCAGCAGCAAGTTCACTATTCCCAAATGTGAGGATCTTTACGGTTTTACCTGAAGGGAGTGCAAGAAAAGTATTCCTCTTCTTAAAATAGTCAGTATTCGAATCATAAATAAACTGGGAATAACCTACAAGCAGAAAAAAAATTAATGAGAATAAAAAATAACTATATCTCCTCATTTCAATTCACGTCTGTTAAAAATATGGATAGATATTAAAAGAATTGCAGTTACATAAAATATTCCGTATGCCAGAGTGCTGAGAATGATCTTCAGGCTGATAGGATCATTCAATACCAGGGCCTCCCTGATGTTGAATTTCTCCAGATTCGGGAACAGGTAATAAAGAAAATAGGCGAAATATTTTTCCAGTGGCTCTACCAGTTTGTATTTGAACTCACTAAATGTCCATATGACATGCCCTATAAGATAGAGGATAATCGTGAAAATTGAAGACAAAATCGGTGTTGAGAAGGAGGAGAAAAGTATAGATATGGAGATAATTATCAGGAGTTCCATAAAAAGGAATAAGAAGTACAGGAAAATTGAGGGATCAAATGTTCCCGAAAAAATATATATAAAAATCACAAAAACTGTGATCATTATTGTAAGCGCAACAAAAATGGTTAACGCAAGCCCCAGAAATTTACCGAGGATAAAATCTCTCCTCTTTACCGGTTTGCTGAGTATAAAATAGACAGTTTTCTTCTCAATTTCTTTGTATACGAGATTTATTCCTGTAAATATTGCTATGAGAACCGAGAAGAAATTAATAGAAGCGAGCCCGATATCTTTCAGGATCCGGAGGGTATCCCCGATCGTCAGCATACTTATCAATCTTGATGATAAAGAAAAGAATATTCCAAAGAAAATCAGGAGATAAAAGATCTTATTTCTAACGGCTTCTTTAAATGTATTAATGGCAATTGCTACTATTTTCATTTTCCGACCTCCTTCAGAAAAAGGTCTTCAAGGGAGTAGCTGACCTGGGAAACAGAGGTACATTTACCACCATTTTTTTCAACAAAATTTAAAAACCTGTTAAGGTCTTCGTGATTTTCTACCCTTGTAGTAAGTTTTTCATCAATCATCGAGAATTTAAATGTTCCTTTTTGGATAGATTCTTTCTCAATTCCAGTAACAACCACATCTATGTATTTTACAGAATCTTTTACAAGATCTCTCAACTTTCCCTCTTTGGTAATTTTCCCATTAATAAGGATGCCGATATCGTCAACAATTAATTCCATGTCCTGGAGGATGTGGGAAGAGAATAAAACTGTTTTACCTTCTGCCTTCAGGGAAATTATTATATCTCTGAGTTCCTTTCTCCCGATCGGATCGAGCCCTGAGAACGGCTCATCAAGGATTATAAAATCCGGATTATTTACCAATGCCTGGCCAAGGCCGATCCTCTGCAGCATGCCCTTGGAAAATTTTTTTAAAAGTGTATTCTCTTTTCCCTCAAGGCCGACAAGTTTGATTATTTTTTCAGATCTCTCCCGGATTAACTTATTGCTGACCGATGACAATTTCCCGCTTAATGCAAGAGTTTCATGTGCTGTCAGGTAGTCATAATAATAAGGAGATTCAGGAAGGAAGCCGATAGAATATCTGTCTGATACGTCTCCTGATTCCTTTCCTGACAACCTGATAGTCCCGCTGTCAGGGTTAATCATCCCGAGAATGCATTTTATTGTAGTGGTTTTTCCGGCACCGTTCGGTCCCAGGAATCCGTAGATAGACCCCTTCTTAACTGTTATATTTACATCCTTGAGAACCTCTGTTTTTTTGTATAGAAAATTTGACCGGAAAGATTTTGACAGATCTTTTATTTCTAAGGCATTCATCGTGAAATAACCCTCCGAAGAGGATTATATCACTATGAAAAAATGTTTTTAACTCTCTTTTCTTATTTTTGCCTGAGCAAGAGCAAGTCTTGCTATGGGGACTCTGAAAGGTGAGCATGAAACATAGTTCATGCCTGCATTGAAACAGAATTCTACTGAACTCGGTTCACCTCCATGTTCTCCGCAAATCCCGATCTTCAGTCCGGGTTTTACTCCCCGTCCTTTTTCTATCGCAGTGGTTATAAGCTGTCCAACACCTTCCTGGTCAAGAACCTGGAAAGGATCCTTTGGAAGAATTCCGGCTTCAACATATTCCGGAAGGAAAACACCCGCATCATCTCTGGAATATCCGAACGCCATCTGGGTCAGGTCGTTTGTTCCAAAGGAGAAAAAATCTGCCTGATCTGCGATCTTATCTGCAACAAGACAGGCTCTCGGGATCTCGATCATAGTTCCGATCTTAAACTCAATTGTTTTTCCTGTTTCGGCAAAGATCTCTTCAGATTTCTTTAGTATTACTTCCTTCAGGAACAAAAATTCCTTCTCTGTTCCTGTAAGGGGGATCATGATTTCGGGTAGCACTGTTATACCTTCATCATTCACCTCAAGTGCCGATCTGATTATTGCTTCAGTCTGCATTTCTGCTATCTCGGGGAAGGTTATGGCGAGCCTGCAGCCTCTGTGTCCGAGCATCGGGTTGAACTCATGAAGTGATTCTGTTTTCTCTTTCAACTTTTTAAAATCTATGTTAATAATATTGGCTAGTTCTTTTAGGTCTTTATCTGTTTGTGGGAGAAATTCATGCAAAGGCGGGTCAAGGAGTCTTATCGTCACAGGAAGTCCTTTCATTGCTTTAAATATTCCTTTGAAATCATCCATTTGCATCGGGAGGATCTTTTTAAGAGCTTTAACCCGCCCTTCTTTATCATCGGCAAGTATCATTTCTCTGACAGAATTGATCCTGTCGCCTTCAAAGAACATATGTTCTGTCCTTGTCAGCCCTATCCCTTCGGCACCGAATTTTATTGCTATTTCACTATCTTTTGGTGTGTCAGCATTTGTCCTTACATTAATGGATCTCTCTTCGTCAACCCATCCCATGAATTTTTCGAAATCACCTGATATTTCCTGTGTAGTGAGTTTTAATTCCCCTTCAATTACCTCTCCGGTTGTACCGTTGAGAGTTATCATATCAAATTCTTTAAATGCTTTTCCTGAGATCTCACAGGAGTTATCTGCTTTTATAACGAGGTCTCCGCACCCTGCCACGCAGCATTTACCCATTCCTCTGGCAACAACTGCAGCATGTGATGTCATACCGCCGGTAGCAGTCAGGATACCTTCTGCAGCGTCCATTCCACCAATATCTTCAGGAGAAGTCTCTTTTCTTACAAGGATTACTTTCTCACCTTTTTTAGCCATTTCTTCAGCTTTTTCAGCAGTAAAAACGATCTTGCCTATTGCTGCCCCCGGTGAGGCCGGAAGTCCTTTTGCAACTGCTTTATATTCTTCAGCCGGATCGATGCTCGGGTGGAGAAGCTGGTCAAGCTGTTCCGGACTGACAGACATAACAGCCTCTTTTTTTGTCAGGTGGCCTTCTTCAGTCATATCAACGGCAATCTTAATTGCAGCAAGGCCGGTTCTTTTTCCGTTCCTTGTCTGAAGGAGGTAAAGTTCACCGCTTTGAATAGTGAATTCCATATCCTGCATATCCTTGTAATGGTCCTCAAGAATATCTTTAAATTCGATCAATTGTTTATAAATAGAAGGATTGTCCTTCTCCAGTTCAGATACAGGAAAAGGGGTCCTGATTCCTGCAACTACATCCTCTCCCTGAGCATTCATAAGGTATTCACCATAGTATTTATTCTCACCTGTTGAAGGATTTCTGGAGAAAGCAACACCGGTACCTGAAGTGTCCCCCAGATTTCCGAATACCATTGATTGTATATTAACTGCAGTTCCGATCAGGCCGACGATATCATTTAATTCTCTATATTTATTTGCCCTTGGATTGTTCCATGAACCGAATACTGCAGTTACAGATTCCCATAATTGCTCCACCGGGTCCTGCGGAAAATCTTTTCCGGTCTCTTCTCTAACGAGAGCTTTGTATTTTTTTACAATTTCTTCAAGGTCTCTAGTTTTCAGATCGAGATCAGAAGTAACGCCTTTCAGTTCTTTTTCTCTTTCAAGGATCTTTTCAAATTTATCATGCTCGATCCCTATCACAACATTGCCGAACATCTGGATGAAACGTCTGTATGAATCAAAAGCGAATCTTCTATTTTCAGAAAGTTCAGCAAGGCCCTCAACTGATTTGTCATTCAGTCCGAGGTTCAGAACTGTATCCATCATTCCGGGCATGGATATTGCGGCACCTGATCTTACAGAGACCAGTAGAGGATCTTTCTCATCTCCGAGTTTCCTTCCCATAAGGTCTTCAAGTTTTTTCAGGTTTTCGTGTACTTCCTTCCGGATATTCTCGGGGTAGGTTTTGCCACTTTTATAAAATATGTCACACACTTCGGTTGTTATTGTGAATCCCGGAGGTATCGGAAGTCCAAGATTGGACATCTCAGCGAGGTTTGCCCCTTTCCCTCCAAGAATTTGTTTTAGTTCCTTTTTACCATCAGTGTTTTCTTTTGAAAAAAAATATACGTATTCAGCTGCCATTATTCCTCCTTGTTTATAGCTCTTGCCAGAATATTAATTATTGTTAAAAGTTTTGTTCTGTCTGGAACAATTTTTACATTCTCTTTGTCAAAAATATTGATCAGATGTACGGGGAATTCCCCTGAATAAAACATTATGAATTCAGTATCCGGTCTTTTTTCGATTGATTTCAGCAGTAGATCTTTGAAATCTTCTGATCCGGTTATATCAGAGTTAATAAAGAAGAGGTCACAGATATTCATATTTCCATCCGGTTCAGCTATCTCTGCCTTTTCAATATTAAGGAATATATTATCCCCGCTCACCTTCTTTATGATCGCGATTTCTTCTTCTGTAAAACCAGTGAGAAGTGCATTGATGTTCTTATTTGTTTTTCCGAGAGGCTTAATCCCTTTTGATGGAAATTCGAAAGTAAATTCTGTAAAAACTCCAGTTTCCGATTCCACTTTATATTTTCCTGCATGGTCCGATATAACATGTTCAACGATCAGCAGTCCGATTCCTCCTCTTCCGGGGAACCTGGAAAAAAAAGGGGTCCAGATATTATTGAGGTCCGGCATATCGATTCCGCATCCGTTATCTCTTATTTTTAGATATACTCCACCTTCATCCAACCCGGATGTTATTGTAATCTCACCGTTTCCGGGCCCTTTTGTTATAATTCCTCTA
>Ga0209013_10000996_pt1 | contig 26202 bp, 24 predicted proteins | sample Cruoilmetagenom2_FD_187291 | JGI IMG/M metagenome (GOLD analysis project Ga0209013, IMG submission 187291) | Oil polluted marine microbial communities from Coal Oil Point, Santa Barbara, California, USA - Sample 2 (SPAdes) (version 2) | ecosystem: Environmental > Aquatic > Marine > Oil seeps ...
TTTACACATGCGCTATTTTGTCTTATTCATTACTTTATTTATAATTCATTCCTGCAAGAAACCTATTAACAGGCGGGACTTTACAGAGGTTAGGGTCGAAGTTCTTTATGAGGATTCCTTAAGTATAAGAGCAATTGAACTAATGGGCGGTAGTTTAAGTTTTGCAGCTAATAAAGGTGTTTTTGGCACAATTGACCTGCAGACCAAAACGGTTAGGACCAACAGTCAAGAATACGATAGCATTTTACCCGAATTTAGGGCAATAGCACATACATCAACCGATTTTTTTATGCTCTCCGTTGCAAATCCTGCTCTGTTATATAAAACAGGAGAAAAGGGAAGTATGGAATTGGTTTACACAGAAGAAGGAGAGAATGTTTTTTATGATGCCATGACTTTTTGGAATGATAAAGAAGGTATAGCTATAGGGGATAATGTTGGAGGTTGTCTTTCTATTATTATAACCAGAGATGGTGGATACAGCTGGACAAAACTCTCTTGTGACAAATTACCTGAAGCGCTTGAAGGAGAGGGCGCTTTTGCTGCCAGTAATACCAATATTGTTCTTAAGGAAAATAAAGGCTGGATAGGAACAACTAAAGGACGCATTTTTTATACTGATGACAAGGGGTTATCATGGAACGTTGTACAAACCCCCATCCTTAGAGATAAACCTACACAAGGTATTTATTCGATGGATTTTTACGATAGCTCATTGGGAATAGCTATTGGAGGAGATTATACAGATCCCGATAAAAGCTTAGCTAATAAGGCGATTAGCCGTGATGGAGGTATGAGCTGGGAGCTACTTGCTAATAATCAAGAACCTGGCTACAAGAGTTGCATCCAATTTGTTCCTAATTCTGAAGGCAAAGAGATTGTGGCTATTGGATTTACAGGAATATCATATTCCCAGGATATGGGGCTGAATTGGAAGGCTATTTCAAACGAAGGGTTCTACACTATACGATTCCAGAATGACTCAGTGGCCTATGCTGCAGGAAAAAATCGCATTGCCAAACTTACTTTTAAATAAAAAGGGAAGCATAAGTACTTCCCTTTTTAATCACCAACAACCTAACCACTTATCGTGGTAACCAAATCAAAACCAAACGAACTATACACTAACTACTATATAGTTACGACCCTTTTTCTTATAAAAAACTCCATTATATGTATAATACTTCCTGCCTGCGCGAACAACGACTTTATTTCCTAAAGGAAGCTGTCTCACTTTAACTCCCACAGGAGCTGCACATACAACGTATTTTCTTCCTCTTGCTTTGTACCAGACACCTTTGGAAAAATGAAAATTTACTCCTTTGTGTACAACAAGTCTGGGCTGGTATACAGTTGTAACAACCGTACCATGTCTAGGATATACCTTTACTGTGCGCTGAGCGGCTACTGTTGAAGTAGCACCAACTATTAAGACAATGATTACTAATAGTTTTAAACTTTTCATAACTTCTTTTTTATTGATTATATAGATAAGACTTTGAATTAAAGTAAAGGTTTAATTAAAGCTTATTTATATTTTGATAAACTAGTAGTTGAAGTTTGGAATGAAAGTGTTTCATTTTTGATTTAATAAACAAAAAAGGAAACCAAAAGGTTTCCTCTATAATTCAATAAGCTCTGTTAATTTATCCTCCGCCCTGCCTCCTTTGCTGAATTTGTTTCAGCAGACGCCTCTTAAAATCTTCTTCGGCTTTAATTAAAAGAAAGGTTTTCTTAGGTGAAATAACCTCCCGAATATTTGATATGAAAATTATATTAAGCTCTTGTTTCTCTCGCTCAAGCTCAATAAGTTGATCTAAGAGTTTACTGGCCTCATTCTCGCTTAAGTTCTCAAAATCGGCCATTTTGCTTCTTATTTCTACACGTTCCTTTCTGCGAATTTGTGCTAGCGCTTCCTCATGCTCATTGTAAACAGGCCAAAACATTGTGGCCTCCTTACTCGTAAGACCCACCCTTTCTGTTATAAATGCAACCTTCAGGGATTTAATTTTGTCCATTCCGGGCCTGCCTTGTCCCGACACGCTTACAACTGTTAAAAACAGCATTATAAACACCCATATTTTGCTGAAATTATTCATCGATCTCCAAATTTAATTCATCAATATCATCAATGTTATCCTCAAGGTAATCTATGATGTTTTCATCATCGAGTTCACTATTCAGAATATCATTTACTTCCAATTCTTCTGTTAGTAGTACCTCCGCCAGTTCGTAACTGCTCATTCCCAGTTCGTTTTCCTCGAGGTAAATTTCAATGTCCGTTCTGGCCAGATCATCAAAAGTAAAACTACTTTTATCCCTCCATTGAATACTAAATACTAATAACAAAATTGCGGCTACAGAGGCTGCTGCATAAAAGTATTTTCTATAGGATCTGAGACTTATTACTTTTGATTCCTTTTCAGTTACTTTCTCTAGTACTTCTTTATTTAAATTATCAAAATAGCCTTCAGGAACTTTAAATCCATCCTTATTAGGAAGACCCGAAGTTTCTTTTGACATTTTGTTCAAAAGATCATCCGTAAAGCCTTCAAAGTATCCCTTCGGGGTCTTAAATCCACTATTTTTTCTTTTTTCACCCATCCTTATGGTTTGACTCTCAATGTCATAAAAGGTTTAATTTAACAGGTCTTATATCATTTTACTTAATATTTTCTCAATTTACCTTAAACCTAAATATATTGAATAAACATTACTTTAATTATTCTTCCTTTAAACTGGCTTCAATTTTTTTAACTGCTAAGTGATAAGAAGCCTTTAAACCACCTACCGAAGTTTCTAATATCTCCGATATTTCCTCGTACTTTAATTCTTCAAAATACTTCATATTAAAAACCAATTTCTGTTTTTCTGGTAATAGAGCAATAGCCTTTTGTAATTTCAATTGTATTTCATCACCTTCAAAGTAAACATCTGCCTGTAAATTATTAGCCAATCTTTCCTGTAGTTCGTCATTGCTGACCCCTAATTTTTTGGACTTTACCTTAAGGAATGAAAGCGCTTCATTAGTAGCAATCCTGTACATCCAAGAATATAACTTACTATCTCCTTTAAAGTTATCAATATTTCTAAAAACCTTGATAAAAGCATTTTGCAATACATCATCTGTGTCGTCGTGATTGAGCACTATTCGCCTAATATGCCAGTAAAGCCGTTCTTTGTACGTGTTAATTAGCACCTCAAAGGCCTTGGCCTGGGTATCTTTCTGCTTTAAATTTTCTATTAAGGTTTCTTCGGCGATCAAAGCAAATACTTATTTATTTAAGACTGCGTTGAATTTAAAAGGTTTAATTACATTTTAAATTTATATTACACCCAGTGTTTGCATATCTACCAGGTTCTTATACATACCACTCGATTTTAGCAGTTCTTTATGGGACCCCTGTTCTACAATCTTGCCTTTCTGTAAGACAACAATGGTATCCGCATTTTGTATGGTAGATAATCTGTGAGCGATAACAATAGAGGTGCGGTTACGCATCATTTTTTCGAGTGCATCTTGTACCAGCCGTTCGCTTTCAGTATCAAGGGCGGAAGTGGCCTCATCCATAATCATAACCGGAGGGTTCTTTAAAACGGCTCTGGCAATAGAAAGACGTTGTTTCTGCCCTCCACTTAGCTTATTACCACTATCACCGATACTTGTGTCATAGCCTCGTGGCAATTCCATTATAAAGTCGTGAGCGTTGGCAATTTTAGCAGCAGCCTTAATTTCTTCAATAGTGGCATTCTCCTTTCCAAGCCCTATATTATTCTTTACCGAATCATTAAATAGAATAGAGTCTTGCGTTACCAGCCCTATTAGATCTCTTAGTGATTTTTTAGTGAGGTCCTTAATATTCGCATTATCTATTTTAATTTCACCTTCATTGATATCATAAAATCTGGTAACCAGGTTAGCAATTGTACTTTTACCACTACCGGACTGGCCCACCAAAGCGACAGTGTTGCCTTTTGGAACATAAAGATTAAAATTAGACAAAACGTATTCATCTTCGTATTTGAAAGCTATATTTTCTAATGTTATCCCTGTATTAAAATCAGTTTTTACAATTGCATCTTTCTTTTCAGCGATGGGGTTTTTTGTTTCTAAAATTTCTAAAACTCGCTCGGCAGCCGCATTGCCTTTTTTGACCCCGTATAAGGCTTTGCTAATCTGTTTGGCCGGAGTAAGTATATTATACGCTAATCCCATATATGCTATAAATTCGGATGCGCCCAGAGTCTTATCTATAAGTACCATTTTTCCTCCAAACCATAAAAGGACACCAATTACAAGTATGCCCAAAAATTCACCAGTAGGGGATGCGAGATTTTGTCTGTTTAGTAATTTGTTAGAAAATTTAAAAAAGCGTTCCGTAGAACTTTTAAACGTCTCGTAGAATTTAGATTCTGCGTTAAATGCTTTTATAACCCTCAGTCCGCTTAAAGTTTCTTCAATTATTGAAAGGAATTCACCTTGTTCTTTTTGCACACTATCTGAACTCTTTTTAAGAGATTTTCCTATTCGGGAAATTATCATACCTGCAATTGGAATAAAAATAAAGACAAAGAGGGTAAGCTTCACGCTTATTAAAAACATGATAGTTATTGTGAAAATGATCGTAAGTGGTTCTCTAACTATCAGCTCCAGGATAGATAGAAATGAATATTGAATTTCAAGAACATCAGACGATATTCGCGCCATAACATCGCCTTTTCTTTTCTCTGAATAATACGACAGGGGTAGGTCCACAATTTTTTGGTACATGCTGTTTCTTAAGTCTTTCAGGACACCATTCCTTAAAAATGTAATGAAATACATGGCCATATAATTAAATAGATTCTTAAGGAGAAAGAGAATCAGTACCAAACCAATGACCAAAACCAAGCCCTTCATCTCATCATCTCCCGAATAAGCAGTAACTCTATAATTTATATACTCCTGTAAATAGTCCTTTAAGTTTCCAAATCCACTATATGCAGGTGCCTGATACACTTTTTGGGTTTTGTCGAAAAGTACATCCAGCATCGGAATCAGGGCAGCAAAGGAAAGCGCACTAAAAAGCGCATAAAGAATATTAAAAAAAATATTTAAGAATCCGTACCTGCGATACGAGATGGCAAAACGCAGGATTTTTTTAAAATATTCCATTAACGAAGCTTCAGTTCTGTAAGAATCTTTTCTATGCGTGCATCCATTTCCTTATCTACTTTTTTAAAGTTTTCTGCAGAATCCAATCTGGTATTTATGCTAAAGTAAAATTTAATTTTTGGTTCTGTGCCACTGGGCCTGGCAGCCATTCTGGTTCCATCTTCGGTGGTATAGATTAAGACATTAGATTTCGGGATATCAATTTGTTTTACTTCACCAGTTAGCAGGTTCTTAGAAGTAGAAGTGTTATAGTCATCAACGATAACCACATTTGCGCCTCCCATTGATTTTACCGGATTCTCTTTAAAATCTATCATCATTTGGCTTATCTCTTCTGCACCGCTCATTCCTTTTTTGGTTATTGATATCAGCTTTTCTTTGTAGAAACCATAATTAACATAACACTCAATCAGCTGATTATAAAAAGAGCTGCCATTAGCTTTGGCATCCGCAGCTATTTCACAGGCCAGTAAGGTGGCTGTAACCGCGTCCTTATCTCTTACAAAATCACCAACCATATAACCAAAGCTCTCTTCACCACCACCTATAAAATATTGATCGGGAAAATCTTTGATCATCTTCGCAATCCACTTAAATCCGGTTAAGGACGTTTTGCATTCCACTCCATAGCTTTTGGCCATTTCATCCATCATAGGGGTAGATACTATCGTAGTGGCTATAAACTCATTTCCGGTAAATCCTTGTTTTGCTCTCTGATCCAATAAAAATTTGGTCATCAGAAGCATGGTTTGATTTCCATTCAACAGTTCCATTTTTCCCTCAGGATTTCGGACTGCTATTCCTAATCTATCACTATCCGGATCTGTTCCTACGACCATATCGGCCCCAATTTCTTCTGCCTTTTTCATTGCCAGTGTAAGAGCCTCAGGTTCCTCTGGATTGGGTGATTTAACCGTAGGAAAATCGCCATCTGGGACAGCCTGTTCTTTTATAATGGTAACATTATTGTAGCCAGCTCGTTTCAGCACTTCGGGAATAACTGTAATTGAAGTTCCATGCAGAGATGTAAAGACAATTTTAAAATTGTCCTTCTCCTTAGCGCCAAAGCTTCCATTTTTTACAGATGCTTGTATAAAAGCCTCATCAACTTCGCTATCAATTAATTCAATCAGGCTAGAATTGGCATTAAAATTAATTTCTTCGTAGTTCAGCCGATTTATTTCTTCAATGATTTCATTATCCTGCGGAGGCACGATTTGTCCACCATCTGTCCAATAAACCTTATAACCGTTGTATTCAGGCGGATTATGTGATGCCGTCAAAACTATTCCGGCATTGCAGCCTAAATATCTAACCGCAAAGGAAAGTTCCGGAGTTGTCCGCAATTGGGAGAAAAGAAATACTTTTATTCCATTCGCCGAAAAAACATCGGCTACTGTCTTTGCCAGGGTATCACTGTTATGTCTGCAGTCATATGCAATTACTACTTTTAAGTCTTCACCAGGATAAACTCTTTTCAAATAGTTGCTGAGTCCCTGAGTACTTTTTCCTAAGGTATATTTGTTAATTCTATTGGTGCCAACTCCCATTATACCCCTCATACCTCCCGTACCAAATTCCATGTTTTTATAAAATCTGTCCTTCAGCTCTTCCGGATCATTGGCTATAAGATTCTGAATTTCTTTTTTGACCGAGGGATCAAAAAAGTCGGTTTGCCATGTTTTGGCATTGGAAATAATGTCGTCCATTTGCGCGGAATTTTCGATTGAAAATTTAAAATTACAAAGAATATCTGTTTTAAGGCCTTGAAAGATTTAATTCTTCAGAAATGGTATAGCGTTGCACATTTACTCTTGATCTAACCATTATTTCTCCGAGAAACCCAGCAAGAAAAAATTGAGTTCCAATGATCATTGAAGTAAGTGAAACATAAAATTGCGGTCGTTCAGACAGCAATCGCCCAAAGGGATTAATAAAAAGTTTATCAATTCCAAGATAAAGAGCAAAACCAAAACCAATAATAAACATCAGAACACCTAATGCCCCAAATAAGTGCATAGGACGTTTACCAAACTTGGAAACAAACCAGATAGTAATTAAATCTAATAATCCATTTATAAATCGCTCTGCTCCGAATTTTGTTTTTCCATATCTACGGGCTTGATGTTTTACAACTTTTTCACCTATATGGGAATAGCCTGCATTTTTAGCCAAAACTGGTATATATCGATGCATTTCTCCGGAGACTTCAATATTTTTAACGACATCGCTTCTGAATGCCTTCAGTCCACAATTAAAATCATGTAATTTTACTTTGGATGTAATTCTTGCAGCCCAATTAAAAAGTTTTGAAGGAATGTTCTTGGAGAACAGGGAATCATATCTTTTTTTCTTCCAGCCCGAAACCAGATCAAATCCTTCACTTGTAATTAGGTCATAAAGTTGTGGTATTTCCTCAGGATTATCCTGTAAATCTGCATCCATGGTGATAATCACATCACCCTGCGCCACTTTAAATCCTGCATGAAGTGCCTGAGATTTTCCGAAATTCTTATGAAAACGTATGCCTTTTACATTTTCATTCTTTTTCACTAACTGTTCAATTACTTTCCATGAATGGTCTGTACTGCCGTCGTCAATAAAAAGTATCTCGTATGAAAAATGATTGGATTGCATAACAGCTGCAATCCAATCATGGAGTTCTTCTAAAGACTCTTCTTCGTTAAGTAAAGGAATAACTATAGATAGGTTCATTGAGTTCTAAGGGAAATTCCTTCCAAAAGTACAATTTTTAATAATTAATAATCCGGTTTAGCTTTTTTCAGTATTAATCCTCCGATTAGCCCAATAATTAAACCAGCTATGATATTAAATATTAAAATAAAGGGATAAGTAATCCAGAAATAATTAATTGTCCCATCATATTGCTGTTGTATCTGTGCATCTGACATCTGACCCCCCGCTTCATTAGCTGCTTTTGTGGTTTCTGCAATTTTTACTGCAAACTCAGAGTCCAGTACATTAGATAAAAACAAGGTATAAATAACTGTTATAATTCCAGCAACTAAAGCTATTCCAGCTCCTAGTTTTAGGGCCTCACCTAAAGTTAAAAATCCTCCATTGGCCTTTCTAAAATTAAAAATCCCCCAAATAATGACCCCAACCATAATAAGTACACTTATAGCTGTATTACTAGGGTCCTGTGAATAATGGGCATCCATGCTATATAACATAATGCCAAAAACTACTCCGATTACTCCCAGGATTACTCCGTAGTTCAATGAAAACTTCCCGGTTTTAGGCTGATTTTCTTCCATTTTTATATAATTTTAGTGATTAAGATAGTTAGTTGTAATTGTTTGGTTTTTGTTACATTTAAAGATACAATATTTTGAGTTTTCTTTTTTGGGAAATTAAAATTGTTGTTTCTGAGAAATTTAATTAAATTTGCACGCTGAAAACTGAAAATTCAGAAGTTAAAAGAATATAAAATGAGAAAAGGTATACATCCGGATAATTACAGATTGGTAGCATTTAAGGACATGTCCAATGATGAGGTGTTTATCACCAAATCTACGGCAGATACAAAAGAGACTTTAGAAGTTGAGGGCGTGGAATACCCCTTAGTTAAATTAGAAATCTCAAGAACCTCGCATCCTTTCTATACCGGTAAGGCTAAGTTGGTAGATACGGCAGGTAGAATTGATAAATTTAAGAGTAAATATAAAAAGTTTAAAAAGGAGGCAAATCCTTCTGCACCGGAGGCTAAGGATACTAAGCCTGGTACCGAAGAAAAGTAGACTTTTTAAAATTTCAGATAAAGATGCGCCTCCGATTACTATCGGGGGCGTTATTTTTTTATTTTTATTTAAAATTTAAATAGATGAATTATATTCTCTTTGATGGCGAGGTCAGGAATTCGTTATTACCATTTACTTTTACCAGACCTGTCGCCGATATTAGAATCGGCATTTTTACAATTAGGGAAAAATGGGAGAAACACCTCAATACAACTATCAGTACGAAGACGGAAAAATATCTTTCTAAAAAGTATCCTTTAGTTAATGGCCCTGCTAATATTTTACTTAACGCATCTTTTTGTCCAACCGAAGAACTTGTCTCGATTATATCTAATTTAAAAAAGAACGAAGCGGTTTTTAAAGAAGATCTTGTAATTGCTTATTTCACTGAGGATGCCGAACAAGAAGTTAATATTTCCAATTTTAATATAATAAATTTTGAAGGGGACTTACTTAGAGTTGTAAATACCTGGGATATTTTTTCTAAAAATGGGATTGCTTTACAGCAGGACTTTGATATGATTACTAAGGGAAGGAAAAGCGCTCCAATATCTCCTACTAATCATTTAATCAATGCTGAGCATATTTTTCTTGAGGAAGGTGCCAAAGTGGAATACAGTATTTTGAATGCCAGTAATGGCCCTATATACTTGGGAAAGGACTCGGAAATAATGGAAGGAAACCTGATTCGCGGAGCATTTGCTTTATGTGAAAAGGCAGTTGTAAAAATGGGAGCAAAGATTTATGGTCCGACGACAGTTGGTCCTTATGGTAAAGTATGTGGAGAAATAAATAATTCAGTGATTTTTGGATATTCAAGCAAAGGACATGATGGTTATTTAGGAAACTCCGTTTTAGGAGAGTGGTGTAATATTGGGGCGGATTCCAACAATTCAAATTTGAAAAATAATTTTGCAAAAGTGCGTTTGTGGAATTATGCCACCGAGCGATTTGAGCATACCGGGCTACAATTTTGCGGCCTTATGATGGGTGATCACAGCAAGACAGCTATTAATACAATGTTTAATACGGGAACCGTGATTGGAGTGAATGCAAATATCTACGTGCCGGGTTTTCCAAGAAATTTCGTACCCAGTTTTAGTTGGGGTGGAGCTTCCGGGTTTACAACATATCTGCCGAAAAAAGCTTTTGAAGCTGCAGAGGTAATGATGGCAAGAAGAGGAGTTATTTTTGACGAACAGGAAGCAGATATCATGAACCATGTTTTTGAGTTGACAAAGAACTATCGGAATTACTAATCAAAAACCCTGTCATATTCAAAATACCCAATCTTAAACTCAATGAAAGTGCATAAGTGTTTTCTAAGCAACTATCGCCAGGATGTTTTGCCTTAAATTTTGATATCTTTGCGGTCTTTAATTTAGTTTCATAGTAATTTTATGAAGAAGAAAGTAGCGTTTTATACGCTGGGCTGTAAACTAAACTTTTCTGAAACTTCGACCATTGCAAGGAGTTTTGAGAACAAAGGATACGACCGTGTAGATTTCACGGATCGTGCAGATATGTATGTTATAAATACCTGTTCGGTAACAGAGAATGCTGATAAACGCTTTAAAACTATTGTAAGACAGGCACAAAAGATAAATCCCGAAGCTTTTGTTGCAGCCATTGGTTGTTATGCCCAACTAAAACCGCAAGACCTGGCAGATGTTCATGGCGTGGATCTGGTTTTAGGTGCCTCAGAAAAGTTTAAAATATTAGACTATATCAATGATCTTTCTAAAAATGATTTTGGTGTAGTTCATTCCTGTGAAATTGAAGAGGCGGATTTCTATGTTGACAGTTATGCTATTGGTGATAGAACCCGTGCTTTTTTGAAGGTCCAGGATGGATGCGATTATAAATGTACCTATTGCACTATCCCTATGGCCAGAGGTATTTCAAGAAGTGACACCCTTGTAAATGTATTGAAAAACGCAAAGGAGATATCAGAACAAGGCATAAAGGAGATTGTACTTACCGGGGTAAATATTGGGGATTATGGTAAAGGAGAATTCGGGAATAAAAAGCACGAGCATACTTTTTTTGACCTGGTAAAAGCTTTGGATAGGGTTGAAGGTGTTCACAGATTTCGAATATCTTCTATAGAACCCAACCTATTGAAAAATGAAACCATCGATTTCGTTGCAGGCAGTAATACTTTCGTACCTCATTTTCACATCCCTTTGCAGAGTGGGAGCGATGAACTTCTTAAACAAATGAAAAGGCGTTATCTCACGGATCTCTATGTAGATAGGGTGAAAAGAATCAGGAAAGTGATGCCTCATGCGTGCATTGGTGTAGATGTTATAGTGGGGTTCCCCGGTGAAACGGATAAACACTTTTTGGAAACATATAATTTTTTAAACGAGTTAGAAATCTCCTATTTGCATGTTTTTACATATTCAGAACGAGATGGAACTGCGGCAGCAAGTATGTCACAGGTAGTGCCAAAAAATGTCAGAAGTAAGCGCAGTAAAATGTTACGGGGCCTGTCTGTTAAAAAAAGGAGGTCATTTTATGAGAGCCAACTTGGTAATAAAAGAACTGTATTGTTTGAAAGTGAGAATAAGGAAGGTTATATCCATGGATTCACCGATAATTACATAAAAGTAAAAACACCTTGGAATCCTGAATTAGTAAATACTTTACACGAAGTAACTCTTACTGATATCTATGATGACGGATTAGTGCAAATAAATTTTGTGCTAAATGAAGTCTGGGTATAAAAAAACCCCCAGAAAGGAGGTTTGTAAATTTTCAAATCCGGATACCTACCGGAAGCATTTCCTTATATTGTCTGTTCTTTCGTAAAAAACCTGCAATTTGAGGACTTGTTGGAACCACTCTGAGGTTTTGTTCCTGTATGTGATTCAAAACCGACTTAATAAATTCTTCTTTAAACCCTTCTTGAGATATTTCCTCAGGAATAACCAATTTGGTTAAAAAAACTTTTCTTTCCTGCGAAGAGTATTCAATCTTGGCAAGATGACCATCAACTTTAGTTTCAAATTGACGTAAGAAACTATTATCCTTAATTGCTACTTCATTCATATAGTATGATTTAAAATGGTTTCAGATAAAAAAATTACGATCTTGCATTAATCGTAATTATCTATATTGTCGGCCGATGTTTAATTCTTCAATTGGGAGTTGGGAATTTAACAATCAGCGCACAAAATTAAAAAAAAAATTGCTAATTTCCTAGTAAAATCAATAGTTTAGATAAAATGAGCAACACTAAAATTCCAGTTTATTTCATGCCGGGAATGGCCGCAAGCTCTGCTATTTTTAAAAACATTGAATTACCAAAAGACAGATTTGAAATACATTTATTAGAGTGGTTTGTTCCGGAATACGGAGTTACTTTTGAAGCTTATGCAGCTGCAATGTGCAGGCAAATCAGACATAAGAGGTCAGTGCTTATAGGAGTATCTCTAGGGGGACTCCTTGTGCAGGAAATGGCAAAACTTGTAGAAGTAGAAAAAGTAATTATCATTTCGAGCATCAAACAAAAATCAGAATTACCTAAACGCCTGCTATTTGCTAAATACACCAAAATCCACAAATTGCTGCCAACCGGATTGGTAAATAATGTTGAGCTTTTAGTTAAATATGCTTTTGGGGAGATGGTTACAAAACGTCTGAAATTATATGAGGAATACCTGGCTGTACGTGATAAATACTACATTGATTGGTGTATAGATCAAATAGTTCATTGGGATCAAAGCGGTTATGATTCAAATTTAATTCATATCCATGGAGAAAATGATGCGGTTTTTCCCATTCAACACATTAAGAATTGTCATGTAGTTCCAAATGGAACACATACTATGATTATTCATAGATATAAATGGTTCAATGAACGATTGCCCACAATTATTTTGGAATAAAGGAGTTGTATTTAATACCTTTGATAGGTCACTAAATTATAAAATATGAGATTGATTAAGAATATGTTGATGATTTTAGGGGTTGTCTTTGTAATAAGCACCTTAATCTTTGCCGTACAACAAGGGGATAATTTTGGTGATGAATATCAGGAGAAAGACATTGAAATAAAGGACAAAAATGTTTCAAGTGAATATCGAATTTCAGCTATTGAAATTCCAGCGGATTTAAATTTTGCTAACGAAATAGTACCTCAGGAAGATCCTGAAATAATGGAACGTGTAGACAGAGAATTTTTGGTAAATACCTATTGGCAGTCAAATGCTCTGCTGTTGATGAAACGCGCACATAAATATTTTCCCGTAATTGAGCCTATACTTTCTAAAAATGGTATTCCAGATGATTTCAAATATTTGGCAGTTGCTGAGAGTGGCTTACAAAATGTGGTGTCCCATGCCGGAGCTACAGGGTTTTGGCAAATAATGAAGGCCACTGGCCGTGAATATGGGCTGGAAATAAATGGTAATGTTGATGAGCGGTATCACCTGGAAAAGTCTACGGAAGTTGCATGTAGATATTTGCAGAAATACAAAGAAAAATATGGTAGCTGGACCCTTGCTGCCGCTGCCTACAATGCCGGTCCGGGTTCTATAAACAAGTATATGGGTATACAGAAAGCTAATGATTATTATGATTTGCTATTAGGAGAGGAAACAGGCCGCTATGTTTTTCGGATACTGGCCATTAAGGAAATACTCAGTAATCCGGAAAAATACGGATTTGACATTGAAAGTGATGACCTTTATAATGCAGTACCAACATTTAATGTGGTGGTAGAAGAACCGGTACAAAATTTTGCGGATTTCGCTCAACAATATGAAATCAACTACAAAATTCTTAAACGGCATAATCCCTGGCTAAGGGAACCTCATCTTAATAATGCTTCCGGTAAAACCTATACTTTAGAAATTCCTAATAAGGGGTATTATAAAGTATCAAGGTGAGCCTTTAAATTTTCTTCATTTGCTGCTGCATCATTTTTATCTGATCAGTAAGCATGTTATTCTTATCAAGCTTTTTGGCTTCCTGAAGGAGTGTAGTAGCTTCTCTTTTCCGTCTTTTTTGCATGGCAATACCAGCCAGACTAAGTTTAGCCATGGCGACATCATAGTCCATATTTAAACCCAATTTTAGTGCTTTCCTAAAATATTTTTCCGCCTGAGTAAGATTCTTTTGGGAAAAGATAATACCGTATAAGTAATTGTAATAACCTTGTTGTTTTTTGGTAAGAGAAGATTCAGGATTCTTTATTTTCTGTAGCCATTTTTCTGTTCCTTGCATATCCTGTTTACGCATCCTAAGGAATGCCAGAAGAATAAATTCATTCCTGAAATAAAGAAATACAAAAATTGATGCAAGTAAAATAAGAAAAATACCGTTTCCAATATTGCCCTCTATGAATTGGTAGACAGCGTATGCAATGATAAGACCTGCTATAACCAGTTTAATATTCTTGTTAAACATATTTAGTTTTCTATTAATTCGTAAATAATTGTGGATTTTATTATTGTTGGGATTTCCTGATCACTCATCTGTGTCATAGTTGTAAATCCTTCAGCTAATCCATGGACCGTCATTTTTTTTACAAAACCAGTCGTGATGTCTGTTATTACAGATGAGTTCTGAGTACCATTCAGTTGCATTGTTGAAGAAGGTTCAACTACATCCATTACCACCAGGGCTTTCCCCTCTATATTGGCACTGGCCTCCGTAATCTCATTTAGGGTCCATGTGTTTTGAGCCTGAAGTTTACCCGCATATTCATTTTTCCAGCTATCACCTACCTCGATAGGAGTGACAGGGTATATGAATGTCAGTTGTTTGTAACTATCGGAAAGCGCTTCTGAGCCAAATTCTTTTTCCAGAGATTTTTTCATCATGTTTAATGAAAATTCATCTTCTAAACCAGAGGCATTTGCCATTTTTGATACTAGGCTATCACCGCCATTTACTTCTAAAATATCTCCTGTTCTGGCTAAAATTATGTGTATGGGAACATCTAGCAGACTATTAAAGATTTTAGATTGCGCATCATCTTCTTGAAAATTTTTGGCGTTTATGTTAATCAATTCTCCCTGAATACTGGATATCATTTTTAAGTTCAGGTCTTTAAACATGACGTCTATATTAAAAGTATTATTATTTTCACCCTTAACTCTAAATTCCATTATCCCCTGAAGCGTATTAGTTATTTCATGGGTAGCTCCGTCTATTTCCTGAGTTATAATTTGATTTGCGTCTTGCTTAATTGTAAAAACATCACCCAAGGATAGGTTGTATTGCATCATCGATTGCCCAAATAACGTTGTATTAATGAGCAGATAAATCAGTAAAAATGATAACTTTTTCAACTTTTAACGCAAGAATTTTTAAGTTCCCGCAAAAGTACTAAAACTATCCGAAATATTTTTTTAATTCCATTTGCCAAAGCAAAAACTCTTCGTATATTTGCCCGCAGATTTTGGGAAACCAAAGTAAAAAAAGCAGTAATGAAAAGAACATATCAGCCATCCAAGCGCAAGAGAAGAAATAAACATGGTTTTAGGGAGCGCATGGCTTCAGTAAGCGGACGTAAAGTTCTTTCGAGAAGAAGAGCTAAAGGAAGAAAAAAACTTAGTGTATCTTCAGAGCCGAGACATAAAAAATAATGATTGAATTTTTTAAAATACTTAGGTGTTACTTTTTAAAAGTAGCACCTTTTTTTTATCCAATACCTAATAAAAAGAGCTAAATAATAAGGAAATGCCAAAACGTAAAGACTTAAAATCAATACTAATAATAGGATCCGGACCAATAATAATAGGACAGGCGTGTGAATTTGATTATTCTGGTTCACAAGCGCTGCGTTCATTAAAAGAAGATGGTATTGAGACTGTCCTGATAAATAGTAATCCCGCTACTATTATGACAGATCCTTCTATGGCAGATCATATTTATCTTCTTCCACTTACCACCAAGTCTATTATTCATATATTAAAACAGCATCCGAATATTGACGCGGTCTTACCAACAATGGGGGGACAAACTGCTCTGAATTTGTGTATTGAGGCTGGAGACAAAGGTATTTGGGATGACTTTGGTATTGAAATTATTGGTGTTGATATAGACGCCATAAATATAACTGAAGACCGTGAGAAATTCCGCGAGTTAATGCTCAAAATAGGTATTGGAATGGCACCCCAATCTACTGCAACTTCCTTTCTTGAGGGAAAGGAGATTGCCCAAGAATTTGGTTTTCCTCTCGTAATCAGAGCATCATATACACTTGGCGGTGCCGGGGCTTCAATTGTATATAAACCAGAGGATTTTGATGATCTTTTAAGTATAGGGCTTGAAGTATCACCTATACATGAGGTCATGATAGACAAGGCTCTCATGGGATGGAAGGAGTATGAACTGGAGTTACTTCGCGATAATAATGATAATGTAGTCATTATTTGTACCATTGAAAATATGGACCCAATGGGTATCCATACAGGAGACTCTATTACAGTGGCACCTGCCATGACCTTATCTGACCGCACTTTTCAAAGAATGCGTGATATGGCAATACACATGATGAGAAGTATTGGAGATTTTGCCGGAGGATGTAATGTTCAATTTGCAGTCAGTCCTGATGAAAAAGAAGATATTATTGCCATTGAAATCAACCCAAGGGTATCCAGATCATCTGCCCTGGCTTCAAAAGCCACAGGTTATCCTATTGCGAAGATTGCAGCTAAATTGGCTATAGGTTACTCTTTGGATGAATTGGAAAATCAGATAACCAAATCTACCTCCGCATTATTTGAGCCAACACTTGATTATGTAATTGTTAAAATACCCCGATGGAATTTTGATAAGTTTGAAGGGTCAGACAGAACCCTTGGTCTCCAGATGAAATCTGTTGGAGAAGTTATGGGAATAGGACGATCTTTTCAGGAAGCCCTGCACAAAGCTACTCAGTCTCTTGAAATTAAGCGAAATGGCCTGGGAGCTGATGGGAAAGGATATAAAAATTATGACCAGATAATAAGTAAACTAACTGTTCCCAGCTGGGACAGGGTTTTTGTAATTTATGATGCCATACAACTGGGGATTCCTCTTAGCAGAATACACGAAATCACAAAAATAGATATGTGGTTCTTAAAACAATATGAAGAATTGAATCTGCTGGAAAAGGAAATATCTAAATATACCATTGAAAGCCTGCCTAAGGAATTGCTGCTCGAAGGCAAACAGAAGGGTTTTGCAGATAGACAAATTGCGCATATGCTCGACTGCTATGAGAGTGAAGTGCATAAGAAAAGAATAGCACTAAAGATTAACCGGGTTTACAAATTGGTAGATACATGTGCTGCTGAATTTAAGGCAATGACACCTTATTATTATTCTACTTTTGAAGAGGAAATTGAAACCCCTGAGGGGGAGAGGTTTGTGTCCAATGACAGCATCGTAACAGATCGAAAAAAAATTGTTGTTCTTGGTTCAGGACCCAACAGGATAGGTCAGGGGATTGAATTTGACTATTGCTGTGTGCATGGAGTGCTTGCAGCTGCGGAATGCGGTTATGAAACTATCATGATTAATTGTAACCCGGAAACCGTATCTACAGACTTTGATACTGCAGATAAATTATATTTTGAACCGGTGTTTTGGGAGCATATCTACGACATTATCAGACATGAAGACCCAGAGGGTGTAATTGTTCAGTTAGGCGGACAGACCGCTCTTAAATTGGCAGAAAAGTTAGATAAATACGGGATTAAAATAATAGGGACCAGTTTCGAGTCTTTAGACCTTGCCGAAGACAGGGGAAGCTTTTCAAAATTATTGCAGGCTAATAATATTCCTTATCCAGAATTTGGAGTTGCAGAAAGTGCAGAAGAAGCTTTGGATTTAGCAGATGAACTTGATTTTCCACTACTGGTAAGACCTTCCTATGTGCTGGGTGGACAGGGAATGAAAATAGTAATCAATAAGGAAGAATTGGAAGAGCACGTAGTAGATCTGCTGCGAAAAATACCTAACAATAAGCTTTTACTGGATCATTATTTGGATGGTGCCATAGAGGCCGAGGCCGATGCCATATGTGATGGAAAAGAGGTATATATAATTGGCATTATGGAACATATTGAACCATGCGGGATACATTCAGGGGATTCTAATGCTACCCTACCTCCATTCAACCTGGGCGAATTTGTAATGCAACAAATTAAGGACCATACAAAAAAAATCGCTCTTGCCCTTAATACAGTTGGTTTAATCAATATTCAGTTCGCTATAAAGGATGACATGGTGTATATCATTGAGGCCAATCCAAGAGCATCCCGAACGGTACCTTTCATAGCTAAGGCATATGGAGAACCTTATGTTAATTATGCGACAAAGGTAATGTTGGGGGAAAAGAAGGTAAGTGATTTTACCTTTAATCCCAAGCTGGAGGGCTTTGCAATAAAACAACCTGTTTTTTCATTTAATAAATTTCCGAATGTGAATAAAAACCTTGGGCCCGAAATGAAAAGCACCGGTGAAAGTATCTTGTTTATAGATAATTTGAAGGATGATGAGTTCTACGAACTGTATTCTAAACGAAAGATGTATTTGAGCAAATAAGTTGAAAGAACAGGATTCTCAAATCAGAATGAACTTGATATTTATGGGTTTTCTCGCTTTGTGACTATGCTCCTTTTATGAATGGCATAGGCCTTAGAAGGGTTAACTGAAATTAGAAGATTAATTTCATCCTCGGTAAATCCTTTGGACCTTAAGAGTGGGAGTAGTGTTTTGAAGATGGGTGTATAGGGTTGAATGTTTTGAGATTTTTTCTGTGGATCATACCATCCAGCATCGTGTGATATCAGAATTTGATCTAAAAAACCATTTCTTTTGGCATATACCAGTTTTTCAATATGTTTGTCCATCTCCCAGGCTAAACCATCAAAGCTTATCCAACAACCTGTTTCTGCTGCTTTTTGATAGCTTGTTTCTTCTTCTTCAGCTTGTGCATGGACCCAAATAAAAGCTTTTGGCGATACTCCCTGTTCAGAAAGAATCTCCAATTGTGGCCATAGAGCAAGTGCCTTTCCTGTATGTGAGGCAATTGTCAAACCACTTTTTAGGTGGCACAGGGCTGCAGCTTTAACTAACTTCTCATGTATCGGGCTTAGTGATTCCGCGTTGTCTACGCTTATTTTAATAAAACCCGGTTTCATGGTGGTGCCATCAATTCCTTGTTCAAATTCCTCCAGCCATTGCTGTGCTAATTCTTCAGCAGTATTTTTCCTGGCAATGTCTGGGATAAACTTGTTGTTTTGAGCCCCATAAAGTCCGGTATTCGTAATAATTCTTATACCGGTCTTATCTGCAAGTTCCTTTAATAGGTGTATATCCCGACCCAGGTATTGCGGGGTGGCATCGACAAAGTATTTCACATGAAAGTTCTTAAGTTCTAACAGAAAAGGGAGTACCTGTTTTGAAACATCTATCTTATTCCAGGAACTGGAATTAATACTATCTGCCCCAATAAAATCGACCAATATGTGTTCATGTGATAACCAAATTTCTCCGGGTTTTACGGCGTGCATACCAGTGATATCCTGAATGGATGCAGGCTCGGTTTGGGCAATTCCACACCAAACTATTAGGAAGAATATATATGTGGCAAGGAATTTCATTAGTTTAAGTTTTATCTGAGAGCTAAATGTGTCAAAATTTTCATGACGTATTTACACTATGTTATTTTTTATTCAATTATAAAACTATAAGTTATACTGGTTAATTATATTATCTTTTTGTAAAGTTATAGAATGGTTTTTTCTGTTATCATCTACTCCTTGCATCTATAAAAAAGGGATTAAGTTTTGACTAAATTAACTCCAATCCGTATGAAATATTCCTTCACGGTCTGTTCTTTCGTAAGTATGAGAACCGAAATGATCGCGTTGCGCCTGAAGCAGATTTAAAGGAAGTCTTCCTGAAGTATAGGCATCAAAGTAAGAAAGGGCGCTAAATAAACCGGGCATGGGGATTCCTTGATTAGCGGCATAAGCTACAATTTCTCTAGCTGCCGGAAGAGATGAAGTAATCTTCTCCTTAAAAACAGGGGAGAGGAGTAGGTTTTGTAATTCCATGTCGACATCAAAGGCTTCTGAAATATCTTCCAATAGACCCGCTCTTATAATGCAACCTGCTCTCCATATTTTAGCTATGGTGTTAAGTTTTAAATTATAATCGTATTCCTTAGAGGCATCTGCCAACTGGTGGAGACCCTGAGTATAGGTAATTATAAAGGCAAAAAATAACGCAGCCTCTGTTTTTTCTTCTAATTCCTTTTTATTCTTTAAAATAGATTCAGGTTTACTAAACATAGTATTGGCCTTAATTCTATCTTCCTTTAAAGCAGATAATTCTCTCATACTTACTGCCATATCTATTGTAGGGACGGGAATTCCTAAATCCATAGCATTCTGTGAAGTCCATTTCCCGGTTCCTTTTTGTTTGGCTTTATCTAAAATTTTATCTACTAAATGGCCCTCACCCAAATTATCTTCTTTCTTAAATATTTCAGCTGTTATCTCTATTAAAAAGGACTGCAATCTGCCGTTATTCCATTTTGTAAATATTTCATGAAGTTCATTATTGGAAACAGTTGCCCCTTTCTTTAGGAGATCATAGGCTTCTGTAATTAATTGCATTAGCCCATATTCAATACCATTATGAACCATTTTCACATAATTACCTGCTGATTTTGGACCTAAATAGGCTACACAAGGTTCTCCCTTAAATTTAGCAGCAACTGCTTCAAATATAGGCTGCACCTGGGCATAAGCTTCTTGTGAGCCACCAGGCATAATACTTGGTCCTTTTCTGGCTCCTTTAGCACCACCGGAAACTCCTGCTCCAAAGAAATGGATTCCCTTGTTTTTTAAATACTCTTCTCGGCGATCTGTATCTGTAAAAAACGAGTTTCCTCCATCAATTATAATATCATCTGGTGATAAATAGGGCAGCAAACTTTCAATCACAGCATCCACAATCTTTCCTGCAGGCACCAGTAACATAATTTTGCGAGGTAGTGAGAGGGCATCAACAAAAGAACTAATATCACCAGACGCATTTACCCTGCCTTTATCTCCCCCTTCTTTTATTAACGCACTCACCTTTTCGGGATCAAGGTCATAACCAAAAGCTTTATAATCGTTGTCTGCGACATTTAAAATAAAATTGCGACCCATAACACCAAGGCCCACCAGTCCAAAATCATATGTATTATTTTCCATAATTATGGTTTTATATGTTTATTCGACCTGGGATGGCTACCTTAAATTTCTTCTTATGGAGAAGTAAATAAATTTTATCTTAGCCAAAGGCGAGATTCAAAAATAATTTAAAATATCCAATTTAGGGTCTCTTTGTATTTTCTCTCAAAATATAAAACTAAATAATTAACTTAACTGTCTATGAATAAAGTAGAAAATCAAATACTGATAATTTTTGGTGCTTCCGGCGATCTTACTGCAAGAAAGCTTATTCCGGCATTGTTTGATCTTTATAAGGGAAACCATCTGGCCGAAAACTTTGTCGTTTTAGGAACCAGCAGAAGTGTTTTAAGTGATCAGGAATTTAGGGAGAAGGTTGTCACTAAAAGCAAGTATTTAAAGGAAATGTTTAACGGACATGACGAAGCTTATATTCAGGCCTTTGCCAATAAGATCTTTTATACTGATATTGGAAAGGATTACGATTCAGACTACAGCAAATTAAAAGAACGTATCTCCTCACTTAACGAAAAGCATGGTACGGAAAACAATTTTATGTTCTATTTGTCGACTCCTCCAAATATTTATGAGACCATTGCAATGAATCTGGCTGAACAGGAATTAGCTAATGAGTCACAGGGCTGGAAAAGGATTATCGTAGAAAAACCATTTGGTTACAGTTATGAAACCGCTAAAAATCTAAATAGTGGGCTTCAAAAGTACTTTAATGAACCCCAGATTTATAGGATAGATCACTACCTGGGTAAAGAAACAGTTCAAAACCTTTTGATAACCAGATTTGCAAACAGCATATTTGAACCTTTGTGGAACAGAAATTATATTCATCATGTGGAGATAACTAATGCGGAAACGGTGGGAGTGGAAAAAAGAGGTGGTTATTATGATAAATCGGGTGCATTACGGGATATGTTCCAGAATCACCTTTTGCAAATTATATCATTGGTAGTGATGGAACCACCTATTGATGATAAAGCCGAAGAAATAAGGAATGAGAAAGTAAAGGCCCTGAAGTCTCTGAGGATTATGAGAGATGAGGAAACACTCTTTAAAAATACTATTAAAGGCCAATATTTGGCTTCGGAAATAATGGGTGAAACGGTACCAGGCTATAGAGAAGAAGAAGGAGTGGATCCTGAATCTACTACAGAAACGTATGCGGCATTAAAATTTTACATCGATAACTGGCGATGGAAAGATGTGCCTTTTTATGTGAGAACTGCAAAAAGAATGCCTACAAAAGTTACCGAAGTAGTAATACATTTTAAATCGCCTCATCATCATATTTTTAGTGAATCAGGTATTATTGATAAAGACAATAAATTGATTATACGAATACAACCAGATGAAGGTATTTTAATAAAATTCGGGGTTAAAGTTCCGGGGCAGGGTTTTAAGGTAGAGCGAGCGAATCTAGAATTTTACTATTCCGGCTTAGCAGAGACAAACGTAATGAGTGCCTATGAACGACTCTTATTGGATGCTATGCAGGGAGATCCAACCTTATATGCACGGGCAGATGAAGTGGAAGCGGCCTGGGAGTTTGTGGACCCAATTTTAGAATACTGGAAGAACGGGAAAGACGTTAGAACCTATGGCTATTCCTCCGGAGTCTGGGGCCCTCAAAATGCCGACGAACTTTTTGAAGGTCTGTATAGTTGGCGAAATCCGGGGGAAAACCTTGCAGATGATCCTGGTTTCTGCGTAATATGTTAAGTTTAGAAGATGGAAGTCAATATAACGGGATCAAAAAAGCAAACGGCGAGGTCGTTTTCAGAAAATCTTGCTAGTCTTATAGCCAAAAATAATATTTTGCATATTGCCCTGTCCGGGGGGAGCACTCCGAAGGAGGTTTTTAAGGAACTGGCAGTACATTTTAAAAATGAGATAGATTGGTCTAAAGTTCAATTCTACTGGGGTGATGAACGTTGTGTTCCACCTGATGATGAGGAAAGCAACTATAAAATGGCCAATGAATATCTATTTTCAAAATTAGAATTTCCTTTGGGAAACATACATCGAATTAAGGGGGAGAATGAACCAGTAGAAGAAGCCAAAAGATATGCAGATCTTTTAGAGAAAAACCTTCCCAACGTTGGAACGCAACCACAATTTGATCTTGTCATCCTTGGCCTTGGAGATGACGGACATACGGCTTCAATATTTCCAAACCAGATCAATTTATGGAATTCTAAGGCATACTGTGAGGTTGCAGAGCATCCTGAATCTGGGCAGAAACGAGTTACTCTAACAGGGAATATTATAAATAATGCAAAAGAGGTAGTTTTTTTAGTTACAGGTGAAAATAAGGCGCAAAAAGTATTTGAGATAATTGAGAGGAAGGGAAACTATAGTGCCTACCCTGCTTCTCTTGTTGAACCTATTTCAGGCAGGTTAAACTGGTTTTTGGATACAGAAGCAGCAAAATTACTTGAATGAAGTTGATTTTTGAACTCAACTGAAGCTAAGAACAAGCCTTTATTAAGAAATTAGTTATTAAAATGGGGTGATTTTTCCAGTTTGACCTCCGTAATGAAATATTTTGTATCACCCCACCAGGAGAACGTAGTATAACGTTCCTCGTAATTCAGTTTAACATAGGCTCCCTGATATTCTTTCAGCTTATCAATTACATCCTTCCTTTTACTGGACACGGAAAATTTAAATATCTGAGCACCTGTAATGCCCTGACTTAGTTCTCCTTCCCATGTTTTCATAACAACGCCTTTGTGACTAATTTTTATTAATTCTCCGGATCGGACACCTTCACTATAGGGCACATAATAGACAAAAGAAAAGTAAGAGACAACAGCCAAAATTATAACAGTAACCGCGATGAATAAATATTTTTTCATGCGTACTAATTTAGTTTTTCATCAAAATCATCTTGCTGGGCTCTTTCAAGATATTTATCCGGTAGAGATTTTTTCGCTTTAGCCCCCATTTTTTTAAGTTTTTCTATGCTTGTTATAATATTCCCGCGACCTTCTACCAATTTATTCATAGCGCCCTTATACTCAATCTTTGCCTCATCCATTTTTTTACCTACTTTGGTTAAATCTGATATAAATCCTTCAAATTTATCATATAATGCACCAGCCTGCCTGGCTATTTCAATGGCATTTCTTTGCTGCTTCTCATTATTCCACATGCTATCAATAGTTCGAAGTGTTGCCAATAAGGTTGAAGGTGTGACAATTACAATATTTTGCTCAAATGCTTTATTATAAATAGAGTTATCATTGTTAATTGCGATTGCAAAAGCAGGTTCTATAGGAACAAACATCAGAACAAAATCCGGGCTTTCCATTTCATAAAGATCTTCGTATTTTTTTGAAGATAACTGATCAACATGGTTCTTTATAGAGCTTATATGTTCTTTTAAATATTTTTCCTGAAATTCTTCCTCCACATTAATATAACGTTCATATGCAGTAAGAGACACCTTAGAATCTACAACCATTTTTTTACCATCAGGGAGGTTAATTATTACGTCGGGCAATACCCTGCTGCCATCTTCCCTGGTAAAACTTTGCTGAACTGAATATTCCCTGTCTTTTTCAAGACCTGATTTTTCAAGGACCCTTTCCAGTACTAATTCTCCCCAATTTCCTTGCATTTTGCTATCCCCCTTTAATGCTTTTGTCAGGTTTTCTGCTTCCTGGGTAATTTTTAAATTTTGGCTTTGCAGGTTTAATAATTGTTCTTTAAGAGAGGAATGGATACTGATGTTTTCTTTTTGACTCTTCTCAACTTTGTCTTCAAAGGTTTTAATTTTTTCCTTTAAGGGATTAAGAATATTTTCAATATTTTCTTTATTCTGCTTGGTAAATTTCTCAGACTTTACATCTAATATTTTATTCGCCAAATTTTCAAATTCTTTGGTAAACTTTTCCTGAAGTTTTTCTACCTCTGCCTTCTGTTCTGTATTTTTTTGCTGCAGGTTGTCCATTTCGGCTTCATATCGACTGATCTGAATTCCTAATCGTTCCTTTTGCGATCTCAATTCACTAGTTTCTTCAATACCTAATGCTAACCTTTTTTCCATTTCTGTGAGGTTATTCCTGAGTTGTTGCTCACGTTCGAGAAGGGTGCTGTGACTCGATTTTGTTTTAAGATTTTGGATGTAGTTACCTAAAAAATAACCGGCCACCAAAAAAACCAAGGCAAGGATGCTATAAACCAAATAGGCTTCCATAGATTATTGATTTTGTAAGGTAAAGATAAAGGATTAACATTAAATTTTCTGAAGTATTAAAGCTTACTTATTAATCTTAAATGAACCTGATTCCGGGTTAAAGGTAATGGTGTCTTTGGGGAATAAATCCTCAAAGCTTTTGCTCTCAATAAGTTCACAGGGAGCGCCAAAATTATTATTGACCTTATTCATAATAAATATTTTATCACAAAGCTGAATAGCAAGGTCTATTTCGTGGGTGGTATAAAGAACAACCTTATTAGTATCATGAGCAATTCTTTGTAATAGTTTTAATATGTGCACTTTATGGTAGAGATCCAGATGAGTGGTAGGCTCATCCAATAGAATAATTTCGGTATCCTGGGCTAATGCCCTGGCTATCATGACTTTTTGTAGTTGCCCGTCACTAAGTTCGTAACATTTATTATGTCGTAAACTCTCTAACTCTAATATTTCTATAGCCTTTAGGATTTTTGATTGATCCTCAGCAGATAAAGTCCCAATCCAGTTGGTATAAGGATGTCTTCCTAAACTAATAAGTTGTGATACTGTCAGGTTTTTTGACGCAATTGGCTCTGTAAGAACTACACTGACAAGGGTGGCGAGTTCATCTGACCTTAAAGATTCAATGGGCTTATTGTTTATCATTACTGAACCGGACAATTTGGGCTGTACTCGTCCCAAAGTTCGCAATAGTGTAGACTTGCCAATACCGTTTATGCCAACAATTGCCCCGAGCTCACCTTTGGTCAGTCCAAAACTAATATGGTCAGCTACATCCGTTTGCTTTTTACCAGAAGTATACCCAATGGCCAACTTTTTAGCCTCTAAGATGATATGTTCTTTTTTTGTCGAGATGATTGAGAGGTTTTATAAGTA
>Ga0209013_10000997_pt1 | contig 26192 bp, 20 predicted proteins | sample Cruoilmetagenom2_FD_187291 | JGI IMG/M metagenome (GOLD analysis project Ga0209013, IMG submission 187291) | Oil polluted marine microbial communities from Coal Oil Point, Santa Barbara, California, USA - Sample 2 (SPAdes) (version 2) | ecosystem: Environmental > Aquatic > Marine > Oil seeps ...
CTTAATTATGTTATTTCTTTCAGCGTAGTCTGGAGACTATGCTGGGTAGTTCTTAATTATGTTATTTCTTTCAGCGTAGTCTGGAGACTATGCTGGGTAATTCTTAATTATGTTATTTCTTTCAGCGTAGTCTGGAGACTACGCTGGGGAGTTCTTAATTATGTTATTTCTTTCAGCGTAGTCTGGAGACTACGCTGAGGGGTTTTTAATTTTATATTCCCTTCGGCGTAGTCTCCCGACTACGCCGCCTGAAGCCTCAATCTCCTGATTGAGATTATTTTATTAAGTTAGCTAAAAGTTTTATCATGGGTGATGCCTGGAAAATAAAAGACCAGTTTGCTTTATATTTTCTCACATTACGTGTCGTTTTTTGGTTAGACGTTTTTACACGGAAGTCTCACAGGGACATTATCATCGATTCATTGGATTTTTGCAGAAAGAATAAAAATCTTGAAGTTTTTGCATACGTCATTATGTCGAACCATGTACACATGATTGTCCGGTCTAAAAACGGAACATTATCAGATACTGTCAGGGATTTCAAGAAATATACGGCAAACCATATTCTTGAGCTGATAAATACAGAAAAAGAGAGCCGGAGAAAATGGCTGCTTCATGAAATGGCTTTTGCTGCCCGGAAACATAAAAGAAACTCAAAATATCAATTCTGGACACATGAGAACCATGCTGTTGAGTTAAGCACCAACAAGATGATCGACCAACGTTTGAATTATATCCATCAAAATCCGGTTAAGGCAGGAATTGTTGAAAGTCCGGAAGATTACTTATACAGCAGCGCGCGCAATTATTGTGATAATATGGACTATCTGATGGAAATTGATCTTCTATGTCTATCATAATCTGAAGATCATCTCTATCTCTTCACTCACTCAGCATAGTCTGGAGACCACGCTGAGGAGTTTGTTTTTAATTTTTTTCTCATTTTCTTCTCCCTTCGGCGTAGTCTCCCGACTACGCCGCTTGAGGCCTCAATCTCCTGATTGAGGTTATCAACCTGTAAAATATTGCCGGTTATCTTCCGTTCTTTAATAAACCAACCATTTCACTATGCTTCGTATTGCCTGTCTGACTGTAGTCGCCACATTCCTTATCCATTTCTCCGTCCAGGGTCAGCTTGCCCGTACCCTGAACACCGCAGCCCCTGTCAGTTACCTTACAGATATAGAAAAGCAAATGGTCTATGAGATCAACCTGGTGCGCAGCCGGCCACAGGAATATTTGAAAATCCTGAGACCTTACCTGAAACGCGCTGAAGCAGAGCTCGAAATATACGGACCCGGCGAAGTCAGGTATTCCGTTGAAACAACCTATATTCAGCAAAACGGTCGCCTTTCGGTACACCATATAGATACGGTTACTTACCATCGGTACGAAGAAGAAGTATACGCCATCAGAAGCCTGATGGAAGATCTCCGGAAGTTGCAAGCCGTTTCTATACTGCAACCCGACTACGGCATTTACGAAGCTGCCAAAAAACACGGAAAAGACCAGAAGAAACATAATTGGAACCTGGGACATTACGGAAGCGATCATTCAACACCGATGGAACGTATTGTCCGGTTTTCGCCGGACATGAAAACCGGCAACGAGAATATTGCGGCCCGTTTTCCTGAAGCTACACCACGCGAGATTGTTATTCTTCTGCTTATTGATAGCGGTATTAAAGGCTACGGGCACCGGTACAACCTGCTCAACCCGCAATGGACACACGTAGCCTGTTATTCGGGCGGCCTTCATAACGGCATGTACCGCTGGCTGCAGGAATTTGGAGAAGTCAGGAAATAAGAAAGCGTCTCAAGAATATCCAAAGACGCTGAAATATTATTTTAACTTCTGACTTACTCAATCACGTCAGCTTCTTCTACCTGAACAATTGTTTTGCTTTCCTGATCAAAGACAAATGCAACAACATGACAGTTTTCGGGCACCCATTCATCTTCAAAATTAACCGTGACTTCTAGAACATATTTTTTTCCTGTCACTACGGGGTCATCATCGGTTAATCGTTCTCCCCACGCGCCATTTGTATACCGCAGCACGTGCATGAATACATACTCCTCTATTTTCGGCGTGTCACCCACGTTATTGTCATTATTCATTTGCGGCCCGATAATGCTGTCCTGGGTGATGCAAAAAAGCACATGATATGTCCCTACCAAAGGATACAGGAACTCTGTTGTAATTGTTGATGAAAGTGTATTCTGTTCGAAGTCGCTGTGGACGGTCATTTTGGCTTTTGCTTCCTTTTTCATTTCAATGTCAATCGTCGACCCCCATTCAGCCGGGCTTACAATATAGTCGCCTGGAGCTCTCTGCATTCTGTTTACGAGTCCGTTCGGGTTTCCGGCCGCACTCACACCGAAAAATCCGTCCCATACTTCTCCGGCTTCAGTACGGAAATCCTGCGGCATATCAGATTTAGGGCGGGCAAAAAATCCGGCATGTACGGCCATTACAACTAATTTATCTCCATAAAATTCTTTCAGTTGTTCTGCGACAATGGCTGCTGTAGGGCAGTTCACACAATCGTGGCCTGTATAGTCTTCGAGCAATACTTTTTGTTCTGCTTCTCCACCACTACCACCTCCGTCTTCTTTATATGGCGGTTCTATTTTTTCACACGCGTAAAAAAGAAAACTTACTGCTGCTAATATGGAGATAACTCTTAATATTTTCATACTCATACTATTAAAAACTACTGCTAATGGTAACATAAAAACCGCTGGATGCTGGAACAGCCCTGCAAACGCCACCTACACACACAATTCCTTCGCGCTGACGCCCGTAAGTGATGGCAATACGTGTTGTCCTTCGGGTGTAACCGAACGAACCCGTATAATAGTTAATCCGATTAACTTCATCAGGATTTCCGTAATTATACTGATCGGAAACGGAAACAAACCAGTGCGGCGAAACCGTGTATTCAAGCAACAAAGCAGCCCAGTCGCCTTTATCTCTGTCGGTCCAAAGGCCCTGCACCTCCCACCTTAAGGCTTGCTTTGATGTAAATTTGTAGGTCATCTCCACTACACCAATGTTACTGTAAACGATCGGCATACCGGTATGCCCTTCAAGCGTGGCAATATCGTACGACTGGTACATGTACGTCAACGAACCCTTAAATTTCTTTGAGAATTTTTTATCAATTTCAATATTAAAATCCTGCCAAAAAATACGGCTACCGAATTTAAAGAAAGGAGAGGTCCAACCATCTGTTCCAGGAAGTCCCACGGCCGTAGTATCTGTCCCCGGTACATTTACGGGATCTCTGACAATATCATTCACCTGCGAATAGTTTATGGCAATACCCATACCGTATTTACCGCCCAGTTTCGATTTTTTCGGGACTTTGTAATTCATTTGCAACTGAAACCCAATCTCTCCGTTAGGCTGCGTGTTGTACGGGTACATCGAAGTTAGCATATATGAATGCGTTTCCGTATTCGGTGGCAAGAAATTGATATCAAGCCCGTTGGCGGTAACTGCCCGGTTCGACTTATAGCTCATGTTATCATATCGTTTAAACATGGCATACAGGCCGAATCCTTTAGTTGAATAAGTAGCACTCAACAGAAATCCTTCTCCTGCTTTGTAAATAAAATTATTGATGGCTGAAGGGTCATTTATCTTATAGGCATATTCCGTTGACAAGTTAAACTTTCCGATTCCCAGTGTCATCCTTCCGGCCATATTCCCAACATTCCGGGGCAAATTATAAAGCGGATCCAGGTCGGCTTGGTACTTGCTTACAAAACTTCCTCCCAGAGTAAGGCGAACTTTGGAATCACTCATTCCTTTGATCACCTGGTTAAAGTCCATTTCCGCATCAAATCCTTTTACGATGCCCCGGCTGTTTTTTGTATAAGGTGTCCAGTAAAACCGTTGCATCCCATACACTCCCTTCAGCAACAATCCCTTCACCGGTTCAAAAGTTACCCGGGCACCATTCAGGGAGTTATCATATCCGAGCATCCACTCTTCGTAAGTTCTGAGCGTTAAACCATTGCCAAACTGTTCGTAAAAATTACCAACAGTAAAACTGAATTTTTCAGTTGTATACATGGCCCACAGATTAGGGAACCCCTGACCTTCTATGCGCGGATCAAACCCTGCCAATGGCGGTAAATATGCTTCGTACCGCAAGCCTGCCGAAAATTTACCCAATGTATATGTAATTTTACCAAAGCCGTTAAAAGCAAAATTCTGTCCGTTAATCATCGAATCAGTTATTCCAACCCCTTCATCAGCCATGTAGTAAGCTCCGTCAAATTCAAAACTACCATGCACTTCTGATCTTTTAATCGTTTCGGAAAACTGTGCCCTGGCTGCTATCCCGATAAAAAGGATGGCAGTGGCGAGTAACAGTACTCTTTTCATAATTAATTGATTTTGGCTTCGATTTTTTAATGTTTGGAAATATCTTTCCCGGCAGCAACTTTCTTCACTAGTTCGTATAACTCATCTTCAAGGCCTTCGTAATATGATGTGTGTTGATAGACAATATTGCCGTTCCCGTCAATCAGGAAAGTATGTGGAATCATATTGACGTTCATGGCTCTTTTAAAATCACCGTTCGGGTCGAGCAGCACTTCCATCTCCCAGTCTTTACCGCTTACAAAAGGCAGCACTTTTGCCGTAGAGCGGGCATCATCGATGGACACGGCATAGATCTTCACACCTGTTTCATCCTGCCAGTCTTCGTAGTTTTCGTTGTAGGCATCCATTTCTTTTTTGCATGGTTTGCACCACAGCGCCCAAAAACTTACCAGGATTGGTTTTCCGTTGTTATATATATTCTGTGTGTTAAAGGTTTGCCCATCAATGGTTTTTATGTTTACCGAGGGTAATTTCTTCCTTTCAGATGGTTCCTGCGCATACATGGCAACACCCAGAAAAAGGATTACGATTAGAACGATCAATCTTTTCATCTACACAATTTTTAGGTTACTTATTTCAATTACCAGTATTGACAACATCTGATGACAGTAAGTTGCATTTTAGGTCTTTAAAATTCCGGATCCATAAAAACTTCCAGCAATTTTATTTCCCCATTCGGCTCGATGATCAAATTTCCAACCGAAGCCGGAACCAAAATGGTTTCACCCATTTTTATGCCAAGTTCGCCGCCCTCATACTTAAAAACACACGAGCCTTCCACAGCCATATAGACAATGAACGAATCCAATTCGGAAATATTTTTGATAACCGGCTGGTCAGAAGAAAGAATACGTGTAACAAAATGCGGACTGTCAATCAGGGTAACTGTCCTGTTCAATTTATTTTCGTATTCAGTTTTGCATTCTTTTGTCTCGCTAAAGTCTATCGCGTCCAGTGCTTCTTCCGTATGTAACTCACGTTTCATACCTGCCGCATCAATTCTGTCCCAGTCGAATATGCGGTATGTTGTATCGGAAGTTTGCTGTATTTCGGCCAGCAGACAACCGGGGCCAAGCGCATGTACCCGTCCGGCCGGAATGTAAAAAACATCTTCCTTTGTTACCTTAACCGTATGTAACACTTCCTTTAGCGTGTTGTCCTCAAGGTGCTTTTTATAACTGTCTTTATCCATTTTCCGGTTAAATCCTGAGATCAGTTCGGCATCCTTGTCGGCTTCCAGTATATACCACATTTCGGTTTTTCCGTGGCCCAGTCCTCTTTTTTTTGCCAGCTCGTCATCGGGATGTACCTGGATGGAGAGCCAGTCGTTCGAATCGATCACTTTGATGAGCAGCGGAAACTCATTTCCATGCTTTTCAAATATTTTCTCTCCCACCAGTTCGCCCATATAAACTTCCACCAGTTCATTCAGTTCATTTCCTGCCAGAAAACCATTCTCCACGACACTCTGGTTTTCTTCAACTCCTGATACCAGCCAGGCTTCGCCGCAGTTAGGCAGATTTCCGTAATCCATGCCCAAAACAGTTTTTATCTTTTGGCCTCCCCAGATCTTGTCTTTAAAAACAGGCTTAAATTTTAGCGGATACAACATAGCCATCGGTATTCTTTATTGGACAATCAGTTTATTTGTTGTGGTTTCTTTACCGCTCCTCACAGTCAGCAAATAAAGTCCCGGTTTCAGATTTCCGATATCCATGCGGTGAACTAAAGTCCCACTCTCTGCACCGAAAGCTCGCCGGGATAAAATTTTTCCGCTCAAATCGCTGATGGAAACCCGGATATCATCCCTGTTATCTTCTTTCATTTCAATATTCACCGTACTATTTGCCGGGTTGGGGTAAATACGTATATTTTCTTTCTTTTGTGCAAATTCTTCCTGTCCGACATAAAATATATCCAAATCGTAAGGAGCTGTAAACAGTCCACGACCGTGAGTTGCAGCCAGCACCGTATTGTCGCTTTTACGTAGCCGCAGCATATCCACCCGCACATTGGCCATGCCATCACTTGCCGGATACCAGATTGTTTCATCTTCCAGCATCATATTTGTTATCCAGATACCGGTTTCGGTAGCCAGCATCACCTGCCCATCGTTATCAGGATGGAAAACTGCCCAGCGGACAGGTATATCAGGCAAATTCGTCTCTTTTTCCGCCCATGTTTCTCCACCGTTGGTTGTCAGCCAGACAGAGGAAACCCCGTAATTGGAAAAGGTAACCGCCAGCACATCCTCAGAACTTCCGACTGCAACGCACGAGATATTAGCTGTAGGGAAGTTATCCCCGGTTATTTCAGTGGTTTGCGGCGATGACTCGGCATGCTCCACTTTATATAATTTTCCTGATTGCGTACCCAAAAACAGGGTAGATGTACCATCCGGTGAATAATCGGAATACTTCACATGTGAAAACGGAACAGATGTATTTGTTCCCATATAAACCATCTCGTCACTAATATAATACGGAATACCGGAACATCTGTTTATTTTGTTGGCTTGATATCCTGAGATACTGGTACCATTGGCATACAATATATTTTCGTTGTAGTCGTAATCGGCCGGGCTGATAAAAGTTCCTCCCTGGCCAAAACTGTTCACCCAGCCTCCGTTTACCCACACTGTATAGCTGTTATAGTAAACGGAAGTGATAAAAATCGCCTGCTCATTCTCATCATAAAAGCAAAAGGCGCCATCGCCATCATCAATCATGTCGTTGATACCAAGTGGAAACCCCTTGTAGTAAAGTGTGCCGTTATCCTGCAATCCGCCTATGAAGAGCCTGGAGCCTGCTGACGGGTTAATGGCCCCCGAATAAAACTGCAGGGTATTGTACCCCTGGTTTCGTTCAACAAACACCGGGAAAGTAAGATTGGCGGTAGTGGTCAGGAACACACCTCCATCGGATGTGAAAACAGCTGTTGTACTCGACCCGGGCTGAAACTGAATATTGTGCTGGTCGGCATGAACATATTTATCACCACCGCCCCAATACATCAATGACCAATCGGAGATATGACTCCACGAAGCTCCTGAATTTGAGGACTTCCACAGATCCTGCCCACCTGTAAACAGCGCTTCCGGATTCGATGGATCCACCCTTAGAATAAAATTATGCCACGCTCGCTCTGCCCAGCTTTCATCCGGTATGTTCTTCTGTTGCCAGCTATCGCCACCGTCGGTTGATTTAACAATATATCTTCCTTTGTAATTATAATAGCCATTCTGTGTCAGATAACCACCGGCAAACTGAGCATAAAGAATACCCGGATCTGATGGAGCAGAAGCTACATTGGTACGTGCTGGCACATTAATACCTCCGTCATTACTGATCACTATATTGTAGTCGTCATAAATTGTCCAACTCCCCTCCAATCCGCTATCAGAGTATAAGATCGTTGCACCGCCATGAAGGTTCAGGTTTTCCATCGTACCGACAAATATTCTCCCGCTTGCCGCTATTTCTATATCGGCCGGAGCATAAATTTCATCGGAATAGCCTTCAATCTCAGGCAGTACCTGCTCCCAGGTTTCTCCACCATCAACCGAACGGTATAATCCGTCCGAAGGCAGGCTTTCATGATCTTCGCCCATATAACTGCCTGAAGCCACCCCTGCGTATATGGCACTGGTACCGTCTTCATCCCTCACCGCAATCTCAGTGATGTATTTAAATTCTGTGGTGGATGGTATCAGTTCCCAGGATTCACCGGCATCAACCGACCTGAAAATACCTGCTCCCAACCCGGATGATTCTCTGTAAATAAAACGGGCAGTTTGCGCTTCGCCCGTTCCTACATAAAATATCTGTGTGTTGTTCGGGTCGTACGTAATACAACTTATGGCCAGGTTACTCCAGAAATCACCAATCGGAGTCCACTCTATATTGGTATTTGTAATATCCTCATTATACCATAAACCCCCGGTTACACCACCGGACCATACTTTTTTTAAATTTTCATCATTCGGGTCGAACATCAGCGCACGGGTTCTGCCACCCATATTGGCGCCGGTACCTTCCCATTCCAGTACAGGATCGTCACGTAAGGCTCCAAGCTTTCTTTCCTCCTGAAGCGTCTGCTGATAGGCATTCCAAAGCCGTTCTTTGGGCACATACCCCAATTCGGGATCGACTGTCATAATGTATTCGCGAAAAGCAGCCATTCCCGGCTTATCTGGCGATTTTAATGCTCCGGCATCTTCCGGTGTTGCTTTTGTGAATTGTACAGCTTTTTCCAACAGCAACTCTTCGTAAGCGCTCCGCTTATCATATTCATTTTGATATATAATACTGGAAAAAACAATGGCTATAAGGAGGGAAACGAATAAAAGTATTTTTCTCATTTTATACGTGGTTTGTTCTGAAGCATGCAAAGTTAAACAATGATTTGATTCGGGTTCATTGTTCATTCATAAATAGATGGTCCTGATATCAATAATGTACTAAATAAATATAATTTAGTAATGTCCTCAAGCCGGACTCCCGAAAACTTTCGGGACATCCTTTTTTTCTACAGCAAAAAAAAGGATACAAAAAATGCCGCCACTGCTGAAAAAATTGCTATAAATCATTCATGGTTGTAATGCAATCTTTCTTCATCGTTTAGGACACAACTGTCCTGATATCTATTTTTTGTTTATCACTATGGAAACAGAAAATCCTGAAATGTTTCCGTTTGATTTTCCGCTTGTCAAACAAAAAAAATCCCGGAAGATGCCTACTTTTACCGCTTTATTTTAAAAATCTCTATCATGAAAAGTTTGCTTCTGATCATCCTTACCATTTTAACAGTATTTATAACCGTCGATTCCTATAGCTGCACCATCATCGTGGCTGGAAAGAAAGCCACTGCCGATGGTTCGGTCATTGTTTCGCATACGGATGCCGGTCCTGATTGCCGTGTACATGTGATGCCCGGCCAGTTTTTCGCTGAAGGTGCCCTGGCACCCGTTTACTGGGGCATGGTTGACCTCGGCAGGCCGCTGGGTGATTACGGTGATACGCTGGGTATGATCCCCCAGGTAAATGAAACGTACAGTTATTTCCAGTCGGCTTACCCGCAAATGAATGAATGGCAGTTGACCATCGGCGAAAGCACCACCAGCATGCGCAACGAGCTGAAGCTGGATGAAGCTACATGCAGCCAGATCATGACTGTGGAGCAAGCACAGGCATTTGCCCTGCAACGCTGCAAAACATCCAGACAGGCAATGAAACTGATTACCGCCCTGATGGAAAAATATGGGTTCAGGCCTTCGTGTGTCGGCGAATCGGAAACACTGGCCATCGGTGATCCGAACGAAGTGTGGATACTGGAAATATTTACCGTGGGCAACGATTGGACACCGGAAAGCGGCAAATCGGGAGCTCTTTGGGCTGCCCGGCGCCTGCCGGACGACCAGGTGACAATGATCCCCAATTGGAGCATTATCAAGCAAATTGACATTAAGGACACGGCCAATTTCAGGGCCTCTTCCAATTATATGAGCATTGCCATCGAACATGGATGGTACGATCCGGAGAGCGGGAAAGACTTTGTATGGCAGGATGTGTATGCCCCCGTTCCACGCGAGTGGGCCACCAGCCGGTTCTGGCTATTCAATGCCCTTTTAAATCCTGATTTACCCGGGCTGCCCAACCGCTGGACCGACAACCCGTTTAAAGGCGATGACCAATACACCCAGTTTGTGGAACCGCTGTCGATTTATCCTTTCAGTTTCAAACCCGTTAAAAAGATCACAGTACAGGATGTGATGGCTTTTCAGCGCTCTACTTTTACCGGAACCATTTACGACAAAGAAAATGCACCTGCCTGGCATTATCCGGCCCCGGACGGAAAAATGGAACGCAGTTCCTATGCCACGCCGTTCCCTACCGAAGAGATGCGGAAACTATTAAAAATTAACAGGCGCAGAAACGTAGCCCGTGCCCGTGGCGAATACGGCATGGTGGCCCAGTTACGTGGCTGGTTACCCAACGAAGTAGGTGGCATTTACTGGTTTTTTGTGGATAATGCGTTCACCAGTGCGTATGTGCCGATGTATGCCGGTGTAACCGACGTGGCCAAGTGCTATAAAACGTACGACAAAAATAAGTTTGACGACAATTCGATGCGCTGGGCAGTCGATTTTGTGGACAACCTGCTCTATCTGAAATGGCAGAATGCCGTTAAAGACCTGCACGCCGTCCGTAACCCGCTGGAACAAAGTTTCTTTGAAGAACAGCCGGAAGTAGACAGAACGTTTACGAAGCTTTTTAAAAAAAGTCCTGAAAAGGCGAAGCAATACATCACCGACCTGACCATCAAGAGGCAGAACGAAACTTTGAAGATGTTTCAGGATTTGAGGATTACTTTAATAACAAAATATACGAATAACAAACAGGGGATTTAGGGCTGTTACGCAGACCTACCGCCGCTTTGCTTTGGCGGGCGGAGGGGCACAAAGGACCGCAAAGATGAGCGAAGGTTTGTGAAATCAGGATAAAATTATTTCTATTCCACTGAACACAGGGACAACAGATGTGCTGTTTTTCTGCAGGCAATAATCTACATCAGCGTTAAAACCTTTTTTTAACAGGTAATTCAGATGGAAGCTATCTTTGAGTAACTTTTGGAGGTTTCCGTTTACACTTTGCCAGACTTTTATCAGAGCCAGCCCCAGGTCGTCGGGATGGACAGGAACGGATTTTGCCAGCTCTTCGATGATCATGGCAGCGCACAGGCCGTCGTCCAGTGAAAAGCGGCCGGCTGTGCCTGAACAAACCAGTACTCCTTCTTTTTTTTCTTTTACTTTTTCAGCCACGGCACGGGCATTCAGAAAGGCACCGATATAAACTTTTTCAGAATCACGGCAGGCATCCAACGCTTTGGTTCCGTTGGAAGTAGTAATAATCAAAGTTTTTCCGGCCACCTTATCCTGCCGGAACTCCAAAGGTGAGTTTCCCAAATCAAAACCTTCAATTTTTTGGGTATCACGTTCTCCGCAAAGGAGATATGTGCCTGTGGCAAATTTCCCGGCCAATTCTTCAGCTTCCTCAACAGATAAAACGGGATAAATCTGCTTTGCCCCGTTTTCCAATGCAGTAATTATCACCGATGTAGCCCGTAAAACGTCAATGACCACGATGGTTTTTCCAGTAACTTCCTCCGGTTGAACGGCTGACGCAAAAGGAATAATTCGGATATCCATAAATTTTGTTTTGTCCGGATAAAATTACCGAAATATCAGATTTCTTTGGAGAGTTCTTCATTTTTCACCTCTTCAAAAGGCACAAAGCCATCTTCAAGGTCTTTTCTCTTTTTCCATCCGAAAGCTTTCATCAGTAATGTTATACCCACAAGCAACAACACTGAAGGCATCAAAACGGCGTGCAAGGCAAACTGATGATGAAATATCTCCGGCAACCAGAAAATAACACCTAGTCCGCCCACGAATACGCCCGTGGAATAATAACCTCTGCCAAAGAAAAACCACAAGCCAAGCACAATCAGCAGGGTTTTCCAGGAGATAATATAATGAGTTAGTGTATTATCCAACAAGCCTACATTTCGCAACAGGAGGATGGTTCCTAATATGATAATGATCATTCCGGCAACGATACTCTTATGAAGTCTTTTATTTTCCATGAGGTTAATTTTTAAAATCTGACAGCAAAAATAGAACGCCCCATCAGGCGGGTAAAGAACAAATCGGTGAACGGCGGTGAAAAGTCGGTGAAAGAAAAACAAGACGAAAAAATTACGCAATTTACGTTACGTAAAACACATAATCTTTAAAGTTCAGTCAATAAAATTAAAACACCTCGTTCTCCGTCCTGCGAATGATTTCATCTTGTAATTCATCACCCAGGTCATTAAAATAATCGCTGTAACCGGCAACACGGACAATCAAATCCTTATAATCCTCCGGATGTTTTTGGGCTTTCCGCAACGTATCGGCCGTCACCACATTGAACTGGATGTGATGCCCGTCCATGCGGAAATAGGCACGGATAAGCTGCACCAGCGAGTCCAGCCCTTTTTCATCTTCCAGCAGCGACGGTGTGAATTTCTGGTTAAGCAGCGTTCCGCCTGTCCGAAGATGATCAATTTTAGCTGCCGATTTGATCACAGCCGAAGGGCCTTTGCGGTCAGCTCCCTGGAACGGAGAAATACCTTCCGACAAAGGCCTGCGTGCCAGCCGGCCATCGGGTGTTGCACCTGTTACGCTTCCAAAATAAACATGCGAGGTGGTGGGCAGCATGTTGATACGAAAATGGCCGCCTTTGGTGTTGGGCCTCCCGTTGACGGCATTGTAAAAGATATCGAAAATTGTCACCGCCTGCTGATCGGCATAGTCATCATCGTTACCGTATTTAGGCGTATCGTTTAGCAACTGATTTCTGAGCTCATCATGCCCGTCAAAGTTATTTTCCATGGCCGCAAACAGCTCGTCCCAGCTCACTTTTTGCGAATCAAAAACATTGTATTTGATCGAAGTGAGTATGTCGGTCAGGCTGCCCAGTCCAACGCCCTGGATATAGCTTGTGTTGTAGCGGGCACCGCCGGCATTGTAGTCCTTGCCTTTTACGATGCAATCGTCTATCAGCAGGGAGAGGAACGGTACAGGCAGATTCTCGGCAAAAATCCTGTCGATGATGTTATTCCCTTTGATCTTGATGTCGGCAAAGTAGTTCACCTGTTTCCGGAACGCTTCCAGTACTTTGTCGAAAGAGGTAAATTCTTTCATCTCGCCTGTCTGTAAACCAATCTGTTTGCCGGTCATCGGATCTATTCCGTCATGCAAAGTAATTTCAAAAATCTTCGTTAGGTTGAAATAGCCGGTCAGGATGTAGCTTTCCGTCCCGAAAGCCCCCGTCTCGACACAACCGCTGGCACCGCCATTGCGGGCATCGATCAGCGATTTTCCCTGGTTCAGTAATTCCTGAATGATGGCATCTGTATTGAATACCGATGGCTGCCCGAAACCAGTTTTGATGATTTTTGCCGTCCGTTTGATGAACCGGTCAGGGTTCTTTTTGCTCACCTGTATCATCGACGAGGGTTGCAGCAGGCGCATCTCTTCGATCACATCCAGCAAAATAAAGGTCATTTCATTAACGGCATCCGACCCGTCTTCTTTCACGCCTCCAAGGTTGATCAGCGAGAAATCGGTATAGGTGCTACTTTCCTTAGCTGTCACTCCTATTTTGGGCGGGGCCGGATGGTTGTTAAATTTGATCCAAAACGAGGAAAGCAGTTCCTTGGCTTTCTCTTCATTGAGTGTTCCTACTTTGGCTTCCTTTTCATAAAACGGCAGCAGGTGCTGGTCAAGACGGCCGGGATTAAAACTATCCCACGGATTGACTTCGGAGATCACACCCACATGGATAAACCAGTAGTGCTGCAATGCTTCGCGGAATGTTTCGGGCGCATGGGCTGGCACTTTGCGGCAGATAGCTGCCATCTGCATCAGTTCAATCTTCCGGTCTTCTTCTTTTTCCTGCTGTGCTCTTTTTTCCAATTCATCTGCGTAGCGCCTGGCAAATAGGATAATGGCGTCGGCTGCGATATCCATGGCTTTTAACTCCTCACGTTTGTCATAGGCTTTCGGATCGTTTAAAAAGTCGAGCTGTTCCATTTCGCGGGCGATCTTTTCCTTCAAATCCAGAAAACCTTCGCGGAACATTTTTTTACCAAGGACCGTATGCCCCGGCGCACGTTGCTCCTGAAACTCGGTAAACACCCCTGCTTCGTACGCTTCTTTCCAGCCCTGATCCAAGTTTTCGAAGATCTTTTCGCGGTTCGATTTGCCGGTCCAAAACGGAATAATGATTTCCTCATAAACTTTTTTGGTTTCCTCATCCACCCTGAACCACACTTTGGGACGTGTATCGAGAATCTCAAGATCCTGCAATGAGTGCAGGTTGATCTCCGGGTAAGTGGGTACGGCTTTCGGTTCTGGTCCTCGTTCACCTACGATCAATTCACCGTTGTTGATACAAATCTTTTTGTGTTCCAGCAGATATTTGAAGGCCAGCGCTCTCCTGAGCTGCACTGAGACCTGTTGCGCCAGGTTGCTTTTGTAAAATTCAGTGACCAATAAGGCTCTTTCAGCTGAAATACGCGGGATGGCGTTCTGGCTCTGGTCTCTGAGTTTTTTTATTCTTTCGTTCATGGTGTTTCATTCTTACTTAAGTACAATTATTTTTTTAACCCACCCCCAACCCCTCCCAGGAGGGGAGCTTTTGATTGCTCTTAGCTTATTGTGTTATTCTCATAAAATCTGTCTATCTAACAATCCAATTATTTTTTGAATTCAATTTTTTATCTATTTTATTTCTTTTTCGCTGAGGAATGAATTCCTCAGCTAAGTTTGATTTGTCCCTCCGGGACATTTTTTATCCTCCAATTGTTACAGCATATCCCGCATCCGAAAACAGGCTGGCCACCTCATCCACATGTTCCTTTTTTGGTTCTTCCACGCCGTTCATTTTGTATTCCATACCAAACCGGTGGTATTTATGGCTGCCGATCTTGTGGTACGGCAAAATGCTCACTTTCGGTTGTTGTTTCAGTTTTTGCAGAAAAGCCAGCATGCTTAGCAAATTACTTTCATCATCGTTAAAACCGGGGATGAGCGGATACCTGACCCAAATTTCTTTTCCCAGCGAATCGAGCAGTTGCAGATTGTCAAGAATCAGCCGGTTATCTACGCCGGTGTATTTCCTGTGCAGTTCATTGTTCATGTGTTTAAGATCGTAGAGAAAGATGTCTGTGTAGCGGGCTGCTTTCCCCATTCTCTCCATCGACACATACCCCGTTGTGTCCACACAGGTATGGATCTCCCGTAGCTGACACTCTTTTAAAACCTCCATGAAAAAATCGAATTGCAGTAAAGGTTCGCCGCCCGAAAAAGTGACACCTCCCCCCGACTCTTCAAAAAATATCCGGTCTTTTTCAATGATCTGCATTAGTTCTTCCTTCGTATATTCTTTTCCAATGGTTTCGGTCGCCTGCAACTTACGTCCGTCCAGTTTTTCCGTTTTTGGGTAACTGAATGGTTCCTGTGACCTGCTTTCGGGATTATGACACCACCAGCAACCGAGCGGACAACCTTTAAAAAATATCGTCTGCCGGATACCGGGGCCATCGTGAATGGCGTAATGTTTTATGTCGAAAATAATTCCTTTCATTTTTGGAGTTCCGAGTTTGGAGTTTTGAGTTCAGAGTTACCAGACTTCTGTAAAAAATAAAATATAAGGGAGCGGAGTTACCGCAATGAGGGTGTGGTTAAGCTACATAGAACATCCAGCACTCGTACAGGCCTTTGCCGTCACGGGTATGGGTTAAGCGGATATGTTCAGGATAAAAATTAATCATCTTAAATAAAGTATGGTACAAAAATAACTAATTTTGATAAAAATAACCAGCTTATGTCGTCAAGTCTAATGCATTTTAACAAAAACGCATGGAGATATTTCCGGATGTTATTTCTGTTCATTCCGGTGTTGTCGAATGCCCAATGGCTGCAGTACCCTTCTCCTGTTAACCATTCTATTGAAGCTAAAGGATATTTTGAAACTGAGGACAATAACTTTGTAGTTACCAACTGCGGCACTTTTACCAAACCGAAAGGCACGAACGAATGGCGATTATATAATTCACTTATTTTAAAGGCTTATTATGTTTCCCGTGATACCTTAATGGCTACACATCAATATGAATGGGATGGTGTTAGTTATGGTATTTTTACGCTGGATTTAAGCCAGTCCACACCTGATCCGGAAAAAATCAGTTACGATATTGACACATATGCCTTATTTAAAAGCAGTAGTAATTGGACGCGAGGCTCTGTCACTGGGGGATTTGCTTATTTGAACGAAGAAAGTCGGTGGAACGACAACAACAGCGAATTACCTGTAGATTCGGTATATAACTGGTACACCGGAGAATATGATGATTATTGGCGGGTATTCTCCCTGAACGAATTCGGGGGAATGATCTATGCAGGTACACACAGAGGGCTTTACAAGACTTCCACTGTGGATTCACGATGGGAACAGGTTCCAGGTATTCCCGAGGATACAATACGTATGTTGTACGTTTTTAACGACACCCTGTTTGCAGCCACCAGAAACCGGGCCTATTACAGCCCGGACGGAATTAACTGGACAAATTATTTTGAAACAGACAATCTCATTACCGCCTTGTTGATACATGACGGCGTATTTTTTACAGCGCTGGATAACGGTGGAATCAGGTATTCGCAGGATCTTGTAGACTGGTCTGCACTCAATAACGGATTAAACGATTTGCGCGTACGCTTTATTGCCGTTTCTGAAGAAGGGCTGGTTTGCGGCACAGAAACAGGCGGAATCAATTACTATCGGGAAGGCCAGTGGACGGAGAACAATGAGGGCATTTTATATTCTTCTCTGAGTTCTTTTGCTGTCTCTCCCTCTGGTATGTATTTTAATTCAGATCATCAGGTATGGTATGCTCCTGAAGGATATAATTATGAAGAAATCACTCCTGATGTGGGTGAAAATTATTTTGGTTCAGTATCTACATTAGGCGACACAGTCATTCTAACATATAAAATTGATGTGTCAAACCCTTATTTAGAAAGAGATAACTTTCTCATCTTTTCTTACGACCACGGAGCAACGTGGGTAAGCCCGGAAAATCAACCACCTTACTGGGGCGACGACACTTACCGGTTAATTATCGGGAAAAACGGTCTTTATGCTTACGAAGATGATAAAATGTTTTATACGGAAGATATGGGTACAACCTGGCAGGCCATGCCTGTTCCTGCTCAATATTGTAATATGTTCTATAGTGCTTTGGAATATGATGGAACCCCATATGCTTCCGCCTGTTCAAATAAACAAATGCTTAAGTGGGAGAATAATGCCTGGCAATTGTCTGCCGACGGTCTGCCTGATAATCGTACTATAACTCATTTGTTCGCCTGCGAAGGAGCTATATTTGCTTACATTTTCAGCCACGCTATTTACGTAAGTACGAATGGAGGAATTTCCTGGAAAAAAACAAACAGCGACAATTTACCCACCTTCGATTTTATGCGGAGAGAGGCCTCTTATGAAAAGGTAGCTTTCATCACCTCCCCTGCCGGTGTTTTTTATACCGACAATTACGGAAACCGCTGGAATTCACTTAACGAGGGAATGCCTGCCCGTAAAACGTTCTCGACGGCTGTTTACAAAGACACTTTATATGTCAGCACAAGACGAAATGGCCTGTGGAAACTGGCTATTGAAGGTTTGCATCTTTCGACCAGCGAAATAAATACCATTGACAATCGTCTGCAACTATTCCCCAATCCTGCCAACGACCGGATAACTGCTAAAAATATCGATCCGCGGGGCAATTATAATCTCCGGATCCGGGACTTAAACGGTAGGTTGCTGATACAAAAGAACCTTGCTGGTGAAGAAAGTTTGGATGTCCAGAGACTTGTACCAGGTATGTATCTTGTGACAGTCCGCTCGGAAGGAAAAACCCGAACCGGCAAACTGATCATTTCGCGATAAAACCGGCTTTATTAAAGCAACTCATTGGCCAGATTGGCCAACTCGGAACGTTCGCCTTTTTCGAGTCGAATGTGCGCATAAATCTCGTGTTGTTTGATCTTGTCGATCAATACCGACAACCCATTCGATTGCGAGTCGAGGTAAGGTGTGTCAATTTGGTAAATGTCGCCGGTAAAGATGATCTTCGTGTTTTCCCCTGCCCGCGTAATAATGGTCTTCACCTCGTGGGGTGTCAGGTTTTGCGCCTCGTCTACAATGAAAATGACATTGGAAATGCTTCTTCCGCGGATGTAAGCCAGCGGTGTGATCATCAGTTTTTCGTTTTCTATGGAATCGGTTATCCGTTTGTATTCTTTGTCCTGCTCGCCAAATTGACTTTGGATGAATTTCAAGTTATCCCAGAGCGGTTCCATGTAGGGATTGATTTTTTCGTGCACATCACCAGGCAGGTAACCGATGTCTTTGTTACTCAGGGGAACGATCGGCCGCGTGAGGTAAATCTGCTTGAAATTCCGCCGCTGGTCCCAGGCGCCTGCCAGTGCCAGCAAAGTTTTTCCGGTTCCGGCAACGCCCTGCAGTGTTACGAGTTTCACTTCCGGATTAAGGATGGCATGCAGGGCAAACACCTGCTCTGCATTACGTGGCATAATACGCGAGACGGCATGCTTCTCCACCCGTTCTACCCTGTTTGTGATTGGATTGAAATAGGCCAGCGCCGAGGAGCGATCACTTTTTAAAATATAGTAATGATTTGGATACGGATTCTCCAGGTTCAGGTCATCTATCGTACAAAAACCTTCGGCATACAGTTTGTCGATCACATCCGGATTTACCTCATCCAACCTGCTTTTTCCCGTGTACAGCGAATCGATATTTTCAATTTTTCCGGTACGGAAATCCTCAGCCGGCATACTCAGCGATTTCGCTTTCAGCCGCAGGTTGATGTCTTTACTAACCAGTATTACTTCTTTCCCGGGATAGTCTTCTTTCAGCTTCAAAGCGGCATTTAAAATGCGGTGATCCGGTTTGTCTTCTCCAAAAACCGAACGGGCATCCAGCTTGCTCTTATCGTTCATCACTACTTTGAATCGTCCTCTTTCCGGCCCGTTCAGACGACGCCAGTTTTTCATGGTCGATTTACCGGAAATACTATCCAGAAACCGGATGAACTCCCTGGCTTCAAAGTTTTTGATGGAATTTCCTTTTTTGAAATTGTCCAGTTCTTCGAGTACCGTAATGGGAATCGCTACATCGTTTTCTTCAAAACTATTGATGGCGTTGTGGTTGTATAAAATTACGGACGTGTCGAGAACGAAAATTTTCCCTGCTTTGGTGGCGGCTTTATCGGCGCTGCTCTTTTTGGCCATAGTGATTGTTTTCCTGAAATTATGGGGTAAATTTAAGGAGTAATCAAAGGGTTTTTCTACTCTCCATCTATATTTTCAAACAATTTAAAGTTGAAAATTTATTCCCGGTTTTTTGTGAAAATTCATTATTTTATCGCTCGTCAATAAACATGGGCTCTGATTTTATACCTTTGCCTTTTACATTTTTCATATTATGGGTAATGAAAAAAAACTCTTTCTCCTGGATGCCATGGCGCTCATCTACCGGGCCTATTTTGCCTTCAGCAAAAATCCGCGCATCAATTCAAAAGGGCTGAACACCTCGGCTATTCTGGGCTTTGCCAACACACTCCACGATATTTTAAAAAACGAAAAACCAACCCATATCGGCGTTGCTTTTGACACCATGGCGCCCACCATCCGTAAAGAAGGTTATGAAGCTTACAAAGCCAACCGCGAAAGAATGCCGGAAGATTTGTCGACCTCGATCCCTTACATCATGCAACTGCTCGAGGGCTTTAACATCCCTATTTTAAGTGTAGACGGTTACGAAGCCGATGATGTGATAGGAACCCTGGCCAAGGAAGCCGAACAGGCCGGTTTTTTAACGTATATGATGACCCCCGACAAAGATTTCGGACAGCTGGTCTCGGAAAATATTTTCATGTACAAGCCCGCCCGCATGGGCAACAAAGCCGAAGTTTGGGGAGTGAAAGAAGTTTGCGATCGGTTCGGCATTCAACGGCCCGAACAACTGATCGATATCCTGGGCTTATGGGGCGATGCTTCCGACAACATTCCGGGTGTACCTGGCATTGGCGAAAAACGGGCCAAAGAACTGATCGCACAATTCGGCTCCATTGAGAACCTGCTGAAGAATACCGATAAACTGAAAGGCAAACAAAAAGAAAACGTGGAGAACTTTGCCGACCAGGCCCTTGTTTCCAAAGAGTTGGCCACCATCATGCTGGATGTACCCATTGCATTTAATTCGGAGGCTTTGAAAATCTCCGACCCCGATACGGAAACGCTGAAAAAACTGTTTGACGAGCTGGAATTCCGCAATTTTGCCAAACGCTTTTTTACCAACCTTTCGTTAAAAAACGAGGAACCGCAGGCCGTACAAGCCGAACTATTTAAAGGTGGAGAGGTGGAACAGGCTGAAGAAACACAGGATAATGAATTAAAAACCCTGCAAAATACGCCGCACGAATATCACCTTGTACACGACGAAAAAGAAGCGCGAAAATTGGCATCCATGCTGAAAAAACAAAAGTCGGTATGCTTCGACACTGAAACCACCGGCCTCGACCCCAACAACTCAGAACTGGTAGGCATCTCTTTTGCTGTACAACCGCATGAGGCCTGGTACGTACCTGTCCCTGAGAATTACCACGATGCCGTTAAGCTGGCGGCTGTTTTCAAAGATATTTTTGAAGATGCACGCATCGAAAAGGTGGGACAGAACATCAAATTCGACATCGCCATCCTCAAATGGTACGATACCGAAGTAAAAGGTCCCCTGTTCGACACCATGATCGCCCACTACCTGTTGCAGCCTGATATGCGGCACAATATGGATTATCTGGCCGAGACGTATCTTCATTACCGGCCCGTGCCCATCGAGAACCTTATCGGTAAAAAAGGAAAAAACCAGCGCAGCATGCGCGATGTGGCTGCCCAACTGATCAAAGAATACGCTGCTGAAGATGCCGATATTACACTTCAGTTAAAAAGTGTGTTCGAGCCACAATTGAAAGAAACCGGTACACTAAAATTATTTGAAGAAATTGAAATGCCGCTGGTGCCTGTGCTGGCTTCGATGGAGGCCGAAGGAGTAAAACTCGACATCAAAGCATTGAACGATTACAGTCGGAAACTGGAAAAAGATATTCTGGAAATCGAAAAAAAGATCTATGAACTGGCCGGAACAGAATTCAACATCGCCTCACCCAAACAACTGGGAGATGTGTTGTTTGAAAACCTAAAAATTAGCGATAAACCGAAAAAGACCAAAACAGGGCAGTATTCAACAGGCGAAGAAATATTAGTGAAACTGGTGAACAAACACCCCATTATTGATTACATCCTTGACTACCGCTCACTCACAAAACTCAAATCGACTTATGTGGACGCACTTCCGCTGCTGGTGAGTAAAAGGGATAACAGGCTGCACACTTCCTATAACCAGGCTGTAACAGCCACGGGAAGGCTGAGCTCCAACAACCCGAATCTGCAAAACATTCCTGTACGTACTGAAAAAGGACGTGAAATACGAAAAGCTTTTATCCCGCGCAACAGTGAATATATCCTTTTTGCTGCCGATTATTCGCAAGTTGAACTGCGCATCATTGCCCACCTGAGTGAAGACCTAAACATGATGGAAGCGTTCAAACACAACAAAGATATCCATACCGAGACAGCTTCCAGAGTTTTTGATGTGCCACCTGAAGAGGTTACAAAGGACATGCGGCGGAAAGCCAAAATGGTGAACTTCGGGCTGATCTATGGCATTTCGGCTTTCGGACTGTCGCAACGATTAGGTATTCCGCGTAAAGAGGCGGCTGAGATCATTGATAATTATTTCAAACAATATCCGGGTATCAGGAAATACATGGAGCAACAAATTCAGTTTGCACGCGAACACGGTTATGTGGAAACCATTATGCGGCGGCGGCGCTACCTGAAAGACATCAATTCGGCCAATGGTCCGGTGCGGGGCTTTGCTGAGCGGAACGCCATCAACGCGCCCATCCAGGGATCTTCGGCTGATATGATCAAGATTGCTATGATTCGGATATTTGAGGAATTTAGCCGGCATAAACTGAAGTCGAAGATTATCCTGCAGGTACACGATGAACTGGTGGTAGACACCTATAAAGAAGAGTTGAAACAGGTACAACAGATTGTTAACGATAAAATGGAACATGCCATCAAACTGCGTGTGCCGGTGGTAGTGGACATGAACACCGGAAATAACTGGCTTCAGGCTCATTAAAATTCATTTTATGTATCATAAAAACATAGTTCTCGTTCTGGATGCCGGCGGCACAAACCTGATTTTCAAAGCTGTCAGTGAAGGAGTTATCCTGCCTGAAACTGTTACTCTGCCGGCACAGGCAAACACCCTCGATGAGTTGCTCCGAAAGATTATCAGCGGGTTTAAAGAGATAAATGCCGCTACCGGTAACCGGGCGACAGCCATCAGTTTCTGCTTTCCCGGTCCTGCCGACTACAAAAACGGCATCATCGGCGACCTGGAGAACATGCCGTTGTTCCGGGGAGGTGTCGCCTTAAAAAAAATGCTTGAAAATGAATTCAACATCCCCGTTTTCATCAACAACGATGGCGACCTATTCACACTGGGCGAAGCCATCGGAGGGCTGCTTCCGGAAGTAAATAAAAAACTGTCGGAAGCAGGCATCGAAAAACAATATAAAAATCTGCTCGGTGTCACGCTGGGAACAGGTTTCGGCGGAGGTATCGTTATAAATAACACGCTTTTAACCGGTGACAACTCGGCAGGTGCTGAGATCAACCGAATGGTCAACCCTCTGAGCTGGGGAACCAGCATCGAAGACACGCTCAGCATACAGGGTCTCAAACGGTTATTTGCTGAGGAAACGGGAAAGGATATCACGGAAGTTCCCGAACCTTTAAATATCTTCCGGATAGGTATGGGCGAAAAAGAAGGAGGCCAACAGGCTGCTGTCGCTGTATGGGAAAAATTCGGGCTGGTTCTTGCCGATGCACTCGCTAATGCCCTCACATTAACTGATGGCATTGCCGTTATTGGAGGTGGCCTTTCAGGGGCTCACCCATTGTTCCTGCCAAAAACCGTGGAGATGATGAACCGTACGTTCACACGCTCCGACGGAAGAAAATATCCCCGGATGGAAGTTACGGCATATAATTTTGAAGATATAAACCATATGCAAAGTTTCGTGAATTACCAGAAGAAGATGATTGCCGTTCCGTTTTCAAATAATGCGGTTCCTTATTACGAGGAGAAAAAAACAGGTATAGGCATCAGCCGAATGGGAACTTCGGAAGCGGTAGCTACAGGGGCTTATGCCTATGCGGCCAATGAACTCGGCTTCTGATTATTCCTGAATTTTTACGACGTCAAACGACACAACTTTGTCCGTTACCAGGTATGAAGTGTCCGGTTCAACCTGCATGTGAAAATTCTTTGCTGTTCCTGTGAGTTTATAGTCGGCGTCTTTCTTTTTCAGGTTCAAAACCAACGACTTATTGGACGTATTTACATTGATGTAATAGATGCTGTCCTTTTTTGTAGCATAAAATGTCGCTGAATAATCGTCCGGAGCAACAATGCGGATATTGAGGTTATAGGTGGCAAATTGTTCAATTACAACCTCCACATTTACAGGTTTTGCATCCGTTTCTTCATCTTTGTAATAATTGCCATCACCTTTGAATGTTCCCACCCATGATCCGATCGTGCAGTTGCAGTAAACCCAGTCTTCGGTTTCTTTTTTGCACTGTGTATAAACAGTTACAAGAAATAATAAAACCAGAATGGCTGTAATTTTCTTCATATCATTTGCCCGATTCGTCCACAAAAATAGTAAAGCCATGAGACGAAAACGTTATTTGGTTTTAAAGTTTTACTTTTGTCTTTCAAAATTCTAAAAAAATGAAGCTCTATCCGATAGAAACAGGAAATTTAAAACTGGACGGCGGCGCTATGTTCGGCGTTGTACCCAAAGTCCTGTGGTCAAAAGCCTATCCATGTGATGAAAACAATCTGTGCAACTGGTCGATGCGCTGTCTGCTGGTAGTGGATGGCAGCCGTAAAATACTGATAGACAATGGGATTGGCAGTAAACAAGATGAAAAATGGCTGCGGCATTACTACCTGAACGGGGAAGCTACGCTGGAAACATCGCTGGCCAAAGCAGGTTATACCCCCGATGACATTACCGACGTGATCATCACCCACATGCATTTCGACCATTGCGGCGGAAGCGTGAAATGGAATAATGATAAGACCGGCTACGAACTGGCCTTCCCGAATGCCTTATACTGGACAAGCAGGAAACAATTCGACTGGGCCACCAATCCCAACCGGCGTGAAAAAGCTTCGTTTCTGAAGGAAAACATTCTTCCAATACAGGAAAGCGGTCAGTTGAACCTCATCAAAGAAGAAGGAGAACACATCCCGAACATTGAACTGAAAATGTATGACGGACATACGGACGGACAAGTGATCCCGCACGTAAAATACAATGGAAAAACGGTGGTATTTATGGCTGACTTGATGCCTTCATCGGCCCATATTCCGATGCCGTGGATCATGGCTTACGACACACGTCCCCTGCAAACGTTGAAAGACCGCGAACGTTTCTATGCCGAAGCCCTCGAAAACGACTACATCCTCTTTTTCGAACACGACATCTACCACGAGGCCGGCACTTTATACAATACGGAAAAAGGCGTACAGATCAAAGAAGTTGGGAGGTTGAGTGATTTTATATAACTGATCTCTACCCCAAGATTTCCTCTCGCCCTCGTTTTGCGCAGTGCAACAAAGACGGGTTTATAGCTGATATTTGCAATGTCGCATCGAATTCTCCGGCTTTACCTCTTACAATCCTTATCTATGTATTGGCTTATTCCACACCACCCCAAGGTTGGTGTCTGCACCAACCGCAAGGAAAAGAGAAATAAATATTTATTGGTGAGAACACTAACAATGGGAAAAAACTCCAGGTGGTACACCTGAAGCGGATGTCTGAAGAGTATGCCTGATAGGACTATTTTAGCAACGGATAATTTTTTGCCTTTTCCACAAAAGTCTCATCCAAACCAATCGGAATATTATTTTCATGGCAATAATCGATCAGTTTAGTTAAAGGCAGGTTGCTCACCAGTTCTTTCCCTGTCATCGGGCAGCCACCCAGGCCGTTAATGACCGTGTCAAAACGCCGGACACCTGTCTGCCAGGCCGCAGCAATCTTTTCCTGTTCCCGGCCTGCCAACGTATGCAAATGCAATCCGAATTCGATATCGGGAAAACTGGCTGTCAGCTGCGTAAAAACTTTTGAAATCAATTCCGGCGTCACGTCTCCCATAATGTCTGACAGAGGGATAATGGAAATTCCTTTCTGACTCAATTTCTCCACCCAATGATGCAGCAATTCCATACTCCATTCATCCCCATATGGGTCGCCGAACCCCATGGAAAGATAGACGACTAATTCCTTCCCTGATCTCACACACAAATTCTGCAATTTATCCACCGTAATTTCCGCCTCTTCCATGGTCGTGTTCAGGTTTCTCCGGATGAAGGTCGGGGAAACAGAAAACGGAAAAAACAACTGATCTACCTTTTCATAAGCAACCGCCCGCTCTCCGCCTTCTTCATTGACTACCAGCACCGCTATTTTCGATTTGGTAACCGAAACATCAATATTATTCAGTATTTCAGCTGTGTCTTTCATCTGAGGAATGGCTCTTGGCGACACAAAACTACCCACCTCCACCGTGTCAAATCCACATTGCAGTAGCAAATTGATAAATTCGATCTTTTTCCGAGTGGGAATAAACTCTTTGACCCCCTGCATGCCGTCACGGGGGGTTTCGATGATTTTTATCGGTATATGAGAAGTCGTCATGAGTTGATGCTATTGGTGACCACCGGAATAATCCTGTGCGTTTAAAATATATCGCGAATTTGATTTTACCAGTTTCTTCCCGAAAGCTCTTTGGGTATCCTTCCCTGGTTAACTGTTTCCGACCGAAGCCTTCTGCCCAGGATTCGTTCCACCATCTTTCCGGTTTCCAGTATCCGGTCGATATCCAGATTGGTTTCGATACCCATTTCATCCATCATCACCACCATATCTTCGGTGGAAACAAGCCCTAC